>Ga0182030_10002401_pt1 | contig 39701 bp, 43 predicted proteins | sample 812S3MmetaG_FD_121299 | JGI IMG/M metagenome (GOLD analysis project Ga0182030, IMG submission 121299) | Permafrost microbial communities from Stordalen Mire, Sweden - 812S3M metaG (Illumina Assembly) | ecosystem: Environmental > Terrestrial > Soil > Wetlands > Permafrost | place: Sweden...
CGCAGGCTCGTGCTTGGAACCGCCGCGTCAACCGTGACAAAATCACCATCCACTGGAAGTTCACTCGCAAGCAGGCACGTCGTAAGCTCAACTACACAATCACGCGGTCACGGTACTAGAAGACTAAGTTGTGTGCCAGACTGAGGCACGCCACTTGCTAAACCTCTAGAGACGCCACCTTCCTACCTGCAGGCACCTCTCTGAAGGCTCCAAGCGCACCAAATGTTTCTGCCCCATCTGGGTTGACGGAATGCATGAGGGCGAACGTGAGTGTACTAATTGCACTCCAGGTATTACCACGACAGGATGACTACCCACGGCATCGAGCTAAGTCCATCGTTTTCAATCTACCCAATGTGGGCGTAAACGTGCTCATCGGGTTCCAATGAAACGACTTCTCATATTGCCTTTTCTTCCGATTGTCGTAATCTGTTTCACCGCCCCGACGACGGGCTGCGGCTCTGGCAGGGTCCAAGCCGCCACATCAACTTCGACCTCGACAGGTGGGGCGAGCGTCAGTTCTAGCAACTATGTAAACATCGTCAACGGGCAACAGTGGCCGCTCAATTTCGTTCCATTTTGTAGCGGCTTCGGCCATGAGTGTCCGTGGAACAACCCTCTGCCGGACAACGCGACACCCATGGCGAACTCGTCAAGTATGATTTCCAGCTTGTTCGGTTCGGGAGGCGGAATGACTGGGCTACCCGATGCCTCAATACAGGGCGGCTCCAATCAAGACTTTGCCCACCCCGTTTATCTAGCGAGTGGCACCGATCCTCTTGTTACGATAGGTTCGGGGTGCGGAACTGACGCTGGGGTTTCAGGATCACAAATTCATATTCCAGCCAAGGCGAGACCCACCATTTCCAGCGATGCCCACATGGGCGTGATTCAACCCAACGGCGACGAATGGGATTTTTGGAGCACTCAGATGCCGTCAGGGGACTGGACCAATGGCAGCACCCTGCATTGTTCCGAGTCTGGAAACCATTCCAATATCGTCACCGGCAGCGGCTCGCTTCCCCATTCGGCAACCAGCGGTGCAGCCCTGTCTGCGGGCAATCTGCGGGTCAATGAGCTTGAGAACGGCTCCATTCCCCATGCGATCTTTGTGGTTATTCCGAGTAGCAACGGTTATGTCTATCCAGGCCAAAGCAATGCCGCTCAGGGTGGCTCCATCCCTATCGGCGCACGCGTCCAGCTCAAGTATACCGACGCTCAGATCGACGCTATGACAGGCCTGGCTGCATGGGAAAAGACTCTGCTCCATCAGTTGCATGACTACGGTCTTTATGCTCTGGATACGGGTGGAGACGGGCGGATTACCTACAAATGGGAATCGCCTACGCAATATACAAGTTTTGGCGGGACAAACCCCGGAGCCGCGTGGGTTAATGCGAACACACCCCCCGCGTCGTGGACACCCAATGGAATCAATTGGGCGACGGATTTGCTGATCGTTGACGCCTGTTATGCAGGGGGCACTTGTTAGGCGCTATTGAGATGGGACCCGGTACCGTACCCGTGCCAATGAGCCGCAAGTGGCTACTCCCGGGACTCCCGCTCAACATCGCGGTCAAAGCGATATACATAGCGAAGCAGGCACGCATTGATGAGCAGCAACAGCGACGATCCTGCCGCGGCAGGTATCAGTGTTTTCGTCTGCCCGCTGAGCAGTGCCTCGGTGGAGACCGTGAGCAGCCAGAGCTGCACGACGACCGTCGTTCCCACCAGAAACAAGATTGCCGTAAACAGAGTCGTCCCCTGGCTGCGCACGCTCATTCAGGCCTCCAGTTCCGTTGCAAAGAGTTGATCGCCACGCTTCTCGATCTTTATCCGAGGGAGTGGCCGAGTGGGCGGGCCGGCAACCGGGCTCCCACCGTCGATGTTGAATACGCCGTTGTGACACGGACAAACCAGAGCGTTCTCACCCTTGCTGTACACAACGGCGCAGGAGAGATGCGTACAGACCTGGGAATACGCAACCAGCTTGCCTTCCGGCGTACGGACGGCGATGCATGGGTCAGCATCGGTGGGGTAGCGGAAGAGCAGCGAGCCCGTCTGTTCCAGAGCCGAAGCTGCGCCGATGTGGCGCTCGGCGTGGGAGCCTCGGTGAAGCAAGCTACCGGCTATTGCGGCGATCCAATTTGCCGCGGCCAGCAGCAATGAGCCAAGGGTCATAAACTTCACCATCTCGCGGCGGGTAACGTAATGATCGCCCTCCCACTCGATGGGAAAATCCTGCTTCCATTTTGGAGTCTTACCGCAGGAGGCGCACGCTTTCTTTTCGACGGTCATTGTGCCTCCTCCAGCATCAATGCGACATCGTAGGGGTCATCGGGCAGAGCAGCGGGGGTGGATGTGATCTGCACAAGTTCCACATCGACACGTTCGACCTCGCGCGGAACCATCACGTAAACCTTGGTCTTCACGATCTCATGTCCGAAACGCCATGTGTTGATCGGAATGCCGCTGCGGGTGCGCTGAATCTCTTCCATCGTGGTAAAGGTCAAAGCGCTAGATGGGCAGACCGTGGCGCACATCGGTTTCTTGCCAACACTGCTGCGGTCGTAGCACATGTCGCACTTCATCATCTGGTCGATCTCGGCGCGGTACTTTGGCACGCCGAACGGACACGACACAACACAGTTGGAGCAGCCGATGCAACGCGGCTTGAGAGAACTCTGTACCACACCATCGGGAGTCTTCTTGATGGCGTCGGCGGGGCAGACGCGCGCACAGATCGGGTCTTCACAATGCATGCAGACTTGCGGGGCGGTCTGCACACTGTCGGAACGCTGGATCGTCTCCAGGTGAATCATGCTGACGCCGCGATGGGTGTCGCACTCGGCGCAAGCCTGCACGCAGGACTGGCAGCCGATGCAACGCGAGTGATCGATGAAGAAAGCCATTTCGCTCATCGAATGCCTCCCGCCTCCATCTCGAGCTGCGCGTTGGCATCGGTGGGAGCTTCAGTCTTGCTCACTCGAACTGCGCAGATCTTGAATTCAGGAATATTCGAGACCGGGTCGATCGCACGGATGGTGCAATTGTTTGCCGAGCGATCCAGAGGCCAGTGATAGGGGACGAAGACTGTGTCCGGCCGGATCGTCTTTACTACCTGCGCCCGCACCACGATCTCGCCGCGGCGGCTCTCCACCTTTACAAAGTCGTTGTCTACGATGCCGAGTTTTTCCGCGAGACGCGGATGTATCTCGCATCGCGGCTGCGGATACTGCTCCATCAAGCCTCCAATGCGGCGGGTCTGCGTGCCAGAGAGAAAGTGCGATACCACACGGCCGGTAGTGAGAATGATCGGGTACTCTTCATCCGGCATCTCCGCCGAAGGACGCCACTCAATCGGAATGAAGTGCGCTTTGCCATCAGGATGTCCGAATTTCCCACCCTCATACAGCCGGGGAGTACCTGGATGTCCTGGCTCGGGACAGGGCCAGAACACGCCGTAGTTTTCCTCGATTCGCGCCCACGTAATGCCGGAGTAGTCAGAGACGCCGCCCTTGGAGGCGATGCGCAACTCTTCGAATATCTCGCGAGGCGCGGAGTTGAACTTATCCGCATAGCCGAGCCTGCTGGCGATCTCGTTGATGATCGCCCAGTCCTGGCGCGCGCCTTCGGGCGGCGTCACAGCCTGGCGGTGGCGGATCACGCGGCCTTCGACGTTGGTCGTCGTACCTTCGTCTTCCTCCATCAGCGAGCCCGGTAGCACGATGTCGGCATAGCGGGCGGTCTCGGAGAGAAAGAAGTCGATATTCACAAAGAACTCCAGCCTCTCAAGCGCCTCACGAACGTAGTTGCCATCCGGCAGAGACACCACTGGATTAAAGCAGATCGACAGCAGACCCTTGATCTTGCCATCGTGAATGGCCTCCACCAGCGGAACCGCCGACAGGCCCTTCTGCGGAATCGATTCTTCGGGAACGCCCCACACAGCAGCGATGTATTTGCGATGCTCGGGATTGCTGATGTCGCGGCTGCCGGGAAGTTGGTCGCACTTCTGCCCCTGCTCGCGCGCGCCCTGTCCGTTGCCCTGGCCGGTGATCATGGCGTAGCCACAGCCCTCGCGGCCAATGCGCCCGCTGGCCACAACGAGGTTTATGGCCGCGATGCAGTTGTCTACACCTTTCGAGTGGTGCTCAATCCCGCGGGCATGCAGCAGAAAGCTGGTTGGCGCCGGCCCCCAGAGCTCTGCGGCCTTGATGATCATCTCCGGTGGAACTCCGGCAATCTTCGCGGCGTACTCCGGCGTGTACTTCTTCACCGTTTCCATCACGGCGTCAAAACCGGTGGTGTGCTGCGCAATGAACTCGCGGTCGATCCAGCCGCGCTCGATCATGATGTGCAGCATGCCGTTGAAGACCCCGATGTCGCCGCCCGAGCGCACGGGGATGAACAGATCGGCGTTGCGCGCGATGGGCGTCATGCGCGGGTCGAGGATGATCAGCTTGCTGCCGTTCTCTCGCGCCTGCCAGAGGTAGTCGGTGGTAATAGGCGCGCACTCGGCGATGTTTGCACCGGCAACCAGTATGACCTTGGCTTTCGGAATGTCACTCCACGGATTGGCACTGCGGTCGATGCCAAACACTTTCTTGGAAGCTGCACCGGCGGAGACCATGCAGAGGCGCCCGTTGTAGTCGATGTTCGCCGTCTTCAGCGCAACCCGCGCGAACTTGCCCATCAGATATGCTTTTTCGTTGGTGAGCGAAGCGCCTGTAAGAATGGCGAACGAGTCGTTGCCATAGGTCTGCTGAATGCGGCGAATCTCTCCAACTATGCGATCCATTGCCGCGTCCCACCCGATTGGAGCGAACCCTTTTCCCTCCACCCGCTGCAGCGGGCTCTTCAGGCGATCCGGGTGCTCGTCCTGCATGTAACGCTTCACACCCTTGGGGCAAAGCTTGCCGCGATTGAATGGAAAGTCCTCCCAGGGCTCAAAGCCGACTACTTTGTTATCGCGCACGCGCAACTGAATACCGCACTGCTGGCCACAGAAACAGCAATGCGTCTTCACCAGCTTTTCGTCCTCATCCGTATGAGCCCAGCCTCCGGGCGGTACGGTGTGCAGCGTGGGGCCGAATTGCCTGACCAGTTCAGGAATATCAGTAGGAAGCTTAGCCACCGCTTATTGCTCCTCTCGCAACCCCCGCACGTCGGTGCCAAGGGACTTCCAAAGACTGTCCTGCGTCAGCGCAAGATTCTTGCGGCGGCAGGCGGGACAAACATCTTGATAGTGCGTACCATCGGCCATCTGATACCGTATGCCGAGCGCAGCCTGCACGGATTTCAAGTCTTCCATCTGCATTCGTGATCCGTAGGGTTGGCCGCAGCGCACGCAGTTCGCCTGCTCTCCCTCGGCTCCCGCCTTCTTGTAGAAGTCCACTCCAAGCTGCGCCGGCCGCTGAAAGATATGGAAGAACTTGCCGAAGGGCAGATAGAGCAGCGTGAAGATCACCGTGATGGCATGCAGTTGCGAGAGGAACACATAGTGCAACCCATGCATCAGGTGCGTCGATGCGGTGAGAAAGAGTCCGGTGATCGAAATTGCAAAGAGAAGAATGAGCGGTAACAGGTCATTCGAAAACTGCTGAACCGACCTTGCATCGCGATCGCGGCCTCGCCGCCACATGGCGAAGAAGACGCCGATCAGAACCATCACCGCCGCGATATCAAGAATGTTAAAGGTCAGCTCAGCTACCACGCTTCCAAGGTGGAAGCTGCCAACCGGGATGCCGAACATGAAGGCGTTGTAGATCTCCTGACTGTCACGCGCGGTCTCGAATCGCACCCAGCCGAACGACAAGGGAAAAGTAACTGCCGCGGCAAGCAGGCATCCCCAGGCCAGGAACCAGTGCGCGGTCCAGCGAATGCGAGAACGCCTCTGGATAAATCTCTGCAGAACGATGTTGTTCCAGAAAATTCTGCCCAGATGCAGAATGTTTCCGGGCAACTGCCTGGGTTGCAGAAACAGTTGCCATCCCCGATACCAGTACAAGCGAGTTGGCGGCCTTCGCAGCCACATGGAATATCGATAGCCCAACCCGAAGGCAGCAAAGACCGATGCGCCGGCATAGGAAACCAGCGCGGGATCGAAATCCTTTAGGCCGCGGCTGCCGATGAAGATGGCTGCAATCAGAGACGAAGCCACGAGCACGCCCCATCCAAAGGCGTGCGCAGTGTCGGAACCTCGAACTGGAAATTCAGGCTGTCGCATCTCCTGCCTCTGAAAAAGGAATTACTGCGGTCGGGGCCGATGACCGCCGCAAAAGAATGAAAAGACATATCAGCGCAAACACACCAAGCAGCACGAACCCAAGCGAGAAACTACCTGTCTGCTGCTTGATGATGCCCAGCAATAACGGCGGGAAAAAACCGCCCAGCCCTCCGGCGGCACCAACCAACCCGGTCACGCTGCCCACGGAATTGGGGAAGTACTCCGGAACCAGTTTGAAGACCGCTCCGTTGCCAAGACCAATGGCAACAGCCATTCCAAGAGCCCCAATCGTGAAGGTGGTCATCCTCGGGCAAGCCAGGAACGTGGCCATGAGAGCCGTCGCGGGAAACACCCATTTCAAAATTGTTCGGCCGCCAACTTTGTCGGCAAGCGTTCCTCCAATTGGCCGCATGACCGTCGCCAGTACAACAAATCCGGCCGTTCGCATCCCAGCATCCTGTGGCGTTAGCTTGAACATCTCTGTCAGGAATATCGGCAGGTACACGGCCATCGCAACGAAGCCGCCGAAGGTGAGGAAGTAGTAGAGACTAAGAGCCCAGCTCCGCGAATCATTCAGTGGACGTACCGTGTCCTTGAACGATTTGATCGCAGTGCGGCGTGGAGCATTGCGCGCCAGAAGCGCGAACAGAAGCAACCAGATCGAGAGCAGGACACCAAAAGTCCAAAATCCCCATCGAACTCCCGCGGCGGCGGCAATGAAAGGCGAGCCAAACGCGGCCAAGGACTGTCCGATATTTCCCGCTCCGTATACCCCCAGCGCGAAGCCTTGCCGCTCGGCGCTGTACCATCCGCTGACAAAACCAACGCCCACCGAAAAACTCGCCAGCGCAATTCCGATGAAGAAGCCATAGATCAGCAGGTGCTGGTAGTCGCGAACCGTGCCCATAAGGAAAGCTGTAATAACAGAAATCAGCATCACGATGCTGAATACCGAGCGTCCGCCAAAGCGATCTGTCAGCATCCCGAGCGGAATCCGGCCCAGACTGCCCAGTAAAACCGGAAGCGCTACCGCAATACTCTTCTGTACCGGAGAGAGATGCATTTGCTTGCTCAGGATTGGCATCATGGCGGAGAGCGAGCCAAACACTGCGAAGCAGAAGGCGAAGGATCCCGTGCCGAGAGCGAGTTGAAGTTTAGGAGACGGTTGGGATTGCATGTGAATTCCTCATTACCGCCGGTTTCGCAGTCACCATGGCGGGTAGTCTATATCAGGAAGCCATAGCCACATCTGTTATCCAAATGACTTAAGTCTCAGCAGAAAGGATTGTCATCGGTTTGCCCTGACAATCGAAACCAAGATACAACTATCCTCCAGAGCTCGCACATCGTGTGGAACACCGCCCTTTAGCGAAAGCAGGCTGCCGGCTCCAAGCTCATATTGCTGCTGGGCGCGTTGAGTTTCCGAGGCTTCACTGCCTAAGCCGAAAGCAATCATCTGAACACGTCCGAGCACAGGTTGGACGGTAATTGCGCCTTCGACCTTGTGCTCAGGCACATGAGCTCCTGCCGTAAGTGAAATGAGTAAAACACGCAGACCCGGCAAATCGATCAGCACGCGGTTGATCCGTCCGCCGGTGCCGTGCTCCGCAGTCTGCAATGTGGCGGCGATTTCGAAGATGTTGCTATTGAAGACGGCTTCAGGCGAGGTCTCAATGGTCATGATCCAATCCTGCTCCTGCAAATAGGGGCTCGCTATGACCTTAGTCTCCGCGCCCGCTCAAATCAGAATGTTGATCTACACCCTCGCGCAGGTACATGCATTCGAGCGAGGGCATCGCGGTCACGTATCGAAATTTGTCGAGGGTGTGACTTTGGTCCTCGCCGGTCTACCGCAGTAGCGAGAAATCCATGCTGGTCGAAGACGCGTCGTGCGCTCGGACCTTCAATCGGCTGCAAGACAAACGATGCCAGCGCATGTTGGAGAAGACTTTCAAAGAACCTGCGTGAAGCAGGCTCTTTGCTTTGCATCCGGCTTCGTGCCGCCTAGCTCCTCGCCAGAGGCGTAGCGTGGAGCAGCCAGGTGAGAGCGACGAGGAGTCCAGCGTAATACAACTGCACGGCGACCGAGCCGTCGGCTGGAATCGGCTTGCGGTAGAGCTGCCAGGCAAAGCCGGCAGACAGCAGAAGCAGCGTCGCTTGCCCGCTCCACCAGAAGAGCAGAACACTGAAGACCAGCAGGCTGATGCGTCCCATTCTGTCGAGTGGCTGAATTGCCCCCGCGCCATCCAGCATCCACACAGGAGTGAGATTGAGCAGGTTGAGCCAGGCTCCGGTGTGGGCCAGCGCGGCCCATATAGGATCTCCCGTCCGCCAGAAAAGGGCTGCGGCGATGAAAGCCGCCAGCAGCCCGGCGGCGGGTCCGGCGAGCGCGACCAGCGCACGCACCTCGGTCGAGATGCCCAGCGCCTGCCATTTGACGTAGGCTCCGAGGCCGGGGAGAAAGACCGGCATATCCGCAGGCAGGCCGCGACGCTTGACCTCCACGAAATGTCCCATCTCGTGGAGCAGGATCATGATCGCAAAGCCGATGCCGAACCAGGCTCCGTAAAGCGCCCAGTAAATCCCAAGAAACGCGGCGAAGCTGAAGAGAAACTTGAGCTTGAAGAGTGCAAACAGGAGCGTCTTCGCCTTGGCCAGCAGCAGCGCTAGCGGCGCCAGCGGGCCCAGACGCTTAGCCCATGGATGCGGCGTCTTGTCCGGCGGAGGCACGGGAGTCTGCTCAGGCGGAGGCACGGGAGTCTGCTCAGGCTGCTGCACTGAATCCACGGCTAGTTCATTCCGCAGCCACCGCCGCCGCAGGAGCCGGGAGCCATGCCGCAGGGCAGCTTGGGAGCCGAGCCGGAAGACCTATCGGTGCCATGCGCGGCAAAGGTAGAGAGCTGCTGCTCCAGCTCCGTGCTCTTGCAGACCGGGCACTCCGACTGCTTGGAACCGTAAACGATGGCTTCGAACTTTTTGCCGCAACCCTTGCAGATGTATTCAAAAATCGGCATCCCAACCTCCGGAACAGCGCCGCGCATGGCAGAAGCTACCCGCGACGGCAAAACTGATACATTCATTATACGGGTGCAATCGGCCCGCCAATCCACATGTCCAGCGCGGAAATCGTTTCCCATCCCTTTGCACCGGTTGCCAACGACTTTGTGCCACGCCGCTTTTTGCGTGGAGGCAACGCACAGACGATTGCGGGAAACTTCCTGAAGCGCGTCAATCGCCTCCCGCCCCCCGAGGAACGGCTCTTCCGGATCGAGCAGGAGGTGCAGATTCTGTGCCACTGCCACTGGCAACCGGAGCGGCAGAAGCAACTGACGCTGATGATCGTGCATGGCCTGGAGGGCTCGAGCAACTCGCAGTACGTGATTGGCAGCGGCAGCCGTGCCTGGGCGCGCGGCTGGAACGTGGTGCGGATGAACATCCGAGGCTGCGGCGGCACCGAGCATCTTTCCTCGACGCTCTATCACTCCGGTCTCTCGCAGGACGTAGAAAAGCTGGTGGCCGGCATGATTGCGAGCGACGGATTGCAGCGCGTGGCTTTGGCAGGTTTCTCGATGGGAGGCAACCAAGTGCTGCGCGCCATCGGACGCTGGGGCACCAACCCGCCGCCCGAGTTGATCGCAGCCGCCGTGGTTTCGCCGGTCTGTGATCTGGCGATTTCAGCCGACCGCCTTCACCAGACGGCAAATGCGCTCTACGAGTGGTGGTTCCTCGTCTCGCTGCGCAAGAGCTTTCGCCGCAAATCCGTCCTCTGGCCGGGCCGGTACGATCCTCGGCTGTTGAAGAACGTACGCTCCATCCGCGATTTCGATGAGCACATCACGGCCCGCTATATGGGCTTTGCCGGAGCGGCGGATTACTACGACAAGGCCAGTTCCTCGCATGTGCTCGACCGCATTGCCGTGCCCACGCTGGTGATCCACTCTGACGACGATCCGTTCATTGTGATGTCGGCGGAGAGCCAACGCAAACTGACGGAAAATCCCTACGTAGCATTTCTCCATACCAGGCATGGCGGACACTGCGCCTTCATCGGCGAGCCGGACGCCGATGGCCGCGACGATGGCCGCTGGGCCGAACGCAAGATGGTGGAATTCCTGGCGCAAGTGGAAGCCTCGGGGGGACGCTGAGATGGACGCAGACTACAGCCTCGAGCTCGGTCCCCTGGCGCCGGCGCTGGAGATTCCGTGGCACGATCCCGAGGCGCGGCTACAGTACGTGGAACTGCGCGGCGATCCCGACTCGGCGGATCGCGACGCTTTGCGCATCGACGCTCTGCGCATAAACATCGCCCGCATACCAGAAGCGCGGCAATTCCCTGCCCTCGGGCGCTTTCTCATCGCGGTGAATTCGCCGCCGAGCCACTGGCAGTCCGCAAAATGCGATGTCTGGCCGGATGATACCGACGCTGCGGAGAACCTCTACGACAGAGGCTTCGAGCAGAGCTCTTATGTGGACCTCGTCTTGGCCGGGCAGGCGGCGGCTTGGCGCCCCAGCCTGGAAGTTCACCAGCGCCTGGCACGAGAGCTGGCACAATTACTGGAAACCAATGCGACGCTGGAGGCAACGGCCGATATCGTGGTGCGCCGCTGTTATTTCCACCCCCGCGGCAAAGCAGCGGACTCCGATGCCGGATATTGCCTGACCCTCTTCCTGTCCGCCTATGGAAGCTCTCCGGCTGAGGCTGACGCGTGTTGGGAGCGCGCAATAGACTTTGTCACCGAATGTGTACTGAAATTAGGGCCGCACGAAGGCTGCGCCAAAGCGCAAGAACTCAGCTAAAATGGATGCGAGTGCCAGCTCAAACCCCGTGGGAGCGTAGCTCAGTTGGATAGAGCATCTGCCTTCTAAGCAGAGGGTCGCAGGTTCGAGTCCTGCCGCTCCTACCATTCGAATCAAACACTTAATATATCCCCTCGTAGTTGATGAGGGTCTCGTCCGAAGGTGCTGCGTTCTTCTGGGCCCACTCGATTACCAGCCAATTGGAAGGTGCGGCAAAATTCTCAATCACTGGCTTCCGCCTGCTGTCGTTATGCCGCTGTCGATTCTCCGGAAATGTGCCGGATTGCCGTCATCCACGGGGAGAGCTCTAAGTTCACCTCCGGAAGCCGCGCAACAGCCACAGAATCAGCGAGAGGAAGATGCTGAGAAGGATGGACGTGGCCAGGGGAAAATAGACCTGGGTGTGGCCGCTGCGGCTGCGCCAATGCAGATCTCCGGGCAGGCGGCCAAAGGGAAGGCCGAAGCGCGCCGCCAACAGCATGGCCGCACCGAGGGCGACCAGCACCAGGCCAAATCCAAGGAATGTTTTGCCTAACTCCGCCATGCGGCGATTCTAGCAAACGTTACTTGCCCGAATGCCCTGCGTTTCGTCTTCTTCTGAGAGAATCAGGAGACAGTGGAAGCTAGCGTTTTGCGAAATCGCGCGGACTCGGCGGTCGCGCCCACCGCCGGCAACTCGCGGCGGTAAGTCTCATAGACGGCGTCGAAGACCGCGTCCCAGGAGGCGCGCTCGGCGCGCTGGCGGGCAGCTACAGCCATGTCGCGCTGCAGCGAACTGCTGGAGATCAGGCGCAGCACCGAGGCGGTGAACTCCTCATCGCTGCCGCAAACAAAGCCGCAACGCTCGTGCTCGACGATGAACTTGGGCCCGCCCTTATCGGTGACCACGGCAGGAACGCCGGAGGCCAGTGCCTCCAGCACCACGTTGCCGAATGTGTCGGTCTCGGAGAAAAAAGCGAACAGGTTCATGTTGGCGTAAACCCGGCTGAGGTCTGGGCCGCGCAGCACTCCGGTCAATTCGGCATCGGGGATATGCTGGCGTAGCCACTCTTCTTCGCCACCTTGTCCGACGAAGACGAACTTCACGTGGTTGTAGCCGGCGTCCTTGACGGCGCGTGCCAGTGCGGCAAAGCTGCGTACCTTTTTTTCTGTCGAAAGACGTCCGACGTACCCGATGACGAATGGGCCGTCCTCGGCGCGGTCGCGATGACTGGGGCTGAACTCCGTCAGATCGACGCCGCGCTCCATCAGCACGCAGGGCTTGTGGGTTGCGGCGTGCAGTTTGTCGATGAGTTCCTGATTAGGTGCGAAGTGGAAGCGCGCGACCTGGAAAAAATAGGCGGAGAGACGGAAGCTGACGTCCTCGATGGTTTGCAGCAGCCGGGTGCGGCAGCCACCCGAGATCCATTGTGGCAGGATTCGATCCGAGCGCCGCGCGGCGTACTCATGCACGTTAGTATGCCAGGAGGCAGCAACGGGGATGCCAACTTCGTGGGCGGTGGCAGCGCCCAGCATGCCAAAGTCGTTAGGGCCGGTGATGTGGACGACATCGGGATTGAATTCGCGCAGCGCCTCCACCACGCGCCGGTAGTAGCGACAGAGCGCCAGATCGTAGCGAAGATCCTTTTCGAGGGCGAACGAAATCGCTCCGCGCTGGAGATCGAGGCGGGTTACGCTGCCATCCTGGCTCAGGCCCTCGCGGTCAGTGGCGCTCACCAGCAGCATGGGAGAGCCGGTGTGCCGTGCATAGGCGACGAAGTTGCGGCAGGTGTTAGCCACGCCGTTGACTTCGTGCAACGAATCGGGAAAGAGCGCAACGCGTATGGGCCGTGCGAGCATCAGGCACCTTCTTCCTGGATCGAAATTTCGGGTCTGCTGGCGGCAAGCGGTCCGGGAGAGGAGCGAAATTTGCTCAGCAGGTGAGTGCTTTCCGGCAGCCGGGCGACATTGAGGATTGCCTGGAGAAATCCGGGGACGCGCGCCCAGAGCAAGCTTAGCGGTTGCATCGATCCGTCATGGCCGGGATGGTATGTGCGCTGATCCCAGCGCGCTGCGCCATCGGAATGATCCGGATAGCTGGCAACCGCATCGAGAAAAGTCTGGTAAAAGCGAGCCACACGCGAGTCACGATAGTGCGGCATGAACAGTACTTGGCTTCTGCGCTCCCGGCGCAACTCCTGCACCCACTCGTCAAAACTGGCGGCATTGGTAAGGTTGAGATTGGCATTCGGCTCGCACCCGTGGCGGTCGCCGCCGGAGACCACAATCTGCTGCCAAGACGCGGCCAGTTCCGCGACCTGGCGATTTTCCTCCCCGCGCCGCAGACCGTTCAACTCAAATGCGTGCAGGTGGCCGTTGTTAAAGGCGAGGAAGTCCTCGAGGTTGCGCGCAAATTCGGCGGCAGGATTGGCATAGAGATTCCACAGCGGATGATTGAAGACTACCAGCACCTCTGGAATCTCGTGCAGCGTGCTCAGCAGGTCGCAGATGCGCTCCGTGCTGGGCTGGGCAGTGCAGGCCTTCAACTCGTCCATCCACTCCTGGGCGCGCGCGCCGGGCAGGTTGTGCACCCCGAGGTGGAATTTGGCGCTCTGAAAAGGGACCGTCCATTCCAATGAAACCGGCGTTTCATGCATCGCGGGAACAACGCGCAACAGCAGCGGAGCGTCGATGCAGTCATGATCGGTCAGCGAGACCAGGGCTTGCATCCCAAGGGTTTGTTCGATCTGATTTTTCTCCACCTCATAAGCCGAGCGTGGGCACAGCGGCGGAGTCCAATAGCCTTGCGCGAAATCGATCTGTAAGCCCCACTTGTCTGCCGCCTTCTCCTGTGCACGAATAAAACCACGCAGCAGGGAGTGGGATTCGAAGATTCGTTCCATGAAATCGAGACCTTCTTTGGAGCGGCTGGTATGACTATGGATGGAGACGCCGGTCCTGAATTGTCGAATGAGCGCGTGATCCCGATCAAACCACGCTTCCTGAGCTTGCAAGGGTCTCCTCCTAAACGCGCCGCTTGTGCCGCGCCCCGCATATCCAGAACTTGGAAATCTATTTAGCAGCAGTATGGAAGAAGACAGTGACGATTCGGTTACGGAAAGGACAATGAAAGATGAAATTTATCTCACGCACACGGGAGGCCCGCAAAGCGGCTGAATTCACCGAAGTTTGACACAATCAGAAGGCGGTTTTCACCGGACTGCTCTCTTCTTGACCTATCCTGTTGTGTATGACCCAGTGCAGCGGTGAAGGCGCTCCGGCGCGGCCCAATTCTGTTTCTGTCGGGCAGGCCCTGCTGGCTCTCCTGCGGAACCCCTGGCGGCAACTCATTCTGCGCTGGAACGCCAAGGCGGCGCTGCTGAGCGCGATCTTCCGCGGAGTCATCTTTCTGGTTGCCTCCATCAAGTCGCATCACGCCGGGCGCTCCAGCGGAGTGTTGGCGGAAGCGCTGTTTGGCGCTCTCAGCGCCGGATTCTTCGGAACCCTGACCCAGGCGTTGCGCTTTGCTGAACCGCAGTGGGCAGCCGGTTTGCTGCTCGCCGGCATCTTTCCCCTGCTATTTCAGATTGGCGATCTCTACTTTCATGCCGCGCTTGGCACGCAGGTGTTCCACACCGGAATGATTGCCTCGGCGGTGTTCACCGCGCTCGCGGCTGCCTTCAATCTTTACGTCATGCGTCGGGGCGCGATGCTGGTGGGCGAGGAAGGAAAGCCGTTCATGCAGGATCTGAGTGCGATGCCGCAGCTGATACTTCTGTTCGTGGTCGCCGCGGCGCTCAGCCCATGGCGCTTTGCCCTAGAGGTCGTAAGCCGCGGAACGGCCCGCGCTTCCTCCTAAGAGGTAAGACGGATGGCGACGTCAGCGAGTCCGGGCGAGCTTGCGAAATTCGGGTTGGCGCTGAACTGTTCTTGCATTCAAAACCAGAGCCTTCCGGCATTGCAGCGCCGGGGCGATTGCCCGCGGCTCTGGGACAGCATGAAACGCCGTTTGAGAGTAACATGCTTATTCACTGGCGGCTGTCGCGCCGGGGTTAGCCTGCATTCCCGCGCGGCGGCAACAGGGAGTTTGTAATGAGTAGTCAGCTTCGGCGTTCTTTTCTGGTTCATATCGCGGCAGCGTTGGCCTTCCTCTTCATGGCACTGCCGACATTTGGGGCTGAACCGGCGGCGGATGCATCCAGCAGTTCACTCAGGGCGGGGTTGAGTGTGGAGGAGATCGTTGCCCGGCTGAACCGGAACAACGAGCAGCGCGCCGCCGCCCTCCGCGCCTATGAGGGAAAGCGTTCCTATACCCTGACCTATCGCGGCTTTCCTTCGAACCGGGACGCTGAGATGGAAGTGATGGCACACTACGAACCCCCGGCGAGCAAGAGCTTCCACGTGGTCTCCGGCAGCGGCTCGAAGCTCATGCAATCCAAGGTCTTTTCAAAATTGCTGGACAGTGAGCGTGAGGCCGCCGATGCCGAGGGGCAGCGCCAGACCGCGCTCTCGCCGGACAACTATACATTCACCCTGCTGGGCTCCCGGCCGAGCCCAAATGGCGGCTGCTATCGCCTCGGGGTCGAACCGCGGCACGACTACAAGTTTCTCTATCGCGGAGAGATTTGCGTGAATGCGGCCGATTTCGCGGTGGAAAGCATTGACGCTGAGCTGGCCAAAAATCCTTCCTTTTGGATCAAGAAGACGCGCATCGAACATCGTTACCAGAAGATCGGACAGTTCTGGCTTCCGGCTTCCAACCAGACCATCAGCAGCATCCGCCTCGGCGGCACGGCGACGCTGAGCATTTTGTATTCGGAGTACGACCTGCGCTGAGTTTTTTTGCGGATTGCAAGGGAGCTGCACATACGAAACGGCCGGAGCATCTCGCTCCGGCCGTTCAATAATCCATCAACTCTAGAAGTGGTACACGAGTTCGGCCGAAGGTTCCGCCACGTTTGCCTTCAGTGCGGTCCCGAAGGAGCCGGACAGCTTGAAGTCAGGGTCGGAGCGTACCAGGCCGCGATATTGCACGCGTACGGCCCAGCGCTCGGAGAGCTTGAAGTCAGATCCAAATCCGTAGGCGAAGGCGGGCTTGGTCTCCGTCGAAGGTGTGAGGCCGGTGGTGAAGTTGTTATTCGGTGAAAAGCGAATCATACCGCCCCCGAGCAGTGCGTAGGGTTTCACCTTTTCGTTCGAGGGAAGGCGGAAGATGTAGCTTCCGATCAGCTCGGCGTTGTTGGTCTGCACGCGGGAGAGGTTCTGGTTCGGGTCTTCGTAGATTTCGGAATTGCGATTGAGCGTGAAGGAGAAATCCAGCGCGCTGTGGTGGCCGAACTCATAGCGCGCGTCGGCGATAACGCCCACCGACTTCGTGGTGTCCTGGGTGCTCGCGCTGGTGGAGCTGACTTCCGCCGCGGACTTGGTAAAGGTTGCCGCCGGGAAGATTCCCTCAAAGCCCACACCGACCGAAACATTGGACATAAAGCCCTGCGCGTGAGCCATACCGCCAAACGCCAATACGGTAATAAGTAACAGTTTAAGTTTCAAAAGTCTCTCCTTTTACTTAGGGACAACCGCAACGAAGCTGGGGACCAGTTCAACCGGGGTTGACAGGTCTTCCTTGAGCAAGCCATCCAGGAGTGTGCCGGTTGTGGCCTCACCCGTTGATAGGTCGAAGCGATGCAGTGTTGCTGTGCCTGTCGTGCTGTCATAGGTTCCAACGAACAACTTGCGGCCATCGCTGAGTACCCCGCCGCTAAGCGGGATGATCGAAGTTCCAGACACGGTGGTGATGGCAGGTGTTACCGCATGCGTCGCCAAGTTATAGCCGTGAATGACCGTATCCGTGGCCGTGCAGGCAGGATCTACTCCGGTGACAAATTCCGCTTCCAGCCTGGGAGAAAAAGTGACCTGAGTCGCGGCGCATGGCAACGAGGCCGTCGCGCTCTGGGGCGCATTGACCGTGACCGTCGACAGACAAACATTGCCTTCCGTCGGATTGGGCACCTGCGCGGTGGTGGTCACGGAATAGTCGAGCCACTCAGTTCCAGATAGACCCGCCACCCGAGGCACCCCGCCAATCGAGATTGTATCCAGATTGATGGGCCCCGTCGTGCTTCCGTCAAGCGGTTGCGTCGTCGGCTTCTGGTCGTTGCAGGTGGAGTAGTTGACCAACTGGTCTCCGCTGGCAAAGTAGGACTGTCCGTCCGGTACCCACGCCAGCGCCTTCACGCCAGTGCTGGCGTTGGTCGAAGTCTTTACGAATGTGTCCGCGTTGAATACGTACACCCCGCCAGTGCCTCCGATCCACATATTGGAGCCGTCGGCAGCGAAGGTTACGGTGTTGATGCCTGCAATCGAGTAACGCGTGGCGACCTTGCTTCCCGTGGTATCGATCAGGAAGACGTAGGTTCCGTCGGAGAGCAAAACGTAGCGGCTGTCCGGCGAAACTCCCAGCACGTTACCGGTCACCACGTCGGTGCTGATTCCACCCAGGATCGGGTAGGTTTGCAGCGATGACTGGTAGGTTGTCAGGTTCACCACCATCAGGCCGCCGCTGCTGCCCACGTAGGCCGTGGCGCCGTTGGGAGCGACCACCAGAGAGTTCGGTAGATTGGCCAACTCGACGGTCGTGTTGTCAACCAGTGACTCGCTGTCATACACCTCCATACGATGTACCGGAGCGCCGGTGTTGGCAAACTGTGTCCCGGTTACCAGCACCGTGCTGCCGCTGATGCCCTGCACCGTCACCCCGATCACATTGCTGTAAATCGGATAACCGAAGCCAGCCGCCTGCCCCGTAGTTGGCGTGGTTGCGCCGGGTACGATGAAGTCTGCAACCGCGGCATTGCAAGTGGACGGCTCGCAGGAGGCGCTCACGCTGAAGCGCCCCGAGGTGTTCGCCGTCAGCTTCGAGGTCAGCGGGAGCACCGTGCTGAAACTGCCGGTCAGCGGGTCCGAGGTGATGTAGGTCAGCGGTGAAGTGACCAGGGTGTTGCCGTTCTTGTCCACCAAGCTTGCCGTCACGTACTCTTCGGCGCCCTTGGTCAGAGTGTCCAAATCGGCCGTCGAGTAGGGCCCAACAGGCGTCCCACCCGTGTACGAGGAAGAGGCCAATATGATCGAAGTGGGCGGGCAGGTGACAAATGTCAGCGGCACGCTTTCAGTGCCGTTCAGCGTCGCGTAGACGCTGGTCACGCCTGGAGTGCGCGCAACCACGTATCCGTAGGCGCTCACCGCGGCCACGTTGGGGTCGCCGACCGTCCATGTGTAGTCGTTGGCAAATACATTGCTAACCGAGGAGAGAATCGGGTTACCGCTGGCATCACGGGGTGTCGCAACGTACTGCACCTGCTTGTTCTGCGAGATGCACGTTTGCCCTCCCCAATTTGAGTTCAGGCTAATGTTGGCGGCGCGCTCGTGGACCGATAGCAGCGCCGTCGCGCTGACGTTGCGCGTGGAGTCGTAGGCCGTGATGGTCACGTATCCGGTGGGAAGGTTCGGCTGCCCGGCGTTGGGATTGGCCAGTCCGGTGGCTGGATTGATTGCCGGAATCACCGTCGGCGTGCAGGTCAGGTAGCGGGTGTCCCATTGCCCGGCGCAGACTTCTCCGGCGGGAGAAATTGTGATGCGCGAGTCCGAGGAATAGAACTTGATCGTCGGCTGCGGGGAAACCGGCTTGGGCGCACTGTTTTCGTAGGTCTCCTCGACCGTTGCGGAAACCGAGGACCAGTCGCCGGCATTCAACGTAAATTGGATCGGCGACACCGCCATCAAATAGGCGTAGTTGAAGTTGGGCTGAGTGCTGCTGTTGACCGAACTGCCGCAGCTTGCCAGCAATCCGGCAAGCCCAATAAGCGTGAGGGTGAGCAACCGATTCATGTACCGCACCTAGTCCTGTTGGATCGTGAGCCAGGTCGGATTGCTGGTCGCGCTTTCAGCGCCAACCGAGGCTGGCTTCAGCGGTCTTAGCTGGCCGGTGCTCTGGTTAATCGCAAACTGAAAGATCTTGCCTGCGGGCGTATCGAGCAAGTACATCGCATTGTTCGCCTTGGCAACGATAACAAACGAGGGCGTCGAGCAACCGGAGCCGCAATCAAACGGAGATGCAGTTGACGTCTGTATGCCATTGACCGTGGTCACGGAACCGAGAACTTCGGTTGGTTCGCCCGGGTTGGTGGTGGTGGAGATTTTGAAAACCGAGATGTTGTGCGAACCCTGGTTGGCGACAAACAGATAGCGCGAGTCGTTCGAGGTCGCACCCGCAACCGGATTCTGGGGGAAAAGACCGGTAATCAAATCGGCGTTTTCATTGAAGGGCGAGCCCGCCATCGGCGACAAAGTGCTACCGCTCACGTCGAAGCCGAAGATCTCGGGGCTGCAGTTCGAGTTCGCCTTCGTCGTAGTCGCGCAGTCTATGCTCGAATTGCCACCGAGGGGGGTGGTCGCAGTGTGGTCCAATACATAGAGGTAAGAGCCGTTTGCGGACAAAACTATGTCGAAGGGGTTGACGCCGACCGAAGTGGTGGTCGCCTGCACCGGAACCCCGGAGGTAGAGTTCAAATTGAAGCTCAACACCGCCTGCTTGGTGGTGGAGAGGCCGTAAAGGGCACTACCGTTGGGGGCCATCACCAGCTTCTGCATCGGATAGCCGGCCTGAAGGTTGCTGCCAACCTGCGAAAGAATGCCGGTCGAGGCGTCAATCGTGAAGGTGGCAAGCGCGCCATTCAGTGTGTTCGGCAGCGCCACGTAGACGAAGGTGCTGTTGGGAGAGATCACCAGCGAGCTGGCCGCCGGGCCTACCGGATAACTGTCGATCAGCGTCACTAACGTGCCGTTGCCGGCGCGGGTGTAGGCGTAGATGTGATCGCCGGCAGCGTCCAGAAAGTAGGCCCATTTGCCATTGGCCGTAAACTGCAGGACTCTGGGTGGCGCCGGGGTACTCTGTGGTGAAATGTCGGACGTAGTGAGGGTTCCGTCCGTATTCACGTTGAACACAGTGAAACCGGTGCCCGTGGAATTGCTGATATAGGCCAGCGTACCGGTGCTCGTAACTCCACCACAGCCGACCGTGATTGCCAAAAGGCAAAGTGCGGTCGTATAGCCGATCAAGCGCTTCATGCAAGCTCCCAGAGCGGGGAGAATGTACCCGCCCGTTTTCAAAGAAATCATTCTTGTCCAATCATACTTGGAGCAGAGCGGAATTTACCCTTAACTTAGCCAGCAAGTCAGGTAAATGTTCCTATCTCGGATTGTGAGATTCTACTCTACTCAGCGCATTTTCGCCTCCACCAAGCAAGCCAAGCCTGCTCGCGCGACCTTCCGGCACGCCAGCATACGCACTTTGCTCCGCGCTGGGCTTTGGATTGATTGCCCCAATCGGCTTGCTCCGCCGGGCCGGGGAGCGCAGAATACATCGACTGAGGGGGAAGGCTTTGGAGCTCGATCTGGACGCGCTAGAGAAGCGAGTACTGGGCTCGCTGATGGAAAAAGACATGACCACCCCGGAGTACTATCCGCTGACGCTCAACGCGCTGTTGGCGGCCTGCAATCAGAAGTCGAATCGCGAACCGGTCATGGAAGTCGATGAAGCGGCGCTGCGCTCGGCGCTACGTACCCTGCATGAAAAGGGTCTGGCAGGGGAGGCGCGCGCCGAGGGCCGGGTGGCTCGCTTCGAGCATCGCATGGGTGAGGCCCTGAATCTTGGCCGCCGTGAGAGTGCTCTGCTCTGCACCCTTCTGTTGCGCGGAGCCCAGACGCCGGGCGAGTTGCGAGGACGCAGCGAACGCATGCATCGCCTGGAGGATCTCGACGAAGTGAATCTGGTGCTGCAAAAGCTCATCGAGCACGATCCGCCGCTGGTGAGGCTGCTGCCGCGGCAGCCGGGAACCAAGGAGGCGCGCTATGCCGATATGTTCTCCGCGAGCGAAAGCAGCGATGCGCCGCCGGCCATCGGCGGAGGCCTGGCCGCCACGGCCTCGCGCGAGGATCGCATCACGACGCTCGAAGCCGAAATCGCTCAACTGCGCGCCGAGTTTGAAGCCCTGCGACAGCAATTTGCGGATTTCCGCAGCCAATTCGAGTCCTGATGCTTTCGAATCGCCGCCCGGCAGCGTAGCATCTACCGTGTGAGAGAAGCTATTGGGAAAGGCTAGGTTTTGGAAGCCAAGATGAGCACAATCAGCGAAAATCTAATCCACTGCGTAAAGACATCGATTCATCCGCCCAAGCGCCTGCTCTACGGACCGGGGCCAAGTCAGGTCTATCCGCGCATCTATTCCGCAATGGCTCAACCGATCGTCGGCCATCTCGATCCATATTTCTTTCAAGTGTCGCAAGGCGTGCAAAAGGGCCTGCGCGAGGTCTTCGGCACCGCCAACGAGCTGACCATGCCGATCTCGGCCACCGGCTCGGGCGGAATGGAAGCGGCAGTCTCCAACTTCATTGAGCCGGGCACCAAGCTGGCTCTGTTTGTCGGCGGTTTTTTTGCCGAGCGCATCGGCGAGATGGCCAAGCGCCATGGCGCCGAGATCGTGCGCCTGGAGAAACCCTGGGGCGAAGCCGCCAGCGACGATGAGGCCGCCGAGTTCATCCGGCGCGAGCGTCCGCAGGTTGTGGCCTTCGTGCAGGCGGAAACCTCGACCGGCGTTTTCCAGCAGAGCAAGGCGCTCTGCACCGCCGCCCACGAAGTCGATGCCATCGTGATCGCCGACTGCGTCACCTCGCTGGGCGCAATGCCGGTGGACGTGGACGCCAACGGCATCGACGTTGCCTATAGCTGTACCCAGAAGGGACTCAGTTCGCCTCCCGGACTGAGCCCGATGACGATCTCGCCACGGGCGCAGGAACGGCTCCGCCAACGCAAGCAGGCCAACCGGAGCTGGTACTTCGACCTCACCCTGATTCAGGATTACCTGAGCGTCTCGCACCGTTATCATCACACCGCTTCGGCAACTCTCTTCTACGCCCTGCATGAGTCGCTGGCGATCATCGAGGAGGAGGGACTGGTGCTGCGCCAGCAACGCCACCTCCGGGCCCATCAACGCTTCGTCGCCGGCATCGAGCGCCTCGGTTTGACCATGCACGTCGCCGAAGGGCACCGCATCTGGAACCTCAACACGCCGCGCGTTCCCGATGGCGTGAATGACGCCAAGGTGCGCGCCTACCTGCTGGAAAAACACGGCATCGAAATCGCCGGAGGCTTCGGCCCCCTTGCGGGAAAGATCTTCCGCATCGGGATCATGGGCCCGCTGGCGACCGACGATGGCGTGGACCGCTTCCTGGCAAAGTTCGACGAAGCAATGAAGGAAAGCCGCTAGGTTTCAAATTGTGAGGCAAGGCAAAGTTTCAAGGTTTCAAGCTTGAAAAGCCTCGGGACTGGATGATTTCAGAAATACAAAAGGGTGCCGATCTTGGCACCCTTGATCTTTGCGAGTTGAAAAGTGCACGGATAAAGTCTCGGCAGAGCGCCTACATGCTTGCGTCGAGGCCGACCCGAAGCTCTTAACCTTGAAACTTTGGGCAATAATATACTTGACAAAATAGACGGTTCGGCTTAAGATTTAAGCATGGAACCGAAGACTCTACAAGACGCGATCCTGTTCTTCTCCGACAAGGTGAATTGCCGCGAATACCTTGTAGCGCGGCGCTGGCCCGATGGCGTTGAATGCCCGAAGTGCGGTTCCAAGAACGTCCTATTCATGGAGAAGTATAACCGCTGGCATTGCCGCGAAAAGCACCCGGCTCCGCAGTTCACCTTGAAGACGGGAACGATCTTCGAAGATTCCCCGCTCGGCCTGGACAAGTGGCTAACCGCGATGTGGATGGTAGTGAACTGCAAGAACGGTGTCAGTTCCTATGAGGTTCACCGCGCTATTGGCGTGACTCAGAAAAGCGCGTGGTTCATGGATCACCGTATCCGCGAAGCATTGAAGAACGGAACCATTCTCAAGCTGGGTGGAAGCGGATCGCCAGTTGAGGTAGATGAGACGTTCATCGGCGGCAAGGCCAAGAACATGCACACGGCCAAGCGCAAGCGCGTTATCACCCGTCGTGGAGCGCATGACAAAACCATCGTGTTCGGAATCTTAGAGCGTGGCGGCAAGGTTAAAGCTCAGGTGATTCCGAATCGCATGGGCAAGACGGTTAAGCCGATTCTCGCGGAACACGTTGAAGCCGGAAGTGCAATCCACACGGACGAGATGACCGGATACACTGCGCTCCATGAAACCTATCTGCATGACGTGGTGAATCATGCCTATGAGTATGTGAAGGGGCAGGTTCACACGAACGGCATTGAGAACTTCTGGAGCCTGCTAAAACGCGGAATCAACGGAACCTACGTTGCTATTGAGCCGTTTCACCTTGACCGCTACTTGGATGAGCAGATGTTCCGGTTCAACAATCGCGCCACCCAAAAGCAGAACGTGACCGATTCCGACCGATTTAGCTTGGCCGTGTCCCAGATCGTGGGCAAGCGGTTGACGTATGCTGAGCTGACAGGCAAGACTGGGCAAGGATCGAGTCTCTAATTCCCGTCGCGGGAAGCGTGGGCCGAAGCCGAAACCTTAATGGCAATGCGACTTCGGGAATCTTGCGCTTTCGGATGTTTTGGGATAACGTTCCTCGGATTGAGTTGATATGGCTAAAGACACCATCACGGTAGAAATGGAGGGCTCTGCGGAGGATGGAGGATACGTCCGCCTAGATGAGCTATTAGGCCAACTTGCAGCGGTAAAGGGAGCACTTAAGGCCACTGAGCGAGTGATTGGGATTGACAAGGGAAGCGTGGATTTCCAGGTCACAGCACTAAGTTTTGCAAGCCCATATCGAGTTAAGCTTCGCGGGGTTCCAAATGGAGACTGTACCCCACAGGATGCGCGTCTTGTGATGCGTAGTTTTCCGACCTATCTGCGAATGATCCGGCACCGACGAATGCCGCATAATTTTGATCTTGATGCGGCGGAGAAGTTCAAGAATCTGGCTGACAAATTACGAAAACCAGACCAGAAGGTCACCATGCTCGATGCTAATGACCGAGCTATTGCCATTGATGGACACTATAGAGAAAATCTGAATCGCTTGATTGGAAGGGACGAGTTCTCTCCTGGCGCTGTGATGGGAATGTTGGAGCAGATGAACGTACACGCCAACAATAGTCAGTTCACAATTTATCCGCGAATTGGGCCGAAGAAGGTTGTCTGCAAGTTTAAGAGAGAGCTACTTGGTGCGGTTTTGTCTGCGGCGGGAAAATACATCCAAGTTGACGGGTTAGCTGTCTATAAACAGGGATATCCATTTCCTTATGCAATGCGCGTACAGTGCATCCATGTCTTCGGGACTGAGGGCGTGACGCAATTGTCTGAAATCCGTGGCCTATCCCCCGATGCCACGAAAGGAGAACCGTCCGAGGTTTTTGTTCGGAAACTGAGGGATGCCAACTGGTAAGCCGAAGCTCTTTTGGGATTCGTGCGTTTTTATTTCTATGTTGACCGGAGAGGGACGAACTCCCGGTGAAATGACCGCACTATTAGAAGTCGAGCAGTTCGTGAAAGACGGACACGCGACAGTGTTCACGTCAGCGATCACCCTTGTAGAAGTTCTTGAGTTGCATTTAACCCCAGAACATTCAGTAAAATTTAGAGGATTGGTAGCAAATCCTGATTATCCATTTGTCCCAGTTGACGTGCGAATAGGTGAACTGGCGAGGGAAATCAGAGACTATCACCACGCTCGTGGGGTGAAGATAAAAACTCCAGATACGATCCAACTCGCAGTTGCGATTCATTACAAGGCTGATGCACTGCATACCTATGATGGGTGCGGCAATAAGCGCAAGAAGACTGATCTACTGATGCTCCCACGTCCGATTTGCGGTAAGTACAACATTGAAATTTCGATTCCGAAGCTTCCGGCCAGAGTATCTCCGCTGAGAGGTGACGAACAATTGCCACTAGCGGAAGATTTGCCGGAAACAACAGAGAGCCAATAGAAAAGGGCCGAGAGGTTATTTACACCAACCCGGCCCTTCGTTGATGCCTGATTCACCGACAATAGCCAGTAGAATCCAGAGCACTCGTCGAATGCCAATATTATGATGAAAACGCTCAAGCCTGTCAAGCCTTAAAATGTGGAACCCCCGGTCGGAATCGAACCGACGACCTCAACTGTTCGACGAGTGTGCTCTAGTCCACTGAGCTACGGGGGCCCGGACGTATTGTAGCTCAGCAATTTACAAAGGTGGTAAACTTTAGTCGATGATTGAGAAATCAACATGAATCCGCTACCGGCACCACACGTTCCCGGCAACTCAGAGTTCGAGAGATTCGATAACGCTGTGCGCCAGATACTCAGCGTGCCGAAATCGGAAATCCTGAGACGGGAAGCGCAGGAGAAGAAGACCGCAGAGCGCAAGAGGCGAGCCAAGAAGTAGCCACGCCTCGCACCCTGCCAAGGTCAGGAACAAGCCTAGTTTATCCCGCCTGTTTTGCCAAGTATATTATTACCAAACTTTGAAACCTGCGCTTTACTCCCCCCGCATCCGATCATCGATCGGTCTGCGTCCAGCGTAGCCTTCCTCGGTCCCGTGCCAGTGCGAGATGGTGGGTTCGCCCATCTTCCAGCACAGCAGTACGATCTCACCGTCCACCTTGCAGGGGAAATCCAGCAGTCCGATGTCTAGGTCTTTGACCTGCACCCCGATGGCGTTGATCTCCGACAGCGTATCCTTGGCGACCTGGATGGCTTTATCGCGCTGCCCCCGGCGGGCGGCGCAGGCGCGCACATCCACCATGGTTCCGCCGTTCAAAAAGATGCGCTCGCTCAGCGCATTGAACTCCTGATCGATCTCATCGATCAGCGTCTTTGATTCAATCGACTTGCGCAGCAGGCTCTCCAGAATCGGCAGCATCGACTGCGCTTCGCGCAGGGTAAAGGTCCGCATAGTCAACTTCCATTCTAACGGACATCTGCCGCGGCCTTTTGCGAAAATATGCTCCTGCGATCCGAATTGTCTATGGCGGACCGGCAGCTTGCCTTACTATTCCGATTCGAGACTTTGCGCAAATCATATCCGGCCATCGCCTGCCTCTGCGTACCCCGCCCCGGCTAGGCAGGGCGGATTTCGTTCTGGTTCCAGAAAGGAGCATGTCATTGAATACACGATTGCGGATCATCTTTCTCCTAGCCTCTGCGCTGCTAGTCAGCTCCCTGCTTTCAGGCTGCGGCGGCAGTGCATCGACTACCGCAACCCCAACCCCGACACCAACGCCAACGCCGACCCCAACGCCGGCATCTTCAAGCTTTGCCTACCTGCAAAACAACGATCCCAAGGACCAAAGTCCTGTAAGCGATGACGCTGCACATCTCCATTCCTCCGCACAGCGATCCCACTTGCGGGCGGCTCGCACTCACAACGCGCGTCCTCAGGTTTCCAGCGCCGCGAACATCGCCACTGGCACAGTCGACGCCTATGTCATGGACGCCAGCACCGGCGGCATCGCCAAGCTCAACTCGCAGAGCGCCGCGTATAACGGCGTTCAACTCTCTCCCGACGGAACGAAGGTGGTCTTCACCGCCTTCGACAGCGCCGGACGCAGCCAGATTTTTGTCGCCGCTCTCTCCGACTTCAACAATCCAATCCAGCTCACCTCGAACGACACGGAAGATCACTTCAGCGCAACGTTCTCTCCGGATGGAAACACGATTACTTCGTCCGTTTTCGACAGCAGTTCCTTCTCGACGATAAGCACGCTTCCGGCGGCTGGTGGGACGGAAGCCGTGCTCACAAACCCTTCCAGCCTGGCGGCTCTGACTCCTGTATTCACGCCAGATGGCAAGAAGATCGTCTTCGGTGTCACTAACATCGATGGTGGCCTCTACGTCATGAACCTTGACGGCTCCGGCCTCACTCAACTGACCAACCTCAACTCGAACCCAAACGAGGAGGACTACTTCCCGTCAGTGTCTCCGGATGGAACCAAAATCGCCTTCAGACGTGGACTATTTAACGCCGCCAACGACACTTGGGTGTACAACATCTACGTTGTCGGCACCGGCGGCGAGAGCACCGCGAATCCAGCCACGCAGGTAACCACGGACGGTTATAGCTGGAACCCCATGTACGTGGGAGATTCCATCGTCTTTCTCAGCCCGAAGAATAACCTCACGACAACGAATACCGACGATATCTACAGGATGAATCCGGGCGGCGCGAACGTGGTGCAACTCACTAAAACTGGCTTCGAAGATTTCCTCACCTGGAGCGGCGCAGAATGAGGCGGGTGTCCCAGGCTAAATATCCAGGCGCGCGCGGAGCTGAACCTGAACCAACCGACGGGGATGCCCCGTTCAACCTTCTTATTGGTTGGGCGGGGCTGTTGACTCTGCCGTTGCTCTTGCCCTTCGCACTGGAGGGCACGCCGCGGAGAGAGCGCCGGAATCACCGCGCCCTCAGCCTTTAATTTGCAGCATCCGGTCGAGGGCGACCTTGGCCCAGCGCTTCACCGCCGGCCGCACCTTAACCTGATTGACCACCATGCCCTCCACCAGGTTCTCCAGCGTCCAGGCCAGATGCTGGGGTGAAATCCGGTACATCGTGGTGCACAGGCAGCCCGAATCGTTCAGAGTCACCACCGTCTTGTCAGGATGCTGCTTCGCAAGCCGGTTGACGAGGTGAATCTCGGTTCCAATGGCAAACTTCGCCCCCGCCGGAGCCTCGGCCACCAAGCGGCGCAACTTGTCGGTGGAACCGGTGTCGTCGGCCTTCTGGCAGACCTCCCAGCGGCACTCAGGATGCACGATGACCTGTATTCCCGGATGGCGCTCGCGGATACGGTCCACGTGCTCGGGCAAAAAGCGCAGATGCACCGAGCAGTGTCCCTTCCACAGGATCACCTTGGCCTTGCGCAGCGCCGCCGCCGTCTGGCCGCCCTGCAACTGATAGGGATCCCACACCACCATCTCGTCCAAGGCAATGCCCATGTCGTAGCCGGTGTTGCGTCCCAGATGCTGGTCGGGAAGAAAGAAGATTTTCTCGTTACGTGCGAAGGCCCATTCCATGGCCGCGCGCGCGTTGCTGCTGGTGCACACCGCTCCGCCGCGCTCGCCCACAAAGGCCTTGATCGCCGCCGCCGAATTCATGTAGGTCAGCGGCGTGATGCCGCCTCCGGCATCGGTAGTCAGCCCCAGGCGCACGAACTGCTCCCAGGCGTCTTCCACCTGCGAGATCTCGGCCATATCGGCCATCGAGCAGCCGGCGTTCAAATCCGGCAGAATCACCTGTTGCTCCGCCCGCGCCAGAATGTCGGCCGACTCGGCCATGAAGTGCACGCCGCAGAAGACAATGTAGCGCCCCTTGGCCTGCGAGGCCAGTTCGGAGAGCCGCCAACTGTCGCCCTGATAGTCGGAAAACTGGATCACTTCGTCGCGCTGGTAGTGATGCCCCAGCACAACACACTGCTCGCCGAGAATCTCGCGCGCGGCGCGAATGCGAGCGTCCATGGAGTGGTCCGGCAGGACGAGGTAATCGTCCAGGGAGCACATAGAGTTCGTAACGACTGCTGTAACCAATGTTTGTCTGCCTTCAGTCTTCGCCACCATCGAGCGCGCGAAAACGGGGATGTTGAAAGCGCTTATCTCCGGCTCCAGCGGATGCACATGCCTTGAAAGACCCCACCCGCGGGGATGTTGAAGCCGTAGTTCGTACTATTGTTAATAGTGCATGAACGGGGGGCAAGGAAGCAAGCTTTATGTTGAAAAAGGGAATATGAAATTCGTTTGCGGAATCCGCCCGCGCCCCTCAACCGCCGATGTGCACCATGGTTCTGCCCGGCGGCACGAATCCAGGCTCGCCGATGTGGTGACGCTCTTCCTTATGTTCCACGGCGTATTCGATCACGCGCACCAGTTCCTCGTCTCCGCCACCGGCGCGCAGCGCGCCCAGCAGGTCGTGTTCGCGCAGCGAAAACAAGCAGGTGCGGATCTTGCCATCGCTGGTCAGCCGGATGCGCGAGCAAGCCCCGCAGAAAGGAAGCGTCACCGGCGCGATCACCCCGAACTCGGCGCTCTCATCGTCAAAGCGATAGCGCCGCGAAGTCGAGCTAGGCTCGTGCGCAATCTCATGGAAGGGCGCAAAGCCCGCCATGCGCTGCAGAATCTCGGCCAGCGGAACCACCACCGCAGGCGTCCACACCCGGCCCTCTTCCAGCGGCATGAATTCGATGAATCGAACAGAGACCTGCTCTTCCTGGGCGAAGCGCCCGAAGGCCTCGATCTGATCCTCGTTGAAGCCGCGCAGCAAAACGCAGTTCACCTTCACCGGCCCCAACCCAGCCCGTCGCGCCGCCCTCAACCCCGCCAGCACGCTGGCGTAACCGTTCGGCACCCTGGTGATGCGGGCAAAGCGCTCCGGATCCACCGCGTCCATGCTCACCGTCACCCGGTCCAGCCCCGCCTCTTTGAGCGGCTCGGCGATTTCGGCCAGCAGATGCCCGTTGGTGGTGATGGCCAGCTCCGGGGGCTTGCCCTCAGCGGTGCGCAGGGCGGCAAGTTCGCGCACCATTTCGATGATGTCGTGCCGCAGCAGAGGCTCGCCTCCGGTCAGGCGAATCTTGGTGATGCCCAGTGAAACAAAGACGCGCGCCATGCGAACGTAATCCGCCAGCGGAAGTTCGGGAAACTGAGCCCCTTGAGTGCCGGTCCGGCAGTAAACGCAGCGGTAGTTGCAACGGTCGGTGATCGAGATGCGAAGATCGTGCATGCTGCGTCCGAATTTATCCTGTAACGGCATGGGATTAGTAAGCCGGGCTAAGTCTCTTAAGTTTATATAGATGCTCGTGGCGTGGCAACGACTCAGCTAGGCGATTGTAGCCGCACCCGCATCACAAATTACACACTGATGATGCAGGGCCGGAAAGGAAGAGCCATATGTCGGAGGAATTCAAGGTTCCGAAATTCAAGTACGAGTCCGAAGAAGCTCAGTGGTGGAATTCGCAGGACAAGAACCCCACCCTTGCGTTTGGCCCGCCAACCTACATTCCCTCGTAATTTGGCCCGCCGCCGCCCTCCGGTGGCACCCAGGTGATGATCTGGTAGGGGTCCATGATGTCGCAGGTTTTGCAGTGTACGCAGTTGGACGGGTTGAGGTGGATGCGCTTTTTCCCCGGCGTCTCGGGCACCTCCTCCATCTCGTAAACATTGGCCGGGCAGAAGAACTGGCACGGATTGCCATACTCCCTGGTGCAGCGATTGCTGCAAACATCCGTGTCGTGAATGATCAAGTGCGCGGGCTGATCCTCTTCGTGCCGCGTCCCCGAGTAATACAGGTCCGTAAGTTTGTCGAAGCTCAGCTTGCCGTCGCCCTTGGCCCATCCGCGCATCTGCCCGCGCTCTCCGGGCTGCCCCATGATGTCCCAGAGCGGCATCATGCGCTCATATCCCGCGTGAGCCGGATAGCGATTGCGCAGTCCATGTCCGCCGGTCGCCATCAGCAGCCCCGTGTTCAAGATTCCGCTCACAAAGCCCTGCTCAAAGCCCTGATGGAAGTTGCGCACCGGATAGAGTTCCTCTTTGATCCAACTCGCCTCCACCTTCTGCTGAAACTTTCCCAACGCCTTGGCGCTGTTGTCGCCCGCCATCCACGCCTCGAACGCGGTCTCTGCCGCCAGCATCCCGCTCTTGATCGCCAGATGAATTCCCTTGAGCCGCTGCGAGTTCAGAAAGCCCGCCGAGTCGCCCACGATCATCCATCCGTCGCCGCCCAGCGGAGGCATCGACCACCAGCCGCCATACGGCATCGTCTTGGCGCCGTAGCGCACCATCTTGCCGCCCTCCAGCAGCTTGGCCGCAAACGGATGCTGCTTGAAAGATTGCAGCACATGCTGCGGATCGGTCCCCGTATCCGGATAGTCGAGCCCGGTGACAAAGCCGAGCGAAACCATGTTGTCTTTGCCGCCATATATCCACGCTCCGCCGTACTCTTTCGTGGTCAGCGGGTAGCCCATGGTGTAGATCACCTCACCCGGCCGGATGCGTCCCTGCGGCAGCTCCCACAGCTCTTTCACCCCCACGCCAAAGGTCATCGGATTGCGGTCGCGCATCAGTCCCAGCCGTTCGCTGAGCTGCTTGGTCAGCGACCCACGCGACCCCTCGGCCAGAATCGTCACCTTCGCCTTCAGATCGTATCCCGGCTCGAAATTCGCCTTCGGCTGGTTGCTCCGGTCCACCCCTTTGTCGTCGGTGCGCACGCCAGCCACGCCTTCGCCCTCAAACAGTAACTCGCTCCCGGCAAAGCCGCTGAAGATGGTGATCCCGGTCTCCTCCACCTTGGCGCCGAGCCACTTCACAAAGCGATTGATGCTGATCACATAGTTGCCATGATCCTGCATCGGAGGCGGCGTCAGCGGAGCCTTGAATGCACTCTTCCTGGTCAGAAAATAGACGCTATCGCTCGCAACCTCGGCCTCGATCGGTGCTTCCTTCCGCCACTCCGGCAGCAACTCATCCATCGAGCGCGGGTCCAGCACAGCTCCCGAGAGACAGTGCTGCCCGATCTCGCGCGCCTTCTCCAGCACATAAATATTTTCCTTGGAGAGCTCCGCCCCAGGATGCGCCGCATTGTGCGCATCGATGAGTTGCGATATCCGCAGCGCGCAAGCCATTCCCGCCGGCCCGCCGCCAACAATGACCACGTCGGCTTCCATCTCCGGATGTTCAATTCCTTCAAGCGGTGTGCGGAAGATCATTTTGAGTTCACCGTTCTGAACTTGCATTGTCCTGACCGTTGCCACAAATGCAAATCAAACGCGTAAGTATGGTTTCGTCAGTTTGGGGTGGCTCAATTGGCCGTTGTCAATTCTTGTGATAACGGCGTGGCATGCTTTTTCGAAATCCTCATACAGGTTTTCCGCAATCAAGCAGACTCTGCCATCTGATGTTTTCAGATGTTGCCAACCCTTTCCCGGAGCTTCGGATCGTTGGCTCAATTCCAATGTTTTCCCAGGACGAAACTGGTGCGCAAATCCGTTCCTGAGGTCATTGAAATGTCCTATGAAAGGGTGATAGCTGGTGGGGAATAGCGTCTGAATAGCATTCCTAACGCGGGCTCCTGAAAGGCCGTTTTCACTGAATTCGTAAGGGTCTAAACACGCGCCCAAGAATTCAACTCCAAGTCCAATCAAGGCAAACGAAATGTACGCGTACTTAGGGACGATGTGCGAGTACTCGTCTAGAAAAACTTGTCTAATGAATTCTTTTGGATTCATACCACCCCTTTTCAGCATAGCTTTTACAGCGTGCCGTCAGGATTCTTGCGCTCACACGCTAGGCTCCTTTCACCTTCCTAATCTCTTCCGTCAGCACCGGCACAATATCAAACAGATTCCCCACCACCGCCACATCCGCAATCTCAAAAATCGGAGCCTCCGCGTCCTTGTTGATCGCGATGATCGTGCGCGAGCCCTTCATGCCGACCAGGTGCTGAATCGCGCCGCTGATGCCGAGCGCCAGATAGAGCTTGGGACTCACCGTCTGTCCGCTCGATCCCACCTGCCGCTCCATCGGCAGCCAGCCTGCGTCGCAGATCGGCCGCGACGCCGCAAGCTCTCCGCCCAACGCATCGGCCAACGCCTTGGCAATCTCGATATTCTTCTGCTCTTTAATCCCGCGCCCCACCGAAACAATGATCTCGGCCTGCGTCAGGTCCACCGCTTGCTTAGCCTCGCGGAACGGAGCCTCAGGCTTCGTGCGAATCTCACCCGCACTGGCCTGCACCGTCTCCACCTGAGCCTCACCGGCCTCCACCTGATCGCCGCGAAACGCCCCCGTCTGGAAGCTCGCAAACCACGGCCCATCCCCCGTCAGCGAGATGTCGGCAGCAAACTTCCCCTGAAACATCTGCCGCGTAAACAGCAGCTTTCCGCCCTCGAACTTGCAGCCAACCGCGTCGCTCACCAGCACCGCACCCAGCGCCGCCGCCAGCCTCGGAGCAAAGTCGCGCACCTGATACGTGTGCGGCAGCAGCACCAGCTTCGGCTTATTCTGTTCGATAAACGTTTTCAGTGCCGTCACAAAGCCATCCGGAGTGTACTGCTCCAGCGCCTTGTCCTCGATTGCATAGACCTTTGCCACCGCCGCCTTTGCTATCTCGGCGGCGACAGACGCAATGTTGCTGCCCACCACCGCGGCTTCCACCGTCCAGCCCGTCTGTTTGCCGAGCGCCTGTGCGCCCGCCAGCGTCTCAAAGGAGACCCGGTTCAGCTTGCCTTCGCGCTGCTCTGCCACCACCAGAATCTTCTCCGCCATCTCGTCCGTCCTCGCTCGCCCGTCTACGTTTTCGTCTTTCTGCGCTTGCTTGAAGGTGCCCCATATCTGCCGCAGTCAGCAGATGTGGGTCTTCGCATCGTTACCGAAGTGCGCGAAGCCGCCGCCATCCCACCCACAGCAGCGCCGCCCCGCATGCCGCAAACAGCGCCGCCAGCACTCCCAGCGTCGAGTGCCCCCACGGCGCCTCGGCCAGATGAAAGAAGTACAGCAGCAGCGCCACCATCAGGAGAAGCCCTCCGATAATGCGCAGCGCGTTGCCGCTCTCGCGAGCCTGTTCGCGGTCTGGGTGCTTTGCCATCTCTGCCGTCATGGATTGCTCCTTTTACAGCACGTGCACTTCATCGCGCAGCTTGGCCACCAGCTTCTTCGCCACTTCCTGCGGCGAGCCCTGCAGAACCTCGGTATGCTTGGTCTTCACCGGAACGTAGAGCCGCTCGATGGTCAACTGGTTCGGCTTCAGCGCCACGAAAACTTCATCAAAACTCACCTTGCGCAGCGGCTTGTTCTTGGCCTGCTTGATGCCGATCAGCGTGGCATAGCGCAGCTTGTTGATGCCCGACTGAATCGTCAGCACCGAGGGCAGCGGCATCTCCACATACTGGAAGAAGCCGCTCTCCAACTCGCGCTTGACGCGGATGCCGTCCGCCTTGGCTTCAATCTGCATGATGATGGTGGCGTGCGCCCAGCCCAACAGCTCCGCCAGCAGTACCCCGGTTTGCGCATAGCCGAAGTCGTCCGATTGCAGCCCGGTAAAGATCAGGTCGAAGGATTCGTCCTTAATCGCCGCCGCAAATGCGCGCGCAATGTTGAAAGCGTCCAGGGTGACAAAGCGCTCGTCTTCCAGATGAATCGCGCGGTCGGCCCCCTTGGCCAGAGCCTCGCGAAGAACCTGTTGTGCCCGCGCCGGCCCCGCCGTGATCACCACCACCTCGCCGCCGTTTTTCTCCCGCTGCCGCAGCGCCTCCTCCAGCGCATACGCGTCGGGCTCATTTACCTCGTAGCCCACGTCTTCACGAACCCAGGTTGCGCGCTCATTCAACTTGAGCGGCGCGTCCTTCTGCGGTACCTGCTTCATGCAAACCAGGATCTTCACCCATCACCTCGACGGAAGTTTTTGATTCGAAGACTGCACCGAAGAGAAAAGTCGGGTGCCCCACCTTCGGCGCGCCGTCTTTGCGCGGCTAAGGTGGGAAGCAACTCACTCCCCTCGTAAGGTTCTTTCCTGCACTCCCATTCCATTGCAGTAAACCGCGCTGCAACGATCCAGAAAGCCACTCCAGCTTCAACTCTGCTACAGCCAGCAGCTAAGATGCGCCCGCAAGACCGGAAAGTATATCTCTCCCGCCATAAAAACTGAATGACCGTTCATTTGAACTCTGCGGGGGGCTTTGCGCGGCAGCTTTCGTCCCATCCTAACGCAGGGACAAAGAGGGACGCCCTTGTCGGCGTCCCTCTCGATTCCGATATTGTGGCGCTTAGAGGAAAGCCACCGTCTGAATGCCGGCAATTTCGAAGCGCTTGCGGCAGCGCATATTCTTGCAGGCCAGCAGATCGTCCTTGCGCACCATGTAGCTCTGCGCCTTGGCGAACTTTGCCCGGTCGCGTTCGTCGGCTCGTGGCGGCAGCGCTTTCTTCTTCATGCGCACAATCCAGCCGACCTCGTATTCGCCTTCCTGCCGACAGTGCGGGCAGATCAGCATGTGCTTCTTGGTCTCTTGCCGCTCGTCGTAATATTCCCGTTCTTCCATAGCGAACCATTATAGGCGCGGATGTCCAGCCCCGGCCCCTTTTTACCGGCCATAATTCGTTTTCTTCAACCCTCGTAGTACCGATCAGGGAACCGCTGTCGTACCGCTAACCGAGCTTTCCGGCTTCGCTGCTTTCTCTTTGCCTGGCAGAACCGACTGTGCCGAAACGGTCTCTCTCTCGGCGCTCCATGAAGATCGCTGCTTCCGAAACTCGCATCCAAGTTGAAATTGCGCGGCGTAGGCCGTATCGTATTGGCTTGTCCGGGAAACGCGAACTCCCCCGCCGGACAGGGCTCAATCCGCCTCCATAAGTGAGGCGGTGGTTGTGGATTTCTGACTGTTCTATTTGAACTTGAAGGAGAGAGTGACCGATGGAAAGCAAGCCGGCACAGAACATACAAGATTCATTCCTTAACACTGCCAGGAAAGATAAGTCTGTCATCACTATCTACCTGTTGAGCGGCGTCAAATTAGCAGGCCGCATCCGCTCCTTCGATAAGTATTCCGTCGTGCTCGAAACCAACAACCAGGAACAACTGATTTTCAAGCACGCCATCTCCACCGTCGTCATGGCGCGTGCGCCGCATCTCGAGCGCCCCGCCCATGTCCCCGGCAATGTCAACGTCACTTCCCCGGCGGCCTCCCCGGTAGCGTCTCCAATAGCGTCGGTCGCTCCCATAGCGTCCACGCAGCAGGGGTGAGCCATCGCTGAGCGTCGCTTGCCTGGCCCCCTGGAGATCGCCGCCGCTGACGCAGCAGCAGCAGCCGAGCGGCCCCGTTTGCCGGGCGAAGCCGAGCGTGCGTTTCTCGTCGGAGTCGAATTCCGCAGCCGTCCGCACGCCCGTCCCGAGGGCGGAGCCGAGGCAGCCGACGAGCCCTCACGCAAGCCTGCCCGCATTCCTCCCCAGGCCATCCAAGCCAAGTCGGCATCGAAAACCGTGCGTCTGGAAGCTGATGACCATGCCGTGCCCTTCAATGCCGAAGAGTCTCTTGCCGAGCTGCGCGAGCTGACCTCGAGCGCCGGCGCCGTGGTGGTGGGAGAAGTGCTGCAACGCCGCGACCGCCCCGACGCGGCGACCCTGATCGGGCGGGGCAAAGTCGAAGAGGTCGCCGCCGCCGCCAAAATGGCCGATGCCGGCGTCATCATCTTCGACCACGAGCTCTCCTCTTCCCAGCTTCGCAATCTCGATCGCGAATTTCACTGCCGCGTGGTTGATCGCACGCAACTGATTCTCGACATCTTCGCCCGTCACGCGCGCACCCGTGAAGGTCAGCTCCAAGTGGAACTGGCGCAGCTTGAGTACATGCTTCCCCGCCTGGCCGGCCGGGGCTCGGAGATGTCGCAGCTTGGCGGCGGCATTGGCACCCGCGGACCGGGCGAAACCCAGCTCGAAACCGACCGCCGCAAAATTCATCGCCGCGTCAAGCACGTCAAGGAGCAGATCGAGGACGTGCGCCGCATCCGCTCCCAGCAGCGCCAGCGCCGCGAAGCCGTCCCGGTTCCCGTGGTCGCGCTGGTGGGCTACACCAACGCCGGCAAGTCCACGCTCTTCAACGCCCTCACCCGCGCCGGAGTGGTCGAAAGCTCGCGCATGTTTGCCACCCTGGACCCGACCCTGCGCACCGTCACCCTGCCCTCGCGCCGCGATGTGCTCCTCTCCGATACGGTCGGATTCATCCGCAACCTGCCCACTACCCTGGTCTCCGCCTTCCGCGCCACGCTGGAGGAGGTGCAGCGCGCCACCATCCTGCTCCAGGTCACCGACGCCACCAGCCCAACTGCCGCCGAGCAGATGGCCCAGGTCGACTCCGTTCTGAGCGAGTTGGAGGCTTCCGACAAGCCGCAGATTCACGTCCTCAACAAGATCGACCTCTTCGATGAGCAGACCCGCGCCACACTCAAGGACACCCCCGACAGCGTACATATCTCCGCCGCCCGCGCTCTGCACCTGGAGCGGCTTCTCGCCGCCATCGACGCGCATCTGGAGAAGGACCCGATCGAGCGCGCACTTCTGAGGGTTCCGCAGTCGGAGGGCAAGGCTCTGGCCCAGCTTGAGTCGCGCAGCGTCATTCTCTCCCGCAAATACGGTGAGAATGAGATGGTGGAGCTTGAGGTGGATGCGCCCGAGTCGTTGCTGCGCCGTCTACGTCGGTTTGTGGTCTCCCCGGCGCGCCTACCCAGCGCACGCCGCCCCGCCGCTAGGAAGAAGAAGCCGCCCGCAGAGCAATAAAAGCGGGCTCGCGCCCCACATCCGCCTTCTGTCGGCGAATGTGGGGCGCGACAAGTTCCGACTCTGAGACGATTTTTCTTGCAATTGCGCGCAGAAGAAAATCAAATGGGCCTGTCGGTGAGGAGCGGTGACACTTTCCTCATCCACAGACCCACTTCGATCCGGTTTGGATCGGAGGCGATGACTGCATATTAGCTCCATCGCGCCGTTAGTCAAGAAAGATCGAGAGCAGCTTCCGCTTTTCCCCGTTTTCTGACCAAAATGGGTCACTTTACAGATCGAATAGGCAAACTTGACAGTGCCTCTCCGGGCGTGGTATCTTTTGAATTCCTTTAGATACTTACACTTCTGGACTTTTGCACTCACGATATTGAAATGGAACAGACCCTCAAGCAATTAGGTGAATTACTGCTCGGCGCCATCCCCACCATGGTGCTACTCCTCGCGCTCTATGGCCTGTATCACGTAATCGTGCACAAGCCGTTGGAGGCCGTATTGGCCGAACGCCGCAAGCGCACCCAAGGGGCGGCCGAGCAGGCGCGCGCCGATATCGCGGTCGCCGCCCAGCGTGCCAAGGACTACGAAACCCATCTGCGCGAAGCGCAGTTGGCCATCTTCAAAGCCCTGGACAACCGCCGCAAGCAGGCGATTGAGACCCGTGCCGCCGCCGTCGCCCAGGCCCGCGAACGCGCCCAGCAGCAGATTGCGCAAGCCAAGGCCCAGGTCGAGCAGGACGCCGCTTCCGCCCGCGCCACCCTGGAACAGGACGCCGACCGGATCGCAAACCAGATTATCGGAACCATTCTTCAAGCCGCCGGCTCCGGCCCGGTTGCAGTCGTGGGCGGGCGATGATGTCAAAACATATCCGTATCGGTCTTCTCGCCGCGGGGCTGCTGTTAACCTCTGGCCTGCTGTTTTCGCAATCCGCTCCGCAGTCCCGGCCTCCCGCCACTGTCAAATCGCAATCCCCGGACCTCAATCAGCTCAATAATCAAGCGGAGCGCGATCTTGGCAAGGCTTCCGTGCAGGCTGGCGAAGGTCACCCTCCGGAGGCCAAGGAAGAAGAAGAGGAAGAGAACGCACAGTTCAAGTACAACTCGTCGGTCAAGGCCGTAGCCGCCAAGACCGGGCTCTCGCAAGAGGCTGTGTACTGGAGCTTCCTCGTCATCAACTTCGCCATCCTCTTCGGCGTCGGGTTCTGGATCGTGCGCAAAGTGCTTCCCACCGGCTTCGCCCCCCGCAGCGCTGAAATTCAAAAGGGCATCGAAGAGGCTCGCAAGGCCAGCGCCGAAGCCAACGCGCGGCTCAGTGAGATCGAGGGCCGTCTGGCCAGGCTTGACACCGAGGTGGCCGCGATTCGCACCGCCGCCGAGGCCGATTTCAGCATCGAGGAGCAGCGCATCAAGGCTGCCGCCGAGCAAGATGCCAGGAACGTCATTGCCGCCGCCGAGCAGGAAATTAACGCCGCCACCCGAGTCGCGCAGCGCGAACTGAAGTCTTTCGTCGCAAACCTTGCGGTGGGCATGGCGGAAAAGAAAATCAAAGTCGACGACGCTACCGATCAGGCGCTGGTTCGTACCTTCGCCTCCCAGCTCGGAAAGGATGGTCAATAATGGCAGCCGTATCCAGCCGTTACGCCCGCGCTCTGGCCGACGTCATTGCCGATGCCAAGATCGACGCCCCCAAGGCCGTCACGCAGTTGCGCTCGCTGGTCGCCGCCTTTGAAGAAAGCCGAGAACTGCGCGAAGTATGGGAGTCGCCCGCAATTCCAGTCGAGCAGAAGCATCACGTTTTGGATGCACTGGCCGCCAGGATTGGCGTCACCGATCGCCCGCTGCGCAACTTCATCGCCGTGCTCATCGATCAGGATCGCATCTCCCTGCTGGCTGAGATCGCCAAGCTCTTCGAGGTCGAACTCAACAGCCGCGGCGGACGCCTCGACGCTGATATCGTCAGTGCCCGCGAGCTTGCCCCCGAGCAGCGATCCTCGCTGCTTGCCGAGCTTTCTCGCATGACCGGCAAGATCGTCCTGCCCCGCTATGCCACCGATGAGAAGTTGATTGGCGGCGTCACGGTTCGGGTTGGCAGCACAATTTATGACGGCTCCGTGCGCGGCCAATTGCAGCGCATTCGCCAGCAGTTGATCGAGAACTAGATATTTCATTATTTAAGTGCCCTACCGGCGCATAGCTGGTAGACGGCAGCTGAGAGCAGACATGGCCCAGATTAAAGCAGACGAGATTACACAGCTCATTCGTGAGCAGATTGAAAACTACGAAAACAAGATCACCGTCGATGAAGTTGGAACCGTGATCTCCGTTGGCGACGGCATCGCCCGCATTCATGGCCTGGATAAGGTCATGGCTGGCGAACTGCTCTCCTTCCCCCACGGCA
>Ga0182030_10002402_pt1 | contig 39666 bp, 34 predicted proteins | sample 812S3MmetaG_FD_121299 | JGI IMG/M metagenome (GOLD analysis project Ga0182030, IMG submission 121299) | Permafrost microbial communities from Stordalen Mire, Sweden - 812S3M metaG (Illumina Assembly) | ecosystem: Environmental > Terrestrial > Soil > Wetlands > Permafrost | place: Sweden...
CAAGCTCCGCGCGTCGCGTTCCCCATCCGCTGCGACAGCGCCCCTGCCAATTAGACAAAACGCGGAAGCGCGAGCGTTAGACTTGTGCTACTTGACGCCAGCGGGCCATATCAGCTGCTAGACTTCGGCGCCGCCGGCCCTGACGGGCCAAATCCCACAGACTGGAACCGGACCCATGACCACGCTGCTCGAAGTGTCCTCCGTTATCCCGCCGCCACTCGCCCGCCTCGCGGAGCTCTCGAGCAATCTGTTCTTCAGCTGGCACCGGCCGACGCGTGCGCTGTTCGAAGATCTGGATCCGGAGCTGTGGCGCCAGGTCAATGGCAACGCCCGCCTGATGCTGCGTTGTGTGGACCAGCCGCACTTCAACCGCGTCGCTGCCGATGCCGACTACCTCAACCGCTACCACCAGGTGCTTGAGACTTTCGATGCCTATATGAACGCACCGGCGCGTCCGGATGAGCCCCCGGTAGCGTATTTTTGTGCTGAGTACGGCTTTCATGAAAGCTTCCCGATCTACTCGGGCGGCTTGGGTGTGCTGGCCGGCGACCACTGTAAGGCGGCGAGCGATGACCGGCTGAACTTCGTGGCCGTGGGGCTGCTATACCGGCAGGGCTATTTCACGCAGGAGGTCGACAGCGAAGGCACGCAGCACGCGCAATACGCGGATTCGGATCCGCGCGATCTGCCGGTCGAGCCGGTGCGCAACGCCTTCGGCACGCAACTGACGGTTCAGGTTCGCATTGGGAACTCCACTGTGTCGGCGCGTATCTGGCAGGCGCGTGTCGGGCGCGTGTCCGTCTACCTGCTCGATACCAATTGCCCCGAGAACACCCCGGAGAACCGCGATATCACTTACCGCCTCTACGGCGGAGACGAAGCGGTGCGGATCCGCCAGGAGATGATTCTCGGGATCGGCGGGGTCCGCGCGCTGCGCGCCATCGGCATGGCACCGGCGGTTTGGCACATCAATGAGGGGCACGCCGCGTTCCTGATCCTGGAGTTGGTGCGCGAACGCCTGGAGCGCGGTCTGGACTTCAGTGCGGCGCTCGAGGCGACTGCCGCCCAGTGCGTGTTCACGACGCATACGCCGGTAGCGGCCGGGCACGATGTCTTCAGCGACGAACTGTTCAGTTCGTGTTTTGCCGAGTACCTGCAGGAGTCGAACCTGCCGCCGGAGCGGGTCGCCGAACTGGGTCGGGCGCCGGGTATCCGCCACGGTTTCAATATGACGCGCCTGGCCGTTGCCGGAGCGCGGCGTATCAACGGCGTCAGCCGCATACATGGTGCGGTCTCGGCGCAGTTGGTGGCCGATCACTGGCCCGAAGTGCCGGCGGCGGAGAATCCGGTCGGTTACATCACCAATGGCGTGCACGTGCCGACGTTCCTGACCCAGACCTGGTGCCGTTTTTTTGACCGCGTACTGGGCCCCGAATGGCGCGAACGACTCTCCGACCCTGAGTTCTGGCACGCGCTGCATGAGGTGCCGGACCAGCTGTACTGGAGTGAGGCGCAGAATGCCAAGTCGCGCATGCTCGCCGGGGTGCGGGCGCGCCTGCGGCACGAATACGCGCGCAAGGGCCTGAGCCTCTCGCAGCTCGGGCATGTGACCAAGCTGCTGGATCCGGAGAAGCCCGAGGTCCTGACGCTCGGATTTGCGCGCCGCTTCGCCACCTACAAGCGCGCCGCGCTGCTATTGCACGATCGCGCGCGCCTTGCCCGACTGATCGATGGGAGCGATCGGCCGGTAGTGTTCCTGTTCGCCGGCAAGGCACACCCAGCCGACCAACCGGGCCAGCAGGTGCTGCGCGAGATCAAACAGCTGATGCTGATGCCGGAGTTTGCCGGGCACATCGTGTTCCTGGAAGACTACGATATGCAGCTGGCGCGCTGGCTGGTCTCGGGCGTGGATGTGTGGCTTAACAATCCGATCTCGCCGCTGGAGGCCAGCGGCACTTCGGGGATCAAGGCGGCAATCAACGGGCGCCTGAACCTCTCGATTCTGGATGGCTGGTGGGCCGAGGCGGCTGATGGTACGAATGGCTGGGGCATTCCGCCCGCGCAGGTGCATGAGAGCGAGCGGCGCGACAGCTACGATGCGCAGCTGATTCTCGATGCGCTGGAAGAGGAGGTCGTGCCGCTCTACTACGCGCGCAATGAGGAGGGTTACTCACCCGACTGGGTGCGCCGCTGCAAGCGCGCGATGATGACTGTAATCCCGCAGTTTAGTATGCAGCGGGTGATCAGCGACTACGCCACGGGCCTGTATGCGCCAGCTGCGGCCCAGTACGCCAGGATGTCCGCCGACGGCGATGCTGGCGCGCGCTCGCTCGCGCACTGGAAACACCGCGTGCGCCAGTGCTGGGGCGGCGTGGCAATGCGTCGGCTTTCGCAGTTCCCGCGGGAACTGCGTCGGGGCGAACCCCTGAGCCTGCGCATTGCAGCGGCGCTGAATGGTCTGACGCCGAATGATGTGCAGGTGGAAATTCTTGCCAGGCGCACGCTCCCCCATTCGCGCAGTGACCTGCCGGCGCTCGCCTCGTTCCGCAACCGTCGCCATGATGAGCACTGGAGCGCCAAGCTCGAGCCCACCGGTGACATTGATAGCGACGGCTCACATGTCTTCGAGCTGCTCGCACTTCCGCCGACCTCGGGACAATATGCCTATGAATTGCGCATCCAGCCGGCGCACCCGTTGCTGGCCCATCCACTGGAGCTCGGACTGCTCAAGCGCCTTTAGAGGCGCAGTGCTGGCCTAGCCGGGCGCGAGCACCAGCGCGCCCAACGGCGGAAGTGTAACCACCAGCGAGCAGGGCTGACCCGACCAGGGCTGCGCTGTTGCCTCGGCAATGACCGCGGTGCCATGGTTACTGCCACCGTAAAAGCCTGAATCGGAATTGAACAGTTCCCGGTATTTGCCGGTGTGCGGTACGCCAATGCGATAGCCCTCGCGTGGCACGGGCGTAAAATTCAGCACGACGACGAGGTGACGATCGCCCGCGGTGCGCAGGTAGCTCAATGTCGAGCTTGCCGCGTCATTGCAATCGAGCCATGCGAAGCCACCGGGCTCGAACTCGTAGCGGTGCAGCGCTGGCTCAGCGACATAGAGCCGGTTCAGATCAGCAACCGTGCGCTGGATGCCTGCGTGCTCGGGAAACCCGGTCAACCACCAGGGCAGCGCGCTACGGAAATTCCATTCCCAGGGATCGGCGAACTCACCGCCCATGAACAGCAACTTCTTGCCTGGAAAGGTCCACATGTAGGCATACAGCAGGCGCAGGTTCGCCAGCTGCTGCCAGCGGTCCCCAGGCATCCGCCCGAGCAGCGAGCGCTTCAGGTGCACTACCTCATCGTGCGAGAGCGGCAGCACGAAGTTCTCGCTGTAGGCGTACATCATGCCGAAGGTGAGTTTGTTGTGATGATAGCGGCGGTTGATCGGGTCCTCACGAAAGTACCCCAACGTGTCGTGCATCCAGCCCATGTTCCACTTCATGCTGAAGCCCAGACCGCCAATATCCGTCGGGCGGCTGACCAGCGGCCAGTCGGTGGACTCCTCGGCAATGACCACCGTACCCGGACAGCGCTCGTGGGTGGCGCGGTTCAGGGCCCGCAGGAACTCCATCGCTTCCAGATTGTGACGTCCGCCATAACGGTTGGGCACATAGTCGGTGCCGCGCCCGAAGTCGAGATAGAGCATCGAGGCCACCGCATCGACCCTGAGGCCATCAAAGTGAAACTCCTCCAGCCAGTAGAGGGCACTCGAGAGCAGAAAGGCGCGCACCTCGTGGCGTTCATAGTTGAAGATCAGCGTGCCCCAGTCGCGGTGCTCGGCCTTGCGCGGATCGTGATACTCATATAAAGCGGTGCCATCAAAGTTGGCCAGCGCATGGGTATCACGCGGGAAATGGCCCGGCACCCAGTCGAGCAGCACAGCGATGCCATGGCGGTGGCATTGATCAATGAAAAAACGCAGATCATCGGGGCTGCCGTAGCGGCTGGTGGGCGCGAAATAACCGGTGGTCTGGTAGCCCCAGGAATCATCGAGCGGATGCTCGGTAATGGGCAGCAGCTCCAGGTGTGTAAAGCCCAGTTCCTTCACATAGGGGATCAGTTGCGCGGCCAGTTCCCGGTAGCCGTAAAAGCTCCCATCGGGGTGCTGTCGCCAGGAGCCTGGGTGAAGCTCATAGATACTCATCGGCGCATGCAGCCAGTCGCGCTCGCGGCGTGCAGCGAGCCAGGGCTCATCGCCCCACGGGTAGTGGGAGCGCACCACCAGTGAGGCGGTGCTCGGACGCCGCTCGCTAGCCCGCCCGTAGGGGTCCGAGCGTAACCCGAGCGCTCCGCTTTGCGTCAGGATCTCGTACTTATAAAGAGTTCCGGCATCCAGCCCGGGCACGAACAATTCCCAGACCCCGGAGCCGCCCAGGCGGCGCATCGGATAGCGTCGCCCGTCCCAGCTGCAGAAAGGACCGACCAGACTTACGCGCTGTGCATTGGGCGCCCAGACTGAGAAGCGGGTGCCATCGATTCCATCCACTGTCATCAGCTGGGCACCAAGCAGGTGCCAGGCATGGAGATGCGTGCCGGCATTGAAGGCGGCCAGCGCCTGATCCTCGATCGTCGGCAGGAAGCAGTAGGGGTCGACTTCGGAGTGCACCGCGCCGGCACTGTCGGTCCACTCCAGGCAGTAATGCGCCGGCAGCGTGTCCGGCGGACCGTCCCACGCAAAAAAATCCGTGTCCGGGACACGCTTGAGCTCCGCGCCGTGCACAAAGTGCACGTCCCGCACGGCCGGCAGATAGAGCAGTACGCACTGGCGGGCCGCACGCACATGTACGCCGAGCACCGCGTGCGGTTCGGCATGGCGCGCCGCGGCCAGCAGCGCCATCTGCGGCTCGAGCTGGCGGATCCAATCGGGTATGGGACTCATGGTTGTATCGCGAGCGCGCGCCGTGTTTTGGCCGACCGCTAAGGACCCGGGGAAGGTACTATACTCAGAGTAACGCCGTCGCAAGAAAACTGCACATGGCCAAATCACAGACTCGCAGCTCTTCGGGACGCTACGTCAGTCGCCTGACCAGTGGCGCGCTGGCTGTGATCATGGCCGGTGGCCGCGGCGAGCGGCTCAAGGACTTGACGCTGCACCGCTGCAAGCCGGCGACGCCCTTCGGCGGCAAATTCCGCATCATCGATTTCGTGCTCTCCAACTGCGTTAATTCCGGAATCCGGCAGATCTTCCTGATGACGCAGTACAAGGGTCAGTCCCTGATCCAGCATGTGCAGCGCGGCTGGAGTTACCTGCGTGGAGAGTTTGGCGAGTTCGTCGATGTGGTCCCGGCGCAGCAGCAGATCGGTACCCAGTGGTATCGCGGCACCGCCGACTGCGTCTATCAGAACCTGGAGCTGATCCGCGCCAAGGCGCCCAAACATGTGCTGGTGCTGGCCGGTGATCACATCTACAAGATGGACTACGGGCCGATGATCGCCTCGCACGTGGAAAAAGGCGCGGACATTACGGTTGGCGTGGTTGAGGTTCCCGCCGAGAGTGCGCGCGAGTTTGGCGTGCTGTCCGTTACCGAATGGAACCGGGTGACCAAGTTCGCCGAGAAACCGCGTGAGCCTGAATCAATTCCGGGGCGACCTGGAGTGGCCCTGGCTTCGATGGGTATCTACGTTTTTAATGGCCGGTTGCTGGAAAAGCTGCTGATCGCCGATGCGCAGAACGAGCAGTCGGCACATGATTTTGGCAAGAACATCATTCCCGATGCCATCGAGAAGCTGCAGGTCTTTGCCTATCCATTCACCGACGTCAAGACGCGCGCACAGAACTACTGGCGCGATGTGGGGACAGTCGATGCCTTTTACGAGGCCAATATCGAACTTGTGTACGTGGCGCCGGAATTGAATCTGTACGATGAGGAGTGGCCCATCTGGACCTACCAGCTGCACCAGCCGCCGGCGAAGTTCGTGCTCAACGAGGAGGGCCGGCGGGGCATGGCCACCAATTCGATGGTCTCGGGCGGCTGCATTGTTTCGGGAGCGGTCATTGATCAATCGCTGCTGTTCTCCAATGTGCATGTAGCTGAACGCTCGAGCGTGCATCGCTCGGTCATCATGCCGGGCGTGAAAATCGGCGCCGGCTGTACTATTCGCAGGGCAATACTCGATGAGGGCTGCCTGATCCCCGATGGCACGCAGATCGGTGTGGACCGCACGGCCGATGCCGCGCGCTTTACCGTCAGTGAAGGCGGCGTCGTACTGGTGACCGCTGACATGCTGCAGCGAGGAGCGAGCGGCAGCACATGAGCTCACCGTCGCGATTCCCGGTGGTGCTGCTGTGGCACATGCACCAGCCGCACTACCGCGATGCCCTCTCCGGACAGTACCTGCTGCCGTGGACCTACCTGCACACGATCAAGGACTACGTGGACATGGCCGCGCACCTGGAGGCCAATCCCAAGGCGCGCGCGGTCGTCAATTTCACGCCGGTGCTGATCGAGCAGATCAACGAGCTGGCCGCGCGCGTCGCTATGCACCTGAACGTGGGCGCATCGCTCCCCGATCCACTGCTCACGCTGCTCTCCGATGAACCGTTGCCGGTCGAACCGGGCCGGCGCCTGGCGTTGCTGCAGGCCTGCCTGCGCGCCGAGCGCCAGCATCTGATCGGCCGTTATCCGGCCTATACGGAGCTGGCGGCGCTCGCTGCGCAGCTCGGCACCCGCGAGCGCGTCGGCTATGCCTCGGATCAGTATCTGCGGGATCTGGGTGTCTGGTATCACATCGCGTGGCTGGCTGAAACGGTCAAGCGCAGCGACGGGCGTGTGGCGGCGCTGGTGGATCGCGAGCGCGATTTCAGCGCTACCCACCGGCGCACACTGCTCAAGCTCATCAGCGAACTACTCTCCGGCGTGCTGCCGCGCTATCGCGCGCTCCATGAACGTGGTCAGGTGGAGCTGTCAGTCTCACCATACGGCCATCCGATCCTGCCGCTGCTGATTGATTTCAAAGCGGCGCGCGAAGCCATTCCGAATGCACCGCTCCCGCAGGCGGCGCACTATCCCGGTGGCGCCGAGCGTGCGGTCTGGCACATGCGCGAGTCCCTGCGTGTCTTTGAGGAGACCTTTGGTATGGCACCGACCGGTTGCTGGCCTTCCGAGGGTGCCATCAGCGCGCCGGCGTTGCGACTGATCGAGCAGAGCGGTTTTCGCTGGGCTGCGAGCAGCGCCAATGTGCTGCGCGGGTGCCTGACGCCGGGGGGCGGGGAAGCGGATCTGTCACGGCCGTACCGGCTTACCGGCAGCGCGCTCAATATATTCTTTCGCAACGATGAACTGTCGGATCTGATCGGGTTCGCCTATTCGAAATGGCACGGCGATGATGCCGTGCGCCACTTTGTCGGTGAACTGGAGCGCGTCGCGCGCGAACAGGCGGGTCGGCCGGGGCGCCTGGCCTTCATTGCTCTGGATGGCGAAAACGCCTGGGAGCATTTCCCATTCAACGGTTACTACTTTCTCAAGGGCTTATACGCAGCGCTCTCCGAACACCCGACGCTGGAGCTGATGACATTTTCGCAGTTCCTGGACACCCAGCCGACGGCGGTGGAACTCAAGAATGTCGTAGCCGGCAGCTGGGTGCACGGAACCCTGGCTACCTGGATGGGAGATCGCGACAAAAATGTGGCCTGGGATCTGCTGGTGGAGGCCAAGCGCGTGACGGACATAGAGCTTGCAAGCGGCCGGCTGTCGGCAGCTGCGCGGGCGCGGGTCGAGCGGCAACTGGCACTGTGCGAGAGTTCGGACTGGTTCTGGTGGTTTGGTGATTACAACCCGTTTGAGGCCGTGCGCGACTTCGATCTGCTCTATCGCCATCAGCTCACGAGCCTGTACCGGATGCTCGAGCTTGCCGTGCCCGCCGCGTTGTCGCAGCCGCTGTCCACCGGGCGGGGTTCGCCCGAAGGTGGCGGCGTGATGCGCCGGGCCCACGAGTGAGCAGCGCCGGCCCGCAGCACGCACCGCCGGTTGCGCTGGCGGCGCGCCGCTCCGGCGTGCTGCTGCACCCCACGGCCCTGCCGGGCCCAGGCGGCGCGCTCGGTGCGAGTGCGCGGGCCCTGATCGACTGGCTCGCCGCCGCCGGTTTTACCGTCTGGCAGGTGCTGCCGCTGGGCCCGGTCGGGAACCAGGGTTCGCCCTACTGGGTACGCTCGGACATGGCCGGCAACACGGCGCTCATTGATCGCAGCGAAGTGCCACTGCGCGAGCACCAGCCCGAGGAGTTCGAGCGCTTCTGTCACGCCAATGCGCACTGGTTGGAAGATTACGTGCTGTTCGAGGCGCTTTCGGCCCACCACGGCGGAGCGCCGTGGTGGGAGTGGCCTGCGCCGCTACGCCATCGCGAGCCTGGAGCGCTGGCCCAAGCCCGTGCGGCGCACGCCGCTGCGCTCGATCGCGAGCGCCAGGACCAGTGGATTTTTGCCCGTCAGTGGTCGCAGCTCCGTGCCTACGCTCAGGCGCGTGGTGTGCTGCTGTTCGGCGACCTGCCGATCTACCTCGCGCCGGATTCGGTCGCCACGTGGGCACAGCCGGAACAGTTTGAACTGAACGGGGAAGGCCGGCCCGCAGTGCTCTCCGGGGTTCCGCCCGATTACTTCGCCGTCGACGGGCAGTTGTGGGGTAATCCGCTGTATCGCTGGGCGCAGGCCGAGCGCGATGGCTTCGCGTTCTGGCGCGCCCGGCTGGCCGCACAGCTGCGCCGCTTCGATCTGGTACGTATCGATCATTTCCGGGGCCTGGCTGGCTACTGGTCCGTGCCAGCCGGGGCCCGCACCGCGCGCGAAGGCCACTGGCGCCTGGCCCCCGGGGCCGAACTGTTGCGGGTGCTCGAGCGCGACCTGCACGCGCTGCCACTGGTGGCCGAGGATCTGGGTGTCATCACGCCCGATGTCACGGAGCTGCGGGAACGCTTTGGACTGCCAGGCATGCGCGTATTGCAGTTTGGCTTCGATGGCGACGCCGCCAATCCGCATTTGCCCCATAACCTCGTGCGCAACGAACTGGTGTACACAGGCACGCACGATAATGACACGAGCCTGGGCTGGTACCGTGGACTCGATGCGGAACAAGAAGCACGTGTGAATCTTTATCTCGGGTGCACCAGCGAGCAGATGCCGCTGGCGCTGGTGCGTGCGGCACTGGCCTCAGTGGCGCAGCTGGCGATTGTACCGGTGCAGGATCTGCTGGGGCTGGGCTCGGAGGGACGCTTTAATGTGCCAGGCACCGCGCAGGGCAACTGGCGATGGCGGGTGGCCGCGGGAGCGCTGGATGAGTCGCTGGCGCGAAATTACCGGACTTTGAATCAACTCTTCGGGCGCCATAGCGCCGGGGGCCAATAGTCGATGAATCACCACCTCACGCGCCGACTGCTGCTCGCGCTGAGCCTGGTCGCGCTCACCTCGTGCAGTGCAATGTTGCCCAAACTTGAGCCGCCCAAGGTCGATCTGGTGGGAGTTGCCATTGAGGGCGGCAACTTCAAGGCCGAGCGCCTGGGCTTCACGCTGCAGGTGACCAACCCCAACAACCGGAGCCTGGCCGTTGAGCGCATCGACTACCTGCTGACGCTCTCGGGCGTCGATTTTGGCACCGGCACGAGCGCTGAGCCATTTACACTAGCCGCCCTCGGCCAGACAGAGCTTCGGCTCGAAGTCACTGCGGATCTGGCCAAGGCTGTGCAGGCGGTGCTCTCGCACCTGGGTGAACCGACACTTGACTATCAGGTCAGCGGTCATGTGAAGCTCGCCAACAGCGTGCTGCCGCCCTTTCCGTTCACCGCCCACGGGCACATCGCGATCAAGTAGAGCCGGCCAGCCGCTCGTATTGCGCAATGTAGTAGCCCACCTGGTGGGCCCAGGAATAATCCATCGCCATCCCGTTCTGGACCAGGTGGCGCCAGCTGCCCTTGTTTGCATACAGATCGAGGGCGGTGTTAACGGCCCAGAGCACGCCAGTGACGGTGTAATGCTCGAAGACAATGCCGGTGCCGGTGCCTGATTTGCCATCGAAGGGCTGCACGGAATCGGCAAGGCCGCCGGTGCGGCGCACGATCGGGACCGTGCCGTAGCGCAGGCTGTACATCTGGTTCAGGCCACAGGGTTCGTAGTGCGAGGGCATCAGAAACATGTCACTGGCCGCCTCTATCCAGTGCGCGCGCTCGTCACTGTAGCCGCGGTGGAAGAAGACACGTTCTGGGTGCTGGTGCGCCAGGGTGGTGAAGAACTGCTCGTAGCGGGCCTCGCCGGCCCCAAGCACAGCGAGCGAGAAGTCGCGGGTGGCCAGCAGCATCGGGAGCGCTTCGAGCAGCAGATCAAACCCCTTCTGGGTGGCCAGGCGGCTGACGATCCCCACCAGCGGGCGGCGCGCGCCTGCCTGTAGCCCGATCTCGGCGAGGAACTGCGCCTTCAATTCGGCCTTGATGCCGAGCTGCCTGGGTCCGTAGACCCGCGGCAGGTGTCGATCGTTGCGTGGATCCCACTCCGAATAATCCACGCCATTGAGGATGCCCACGAGCGCATCGGCGCGCGCTCGCAGGATCGCCTCGAGTCCCATGCCGAAGCTGGCGGTCTGGATTTCCAGGGCATAGGTGGGGCTCACGGTCGTGATCAGGTCCGCATAGGCCAGCCCATGACGCAACATATTGATGTGTCCGGCGCGCAGCTCGTCCTGGTGCAGCCATTGCTTGTCGGGTACTGGCAGCAACTCCTCACGCCGCTCTGAACCGACCACGCCCTGATAACCGATGTTGTGAACGGTCATCACACTGCGGGTCTTAGCGAACAGCGCGTCCCAGTGATAGACCGTGCGCAGCCATAGCGGTCCCATGCCGCTGTGCCAGTCATTGCAATGCAGGATCTGCGGCGCGAAGCCCATGCGCTGGCAGGAGATGAATGCCGCGTGGGTCAACAGCAGGAAGCGGCGGTATTCATCCGGATCGTCGGTGTAGAGACCGCTACGGTTGAACATCGCGGGGCAATCGATCAGGTACACCATGGCTTCGGAGCCCGGCAGGCGCGCGGTCTGCACCGAGAAGCGAAACTCGAGCGTACCGATGCGCAGCGCAATGTCCTGGAGGAATTCCACCGGGTAGATCTCGAGGCTCTCGCGCTTGATGCTCGAATAGCCCGGCATGAACAGGCGGATATCGTGACCGGCCGCATGCAGATACTTGACCAGGGCGCCCGAGACATCGGCCAGTCCACCCGCCTTCGCGAACGGGGTCATTTCGGCGGTGATGAAGCAGATCTGCAGGGCCATGGAGGGGCCGAGTCTACCTGAGCCCGGCGGCGCTACGGTGACGGTGGGCTATCATGCTGCGCATGCGTCGCCTGACCGTAATCCTCACCGTGCTTGGCGTCATTGTGGTGTCGCTGGCTGCCGGTTGGCTGGCCGCGGACCTGCCGTACTGGTGCCGGCGGCTCGGGGTGTGCGCCCAGCCGCCACTGTCAGATCAGAAACTCCAGAGAACACCTGCGGAGATGAGGCTCTGACGGCCCGTGGGGGCGTTGAAGCCCTCGTACTCCAGTCGCACGGCCGCGTTCAGGAATTTGAACTGGCCGCCACCGCCCCAGGCAGCGACCTGGGTGGTCTGACTGGAACTGTAGAGTACGGTCCCGCCCTCGCCATTGGTCAGCACGTTGGCGCGGCCGGTCACCGAGGCCCCACCGGCCTTTACAAACAGATCGCCGATGCCATACGGCAGATACAGCACGCCGAAGGCGGCCGGCCCGCTGGACCTGGCACTGACCTTGACCTGATCGATCACCTGCGACGGGCTGCCGAGGTTGAAGTATTCAGCCTCCGCGCCAAGCCATGGGATCGGGCGGATGCCCGCCATCACTTTCCAGCCGGTGTCGTGCTGCTCAGCACCGCCGCTCACGGCATCAATGTATTGGGTCGAATAGCCTACCGAGCCGCCGGCATACAAGCCGAGCAGGTCATCGGCCTGCGCTATGCACGCCCAGGCGCCAGCGCCCACTGCGATACCCGCGAGCACAAGAAATCTAGCAAAACTTCGCATGAAATCACTCCAGAATGGGCTGATCGGCGGCCGTGTTGCCGGCCGGTGGGCGCCTCAAGGATCGGCACTTTGCACTAACTCTATTGCGCTTGCGAGCAGCCGGCGTCTGACTACAACGCGTGGGTAAGGCTCCTGTTGACCCGCGCAGTCGCTAATTGTTCCCCCGCCAGCCGCTCCAGCGCCGGGAGCAGCTTTCGGATTGCCTGCCGAATGCGGCCCTTGCATGCTCTGGCCATGAGACCAAACGATACCCACCTTAATGCGCGGGATTTTGCGCGGATCGCCCGGGTCCTCGCGTACATCGACCAGCACTGGCGTGAGCAGCCTTCGGTGACAGGACTGGCGGGTCAGGCGCGCTTGTCGCAGTTTCACTTTGAACGCCTGTTCCGACGCTGGGCCGGCCTGAGTCCCAAGCAGTACCTGCAGATCGTGACCGGCGCCGCGGCGCGTCGCAGCCTGCGCCAGCAGCAAAGTGCGCTGCAGGCGGCGCTCGATGTCGGGCTGTCCGGCCCAAGTCGCCTGCATGATCTGATCGTCAAACTCGAAGCCATGAGCCCGGCCGAGTACGCGGCCGAGGGCGCAGGCGTACGGATCGACTACGGCATCGCTGATACGCCCTTTGGGCCGATGCTGTGCGGGCAGACCGCGCGCGGCGTATGTCACCTGGCCTTTACCGCGCAGCCGACACGCGCCCTGGCAGCGACTGAATTGCGTGCGGCGTGGCCGGAGGCTGAGCTGCACTGGAATCCGGCCGCCGCCGCGGCGCTGGCCGGGCGGCTGTGGCCCTCATCAGGGGCGGCGGCCAACAGCCAGATCAGCGTGCATGTGCGTGGGACTAACTTTCAGCTGCAGGTGTGGCGTGCGCTGCTCGAACTGGCGCCGGCCGAGAGCAGCAGCTATGGGGAACTGGCGCGCCGGATCCGCCACCCTGCGGCCGCGCGCGCGGTCGGCAGTGCAGTAGGGGCAAATCCGGTCGCGTGGCTCATACCGTGTCATCGCGTACTGCGGGCCGGGGGCGTACTGGGCGAGTATCACTGGGGACCGGAGCGCAAGCGCACCATGCTCGCCTGGGAGCAGTTGCAGGCGGCGCGGAGTGCCTCAGAAGCCTCGGCAGCGTAAAAAATTTCCTAAGTTATTGATAATAAATAATAATACGCTGTAATAGCCGGGCGCGATGCCGGTCCCGCTGGTAGAATTTGTCACCCCAGCAGGTATCCGGATTATGACAGTTTCGCCGTATCAACAACTCGAACAAGAATGGCGGCGGCTTCATGCCTTCCGCGGCGCACTCTCGCTGCTGCGCTGGGATAGCGCAGTGATGATGCCGCGCGGCAGCGCCGATGTGCGTGGTGAGCAGCTCGCCGCCCTGGAGACCGAGCACCACGCACTGCTGACGGCTCCCAAGGTGACGCGGCTGCTCGAGCGTGCCCAGGCCAACGTGCAGCAGCTTGAGGACTGGCAGATCGCCAACCTGCGCGAGATGCGCCGGCAGCGCGATCACGCCATCGCCACCCCGGTCTCGCTGGTCTCGCGGCTGATCAAGGCCGCGGCCCGCGCCGAGGGGATGTGGGCCGAAGCGCGCCGCGAGAACAATTTCGCCCTGTTTGCGCCGCATCTGGAGGAAGTCGTCAAACTGGTGCGTGACAAAGCCGCGCTGCTAGGGCAGGCACTTAACCTGCCCGCCTACGATGCACTGGTGGATGAGTTCAGCCCCGGCATTGCCACCGCCGATATCGATACGATCTTCAAGATGCTGGCGCGCCGGCTGCCCACGATGATCCGCGCCACGCTTGAGTCACAGCAGCAGGAAACCGTGTTGCCGATCGCCGGGAAATTCGCGGCCTCCAAGCAACGCTCGCTCACGGTCGAGATCATGAAAGCGGTCGGCTTTCCCTTCGAGCGCGGGCGTCTCGATGAGAGCGAACATCCCTTCACCGAAGGGGTGGCGGGCGACATCCGGGTCACGACGCGCTTTGACACCGCTGAGCCCTTCAGCGGCCTGCTGGGGGCACTGCACGAGACCGGGCATGCACTCTACGATCTTGGCATGCCCGTCGCCTGGCGCGACCAGCCGGTCGGGCGTGATCGGGGCATGACGCTCGAGGAGAGCCAGTCGCTGCTGCTGGAGATGATAGTCGGCCGCAGCCGGCCGTTTGTGCGTTACCTGCAACCATTGCTGCTCAAGCACCTGGGGGTCACGGGCCCGGAGTGGGAGCCCGATAACATCTACCGGCGCCTCAATCGCGTGCATCGCGGACTGATTCGCGTGGATGCCGATGAAATGAGCTATTCGCTCCACATCATGCATCGCTACGAGCTTGAAAAGCAGTTGTTGTCCGGGCAGCTGACCGTCAAAGAGCTGCCCGATGCTTGGAACGCTGGCATGGAGCAGCGTTTCGGCCGCCGTCCGGAGAACTTTGCTGAAGGGTGTCTGCAGGATGTGCACTGGGCACTGGGCTCATTTGGTTATTTTCCCTCCTACGCGCTCGGCATCGTGATCGCAGCGCAATTCTGGGAAAGCCTGCGCTCACAGGTGCCGGAACTGGAGGCACAGATTAGCGTCGGGGATTTTTCCGGCCTCTCCGGCTGGTTGCGCGAAAACGTGCATGGGCTGGGCGCCAAGGTACCGGTCAAGGAACTGATCAAGCAGGCCAGTGGCCATCCGCTCGGGCCAAACGCGCTGCTGCGCTATCTGGAGCACAAGTACCAGAGTGCCGACGCGTGAGTGCGGCGGTACCGCGGGACTCAGCCACTTTCAGGCGTCTCGGGGCGCGCCTGCGTGGGCTGGCCGGCAAGGCCATCGATGCCTATCGCATGATCGAGGAGGGTGATCGGGTCATGGTCTGCCTGTCGGGCGGCAAAGACTCGTACACGCTGCTTGATCTGCTGCTCTCGCTGCAGCGAGCCGCGCCGCTGCAGTTCGAACTGCTCGCCGTGAACCTTGATCAGAAACAGCCCGGGTTCCCTGCCGATGTGCTGCCGGACTACCTGCGCAAGCTCGGCGTGCCGTTTCATATCATCGAACAGGACACTTATAAGGTGGTGCGCCGGGTCATTCCGGAAGGCCGTACGATGTGCTCGCTGTGCTCGCGCTTGCGTCGCGGCGCCCTGTACAACTTTGCCGCAAGCCACGGCATCACCAAGATCGCCCTCGGGCACCACCGCGACGACATCATCGAGACCCTGTTCCTGAACCTCTTCCATGGCGGGCGGCTCAAGGCCATGGCGCCCAAACTGCGCTCCGATGATGGGCGCCATGTGGTCATCCGTCCGCTGGCCTTTATCGCCGAACGCGACATTGCCCGCTACGCCCGTGGCCGCGGATTCCCGATCATCCCCTGCAATCTGTGCGGCTCCCAGCCGAACATGCAGCGCCAGGCGATCAAGCAGATGCTCGCCGCCTGGGAAGAACAGCATCCGGGCCGCAGCGAATCGATTTTTTCGGCGCTGCGCGCCGTTGAACCGGCGCATCTGGCCGATCCGCGCCTGTTTGATTTCGCTGGCTTGAGAGCGCAACTGCCGGTGGCGGAGACCAGCGGCGCCGAGCAGCCTGACTGGGATGCGTTGGCTGAGCGCGAGTTGTTTCACGGGCAGCCTGCGTGAGTACAGCGCAGGCGCCGCTGGCCAACAGCTACTGGGTGCTGCCCGGCCGGCTGCTGGCCGGTGAATATCCGGCCGCGCGTGATCTGCACACGCCTGCCGAGCGCGTTCAATGGCTGTTGGCAGCAGGCATCAGTTGTTTCATCGATCTGACCGAGCCCGGTGAGTGCGAGCCCTACGACAGCCTGCTGCCCGTTGAGATCGACTATGTGCGCAAGCCGATCCCCGATCAGCAGGTGCCACGCGCACTAGCGCACATGCACGAGATCCAGATGGAGATCGACCTGGCGCTCGCCAGCGGGCGCGGCGTGTACGTGCACTGCCGCGCCGGCATTGGGCGCACCGGTACGGTCATCGGCTGTTTTCTGGTCGAGCGCGGTGCGCCGCCGGAGCAGGCGCTGGAGCAGCTGAATGAGCTGTGGAAGCAATGCGCGCGCTCGGCCAGCTGGCCACTGGTGCCGCAGACCGAAGCGCAGGCTGATTTCATCCGTGCGTGGCGCCCGCATCGGGCGGCGCCCCTGGCCACGCCGGCCGCTACTGGTGACGAGATGCCGCTGCGCGTGGTGGGTTCCCTGCGCGAGCGGTTCCTCGGCTCGCTCCTGGGCCTTGCCACGGGCGATGCACTGGCGGCCGCGACCCAGTATCGCCGGCCCCAGAGCTTTCCGAACGTGGGCGATCTGCTGGGTGGCGGCCCCTTTGATCTGCCGCGCGGCGCATGGAGCGATGACACCGCGATGGCACTGTGCCTGGCCGAAAGCCTGTGCGAGAAAGACCAGTTTGACCCGAGGGATCAGTTGCAGCGCTATGTGCGCTGGCAGCGCGCAGGCCACTTGAGCGCCACCGGCCAGTGCCTTGGGATCACCGCCTCGACGGCGCGCGCGCTGGCACTGGGCCAGCGGCGGCGCCAGCCCTATTCGGGCTCGCACGATCCTACGCAGCTTGATCCGGAGCCGCTCTCGCGCGTGGCGCCGGCGGTGCTGTTCAATTTCGCCGACCTCGCGCAGGCGATCCAGGCCGGCGGCGATGCTGCACGTGTGACCTGCCAGGCACCGCTGGTAGTCGATGCCTGCCGCTTGCTCGCGGCGCTGGTGCACGCCGCGCTGCGAGGGGAGCCGCGTGCACAGCTGCTCAAGCCCGCGCTCTCGCAGTTCAGCGCCCGCCCGCTGCATCGCGAAGTCGAAGCGCTGCTGGGAAGCCTTGATGAGCCGGCGCGCGCCAACGGCGGGGCCCTTGATGTGCTGCGCCTGGCGCTGCGCTCATTCAGCTCGACCGACAACTTTCGCGATGGCGCGCTGGCAGCGGTGAACCAGGGCGGCAATTCCGATGCGATCGGCGCGGTCTACGGGCAGCTGGCCGGCGCCCACTATGGTGTCAATGCGATTCCGCCCGGGTGGCTGGCAGCCCTTGCGCTGCGCGAGAAGATCGAATCGCTTGCCGATGCACTGCTGACCGGCGCGCTGGTGCGGGTCGCTGCCAGCGTGCGCGCTTCATGAGGTGGCCGCAGCAGGCGTGGGAGCGGCTGAGCGATGAGCAGCTGCTGAAGCTACGGCTCTGCGATCTGCATCTGGACCTGCGCCGCTCGCGTCTGCGGGCACCCCTTGAGCGCCTGTACCGGGAACTTGCAAGCCGCGGCATCCGTTTCCGTCCACACGTGTGGTTTGCCGAAGAATGGTTTTCGCCGGATGGCGTGGCGGGCTTTGCGGTGCCGTTTTATCTCGCGCATCCGCGTCTTACGCGCCTGGAAAAGCGTTACACGCATGAAGTGGAGGGGAGTAATCGAAACTGGCTGATGCGTATCTTGCGCCATGAGGCCGGTCACGCACTTGATTCGGCCTACCGGTTGCGACGACGCGCGCGCTGGCGAGCCTTGTTTGGACCCGCCTCCCGCCACTACCCAACCCAGTACCGTGCGCGCCCGGCCAGCCGCCGGCATGTGCAGCATCTGGGCGAATGGTACGCACAGGCCCACCCGGCCGAGGACTTTGCCGAAACCTTCGCGGTCTGGCTCAAGCCGCACTCGGATTGGCGCCGGCGCTACGCGGATTGGCCAGCGCGACACAAGCTCGAATTCATCGCCGAGGTCGCCGAGCAGATGCGCCGCGAACGGCCCGCGGTTCGTCAGCGTATTTTGATCGAGCCGCTCTCCGAGAACACCCGCACGCTCGAGCAGCACTTCCGGCGCAAGCTTGCCCGGCGCTTGCGACTACGCCGGCCGCTGGCCGATCGCCTGCTACGGCGGGTATTCCGTAGCGACCGGCCCGCACGCTGGCCACGACGGGCTGCGGCGCTCCTGCGTGCACATCGCACTGAGCTGCTGGCCAGCATGATCCGCGGGAATCATGCCGACCGCTATGGCGCCCAGCAGCTGCTGCGCCTGGCTATTGAGCGCTGCGAATTGCTCGACCTGTATCTGCGCGGCTCCAGGGCCGTGGCACTTCGGCGTGCACGCGCGACCCTGGTGCGGCTGGCCAAGGCCTATGCGACAAGTGAGGGGCTCGGATGGCGACTGTAAAAAAGCAACGGATACTGGTAGTGGTTCACCAGAGCCTGGTGCCTCCGGACACGCTGCAGGGCTACAGCGAGAAGCAGATCGATGAGTGGCGTACCGAATACGAAGTCGTGGCGGCACTGAAGGAAAGCGGTCACAGCGTGCAGACTCTAGGCGTACTCGACTCGCTGACCGAGTTGCGTACCGCGCTGGTGGATAACAAGCCGGATCTGGTCTTCAACCTGCTGGAGGAATTCAACGGCATCGTCACCTACGATCAGCACGTAGTTGCTTTCCTCGAGCTGATGCGTCAGCCCTACACTGGCTGCAATCCGCGCGGCCTGCTGCTCTCGCGCGACAAGGTGCTGTGCAAGCAGCTGCTGGCGTTCCATCGCATCCCATCGCCGCAATTCGCGGTGTTTCGCCGCGGCCAGCGCTTTCATCTGCCGCGCCGGCTCAGGCTGCCGCTGTTTGTTAAATCGGCCACTGAGGATGCTTCGCTCGGAATCGCGCAGGCTTCGGTGGTCGATGATGCCCAGAAGCTGCGCGAACGCGTGCAGTTCATGCACGAGCAGATTGGCTCGGACGCACTGGTGGAGGAGTACATCGAGGGGCGCGAGCTGTATGTGGGAATGCTGGGCAATGAGCGCCTGACTGCGCTGCCGGCCTGGGAGATGCAGTTTGGCTCGATGTCCGAATCGGTGCGTGGTATCGCAACCCGCAAGGTCAAGTGGGATCGGGCCTATCAGAAAAAGTACGGCATCACGACTGCCGGTGCCGGGGAGCTGCCGCCCGGCGTTGAAGTGCAGCTGGACCGCCTCGCGCGGCGCATCTACCGCGCACTGCACCTATCCGGATATGCGCGCATCGACTTTCGGATGCGTGCCGACGGAAGCCTGTTCGTGCTCGAAGCCAACCCGAACCCAAATATTGCCCGTGAGGAGGATTTCGCAGCCTCGGCGCGAGCGGCAGGTATTGACTACAAGCCACTGCTTGAGCGCATCATGCGGCTCGGTCGCAACTACCGGGCAGAATGGCGTACCTTCAATGTCTGAGTCCCTACCACGACTAGGCTTGGCGTTGGCGCTGTTGCTGGCCGGCGTGAGCAGCGCGCAGGCCTCGGGCAAGGACGATCAGGACTTTGCCGGACTGCTGCGTCTGCTTCCCGGCACCTACCAGAATTTCACTCAGGCCAACTCCGACAAGAATTCGGGCGTGGAGCCAGCACACGGCAAGGAACTGCTGACGGTGCTTGAGCTCGAGGCCCCGGTATTGGCCGAACACGTCTTCTACGTGGTCGAGGCGGCGGCCGAGGACTCGCACCGCATCTTCTCAGAGCGCCTCTGGGTGCTGGAGCAGGCCAAGGGCGGCGTGTTCATCCAGTCGGTGTACGCCTTTGCGCAACCGGAGAGGTGGCGGGCGGGCCTGAGCAGCCCGGAGCTATTCCAGGCGCTGGTGCCGACAGACGTGCATCGTCTCAGCGGCTGCGAAGTGCTCTGGCGACGCAATTCTGTGGCTTACACCGGTGCCAACAACGGCGCTACCTGCACGCTGAGCGCTGGAGCCGATGAGCCCAACTATCATCTGCTCCAGCAACTGTGGCTGAGCGGCGAGCAGTTTTCCATCAGCGAAGTGCGCACCGATGAACTGGGCAAACCGATCGGCCCGGCCTATGTGGATCCGATTTTCCGCTTCGTGCGCCGCGCGGCCACGCAATAGCTTCCGCGGCAGCCTTCAGCGGGCTGCGGCCAACAACCATTCCTGTAGATAAGGATCGGCGAGCGCGGTCTGCTGATACTGCTGCGCCCCGGATTCGAGCGCGGCACCATAGGTGCGAAAGCGCAGTACCACGGGTGCAAACATCGCATCTGCGATGCAATAGGTGCCAAACAGCCACGGGCCACTCTCGCCAAACTCACCTCGACAACGGCTCCAGAGGGCCTGCACGCGCGCGATATTGGCTGCAAGTTCTGTAGTCATCGGCGTACGCACACCGACCGCGCAAGCATTCAGTGGCCACTGCGATCTTAAGGCACTGAAGCCGGCGTGCATTTCGGCGCTGACTGCGCGGGCCACCGCGCGTGCCGCGCGCGCCTCCGGGTAGCCGGCTCCGGCCAGTTCACACAGGTACTGGCAGATTGCAATCGACTCCCACACCACGAGCGTCCCATGGCGCAGCACCGGCACACGTGCAGTCGGGCTGGCTGCAGCCAGCCGCGCGCGCGTGTCAGGCTGATCCAGCGCAATGAGCTCTTCCCGAAAGGCCACTCCCAAGTGACGCGCCAGCAGCCAGGGGCGCAGCGACCAGGACGAAGTGTTCTTGGTGCCCAGGACGAGTGTGATGTCGGTCATTTTGGGTCTACTCCTGTTAGCAGCCTCAGCACGTGACTGCCAGCATGGCGAGCTTCTTGCTTGGATTTAACGCAGGAACCGTGACTGGGTCGGAAATCCGCCAGTCACGACTCGTGTTGAACTGTAACAGCCCCTGCAGCCAGATGAGGTGCGCAATCATGGAGCAATCGAGCGGATCAGGCGGTGTCATGCCGGTAACCAACCTCGCGGAGTACTTCCGCGATGCGCTGGGCAGTGCGCTCTCGCACCAGCATGTGGCCGTTGAAGATCAGACGGCCCACTACCTTGTGAACATGCTCACACTCTTCGCGCGCGCGGACCAGGTGTTCGAACCGACTCCCGAGGGGCTGCGCATCCGGCCGCTGGTACAGATGTTCACCGAGGCGCTCGCGGCCCCGACCGCTGCCGAACGCGAGCACAGCCTGCAACGGCTTGGAGATGTATCGCTGTTCATCGCCGGCTTCTTTGCCCACGGCTTCGCCCGCAAGCTGATCGACATCGATTACCACATCGCGATGGGGGGTCGGGCCTACGGCACGCTGGCGGCCTCCCTCGCGCGCGGCCGGCGCCGGGTGCTGGGCCAGGTGTTCGCCGAACTGGCAAGCAAGTTCCAGCCGCTGGTCGATGCACTGGGCGAGATCAGCGACGCCGGGCGCCGCTACACGCAGCAGGATGTGCTGCGCCTGTATGAGCTGTGGCTCAAGACCGGCAGCGCGCGGGCGCGCTCGCTGCTGCGCCAGCTCGGCGTCGAGGCCGCGCCGGTGGCGGTAAGTGCACACTGAGCGCTCAGGGGCGATCCTCAGCCAGCTGCAGTCGCTGCTGGCTGGTATCTATGATGTGCCGATTGCCTATGATGTGGCTGAATTCCTGCTGACTGATCGCACCTGCCTGCCACGCGCACACGGTGCCAATCTGGCCGATGAGCAGGTCCTGGTCGCCAGTGAGGCCGATGGACTTGAGATTGGCGTATTCCTTGAGCCGCGCGTGCTCGAGCATCTCACGCAGGCCAATCCGATCGATGCGCTGCATGGCGGGAACCTGGCCGACTATTGGACGGCGCTGGAGGGTGTGAGCCATTTCATATATCTGGCGTTCAACGCCATGCATGATCGGCCCGTATCGCTGCTTGAGCTGGAGCTGCAGGCGGAGATCGATAAGTACGTCGGCACGATGTGGCTGCTGCGGGCGCAGGATCCGGCGCGCTTTCCGGCCGAAGTCCACAACGCCCTGTTCGTGCGCGCTCAGGTCGATGTGACGCTCGCCGGCGCTCGCATCGGGCTGTACCGTCAGGCCAATGACTATGCCGCACGCTTCTGCCGGTGCCTGTCGGCGACGCTGCGATCACGTGAAACGAGTGCGCGGGCGCTGGCCGTGGCGGAGTTGCGCCGCTTCTATCGCTTGAGTGAGCAGCGCAAGGTGCGTCACATCGAGCGCACGGCCTAGCAGCTTACTTGGGCTTGCCGCTCTTCAGTGCCTCGACCTGCCGTTTGAGCCGAATCCATTCAGAGAGGCGGCGCAGATCGGACTGGCGCCGGCCCACATCATTGGCACGCAGATTCGGGAATGTGTCGTAGGGATTGGAGCCGGTCTCCGCGGCTGCTGCCGGTGGCGGCGCTTGCCTCTCGACAACCACCGGCTGGCGCGGTTCGCGCACCTGTTGCCAGGGATCCGCCGAAGTCGTGGATTTGCGCCGTTCCGTCATGGCTGCTCAATTCTCTAATGATCACGCTGGAGCGCCGTGCTAGATGGCCCCAGTTCCCGCTCGTTCGCCTAATGTCAGCAAGGCTGCGCGCGCTCTTAACAGTCCCAAGGCCGTCTTGCCGTCGTTGATATCGCCACTCTCTGCACGCTGACAGGCGGCAGCCAGATCCACCCAGTGGATCTCAATCACTTCGGCGGCCTCGTGCGCCATCCTGACTGGCCGCAGTCCGCGGGCAAGGAACAGGTGTACGGTTTCGGTAAAAACCCCGGGCGAACTGATCACGGCGCCCAGGCTGTGCCAGTGGGCCGCTTCGGTTCCTGCCTCTTCAGCCAGCTCGCGCTGCGCGGTCAGCAGCGGTGCTTCGGAGGGCTCGAGCTTGCCGGCGGGCAGCTCCCAGATATAACCGCCCACTGCATGGCGATACTGGCGGATCAGACACACGCGTTGCTGATCATCAATAGCCACCGCCGCCGCGCCGCCCGGATGATGGATGATCTCCAGATCCGTGGTGTGGCCGTTAGGCAGCTGCACGGTCTCGATGTTGACGGTGATTACCCGCCCGGTCAGCACATTGCGCGTCCGTTGAATGCTCATCAGCGCTCCAGGGGCCTCTCAGGTGAGTAATTTTTCCACCCATTGGACTTAAGCCTAACTGCTTATGTGCCCAATGTGGACCGCTCGATAGACCGCGAGGGCCCGGATGCGCTCCTATGGGCCCCAAGCGGTCTGCGGCTCCTGAAGCGAGCGCCCTGTAGGCTTGAAACGGCTCCCCGCGGGGTCGGCAGCAGGCCGGAGCGTGCATGCGTCGCAACTTTGTATAGCTTCCTGTAGCCGCCCGGCCGGGCCGGGCCGTATATTTAACTTATGGCAGCAGTTGACCCATTCAGCGCACTGAATCTCGCCCAGCGACGAGCAGCGACCTATGGCGAGTCGCTCCCGGAGCGCAAAGGCGTGCGCTGCGGGCCGCTGCTGGTCGTGGCCGGAGCGGGCACCGGCAAGACCAATACGATCGCCCATCGCGTGGCCCATCTGGTACTGCAGGGCGCAGATCCGGCCCGTATCCTGTTGCTGACATTCACGCGCCGCGCGGCCATCGAGATGCGCCGGCGCGCCCACGATATCGTGCGTCAGGCACTCGATGACACGCTCGGTGGCAAGAGCCAGCAGGTGCTGCAGCGCCTGGCCTGGGCCGGGACCTTTCACGCTATTGGCAATCGGCTGCTGCGCCACTACGCGCGCCAGCTGGGCCTTGAGCCGAATTTCACGGTCATCGATCGTGCCGACTCGGCCGACCTGTTCGATACCCTGCGCCACGATTTGAAACTCAGCGAAAAGAGCGAGCGCTTCCCGCGCAAGGACACATGCCTGGCGATATATTCGCTGCGCGTGAATACGCAAAAATCGCTGAAGGAAACGCTCGAGCAGCAGTTTCCCTGGTGTCAGAGCTGGGAGGAGGATCTGGCCAAGCTGTGCCGCGCCTATGTGGAGCGCAAACAGCATTATGCGATCCTCGATTACGATGATCTGCTGCTGTACTGGCACGCGATGATGAGCGAACCGAAGCTTGCGCAGCATGTATCGGCACACTTTGACCACGTGCTGGTCGATGAATATCAGGACACCAACCGTCTGCAGGGCGAGATTCTGCAGGCGATGAAGCCCGACGGGAGCGGCGTGACGGTAGTCGGTGATGATGCGCAGGCGATCTATTCGTTCCGTGCCGCCTCGGTCGAGAACATCCTCGGCTTCCCGGAGCGCTTCAATCCGCGGGCCGAGATCGTCACGCTGTCGCAGAATTACCGCTCTACCCAGCCGGTGCTGGAAGTGGCCAATGCGCTGATGAGCGAGGCGCAGAAGCAGTTTCGCAAGCACTTGATGTCGGTGCGCGGCACCGGCGCGCAGCCACTCTATGTAACAATCGATGAGCTGACGGCGCAGGCCGAGTATGTCTGCAGCCAGATCCTCAAGCGACGCGAGACCGGGGTGTCACTGCGCAGCCAGGCAGTGCTGTTCCGCAACGCCAGTGCCAGCGACCTGCTCGAGATCGAGCTGACCAAACGCAAGATCCCGTTCGTAAAATATGGGGGACTGAAATTCCTCGAGGCTGCGCACGTCAAGGATCTGCTCGCGGTGCTGCGCTGGGCCGACAATCCGCGCAACACCATCGCCGCCTTCCGCGTACTGCAGCTGCTGCCGGGCATGGGACCGGCCAATGCGCAGAAAGTGCTCGATCAGATTGCGGCCAAGGGCGGGGCGCTCTCGGCCATGACCGAATGCACGCCGCCGACGGGCGCGCGACTTGATTTGCCGCGCCTCGCCAAGCTGATGAGCGCGCTCACCGAGCCCGAGAAGCCCTGGCCGGGGCAAATGCGGCTGGTGCGGGACTGGTACAAGCCGCATCTGGAGCGGATCTATGAGCAGGCGCACGCGCGCGTCGGGGATCTGGATCAGCTCGAGGCGCTCTCGACCCAGTTCGGGAGTCGCGAGCGCTTCATCACCGAACTCACACTCGATCCGCCACACGCCACCGGGGATCTCTCGGGGGCACCGCACCTCGATGAGGATTATCTGGTGCTCTCCACGATCCACTCCGCCAAAGGCATGGAGTGGGACACGGTCTATGTCCTGAATGTTGTGGACGGAAGCTTCCCCTCGGAGTTCTCCACCGGCAAGACCGAGATGATCGAGGAGGAGCGCCGGCTCCTGAACGTCGCCATCACACGCGCGCGCAATGAACTTTACCTGTGCGCGCCGCTCAAGTTCCCGCTTGCCCAGCAGCCAAAGAACGGTGATGGCCATGTCTACGGAGCGCGCAGCCGCTTCATGACAGAAAAGGTGCTCAAGACCCTGGAGCAGACCAGCTACCAGAGCGCCAATACGGTCGGGGCCTTGAGCCAGGCCGCTAGCGGCACGCTCGATGTCAGTACGCGCCTCAAGTCCATGTGGTGAGCGCTCGCGCGCGCCGTGTGACTAGGGTTCGAGGTAGGCGTAGCCGTCCAGCTCCTGTTCATAGAAGCGCTTGAGTGCCTGGGTTTCAGCGACGCTCATGCGGCCCTCGCGCACCGCACGCTCGCAATCCCTGGCCAGCGCCGGGGCCAGCTCGGCGACATCGTATTCCATGTACTCGAGCACCTTGTTGGCCGTATCGCCCTTGACGATCTCCTCGATCCACCAGCCGCCCTCATCATGCAGGCGGATATGCACCACGTGCGTGTCGCCGAAGAGGTTGTGCAGGTCGCCCAGGGTTTCCTGGTAGGCGCCGACCAGGAAGGCGGCCAGAAAATAATCCTCCCCGGGCACGAGTTCGTGCAGTTCCAGCGTCCGCTTGGTCTCGCGCACGCTTACAAAGTGATCGATCTTGCCGTCGGAGTCGCAGGTGATATCGGCCAGCACCGCGCTGCGCCCCGGCCGCTCATTGAGGCGGTGTATCGGCATCAGCGGAAACAGCTGGTCGATCGCCCAGCTGTCCGGTAGCGACTGGAAGATCGAGAAATTGCAGAAGTAGGTATCCGAGAGCACGGTCTCCAGATCCTCAAGTTCCTCAGGTGGCTTTTCCAGGCGCCGGCAGCAGTCACGGATACGTGCACAGGCGCTCCAGTACAGGCGCTCGGCCAGGCCGCGGTAGGTGAGCGAGAGCAGACCGAGATTGAACATCTGCAGGGTCTGCTCACGTGCTGTCTGGGCGTCGTGATAACACTCCACCAGGCGCCGCTCATCGATCATGCGCCAGGCACCGAACAGATCGCGCACCGGCTGTGGCAGCTCCGGGTCGCGGGTGGCATGGTCGGCTTCCTCGGGCGAAATGCGAAAGCCATCGAGCGCGGAGCTGCCCACGGTGTTGAAGATGAGCACGCTGTGATGGGCAGCGATGGCGCGCCCGGATTCGCTGATGATCATCGGGTGCGGCACATCGCGCGCATTGCAGATGCTGGCAACGCCGTAGATCACATCATTGGCGTATTCATTGAGCGTGTAGTTCATCGAGGAGGTGAAGTTCGTGCCAGTGCCATCGTAGTCGACGCCAAGGCCCCCACCGACGTCCAGGTATTCGATGCCGGCGCCCATCTGGCGCAGCTCGGCGTACACGTGCGTGAGCTCGTTGATGGCATCCTTGATGCGGCGGATATCCTGCAGCTGGCTGCCAGGATGGCAGTGCACCAGCTTCAGGCAGTCTTCCATGCCGCGGGCCTTGAGCTGCGCGAACAGCTCCAGGATCTCGGTGATGAACAGCCCGAACTTGGACTTCTCGCCGGCCGAATCGCGCCAGCGCCCCGAGCCCTCGCTCGCCAGCTTCACGCGCACGCCAATTCGCGGACGCACGCCGTAGGTCTCGGCGTGGCGCAGGATCAGTTCCAGTTCGACGAAGTTCTCGACCACGGGGATGATCGTGCGCCCGAGCTTGGCGGCGAGAATCACGGCCTCGATGTAGCTCGAGTCCTTGAAGCCATTGCAGATGATGGGCCGCCCTGGCGAATTCTCGACCATGGCCATGACCGCCAGCAGCTCGGGTTTGGAGCCCACCTCGAGGCCAAAGCCAAATTCCTTGCCGTAGCGGAACACTTCCTCGACCACCAAGCGCTGTTGGTTCACCTTGATCGGGTAGACGGCCGTGTAGCCGTTGCGGTATTCGTTTTCGGTGATGGCACGCGAGAAGGCATCGTGCAGGTGCTGCAAGCGATGGGCGAGGATGTCGGAGAAGCGGATGACTACCGGCGCCGTCAGATCACGCTGCTGCAGGCCCTGGACCACCTCGTACAGGTCGATTTCGTGGGCTGAGGTGGTATCCGGGCGCACCACCACGTGACCGGCGGCGTTGATCGAGAAGTAGCCCAAGCCCCAGGCCGGAACGTTATACAGTTCCAGCGAATCCTCGATGCTCCAGGCCGCTGCCCCGTTGCCGATGCGCCTGACTGGCGGCTGCCCCATGCTCTGCTCCTGATCCTTAATGTGCCGGTAAGTAAAGTTGCGCGCACGATAACAAAACACCGTGACAAGTAAACTCGAGCATTTTCGTGCCACCTGGCGGGTTGGTACCGCAGTGAAGCAGCCCGGGCAAGCTCGAGCTTCCCAAGCTGCTGCCAGCGGCTACAATCGGCTGGGTTCCAGAGCTACGGAAACGCCAGGGGAGCGGCATGGCCATCGACCTATATTGGGGGAGCGGTAGCGCCTACTGCTGGCGAGTCATGCTTGCGCTTGAGCACAAGCGGCTGGCCTACAACAGCCACCTGCTCAAGTTTGACCAGCAGGAGCACAAGGCGCCGCACATCCTGGCGATGAACTTCCGGGGCCGCTTGCCGGTGCTGCGCGATGGCGATTACGTGGTATTTGAGTCCCTGGCCATCCTCTATTACCTCGATAAGAAGTACCCCGAGCCAGCGATCTTTGGCCGCACACCGGAGGAAGCCGGCGTGATCATGCGGGTGATCTGCGAGTACCAGGCGTATGCGGAGCCGAGCCTGATGCAGATCGCAGAGGCGATCCTGTTCCGCCATGAGCCACAGCTGGGTGAGAAAGTGACCGAAGCGATGCACAGCGTAGCCGGCGAGGCGCGCACGATTGAGCGGCGCCTCGCCCAGTCTGACTGGGTGGTCGGCGAGAGTTTCTCGGCCGCGGACATGGTGATCTATCCGGATATCCGTCTGCTGCTGCGCGCGCTCGCGCGGCCCGAAGCGAAGGAATTGGCGGCACGCTTTCTTCCGGTGGAAGTGAACTATCCGGCCATCGGGCGCTGGTTGCAGCGCGTGGCGGCGCTGCCGGGACACGAACGCACCTGGCCGCCACACTGGGGCGCGCCGGCACGCTGAAGCCAGCCGTGCTGGCGCACGCTCGCGGCCATTGCTAGTCTCCCGCCCGGACTCTCGCGCCGACGCACCAGCCTTGAGGAACTAGCGGACAAATCATGCCCAATGACACTGTCTATATCGATTTTCCCGGACGGATTCTGTTCGTCGGCTTTGGCAGCATCGGCCAGGGCGTTCTGCCGCTGATCCTGCGCCATATCGGCATCCCAGCCAGTCGCATCACCATTGTGACGGCCGATGATCTCGGGCGCGAAGAGGCCGAGCGCTACGGCGTGCGGCTGATCAAGCAACCGCTGACGCGCGAGAACCTGCGCCGCACGCTCGATCCGCTGCTCGGGCGTGGCGACTTCTTGCTCAATCTCTCGGTCGATGTGGCCAGCACGGCGTTGATCCGCTATAGCTGGGAGAAGGGCGCGATGTATCTGGATACCTGCATCGAGCCGTGGCCGGGTGGCTATACGGATTCGGCGCTGCCGGCCGCCAAGCGTACTAACTATGCGCTGCGCGAAGAGGCACTGGCACTGCGCAGCGGCGCTACGCGCCAGCCAACCGCCGTGCTCACCCACGGGGCGAACCCCGGGCTGGTCTCGCACCTTGTGAAGCAGGCGCTGCTCAATATTGCTGCCGACACCAATGTCGATCCGGGCAAGCCGGCTGCCAAGAACGAATGGGCCGCGCTGGCGCAGCGTCTGGGCATCAAAGTGATCCATGTCGCCGAGCGCGACACACAGGTCTCGGCGATCCCCAAGGAGCCGGATGAGTTCGTCAACACCTGGTCAGTGGATGGTTTCGTGTCCGAGGGTTGCCAGCCGGCGGAACTGGGCTGGGGGTCGCATGAACGCAATTTTCCGCGCGATGGCAAACGCCATGAGACCGGTAATGGTGCCGCGATCTACCTCGGGCAGCCCGGGGTGGCGACCCGCGTTCGCACCTGGACGCCCAAGGCGGGGCCGCTGCATGGTTTTCTGATCACCCATAGCGAGGCGATCTCGATTGCCGATTACCTCACCGTCAAGGAGGGCGGGCAGGTCATCTACCGTCCCACGGTGCACTATGCCTACCACCCTTCGGATAATGCGGTGCTCTCGATCCACGAATTCGCCGGCCACAATTACCTCTTGCAGAGCCGCAAGCGGATCATGATGGATGACATCACTTCAGGCAGCGATGAGCTCGGCGTGCTGCTGTGCGGTCACAAGAAGAATGCCTACTGGTTCGGCTCGCGCCTGAGCGTCGAGGAGGCCCGCTCGCTCGCGCCCTATAACAATGCGACCAGTCTGCAGGTGACCGCCGCGGTACTCTCGGGCCTGATCTGGGCGATGGAAAATCCGAACAACGGCATCACCGAGCCTGATGAGATGGATTTTCGCCGTCCGCTCGAGATTTGTCGGCCTTATCTTGGCGAGCTGGTGGGGGAATACACCGACTGGACGCCGATGTCGGATCGTGAGCGGCTCTTTCCCGAAGATGTCGACAAGAGCGATCCGTGGCAGTTCAAGAACGTGCGGGTGAGCTAGCGATAGCTTTCCGGCGGATACTCGATCAGCACCAGCGTAACTTGCTCGGTGCCGCCCGGCAGCTCGAGGCTCACCTCAACATCCAGCGACTTGCCGAGCAGCGCCCGGGCGAGCGGCGCGTCCATACTCACGCGTTCTGGCCCGAGATCGAGCTCATCGGGGCCGACGATGTGGTAGCGCCGCTCTAAGCCATCGTTCCCGACCACCGTAACCCGCGCGCCAAAGTGCACCCGAGCCGGGTTGGCAGGCGGCCGGGCGACGACCACCATGCCATCAAGCCGCTTGCGCAGGAACCGCACCCGGCTGTCGATCTCCCGCAAACGCTTCTTGCCGTAAGTGTATTCGGCGTTTTCAGAACGATCGCCCTGCGCCGCTGCGGCTGATACCGACGCGGTCACCTGCGGGCGCTCTACCCGCCACAGCGCATCGAGTTCGGCGCGCAGCCGCCGCTCGCCCTCCGGCAGGATGTACTTGGAACCTTGGGGCTGGGGTGGCCGGTAACGTCCCATATTTGTGACAAATCGCGCTCAAATCGGGTGGCAAGTGTGCCCTGTTTCACAGGCGACCGGATCGTCTGCGACTATTCTTTTGACCATGGGTAACAGGTACTACGCCCACTTCATCGCGGAACCGCCGGACGTTGCGGCGCACGCAGAGTGGACGGGCGTAGTGGAACTTACCCGACCGCTGCGATGTCAGGCTGAGGAGCGCGAACTATCGCTGGTACTGGCCTGCAGCATGGATGTGGAACTCGAGGAGATACGGATCATCGATTGGTCGCCACTGCACTGAATCCCCTGGCGGACTTTACTCCCCCTCTTGTAAGTCCGCTTTTTGAACTGCCCCGGCTAGTCCGGGGCTTTTTTTTAGCCAAAACCGGCCGCTGCTTGGCAGCGCCGGCGCTCCCCTATCTAATTGATATAAAAGCCTTTTAAGGCCCCACACAAGAGTCTCGAGCAGGCGCGGTACCGGGCACTGCTCGAGCCAGGGCGGCAATTCAGCGTCTTGATTTAACGGTACAGTGACACCATACCGGCCCTGAGCCATCGGGCTGCGACCTGATCATTTAAGAGGGAGTCAGACATGCGCTTAGCCAGATTGATCCTGTGCGTCGCGGCGGCAGCCGTACTCAGCGGTTGTGGATACAACCGCATCCAGACCCAGGACGAGGCGGTCAAGGCCGCATGGTCCGAGGTCGTCAACCAATATCAGCGCCGCGCTGACCTGGTGCCAAACCTCGTCAGGACGGTCCAGGGCTTTGCCCAGCAGGAGCAGAAGGTGCTGATCGGTGTCACCGAGGCGCGAGCCAAAGTTGGCTCGATCCAGGCGACTCCGGAGCTCATAAATGATGAGGCGGCCTTCAAGAAATTCCAGGCGGCGCAGGGCGAACTCACCCGGGCGCTCAAGAGCATGCTGCTGGTCACCGAGAACTACCCGCAGCTCAAATCCGATGCCAATTTCCTCGATCTGCAATCGCAGCTCGAAGGCACCGAGAATCGGATCACCGTGGCCCGTAATCGCTATATTCAGGCAGTGCAGGAGTACAACGTCACTATCCGTTCGTTTCCGAGCAACCTGACTGCGATGCTCTTCAAGTATCAGACCAAGCCGAACTTCACGGTCGAGAACGAGGCCGAGATCGCCAAGCCGCCGACCGTGGATTTCAGCACGTCGGCACCGGCTGCGAAATGATGAGCCGGGCGCCGCGCGCGCCGCAACGCGTATGAAGTACTCGTTGCGATCACGCCTGACGGCACTCGGTTCGCTGCTCTGTCTGGCGTGGGGACTGGCGGGGGCGCAGGCGCTGCAGCCGATTCCCAAGCTCGAGTCGCGCGTGACCGACCTGACCGGGACGCTCACTGCCGCCGAGCAAAGCCAGATCGAGCAGACACTGGCCGCATTCGAGCAGCGTAAAGGTACCCAGATTGCGGTCCTGCTGGTCAAGACGACGCAGCCCGAAGAGATCGAGCAGTATTCGATCCGGGTCGTCGAGGCCTGGAAGCTCGGGCGCAAGAAGAGCGACGATGGTGCGCTCCTTTTGCTTGCGATCGATGATCATCGCGCGCGCATCGAGGTCGGCTACGGTCTGGAAGGTTCGCTGACGGATGTGATGGCCCACCGCATCATCGATGACACGATGAGGCCGCTGCTCAAGCAGGGTCAGTATGCCGCGGCCATCAGTGCTGGCGTGGCCCAGATCATCCGCATTGCCGATGGCGAGCAACTGCCGCCGCCCGACACCCACTGGCAGGGTAGTCCGCAGGTGCGCAATCTCCTGCCGGTGCTGTTTATTGCGTTCTTCGTGATCTCCTCGGTGTTGCGCGCGCTGCTGGGGCGTGTGGCTGGCGCTGGCGCCACCGCTGGGGTCATGGGCCTGATTGTGTGGCTGCTCAGTTCAGTGTTGTGGGCCGCTGGCGGTGCGGCCATCGTGGCTTTCCTGCTCGCGCTGGTGTTCGGCGCGAGTGGCAGCGGCTGGCGCTCCGGCGGCGGCTTTGGTGGCTTTGGCGGCCTGGGCGGATTTGGCGGTGGTATGGGTGGTGGCGGTGGCGGCTTTAGCGGTGGCGGCGGTGGATTTGGCGGCGGAGGCGCCTCGGGATCATGGTAGGGCGCTGGAGAAGGATGCTGCGTCATCAGCTGCGACGCCTGCGGCCGGCGCACCGCGTGTTCACTACGGCGATATTGGCAGACATCGAATCGGAGATTGGGCTCGCCGAGCGTGGCCATTCAGGCGAAATCCGTTTCGTGATTGAGACGCACCTTTCATTGGAAGCGCTCTGGCATGGCCTGACACCGCGGGCGCGGGCCCTGCAGGTGTTCGCGGCTCTCGGGGTCTGGGATACCGCCGCCAATAACGGGGTTCTGATCTACCTGCTGCTCGCCGATCGGAGCGTCGAAATCGTGGCGGACCGCGGCATCGCCGCGCGTGTGCCGCAATCGGAATGGGAGGCGGTGTGCCGGCAGATTGAATCCCAGTACGCCGCCGGGCGTTATGGTGAAGCCAGCTGTGCGGCGGTGCGGGCCGTGGGGCGGCACCTGGCTGATCACTTCCCCGCCCAGGGCACTGGCGCGAACGAGCTGCCCAATCAGCCAGTACTTCTTTAGAATCCCTGCCGTGAACGGCAACATTCGACGGCTGGCGCGCCACAGCGCCTGGGTAGCGACACTCGCGGGGCTGATGCTCTCGGGCTGCTCGCTCATGACCGCTCCCTGGCACAAGCAGGCGGCCAAAGCCCCACCGCCACCGCCACCCGCGCCGGCGCCGCTCGAAGTCCAGCCGGTGCTCGCCGCCCCCTTGGCGACTCACCAGTTCGAGTTGCGCGCTGCCGACGATGATGTAGTCGGCGCCGTGCAGATCGTCAGCACCTCCAAGGAGGACACGCTGCCGGATATCGCACGACGCTTTGATATCGGCTATGAGGAGATTGTCCGCGCTAACCCGGGCATTGATCCGTGGCTGCCCGGCGCCGGCCACAAGATTGTTGTGCCAACCCAGTTCGTGTTACCCAACGCGCCGCACGAGGGCGTGGTCATTAACGTCGCGGCCATGCGGCTCTACTATTACCCGAAGCCGGCCAAGGGCGAAGCGCAGCAAGTTTTCACCTACCCGATCGGTATCGGCAAGGTCGGCTGGTCAACGCCCGAGGGAGTCACCAAGGTGGTCTCTCGCGAGAAGAATCCCACCTGGCGCCCCGGAGCAGGGGTGCGCAAGGAGCATGAGGAAGACAATGATCCGCTGCCGGCAGTCATTCCGCCGGGCCCGGATAATCCGCTGGGCAAGTACAAATTTACGCTCGGCTGGGCCTCCTATCTGATTCATGGCACCAATAAGCCTTATGGTGTGGGCCTGCGCTCCAGTCACGGCTGCATCCGGCTCTATCCTGAGGACATCGAGAAGCTCTTCAACGCAGTGCCGCTGGGAACCCCGGTGCGCGTCGTCAATCAGCCGTTCGCGTTTGGCTGGCATCGCGGCCAAGCGTACCTGCAGGCTTACACGGTGTTGGAGGATGATCCGCGTAACTGGCAAAGCGCGCAGCGCACGCTGCTGGCCAAGTCGCTCTCACCGCGCCTGAGTAAGGAGCTCAAGGACAGCGGCTCGCAGATCAACTGGTCGAGCGTTTCCCAGGTTACACATGCTCCGCGGGGCTTGGTGGTCCCGGTCTCCGGAGATGCCGGTACACCCGAGAGCGTGATCGCGGCGGCGCGCGTGGTTGAAAACCGCGTACCTCGAGGTTCGAACTGGGACGGGTCCGATGAGCAGGATTCGGACCAGCAAAGCTACAAGCAGCTGCTCTCCGAACGCGAACCGGCCGCGACGCCCAAACCGGCATCGACGGCGATGCCCAAGCCCGTCGGGTCGACCTAGGAAACCGCGCGTGGTCGAACTCCACAGCGCGCCCGGGCTCGGCCTAACCGCCCCGGCAGCGCTGCCTCCCATCGCGCGCCTCGGTAGGACACTGACCGCCTTTGTCGGCCGCACCCTCAAGGGGCCAGTGGCGACACCCACACGGGTCAGCAGCTTCGGGGAGTTCCAGCAGCATTTTGGCGGCCTGTGGCAGCCCTCGACGCTCTCATACGCGATCGAGCAATACTTTGAGAATGGGGGACGCGAGGCGGTCATCGTGCGCGTTGTCAATGGCGGCCAGCCGCCGACTGTGACGTTGCCTGCGGGAACTTCGAACCTGTGCTTGCGTGGCATCGCGCCGGGGACACGCGAATACCTGCGCGCCGCGGTCGACTATGACGGGCTCGATGCCAGCTCGACCGAACTCTTTAATCTGGTGGTGCAGCGCTTGCGGGCGCCGGGCACCGAGCTGATCGAGTCGCAGGAAATCTTCAGCGCCGTATCGGTGCGCCCGGCCTCGCCGCGCTTTGTCGCCGATGTACTGGCGCGTTCAATGTTGGTGCGCGTGGCGGGCGAGGTGCCCCCGATCCGACCGCAGCGCACGACCGGGCGCCTGCCCGGAAGCCTGGTCGGCTACGCCGACGGCGCGACCGATGCCGACGATGGCGCGGAACTCACCGACTACGATCTGATCGGCTCGGCCAGTGCTGGCACCGGGCTGTTCGCCCTCGAGCAGCTTCCGCAGTTCAATCTGCTGTGCATTCCGCCATTAAGTCGCGAGCGCGATGTGGGCCTGGCAACGCTGCTGGTGGCCGCGCGCATCTGCCGCGCTCGCCAGGCGCTGCTGCTGATGGATCCGCCGGCGCACTGGCAGAGCGCCGAGGTGGCGCTGCACGAGCTGCGCGGCTGGCCGTTCCACAGCAGCGATGCAGTGATGTATTTCCCGCGCTTGCTTGCGCCGGACCGGCTGCGCGGACGCGCGGAGGTGTTTGCACCCAGCGGCGCTGCCGCCGGCCTCCTGGCTCGGGCTGAAGAAGCGCAGCCGTTGTGGTTCGCCACGGCCAGCGAGGAGCCGGTACTTCGCCCCGCGTTCCGCGCTGCCTTTGAACTCACCCCGGCCGAGCGGCTACGCCTGATCCACTTCGGGGTCAACGCGCTGCACAGCGTGCGCCTGCCCGCCGGGCAGCGGCTGAGCGCGCGCACACTGGTAGCAGAGGGCAGCATGCGCCTGGATGCGCAGTACCTGGTCACGCGTCGCTGCGCACTTTTTGTGATGGCTTCGGTGCTGCAGGGCACCCGCTGGACCGTGCTTGAGCCGCCGGGCCGCGCGCTATGGAAGCGGCTCACCGCTCAGGTTGAGCAGTTCCTGGGGGCACTCGATTCCGAAGGGGCTTTCGTCGGTCGCAGCAGCGAAGAGCGCTATTTCGTGATCTGCGATGAGCGTCTCAACGGACCTGCGGGTGCGCTTAAGAGCGGATTACGATTCCTGTTCGGCGTGGCACTCGTCAATGGCGGGGATTTTCATGCCTGCCTGGTCACGCATCTGCCGGGCAGCAGCCACATCCGACCTGTGACAGTGAATCGTCTGGCCACTTCCGGGGACCGGGTGGGCGAGGAAATCGAGGCTGCGATTGCCCAGGTACGGCGCCTGGCAGGCGCCGACTAAGAGGCGCGCTGCGCGGCAGGCGTTACCCGGAAACTGATTACGGCCCGTGCCACTTCCAGTTGCGCACTGTCGCATACCGTCACGGGCACGCTGACCAGCTCTGAATGCAGCCACTCCTTCTTGTCGAGTCGCGCCAGCGCGTTCAGGTCCAGGCGCGTCTCATGCAGGTACGCCAGGCTCGCTCCATGAAGCGCAGCCCGCACACCGTCGGGCATACCGGCATCAAGGACCAGTTCCGCGGCGAGCTGGCATAGCGCCGCCACGGCAGCACCATCGATCACTCCATCGCTCGTGCGCAGCGCGCGTGAGGCGCTGACACTGATGCGGCTTAAGCCCGGGCGCAGCTCGAGCACCTCCGGTTCGAGCGCGGCGCGGAACGGAGAAACGGTGCGGGCATTGCGGGCAATACGCCGCCGACCGCGGCGCGATGTGCCGAGGCGCTCAAAATCCCGCACTACTGTGCTGGCCGGGGCCGTTGGTGTAAAGGCCAGCCAATCCAGTTGCGGGCGTGGCGTGCCCGAATCGGAGATGATCCCACCCTTAAAATTGTGCCGCCCGTTGCCGATAGCCACGGGCGTAAGGCGACTGTAAGCGAGTATGCGTAATCGCTCAAGGTCTTGACATACGGGTATCATCGCGTCTCGGCCGCGCTGATGTAGCGGTGCGCCGGTGGTAACAGATAACTTGGAAGGACCAGCCGATGGTGGAGCGTTACGTCGTTTTCTCGCATGGCAAGGACGGCGAGCCATGGGGGCCGAAGATCACATCGCTTGCCGAGACGGCGCGCAGCGAGGGCTATGGCGTCGAGTCGGTGGACTATCGCGGCATCGAGACGGTACGCGGACGCATCGAGAAGCTGGTGGAGGTGTGCAAGAACATCCAGGGCGAACTGGTACTGTGCGGCTCGAGCCTCGGTGCCTATGTGTCGGTTTCGGCCGCTTCGCTGCTGCACGCGCGCGGCGTCTTCCTGCTGGCGCCAGCGCTGCTGATGGAAGGCTTGCCGCCGCTGCGGCCCGGCGCGCTTGATTGCCCGGCGACGCTGGTGCACGGCTGGTCAGACACCGTGGTGCCCTACGAGCAGAGCGTGCGCTTTGCCCACGAGCACCATGCCGTCCTGCATCTGGTCGAGAGCGATCATCACCTGCTTGATCAGATGCGCATGATCAAGTACCTGTTCGAGCACTTCCTGATTGCCCTCGATCTGACCCCGGAGCTGCGCTGATCTGATGCGCGCCTCGGTATTTAAGCAGCCCGAGACTGGCCCGAGGGGCCTGGCGCGCTGATGTTGCGCCGTTTTCTCAGCCTGTGGTCGCGCGTGAGTGTGCAACCACAGGAGATCGGCGAGCGGATCCGGGCTCAGACTGCGCCGATTTGCTATGTGCTCGAGCGCCAGAGCAGTGCGGATCTGGCGCTGCTTAAGAACGTCTGTGCCAGCGAACGCCTGCCGCGGCCATCGCGCCGCCTGCTGAGCGCCTATCTCGGAGGCCGGCGCGCAGCCTTTGCGCTCGAACGCACGGTTGGCCTGTGGCGCCGGCGGGTCGATCGGCGCATTCCGGAGCAGCTGCTTCGCATGGTTCAGGCGCTGCGCCAGGATCCGGAGCTGGACGTGGGCCTGGTGCCGGTCGCAGTCTACTGGGGCCGCGCGCCGCAAAAGGAGCGCTCGATCCTGCGCCTGGTGCTGGCCGAGAACTGGACCATAGGCAGTCGACTACGCGATGTCTTCCGGGTGCTGATCAACGGCCGCAATACGATGGTGCAGTTGGGCGGCCCGCTGTCACTGCGCTCGCTGGCCGGAGAGTCCGGCGATACCACCGTGGCGGCACGGCGCGTGCTGCGCGCACTGCGCACCCAGCTGGCCCATGCGCGTGCTGCGCGGATCGGTCCGGACCTCTCCCACCGCCACACTATCGTGGCCGAGGTGCTGCGCACCCGTGCGGTGCGCGCGGCGGTTGCAGCACAACTGCGTGATAGCTCCTCGCGCAAGAGCCGACGCGAACTGCTGCTTGAGGCGCGCCGCTATGCCGATGAGATTGCGGCCAATTACTCCCACGCCTTTGTCAGTTTCATGTCACGGCTGCTGGGGTGGTTGTGGACGCGCCTGTACGGCGGTGTGGAGGTCGCGCACGTCGAGACCCTGCAGAGTGTGAGTGATGGCAATGAAGTGATCTATGTGCCCTGCCACCGCAGCCACATGGATTACCTGCTGCTCGGCTACGCGATCTACCAGCACGGTTATGCGGTGCCGCACACGGCTGCAGGTGTGAACCTGAATCTGCCGGTCGTGGGGCGGTTCCTGCGCAAGGGCGGCGGATTCTTCATTCGCCGCAGTTTTCGCGGCAGCAGTCTCTATACCGTGGTGTTCATGAAGTACCTCGCGGCGATCATGGCGCGGGGACATTCGATTGAATACTTCATCGAAGGTGGCCGCAGCCGCACCGGGCGGCTGCTGGTGCCGAAGACTGGCATGCTTTCGATGACAGTGCGCAGCTATATCCGCGAGCCGCGTCGTCCGGTGGTGTTCGTGCCGGTTTATTTCGGCTACGAGCGGATTGTCGAGGGTTCAAGCTACCTGGCCGAGCTTTCCGGCAAGCCGAAGGAAAAAGAGTCGGTTCTCGGTCTGATCCGCAGCGTGTTGCGCAACATGCGCGAAAACTACGGGCGCGTACACGTGAACCTCGGCGAGCCGATTCGGCTCAACACCTTGCTGGATCGACATGCACCCGAATGGCGCGGCAGCAGCTTTGGGGATCAGGACCGGCCGCCCTGGGTCGGTGATGTGGTCGACGATCTGGCGGGTCAGATCATGCGCAACATCAACAGCGCCGCGGCCGTGACACCGGTCAATCTGCTGGCACTTGCGCTGCTGGCCACACCGCGCCAGGCCATGCTCACTTCGGATCTGATCCGGCAGCTCGAAGTGCTGCTCAAGGTGCTGCGGACCGTCTCCTACGGCCCGCGCGTGACTATCACGACGCTGGGGCCAGCAGAAATCATTGAGTACGGCATCACCCTGAAGATACTCAGCCGCGAAAGCCAGCGTGCCGGTGAGTTTGTACGCATGAGTGCCGAAGCAGCGGTGCTGGCCACTTACTACCGGAATAATGTGCTGCATCTGCTGGCGATGCCCTCGTTGATCGCCTGCGGCTTCCTGTCCAACCCGGCGATGCGCGTAGAGGATTTGCAGCGGCTCGCGCTGCGGATCTATCCCTACATCGCCGCTGAGCTGTTTCTGCAGTGGTCTGAGGAGCAGATCCCGCAGGTAGTGGAACAGACCCTGGCCGCCTTGAGCGAGCTTGGGCTGGTGCAGAGCGATCCGACCGGCCAGTTATGGCAGCGGCCCGAGCCGAGTTCGGCGGCGGCAATCCAGCTCTCATTCCTGGCGCAGTCGACGGTGCAGACCATTGAGCGCTACTACCTGGCCATCGCGCTGTTGATTCGCGCCGGCAGTGGCGAGATTACCCAGAAGACACTCGAGGAGCGCTGCCAGCTGATGGCGCAACGCATGACGCTGCTGTATGGACTGAATTCGCCGGAGTTCTTCGATCGGCCCTTGTTCGAGAGCTTCATCGATCTGCTGCGCACGCGCGGGGTACTGACTGTCGACGAACAGGGGCGGCTGAGTTTCGATGAGGTGCTGATGCGCGTGGCGGCCGACGCCCAGGTGGTGCTCTCGGAGCAGATTCGGCACAGCATCCTGCAGGTCACCCATGGCTGAGGAGCATGGCCCGAACCAATCATTGGCAGCGCGCCGTGCAGCCTCATCCAGGGCAGGCGGTCCACGATGAAAGCCCGAGTGGCCTCTTCAGCGCCGCGCTCGGCGCCCCGCAGGCTGCGGCTTGGGCCACGCCGCGCGCCAGACCGAGAGTTTCTGCGCTAGCGGCATGCCCGCGTGCGCGGGGCTGGTCGAGGGCACCGCCAGCGCCTGTACCTGAGGAAACTTGAGCGCGATCTGCCGCGCGCTGTGACGATGGTAGCTTGCCAGCGCGAGCCGGCCATTGCACAGGACGCGCTCAAGTGCCGGATGAGCCGCAACGAAGCCGGCCAGATCGTTGAGCTGCGCATCGGCCAGTTCGATCGCACTGTCGGCGCTGCCGGAGCGCGCGCAGCTGCCAAATACATCCCACAGCGCTAC
>Ga0182030_10002403_pt1 | contig 39662 bp, 46 predicted proteins | sample 812S3MmetaG_FD_121299 | JGI IMG/M metagenome (GOLD analysis project Ga0182030, IMG submission 121299) | Permafrost microbial communities from Stordalen Mire, Sweden - 812S3M metaG (Illumina Assembly) | ecosystem: Environmental > Terrestrial > Soil > Wetlands > Permafrost | place: Sweden...
GACGATGTCGGAACTTATTTAAGATCCGGATTCTAAATATAGCTTCTCGCACGCTGTTTCTATTTGATTCTCAAGATTTTGATTGGCACTAATATCTTCATACCCGCCGCCTTCGCTAGATCCGGTAGGACGTGGGTCGTCTAACCCTGCGCCAGCTGGGAATCGAATAATTCCAGTTATAACCGGAAAGAAGGATGTAAGGCCAATTTTATTTCTTGCTGAAATAAAGAAGCAGTAAAACTTATCATAGTCTTTATTCGAATTTGCCTCATCCCAGATTTCATACTGTACGAGCGGGAAAGTATTAGTATCGAGGATTTTTTCCTGGTTCGGCATTATTGCAATTGAAGTAGTCCCAAAGCCTAGTGTTGAGAAAGTAGTGTGCGGTCCAAGACTATTCGGAAATAACTCGTGGTTAAATTGGTCGACGGTAATATCGCCCACATCAAATGCTACGTCATAAATATTTACTTCTATTGTTGAAGGATTTTGATTGATAATGGAAAGTATTTTGGACTGCGCATCCATTTTTACTGATAGAAAATCAGCTCCGCGAGAAATTGCGGAAGTTGGCGTGATTGGTGGAGTTGGGTTTGAATCGTGTCCAAACCATTGTGGCCACCAAGGAATTGAAATTATAGCGACTATGAGAGCTAATCCGGGAAGGATGATCTCCGGTCTTCGCCACCACTGTTTTGTTGAGTTATCTTTATTGCCTTGAATTATCTTCCCTTTCCTACTTGTGTAATTACCCGCAACTGCAATGTCGACTTTTGCTCCCGCGTCAGTTTGAATAAATCCATCATTTATCATATCCCCTCCGACCTCGAACGAAATCCCCCCGCGACCATTTTTCGTCGCATCTATTAGTTTTTGTTGATGTCGGATTTGCCACTCATTATTCGCTCGCTGATACAAACTTCCGGGGACATTTGTATTTTCCGCTTGTCGGATTATCGTAAGTAGTTCCGCGTCTGTATATTCTTGGATAGGCTTCATGGCTGGTCGTCTGGTACGACATGGGCTCTCTTCTACGAAGGAAGCGGGGTTCGTCTGTCGTGAACGACGATATCGAAAATTTTACCGTTTTTATCCCCCGTGATATTACCGACTGCCTGACTGAGTTTCTCGTATCGTACCTCAAGCGCATCACGAAGTTCTCCTTGCAAGGCTCCTTGTTTATTTAAATCTTTCAATTGTTTGAATATGAGGGAGAGCGCATCGAGAGCTGGCTGACGAGGTGAGCTTTCCCGTTCTTCTTTCGAAGCAAATTGCGTAATGGCACGTAGTGCGTCGAGATCGTGCGTTTTCTCGAAGTTGTCCATCATCGCTTCACATTCTGCAATCTTCTCTGCACACGTCTCTGGAGAATCTTTTACAACCTCGACGACGGGGTGTTCAGCCATCCACGCTTCATAGCGCTCATTCTCTTCCCTCTCTATCTCTTCTGCGGTGGGCACTCCTTCTTTTGGTTTTGGGGTAGGTGGTTTTTCAGACATGGCTATAATCATACTTTACCACTTCACTGCGGGAACTGGCCAGTTTCGTGCTTTAGTTCGATTGGCGGTATAATTACCTTTACTTCGCAATGACAGTCCTTATTCTTGAGTTCATCAATCTTTTCTTCGCCGGACTTCTAGCCGGAATGGAGATTGCAGTTCACTATGGATTCCACCCACAGACGGTAGCGCTCGATGAGAAGCCACAGATCGTATTGCGTCAGGGGGTCGCGCGTACCCTTCGCTGGATCGTTCCGGCCTTCTTCATACCGGCGATGCTCACGGGAATCGCCATTACTATTATGGATGGCGTTGCTCCGGGTCTCTACTTCCGCATTGCGGCCTTAATCGCCATTGTTGTATGGATCGCAGTCAGGATTATAGGAACCGTGCCGATTAATTCGGCGACCATCGAGTGGGATTCTGATGCACCGCCCAAGGATTGGCGGGAACAGATTACTAAGGCAGAACGTTTCCATATCGCGGGAACTTGGGCGGCGATCTTGGCCTTCGCTTTCTTCACAATAGCGATGGCCGTACGGCTGATAACTCTATAACTCCCCTTTGGGGCAGTTTTAGTTTAGTAGTGTATATAGTAGAGGTAAACTAGAAAGCTAAACGGTATGGAAACAGAAATTCTGGAAAATGAAGATAAGAGGTACCCCTATGCTGATGCATACGCTATAGCCCTAGATGTATTGAAACAATTGGAGCCCCATTGCATCCGTGCTGAGATTGCTGGGAGCATACGGAGGAAGAAGTTGCTAGTTGGCGATATCGAGATAGTGGCAATACCTAAACCCTACGGAATAGGAATATTCGAAGATGGCCTCGCCGCTGTCGTTAATAAATGGGAAAAGGTGAAAGGTGAAATGGAATACGGGAAGACCGGATACACACAGCGTATTCTGCCTAGCGGTATCAAACTCGATCTCTTCTTCGCACAAGAAGACAACTGGGGAACTATATTTGCCATTCGTACCGGCTCCGCAGACTATAGCCATAAAGTTCTCGCAACGACATGGGTCAGCCTAGGTTATAAGAGCGATGGCGGCTATTTATTCAAAAATGGGAAACGCTACGAACTGAAGGAGGAGATAGATTTGTTTAATTTGCTAGGCTTGCGATATATCGAGCCGGAGGAAAGGAGTATATAAATTCAGAGGCATTTACATAAAATGCTCCGAAATTGAAGCGGGACTTTCTAGAAAGTGAGCATATCCCAATCCGAAAGATCCTTGGGGTTATAGCGGTACTTCCCATTATCGTTGAGTCGCCAGGTATTAGCAGGATCAATAGCAATACCTCCCCACAACTTATAAGATTTGCCCTTGTTGGATTGAATGTACTTAGCTAGTGCCTCCGCGCGTTCTTTTGCTCCCTCTGTCGTTATTCCCTCTTTCGTATCGAAGATGCCCACTTTATTGCCTTGGCGAACAATGAAGTCTGGGTAGAAGAGGCGCGGAGTACCATTAGTGTCCTTGTACTCAATAGCAAGATCAGTGCGACCTCCTGCGCCGTTCTTATACCACCAGTCGATCTTAGTACCAAAACTCTCAATGAAAGCGATGAACCGAAGCTCCACATCGGAGTCGACAGAGACGTATGCCGGGTCCAATGCGTATCTCTTGCAGGGCTTGCCGTTAATTAGAAGCGGCACGCTACCCGTCGAGAAGTAACGGCCATCGAGAGAAAACATTAGATCGCGACGAGAGCTCTCGGCTTTCGTCTGCACTTCTTTGTTTCGTATTGGACGATATGCGCCTAATGCCTTAGAAATGACTGGGCGTAGGACGCTCCGGTCTCCACGTTCCAAGTCGTTGCAGATTAACGGATACAACTTCAGACTCTCGATCTTCCAATGTGATCGAAACCAAACATTGAGCGCTGACTTTAGGTCGCTCCATGAACGCTCTGGTGCATACTTCATCGCCTCCTCTTGTTGCATTGCTAGTTCGCGCCATAGGAGGATCGTGTGAAGCTTCTGCACGTCATTGTAGGAAGCGTCGAGGTCCATGTCTTCTGGAGCCTTCTTGAGCTCGTTTATGAAGTCATCGAACACTTCAATGTTGGCGTTGACGATAAGACTGTTCGTGACAGTCGTTTTGGTTAGGTCGAATCCCTTCACAGAAAGCTTCTTTGTGAATGCTGTGTCGGTATCCTTTTCGGAAAGACCAAACGCACGATCAGCTACCTTAGTGAATGTGGATTGGAAACTATCGCCTAGGTCGTTGTAGTCCGGGCGTTCGAAATAAAGCGAAGGGAGCACTACGTTGTCGATGCCTTCTTTGAGAAGCGCAAACGCGTCGTGTGGCTCGTTTGGTCCGAGCGCCTTCTTATCGGCTGCTAGGACATCACTCCGTTCGTAGGTTGTATACAGATAACCATGATTTAGCGACGGCGCGTCGTCATAGTGTTTCGCTTCGGCAGTGCGTAGGATACGTCCGAGTATCTGTGTCTCGAAGCTCGGATTCTTGATCTCACGGAACATCACGAGGACGTCAGCACGTGGGCAGTCCCAGCCAGTAGCCGCTGCTTGTTTGAAAATTAAATACTCGACAGGATTCGTGGTGTCTTCCACCGTATCAATGTTCACTTTCTCCTTATCAAGCCAGACTGCAATCTTTGCCTCGGGAATACCTTTGGCCGCTAGGTAGTCCTTGGTAAAGTCGAGTTTGTTCTGTCCCTCAGCCGCTCGCCCCTTCTTCTCATCATTCGGGAGCTTGATCAGTACTAACGGATTCACTTTCGCACCGGCGGTAGCGTATTGTTTAAGAAGAGCGCTCCGTTTAGCGATAGCCATATCGAGCACAGCCTGATCCAAGTCTCCCTTTCCTGCTTCACGCTTCACATCCTCACGAGGCATGACGACTATTGATTCTTTAATGAGTCCAGCGTTTATGACATCTTGAGGAGTTACGAAGACGAATGCTCCCTTGTTGGTGACCATGTCCTCTGCAGTCGGAATATAGGAGGGCGTCGCGGAGAGATCGAACTCCACACGCGGGGCTAACTGGGCGATTATCTTTTCTGCGAGTGCAGTGTTGCGAGACATATGGCCTTCATCCACAATAAGCACAATCTCTCTATCGTCCGCTTTCGTAGCGGCGATGAACGTATCGAATGAGATGGTACTCTCTCCGTCGACTCGAAGCTTGAGATTCCTTCTTGATCTTTCTGACTGCACAATCTTCTGCCAATTGACGAACAGCACATCGTTTTTTGCTAGCTTGCCCCGTTGACTTATTTCGCTAGTGTCATATAGACCAGCGATGCCGCCGTGTAGATAATCGCGGAGTTTCCTATAGCTCTGGTCAACTAGGTCTGGATTGAATGAGATCCAAACGAACGCTTTGTCGGGATCGTATTGAGCATCGCCCGAGACACGCTTGAGGAACTCGGCAGTCATGATGGTTTTTCCTGCACCTGTCGGGGCCTTGAATACAAGCCGGGCCCCACGCTGTCCTCCCTTCCATAGCTTATAGAACTCAGCCTTGAGCGAGTTGACGGCGGTATCTTGAAAGAGTTTGAGGTTCATAGTTAATAGCCAATTGAGCGATACACGTCAAGTATCGGTTCAGGTATATCCTCGAAGTGGAAACCTGGATAATCCTCAAAGCCAGACTTATACGCGCCTTTCTTCCACGAGAATATGTACACGTTCACAACTCTATCCTTAGCGTGCTTTTTGAGTGCTTGGAACATCGTATCGAGCTCGTCTTTGTCTTCAGTAAAATACACGCCAGTCAATCGGGTAGGACTTGAGAATATTTCGTAGCAATCAGCAGTCTCGACTGTAGTGAATGTGTTTTCCTTGAGAGCAAGTAGGAGATTGGCACGACGCGTTAATTCCAGACGTGCTTCATCAGTGAGACCATACTCGACATTTTTTGGTACGAAGCCGGTCTTAAGATATTTAAGGTTTCCTCCGAGGCCCTTGATTTTTTCACCCGACGCCGCAGTATAACCCTTCGTAACTAGTTTAAGTCTTTCGTAAGTAACATCTCGACGCAGCGAAGACCCAAAGCAACGGACACCAAAAGGCCCTTAATGACCTCGAAGCTCGACGAGTGAGCATCTTCGCTATGCGTGAGCAGGGTGACTACACCCAGGTCGAATTTCGTGAACGCATGGATGACATTGAAAGACGTGTTGCAGAGGTTAAGGTGGCCATAAATCGGCTCCCCACGATTGAGTTCAATATGAAGGAAGGAGTTGCAGCGGCTAAGACGCTTCTAGGGCGGATAGTGGATTATTGGGACAGGCTCGCACCTGAAATGCGCGAGCGGTTCCAAAAAATTGCCTTTCCAAAAGGAATTCCTTATTCTCGCGAAATGGGATTTGGAACCGTCGAAATGGGTCTTATATTCTCGATGAATCGGGAATTTCAGACGGGCAACTCCTCTGTGGTGGACCCAGCCGGTTTCGAACCGGCTACCTCCTCATTGCAAATGAGGCGCTCTACCAATTGAGCTATGGGCCCGTATGGCCTACATTATCACGATATTTCGTAATAAAAAACCGCGGGGAGGAGAGACTCCCGCGCGGCAGGTCTTTGCTACAGCTGACTCTATTGCAGTATTTTTCGCCTTACGAGGGTTACTTCCGCTTCGGATCCAATCAGAGTTCGGAGCTCCAAACCTTGATTGTCGATTGGGAAACTCTCTCCCAATCCGTTCGTCACTGGGGCGAGCAGGCGGCCAATCCTGCCTTACACCGTTTCCCGCCAGTGCAGCAAAGGGATTCTACCTCTCGAGTGCAGAATTGACCAGATGCGTAAGAAAATCAGAGAAGAAAACGCCGACTGCGGCGAGCGACTTCGGCAGGAGAGATTCTTCAGTCATTCCTGGCAACGTGTTCGTTTCAAGATAGTAAATGCCCTTCGGCGCGACGATAAAATCGCTTCGTGAGTAGTGGCGTAGACCGAGCGCGCGATGTACCGCCTTTGCCTTATGCTGCAACTCTTCTGAGATAACGCGAGAGAAGTTAGCCGGACAGACTTCGCGCGTCTTACCGGAATATTTTGCATCGTAGGAGAAGAAATCATCCTTCGGCGGCAAGATTTCTATTGGCGGTAACCCGTAGAGCGGCTGGTCACGTAGATTCTCGACAACACCGACCGTCGCTTCCCTTCCGCGGATGTACTCTTCGACCAAGACACTGGGCGCGCCAGCTTCGAAAAGTTTTTGTATCGCGGAAAGTACCGGGGCATAGCCGCCGACGATAGAGACGCCGACCGAAGAGCCCCAGCCCACCGGCTTCACCACAACTGGCTGATGCAGGCTACGGATAACCTCCTGCGCTACGGGAATACTGTCTTCAGCGCGTTCGACGTATCGATATTCGGGCGTGAGCAGCCCCGCCTCCCTAGCGCGCGTCTTCGACATCAATTTGTGCATTGCGAGATGCGACGCGAAGGAGTCCGCCCCTGCATATGGAATGCCAAATTGTTCCAGAAGACTCTGGACCTGCCCATCTTCACCATATTCGCCATGAAGGCCGATAAGGACGGCATCGAGCTGGCGCAGGATGCGTTCGGGGGGAGTCGGCTTACCGCGGTCGTGCCAATTTCCTTCTTTGTCGATATAAATATCGCGAATGATATAACGCTCTTCGGGAAGATTGGCGATAATCGCGGCACCTGTCTTAAGCGAGACCTCGTGTTCGCGCGAAGGTCCGCCTCGTAATACCCCGATGACGGTTTGCATATTTCGCAGTATATCAAAAGAAAAGCCGCTAACTGGATAGCGGCTCATGTTCTCGGCTCCCTTCGATCAAGCGGGACATAACCACCCGCGCCCTCAATCGCATCGTCGGTGTGAGATTGATTGCACTTCTTGTTACAAGAGTACGTGTGAGTAACGAATCCACCATGGGCCGAGAGAGGCGTTGTCGATGATATTTCCTCCACAATTACAGCGTTTGCCTGTGTCGAAATTCCCAAGATATTTTTCAAGCTGTTCAAGTCGAACTGACTCCGCATCATGCGGCCTCACTGCGGCCATATGAATCTCCCTACAGTAAATCTGTAACGAGTCTAGCATAAATAATTCTATTCTATTGAAAAGAAAAGCCGCCAACTCCTGTGGCGACCTTAACTTATATCTTTCTTTCTCTATCCTTCTCTTCTTTGTCTTTAGCGATTCTTTGTAACAACAGAACGTGCTTACGCTCTGAAACTTCTACTGCGGTATAGACCCTGCCGCAACTATCGCAGTCGTAATCGTGCGAAACTGGCGGAATCTCTCCGAGAGCGTGTTCTAGACTCCTTGGCGTTTGAACATCGACAACTGTTCCGTTGCAGGAAATGCACGGCATCTCATCAATCGTCCTGAAAAGAACAGAGAGTTCGGCAACCGCAAGTCCATCAGAGACCGTATGGAGTGGTTTTACTAGAATCATTACACATCTCCTTCAGAATGAACTGGTTCCGTTTATTAATACGCACTATATCCGCAGATTCTTTCCTCTCGCCCAGCGGTGGCGCGCGAGCGAGAAACGGTGCGCCTCAGCGTTCGCGAGTACAGCATCAGCTTCGCTCACGCCCGCGCGTCGCGCCCCAAGGACCTCGCGGGGACGGTGGCGCTCGTCCTTTACTACCGCAGCGACGGGAATCGTGATGCCCGCTGCGACCAGCACGCCTTCGGCTGCTTTTTTCTGAGTCTTCCCCCCGTCGACGACAATCGCCTGCGGGAATGCCCATTCCGGATGATTAAATCGGCGAGAGAGAATTTCTTTGAGCGAGGCAATATCATCATTCTTAGTCACTCCCCGGATGCGGAAGGTGCGATATTCCGATTTAACGGGAGCGCTGTCGACGACGACCGTCATCACGCCGATGGCGTTCGTGCCCGCGAGATGTGCGGTGTCGTACGCTTCGATCCGCATTCCTGCACTTCTGCCGCGTGCGTCTGCAAGATTCTCGTCTTTAATCAGCGATACGTCCTGGATATGATCGAGGGCAAAGAGCTGGCGACGTGCCTCCGCGGCGTTTTCAAAACGCTCCTCTGCAGCAGCGTTCTGCATATCGCTTTCGAGCGTCTTGCGCAGTTCCTTCCCGTGGCCGGCGAGGAAGAGCATCACGTTGCGTATCGTGCGGCTATACTCTTTTGCATCGAACTCCCGCGGATATTGTTTAATCTGCGTATTGAACTCTATTCGGGCCTTATGATGCTTACTTTCGGCACGGACGGGCTTCGGCGTGTCAAAAAAGGGAAAGATACGGCGAATAAGTCGCAGGCCCTCCCGCAGCTGTGGCCCCGAGGGAAATGGGCCGTATATCGCTTTATATTTCTGGCCCACAGCTGTTTTGGTTTTGAAATCAATATCCTTTCCGCGGACCGTGAGCACGCGTGGAATCTCTTCCTGAGTAATGAGTGCATAGAGGAAGGTCTTGTCATCTTTGCCATCGACATTTGCCGCTGGATTATGTTTCTTGATGAGGGCCGCCTCGCGCACGAGCGCTTCCAATATGGTCGGTGTCGTCTCGTAGCTCACATGGTCGGCCTTTGTGACCATATCGACAATGCGCGGCCCCCGCGTGGCTATCAGATCATCGTCAAAATAAGAGCGCACGCGGTCGCGCAGACTCGTTGCCTTGCCGACATAGAGAATCTTCCTTCCCTGCCTGAAGAAATAGACACCTGGAACGTCAGGTAGATTATTTTGTAGATCGGCTTTTTGCATGACGTCGTAATGCCTTTTTCAAATACTCGCCGGTATAGGAGACATCTGAGTCCGCGACTTCTTCTGGCGTGCCCTTCGCGATAACTTTGCCGCCACCAGAGCCGCCCTCGGGACCGAAGTCGATAAGATAATCCGCGCTCTTAATGACATCGAGATTGTGCTCGATGACGACAACTGTATTGCCACGACGTACGAGCTCTTGGAGAATCTCGATGAGCTTGGCAACGTCTTCGTAGTGAAGGCCGACGGTCGGCTCGTCGAGCAGGTACAGAGTCTTCATCGTCATCGAGCGGTAAAGTTCGCTCGCTATTTTCACACGCTGCGCTTCTCCTCCGGAGAGTGTCGTCGCGCTCTGCCCGAGCGTTAGATATTCAAGCCCCGTAGCGTTCAAGCTTTCCAAACGTTCCGCTATCGCCGGAATGTCGGCAAAGAATTTCTCCGCTTCTTCGATAGTCATCTCGAGTACTTCGTGAATCGTCTTACCGCGGAAGGTGACTTCCAGCGTCTCTTTCATAAATCGTTTGCCCATACAGATGTCACAGGTGACATATACCGTCGGGAGGAAGTGCATCTCCACTGCGATAGAGCCGTTGCCTTGGCACGCCTCGCAACGGCCGCCCGGAACGTTAAAAGAGAACCTTCCAGGCTTCCAACCTCTAGCTCGCGCTTCGGGCGTAGCAGCGAATAGATCGCGGATATGGGTGAAGGAGCCGGTATAGGTCGCCGGGTTGGAGCGCGGCGTGCGGCCAATCGGCGATTGGTCAATGAGAATGGTGCGGCCAACGTATTCGGTGCCCGTGAGCGATGCCACGTGTTCAAGCTTCGCTTCGCGGCGCGATGCGCGCGCTGCGATATTTTTATGCAAAATGTCATAGAGGAAGGTTGACTTTCCACTTCCAGAAACGCCGGTAATACAGACGAGCTTGCCGAGTGGCACGTCAACGTTCTGATTTTTCAAGTTATGGAGAGTTGCGCCGCGGATTTTGAGCCAGCCCTTCTCGCTGCTGCGACGCTCTTCCGGAATCGGTACTTCTTTTTCCTCCCGCAAATACGAAAGCGTGACCGAGCCTGAATCATTCTTCTTTGCCGTGAGCAGGTCGTCGAGCCAACCAGAGACAACAATCTTGCCGCCGTGCACGCCCGCGCCGGGGCCGACATCAACAATATAGTCAGAAGAATAGATCGTATCTTCGTCGTGCTCTACGACGAGAATCGTGTTGCCGAGCTCCTTTAATATCAAAAGTGTTTTGATAAGACGGTCATTGTCTCGCTGATGAAGTCCGATGGTCGGTTCATCGAGCACGTAGAGCGCCCCTGTGAGGCCGCTCCCGAGCTGTGAGGCGAGGCGGATGCGCTGGCTCTCACCACCGGAAAGCGTCGCGGCTGAGCGATTGAGGGTGAGATAATCGAGCCCGACGTTGAGCATAAAAGAGAGACGGCTTTCGATTTCCTTCAGAATGGGTGCGGAAATTTCTTTCTTCATTTCAGAAAGTTCCAATGAGTCAACAAATGCTTTCGCATCGGCGATAGAGAAATCGGTGAAGTCTACGATTGATTTGCCAAGCGTTTTATCCTTTTTCGATTTAAGGAATACGCGAAGCGCTTCGGGGCGCAGACGCTTACCGTGACAGACCGGACAGATTTCATCTGAAAAGAGCGATTCTGTTCCGAGGCCATGGCAGTACGGACACGCGCCATATGGCGAGTTGAAAGAAAAGAGCCGCGGTTCTACTTCCGGGAAGGATGCGCCGTCTTCCGGGCATATAAACTTAGACGAGAGCGTCTCGAGCGTCCCGTCGGCGTGCTTAATCTTCACCAAGCCATCTGATTCTTTAAGCGCCAGCTCCAGCGCCTCGGAGAGGCGCTCGCGCGCACTCTGGGTCGAGCGAGCAAACTCGGATACGAAGATGCTGTCGACAACCGCGTCGATATCGTGGCGTTTATTCCTGTCCAATACAACCTTCTCGCGTAGCGAGTGCGGCTTCCCGTCGATAATTACCTTTTCATATCCCTTACCAAGAAGGTCGTAAAGCATCTGGTAATATTCGCCCTTTCTGCCGACGACGACCGGTGCATAGATAGTGACCGCGCTCTTGTCGACTGCGACACCCATCACGCTCGGACTCGTGCCTGTCCCTTTTCTTTTCGCCTCGACACGCTCGAACACCATCTTAATCATCTCTTCCTTTGAGAGCCGAACGATGGGCACATCGTGATTGATGCAGTACGGCTGACCTGCGCGCGCATAGAGCACGCGCAGGTAATCATAAATCTCCGTCACGGTAGCAACGGTCGAGCGCGGATTGTTGGAGCGGCTCTTCTGGTCTATTGAAATGGCCGGCGAGAGGCCGGTAATCTCATCGACATCCGGCTTCGCCATCTGATTAAGGAATTGACGTGCGTAGGCAGAAAGCGACTCAACATAGCGCCGCTGCCCCTCGGCGAAGATGGTATCAAAGGCGAGCGATGACTTCCCGCTTCCCGAGAGGCCTGTGATAACCGTCATTGCCCCGCGCGGCATTTCGACCGTGACATTCTTCAAATTGTGGGTGCGCGCACCCTTCACGCGGAGCCAATCGCTCCCGTGCTTATGCTTGTGCTCCTCTTTTGCGCTTTGTTTTTTGGGTGTCATCTATTGAAATTTCCTGCCCGTGGCGGGGCAGGTACGATGTGATTATATCCTAGAAATAGAGAAAGGGCACCTCTCGATGCCCTTTCGTTGATTCGAATGGCCTTGGCCATCATTTTCCCGAGACGAGCTGATCCATGTAGAACCACACAAAACCGATTAGGATTAGGACCGCAATCCCCGCCTTCATTAGAATCCCACTTATCTCCTCTTTAGTCTGCGCTTTCACTGAAAGATCTCCTCTGATATAACCCAGGATACTCCCTGGTCCATAAAGAGTATAATATACCGAGTTTTTGTCAATTCCCTGACAGCGGTTTGCGCTTGCGGGGCTTTTTATTTTTAGGGCCAGTGCCTTCGAGCTTATATATCTCGTCGCGAATGAGCGCTGCTGTCTCAAAGTCGAGCTGTTCTACCGCATCACCCATCTCTTCCCTCTTGCGCTTAATAAATGCTGCTGGATCGTCTTTATACGCAAGCGTGTCGAGTACGAGAAGCTCGTCGATAGTCCGCTGGTGCTCAGTGCGCATCGAAGCTGCGATGTCGTGAATCTCTTTCTTAATCGTGAGCGGCGTGATGTGATGCTCCTTGTTATAGGCAAGCTGGATTGCACGGCGGCGATTGGTCTCACCGATAGCGCGGTCGAGGGAGCCTGTCATATTGTCGGCATAGAGAATCACGCGGCCGAGGACATTTCTTGCTGCGCGCCCAATGGTCTGGATGAGCGAGGTCTCGCTGCGCAGAAAACCCTCCTTATCCGCATCGAGGATGCCGACGAGCTCCACCTCCGGCAGGTCGAGTCCTTCTCGAAGCAAATTAACTCCGACGAGGATGTCAAAGCCGCCTTGGCGAAATTTAGTAAGGATATCGATGCGGTCTATCGTCTTAACGTCGGAGTGGAGATATTCGGCCTTGATTCCCTTTTCTCGGAGGAAGGCGGCGAGGTCTTCTGCCATCTGTTTGGTCAACGTCGTCGCGAGTGCACGACCACCGCCTTTGATTGTCTTTTCTGCTTCCGCAATAAAATCCGCGATTTGTCCCGGATACTGCCCCGTCTCGCTGACTTCGCGGACAGTCAGCTCTGGGTCGATAAGGCCAGTTGGGCGAATAATCTGCTCCACTACCTGCTCGGAATGTTCTTTCTCGTATTGCCCGGGGGTCGCGCTCGTATACAGCACCTGACCAACACGTTTCTCGAACTCTTCAAAACGGAGCGGACGGTTGTCGCGCGCAGACGGAAGACGGAAGCCGTATTCAACCAACACATCCTTGCGGGACTTGTCGCCCGCATACATACCGCCTACTTGAGGGACGGTGACGTGCGATTCATCAATGACCGTGAGGAAGTCGGCCGAGCCGTCTTTCTTATGAGGGAAATAGGACAGGAGGGTAAATGGTGGCTCTCCGGGAGCGCGACCATCAAAATGGCGAGAATAATTTTCAATACCGCTCGTATAGCCAAGCTCTTTGATGAGCGCGAGATCGTGGAGCGTGCGGCGCTTCAAGCGTTCGTGCTCAAGAGGCTTCTCTTCCCTTTTAAATTTAGCCAGTTGTTCATCGAGTTCTACTTTAATATCTTCAATCGCACGGTCACGTTCATCTTCACTCGTGACGAAGTGCTTTGCCGGAAAGACGAACACCGACTTCGGCTCTGCAAGCTTCGCGCGCGAGACCGGGTCGAGCTGCTCGATGTGGGCGACGATGCTTCCGTCGAAGGTAACGCGGAAGATGGCGCGCTCGTTGACCGGCATAAACTCGAGAGAGTTCCCGACTGCACGCAATTGACCTGGATTGAGGTCGGCGTTCGTGCGTTCGAAAAAGATGCCGACGAGCTTTCGAATCAAAGCTGAACGATTTTCTTCGCCCCCCTTTTCAATCTTCACGTGCACCTTTTCATATTGTTCTGGCGAGCCGAGACCGTAGATGGCAGAGACGGAGGCGACGATGATGACATCATTACGCGTGAGGAGCGCTTGGGTGGCCGCGTGCCGCAAGCGGTCTATCTCCTGATTAATCATCGCCTCCTTCTCTATATAGGTGTCCGAATGCGCGATATACGCCTCCGGCTGATAGTAGTCGTAGTAAGAGACGAAGTAGTGCACCGCGTTTTCAGGAAAGAATTCTCTATATTCCTGCGCGAGCTGGGCAGCGAGCGTCTTGTTGTGCGCCATAACGAGCGTCGGCTTATCATTTTTAGCGATGACGTTGGCGACCGTAAACGTCTTCCCGCTGCCCGTCACCCCAAAGAGTGTCTGGTGCTGCAGGCCTTTCTTCAGCCCTTTCGCGAGCTTTTCAATGGCCTGCGGCTGATCGCCTGCGGGCTGGAATGGTAAATGGAGTTTGAAGTTAGTCATGATAATAAGTACGTATGAAGTCTGCACGATATTCGCCGAAACGTCCATCGAGAATTGCTTGGCGGGCGCCCTGAACGAGACTGAGGATGAAGCCCAGATTGTGAAGGGAGCAGATAACCGAGCCGGTTATCTCGCCTGCGCGTACTAGATGTGAAGCGTATGCGCGCGTGAAGTGCTCGGTACCCGGGACAATTGTTTCAGGGTCGAGCGGAGAGAAGTCATTTTTAAACTCGCCATTCCGCAAATGAACGATGCCGCGCTTCGTATAAATAGAGCCGTGGCGACCAATGCGCGTGGCGGCAACGCAATCGAAGAGATCCATACCGTTGGCGATGCCTTCCAAAATATCCCCTGGCTCGCCTATACCCAAGAAATGCTTGGGCAACTCTTCGGGCAGCTCCCCCACCGCGGCCTGGAGCGCGCCACGCATATCCTCTTTAGAAAAGGAGCCGCCGATGCCGATGCCATCAAAGCCGAGTGATGCTATTTCTCTTGCGCTTTCTTTTCTTAAATCTTCGTGACGGCCGCCCTGCACGATGCCGAAGATGGCTTGTTGACTTGCCTTCAAGTTTTGTCGGTGGGCTTTCAATGAGCGGTCTGCCCAACGGTGCGTGCGCTCCATTGCTTCGCGCTGATAGTTATACGAAGCGTTAGGGGCAGTACACTCATCAAACGCGAAGAACATATCTGCGCCAAGCGCGTGCTGTATTTCAACCGAGCGCTCGGGCGTAAAGCGGTGCAGCGAGCCGTCCAAGTGCGAAGTGAATGAGACGCCCTCGTCGTCTATAACCGCGAGCTGGCCGTGCTGACTCGCGACATCTTCGTCATAGACGGCGATGCTCTCTTCCGGCGGCGCTTCTTCCTTAACGAATTTTGTAATGGTCTTACCGAACGCGGCGCCGAGCGAGAAGACTTGAAAGCCGCCGGAGTCGGTCATCGTCGGACCCTGCCAACCCATGAACTTCGCGAGACCACCGGCGTCTTTTACGACCGCTTCACCGGGCTGCAAGTACAAATGGTAGGTGTTCGCGAGGACAACCTCGGCCCCGAGCCTTAGCAGTTGTTCGGGCAAAACGCCTTTCACATTTGCCTTGGTGCCCACCGGGACGAATGCTGGCGTGAGGATGATGCCGTGAGGAGTTGCGAGAACGCCAGCGCGCGCCCGGTGGCCGGGCGCGCGCTTCTCTATCTGGAATGAGAACTTGCTCATTCCCTATTTGTATATTACTGCGCGCCCTTTTGCACGTTCAGGAGATCTACTTCGAAGACAAGTGTCGCGTTTGCTGGGATAACATTCCCTACCGCCTGGTCCCCGTATGCAAGCGAAGGTGGGATAACGAGGATGCGCTTCCCGCCGACTTTCATACCTACGATACCCTCGTCCCAACCCTTGATGACTTGGCCCGCTCCAAGAGCAAAGGTGAAGCCGGTTGTACCGTGATTCGCTGAGGCATCGAAGACGGTCCCATCGGTCAGAGAACCGACGTAATTGACTGTGACCGTGTCGCCTGCTACAGCAGTGGCACCCGTGCCGACGACTTCGTCCTTCATTTCTAATTGCGTTACTGGTTGGGTTGGCATAGTGGTTGGTGTGATTTGGTTAGTAGTTGCATCAGTAGTGCCCGTGTCAGTACCAGCAGCGGTAGTGGTGGTCGCCTGATTGGTAGCAGCAGCCGGAGCCGACGATTGAAATGGCCAGAGTCCCGGCACGATGAAAAACGCGACAACGACGGCGAGAGCCAGGGCGACCGCGATACCTGTTTGTGTTGGTTGCATACTTTGTAAGATTACACGCTCAGTATACTACGCTACTCGAAAAGCTTTAAATCGCTTAATCTCCTCCGCCACGGCATCCTTGGCAAGTGCTTCATGGTTCGGCACCTCTTTATTGAGGAAAGCTTGCAGCGCAGCAGCATCGCCCCCAGAGGCGAGCGTCGCGAATTCCTCCTGTTTACCCGCATCCAGCTTACCAACGACGGCGAGCGTCGCCGCCTTCAACGCCACTTCGCCAAACTGCCCGATAAGCTCCTTCTGCTCGGCTGGTGGAAGTTCACTAATTCCGAGGTCCATCGCAATCGCTTTTGTTAAATCGTCTTGCATAGGGGAAATCATAGCATAAGGGTTATGGGAAAATTTGCTTCAAGTCGTTCTTATCGGGGGCTTTCGCCAACCTTTTAATTCCAAAGAGGCCCCGGACCTTTACCTTTTCTTCAGCAACCAGTTTTCCATTAACCAAATGGAACGGGACGCGATAGTTGCGAGTAACGTCCGTACCGTAGACGGTGTCGTGCGGGTGATTGGCAAGGTATTTAAGTATCGCATCGTTCTGTTCCTGAAGTCTACCGCCATAGACAAATATCTCGCCTTTGTCACCCAAATAGAGGTGCGCATCGTCCATTGATATCGCGTAGCCGAATTTATTTACGGTCTCGTGAGATATCATCGGTACCTCTGGTGTATGTGGAGGAGTGTCGGCAGCCGGAGTTGGTGTCTCGGGTACTGTGGTATCGGGATGCGAAATGTCAGGAGCAGGAGAAATGTCCGGTGTTGGAGCAGCGCCTGACGGAACGAGCGCTCCAAGTGCTGAGTCGTCGGGGACCGGCTCATAATGCCCGCTGGGAGTTACTTCTGACGGAAACTTGTCAGCTTCGGGCGCGCGAGGAGCGTGTGTCACAGCAGTACCTTCTGGCGCTGCGACTCCGTGGATGGAATCATCAATGCGAACCTGTCCGCTGTCATCGATGGTCATATGCGCATCAGGGTGGATGACGACGCTCGTTCCATCTGGTTTATAGAATCCGTGCTCAGAACTCATAGCTATCCGGTGAGCTACCGCTCCTATCGAATCTTTATCCGCTAGGAGAAGTTTGTGAATATCGCTGGATTCAGGGTAATTATTCGAGTCGAGATGCTGTTCCTGAAGCTTCTCCCACATATGCTGGAGCATCTTCTCGTAGCCGTCACCATGCGCCGCCGCAATATCGATTGTGGGTATTTCGGGAGCTGGCACTGTAGCCTCCGTCACCATGGCAGTTGCGGCCGAAGTTTCCGCCACTGCTTGCTGTGGCACAACTGGCGCCTCCGGCTGAGCCTGTGCATCGACTATCGGGTGATGGAATAGTTGACCGAACCAGCTGGTAAGTTTTTCTGTTGCGTAGTGACCCGCAATATACGTGCTGCCGCTATACACGACGCCAAGCGTGGCGGCATAGGTGTTCTTAAAGTTTTCTGATCTGTTCGCGAGCCAACTGTCTGAATCTTTCGCAATGCGCTCTTCCATTCCTTTACGGCGATTGAGGGCGAAGCCAGCACCACCAAGAACGCGGCTGCCAACCATGCTTTTCGCCAGAATCGACGCCAGTGTCGGGAGCGCCATAGCCGACGCAGTGGCGCTGCCGACGATAAGTCCGCCAGTGATGTAGGCCTTCTGACGAAATGGTAATTTGTTATAGCTTTGGATAAGCGCTTCTACATCTTTATTAAGCTTCTCCCTCTTTTCAGCAAGCGAAGTTTCCCTGCCGGCAAAATATCCAACATATTCAGCGGCACGCTTCCCCGCACCAACAACGGCCTTACTCGCTTCCATCGGATGACTCGCAGTGTGTGCGATTCCCCTCCCTAACGCCTTAAAGTCGGCAACCACGTCTAGCCCCAGTGTTTTCAGATCTGCGCCCAATTCGCGACTGCGATTCGCAAGGTATGCCTTCGACGTTTCGAACTTCTCTGTTGCGCTCTCACCAAGATTAGAAATTGTTTCTTTCGCTCCGCCGAACCGTTCCACAATTGTTCTCGTAAGCCTATCCTTCCATTCCCCCCACGTGCCTTCTGGTGCGGTCGAACTGATTAGCCTCATCTCCTCTGGATGAGGGTTTTTCTCTTTATTGAGAGGCTGCTTTGCTGCCCATTCGAAATAGTCGGGAGCGTTCGGAGTCATCTTTGACCCTTGAGTAGCAACCGTATTTTCTGACTCGGGGGGAACCCATTCAATCGAATCTGATTTTGGGAGCGGAGCAATCCTCCTCTCCATCTCTTCAGGAGCATCACCCGAGAGAGTGACGTGCTCGGCTTCGCCTGGCGGGACCTCCTCCACTTCGATGCCAGTAGTCGGAATTTCTTCTTCCTCGAGCTCGAGCAGGCCTACTTCTTTTAGATGCTCCTGTTGAAAAGCATCCTCCGGAAGCTTCGGGAGGACTTGTGTAGACTCCAAGTCAATAGGCGCACCGCCTGCGTTATTTTCTTCAGGCTGCGATGTCTCCATTGGTGCAGCATTTATTCCTCGTTTAGCCATACGTCAGGCCGAGAGATATCGCTCTCGTATCATATTCTCAACGGTAGCACGATCGCGGCCATACGTGAGCGAGGAGAGGTGTACAAGGTCTTCCACCTGGATCTGGTTAAGTGGCGGCAGATCAGCTGTCCTCATATCAAACGGCTTCTGCGGCACGCCCTTCGTCAATAGCTTCATATATGCATTTCTGTTCTCGATATTCACAAAATCGAGCGCTTCGAATACCGGGGCGAACTGCTTAGCAAAGAACTCCGCGTCCTCTTCACCGACGCGAAAGACCGCCATATTGCCAACGTTGCCGAAGACAGCATCACGCGTCTTCTCGTCAATTTGATTCAGAAACTGGTGCGCAACCGAAAGCGCGAGCTTATACTTACGCGCCTCGGAAAGAATCCCTGGAATCGAGTCAGTAGTTACGTTCTGAAATTCATCTATGTAAAGGTAGAACGGCGGATATGACGCACGTGGATTGTCGGCGCGCGAGAGCGCGGCCATAAAGAGCTTGCCGACGATGATAAGACCGAGGAGGTTGGCATTCTTCTCACCAAGGCGGCCCTTGGAGAGATTCACGAGCAGAATTTTTTTTGTATCCATCACCTCGCGGAATTTGAACGAGGATTCTTGCTGGCCGACGATGGGACGGATGAAGTCATTGGCGGTGAAATCGTCAAATTTGTTAGTGATGTACGGGACGATATTTTCGAGCGATGCATCCCCGCCCGCCTTGGTCGCAATCTCTGTCCAGAATTGGTTCACAATTGGGTTCATGCTCTTTGCGAGCTTCATCTTGCGAAATTCCTTATTGGAGAGTACGCGCGCAATGTCGAGAATGGTCGAGCCCGTACTCGGGTCTTCCATCACAAGCTGCGTCGCGTTGCGGAAGTATTGCTCGAACGCCGGACCCATACTCTCGGGCACGTCGCCATAAAGACGGCGAAATATCATCAGGAGCTCATTGACGATAAAGGTCTTCTGTTCTGGTCGCGAGATGTCGTACTCCAAAAAATTAAGTCCGAATGGTCGCGAGAGGTCAGCTGGGTCAAAGTAGATAACGTCTTGATAGCGCTCCGGCGGCACAGCGGCGAGCACATCAAGTATGTCGGTGCCATGCGGGTCAATGAAACAGCAGCCCTCGCCATTTTTTATATCCTGGATAATCATCGACTTCATCAGCCCTGTTTTACCGGTGCCAGTCTGACCGATGACGTAGAGGTGGCGCAGACGGTCCTCCGGCTCCAGACGAATTTCAGTCTCCTGACTTCGATAGGTATTAATGCCCAGCAAGTTTCCTGTTTCGGGTAAGGAAACTGGCGCTGGCGCGTGAGTGAAGCGGGATTGCTTCAAATGTGGAGAACTCCCGATGCCAGACGGCGGGAAGTGATAGATGGTGGTAAGCTCGCGGAGCGAAAGCGGGAGCGCTGCGGCGTCCGGCAGGCGGAATGAAAAATCTTCAAACAGATCCTGCTCATCGCCGCCTTCGGCGCGAACGAACTCAAGGCGATTCCCTTGTGTATTGTTGAATTGATTAAACGCCGCTTCGAGTTCGCCAAGCACTTGTTCGGCCTTGTGCGCATCGCTTGACGAGGCCACGAGACGGATTGTCGCGCCGACGATTGGTGTCGCGATTTTCTTCTCCACCTGTTCGATATGCGTCTTGTTCTCCTCTATCTGGCGGGTCTCGACCTCCTTCGCCTTCTGTTCGTCTTTGGGCTTATTACTAAAAAATGTTTTCCCTATTTCTCGCGCGAATTCACCAATCATCGTCTCTGGCGTGCTAAACGCGGTCGAGTGTTTTTCGCCTTTGCGCAATCCTTGGAGAATCTTCGCATAATGAGTCACATGTCTTTGGCCGCGCGGCTCGATGATTATCTGGAGTGCTGCGCCCTCGCCAGTGTGCTCTATCTTGGCGAACGCGTTCGTAATCGCGTTGAGGGGATCGTAGTCGAAGTCGGTGTAATCCTTCAGCGGAAGCGCGGGGTTCGCCTTAAAGCGCGCAGTCGACGCGAACGATGTCCCTCCTGAAGCGAAGATGTTGTAATCGTTCGGTTGGGCTACCAGGTACGCATCGGGGAATATCGCGAGCAATTGTTTCTCAAAAAGGTCCTTCTTGGAGTTTGGTATCGCCGCATAGAATTGGAGCTCAGGACTATCCGCGGGGATCGCGAGCTCAAGCGCGAAATAACCGGGTTCACCATTTGCTGGCTCCTGGACCGAGAGCAAGCCTGAGTAGAACTGCTCCATCCCCGAGATGAGCTCCTTAAGCGTCTTCTCGCGACTGTTCTCTGGATTTTTTGGCTCCGGTAATGCTATCTCATAGAGCGTCATTTGGAGCGCCTTAAATTCTGGCGACTTCTCGTCCACCTGCGGCGTCGGTAGGCCCGCTGCGATGTAACGCACGAGGTATCGATGGAAATCATCTGCCAGATGCGGGTCGTGCATCTTCTCGAGCACAGCGAGCGTATTCTTAATTCCCTTCTCCTCGAGCGTGCGCTGCAAGCTCTGTATCGCCTGTTCGCTACCACCAAGTCTCAGCTCGGCAAGGATGGTATCCGCTGTGTTGCTGGCCGCCTTCTCGCTGACGCGATACTTTTTTGCCAATACTTCAGCGGGAGCGACCTTGTGCGCGTGAATCGCGTCCATAATAACCTGCACGCGCTCGGGAGCCCCCTTATCCGCGAGTTCTGCCTCTTTGCGACTCACTTGCTCGCGCAGATACGCAAGCTCCTCTTCGGGCGTGGACAGCGTAGGTACAGATTCCATTTCTTACAGTATACTCTACGAGAATGTCCAACTTTCTTCTCGCGTGTGCGCATCTGAATCCTATTGGGATTATCCAAACGGGCGGCTACCTCGGTATCGCCATCATCATCTTCGCTGAGAGCGGGCTCTTGGCCGGCATCTTCTTCCCCGGTGATTCACTCCTTTTCGCAGCAGGGCTTTTCTCAGGTATCGGCGTCCTCTCGCTCGCGCCGCTTCTCCTGTGCGTCGTGGTCGCAGCGATACTCGGCGACACGGTCGGCTATTGGTTCGGGAAGAATGTCGGGACTAATTTCTTCAATCGCAAAGATTCGCTTCTCTTTAAACGCGAGTACCTAGAACGTACGCAAGCTTTTTATAAAAAATACGGCGGGCGGGCGGTCCTCCTCTCCCGCTTCGTGCCCATCGTGCGTACTATCGCGCCGATTCTCGCGGGCATCGGTGGGATGAAATATCGCATCTTCTTTTCCTACAACGCGCTCGGCGGAATACTTTGGGGGGGCGGCGTTCTGCTCATCAGCTATTTCTTGGGCGCGCACATTCCAAACGCGCAGCACTATATCACTCCGGTCTCGATTGGAATCATCGTCGTCTCTTTCTTACCTATCTTTATCAATGTTGTCCGCGGTAAACGCGCTATATAAAATAAAAAGAAAGCTGGCGTGTGCCAGCTTTTGAATGCAGAAGTTGTTCAGGAGGCCAATAAGAACCGCAGAGCCATCAGCATGCTGTTTTTCTTCTTGCCGTACGTTTCGCCGAAGCTCTCGATGAGTTCGACTGCCCCGCGGGCGCATAAGCCAACGATAGTCGCTAAGCTCCGTATGTTGCAAGCGTATTTCTCGAGGTCCATAGTACTCCACATGAAAGTAGAAGTAGCATGCGCCTTGGACGAAACCGTTGAGGCTTTTCCGGAAGTTGCGGATGGAATCGGTGAACAGATACGAATAGGAATCAATCACCCGAGGAACGATTGTGCCCTCTGTTTCCTCTCCCATCTCTCGGATAAGGCCCCTAAAAACACTCTCCGAGCGCTCTACGCCTCCTTGCAGAAATCCCCACCGCCGGGTGTCCGCGGCCTGAACGAATAACAATTCGTTTTGTCGGTTCTCAATAAGAGCAACGGCTACCGGCCGATAACTCTTCTCTGCATGCAAACGTTCTGCGTGCCCATTGAGATTGCTCGGGGTCTGAACATTTGGAAAATCTATCGAAGAATTCACTGACGAATCCATAGAACATCTCTCCCTGTGAATGAAACAATCTCCTCGAACGCTAGCGTATTCTTGCTGTTTTGGCTAGAGGCCGAGCGAATCAAGGGTGTTCTGCGTCGAGTTTGGTGAATTACCGGCTGCGGCGTTCAGCGGATCAACATAATTATTGATGAAGGCAGGGATCGCGAAGACAAGTCCAATCAAAGGCAGGACAAAGAGCGCGATGGTAACTACTCCCGTCCAGAAAAGATACTTACGAGCCTTATCGGCGGATTGATACGCCTTCTCGACCTTCTCCTCTATTTCATTAAGCTTGGCGAGGAGCTCTGGGTCGATCATACTGACGAGCGACTCCAGAAGTGGAAGACCCAGTTCACGATAGCGAGAACGAGGGCGAAGAGGAGCGCCGTCCAGAAACCAGCGACGGCAAATCCAGGGACGAGATATGAGGCAAGGAGCACTAAGAGCGCGTTAATCACGAGTGAGAAAAGACCGAGCGTCAAAATCGTAATGGGGAGCGTCAAGACCAAAAGAATCGGTCGGATGAAAAGATTGAACGCGCCAAGCACGACCGCGGCGATGAGTGCGCCGACGAGCGTTATCGTGACGCCCGGGACGATGTATGCGGCAATTAAAATCGCGAGCGCGGCGATGAGCCAGTGGAAAAATAGTTTCATATGCGGATTATACCACGCATTTTTAGACCGTTATCCAGCAATGTGTATGACGACGTAGAGTACGAGCGCGCCAAGAAGAGTCATCACCGTGGTGAGCGCGCGCGGGTGGCGGTGGTGGCTCTCGGGGATGAGGTCGCTCGCGGAGAGATAGAGGAAGGTACCGACGAAAATGGCGAGCACGAGGCCGATAGCCGATTCAGGAATGCGGAAGAGGAGCGTCGAGGCGGCGCCGAGCACTGGAGCTACCGCATCAATGAGGAGCCAGTTGAACGCCCGCTTCCAGGAGCCGCCGTTACGCAGGATGAGATTGACCGTGTTGATTCCATCGGAGAAGTCGTGTGTGAGCACTGCGGCGGTAACGATGATGCCGACTGTTGTCGAAGCCTGAAAGCCGATGCCGATAGCAACGCCGTCGAGGAAGCTGTGGCCTGAGAGCGTGAGCGCACCGAAGAAGCCGCGCGGTGCGTTCGCCTCGTCATCTTCTTCGTGCGTATGCAGGAGGATAAGCCGGTCGAGAATGAGATAACCGAAGAGACCGAACGCGATGAAGAGAGCGACGGTCGCTGCGCTGTGATACTTAGTGCCGAGATCAATCGCCTCGGGCAGAAGATCAAACAGCGCGACACCGGCGACTGCGCCTGCCGAGAAGCCTAGTATCAGGTGGAGCTTGTCGCGGAAGCGAAGCGCAAAAGAGCCACCGATAAAGGTGGCGGCGGCGGCGGCACAAGCGATAAGGATGACGGTCATGTTATGTATATTATGTCTTTATCTTGCTCACGTGAGAAAATTTACAGATACATGGTGATTGATGACACACGTGGCAATTATTAGAGTACATTTTTGCCAATTCTTTTGCAATATCAATATGCGCCGAATTAGCCACACCGAAAATGCAAGAGACCAGGTCGGCAATCTCTAATCGTATCTCATCAAACTGACTTTGCAGGTGTTGTCCGAGGAAGTTGTGTATGGCCTCGCTCACCTCCTCGGCAAGATGCACGCCGGCATCAGCCAGCGTCCTGCCGGTAGCTGGGTAGATATCGTCAAACATCTTTTGAAATGCGCTCAAGCTATGCGGCCGGAGCTTGTTATCTTTTTTAAATCGAGCGCGAGCAGAAGCCTTTATGGCTTTACATGCACAAGGAATCTTCCCGCAATAGGAACAACGCATCGGAAAACGATTCCACACCTCCTCTTCAACGTCGATATGGAGACGGTCGGCGATGGCCATCAACCACGAAAGTGAAATGAGTAAATTCGTCTGGAGCTTCTCGATATTGTTCTTACGTATTCCCTTTAATGCTCGCATCGAGAATCGCTGCTCCTGCATCAAAAGATCCCAAATCGAGTAGAGCCGGTCATCGGGTAACGCATAGACCCTCGAGATGAATTCCTGGAAATCCCCGATGGTGCCTGTTTTCTTGAAATGAGACATGGGCGGCGGCCTAAGTATATGAAATTAATAGACAAACGGAAAGCCCACTGGAAGCGGACTTCCCGTGGGCGTATTACCGAAGGCAGGCTTCAATTCTGGTTGCAATCTTATCGACGGCTTCGTCGATGTGATTGTCCCGATTGAAGATTGGTTCGCCGAATTTACCGTTTGCGATTACTGTAAACTCGTCCAAAGCCTTCATCAAACGGTCTGCGAGGTGCGTCATACTCATACTCCGCGTCAAGAGTCTTTGGCGAATGGGCTCCAAATCGTCCGTAATAATTGGACAAATGAGGGGTTCCATTCCGAGCTCCGTTAGCTGGCGGCACCCTTCGATGTCGAGAACCGCAATTACGAAACGTGCCTGCTCGAACAAATCCTCCAACATACGGCGTCTCGTTCCGTAGTACTCCCCTTCATACGATGTATGTTCGAGGAATGCTCCTTGACTGAGCTGCTCCTCAAACGCTTCTCGAGAAATGAACTGGTAGTGGACTCCGTTTTCTTCTCCTGGCCGCGGATTGCGCGTCGTTGAAGAAACGGTCTGAATTGCCCCCTCAAAACGTTGAAGGAGTTTTGCACAAATTGTGCTTTTCCCCACGCCAGAGGGGCCCGTGAGTACGACAAGTAATCCCATTGCTGCGAAACTCCTCTGCGATGCAAACTGTGCGCTTCTGCGACTACTATAGCGCGAGACGGACTATTTCAACAACGGGTCAATCGCCGCTTGGAAGGTGGTGTACGGATAGGAACCCGCGATGAGCTGGGTGCCGATGACGAACGACGGGGTGGCATCGACTCCGAGACCTGTTCCCTCTGTCTTGTCGGCGTTGATGGTCGCGTCATACGTCGCCTGATTCGCGGCAACTGCGGCGGTCACTTTACTGAGGTCAATCCCGCTTACCGAGTTCGTAACTGTCGCAAGGAACGTGAGGTTGGCTGAGGCGCTCAGAGTATTTTCCGGCGGCTCCTGATTATAAATTGCAGTGCGCCAGGCGAAGAACTGGGTCGGGTACAAAGCCCAGATAGCGCGGGCGTATTCCGCGTCGACCATCGAGTCAGGCCCGAGGAATGGGAAATCCTTGAAGACAATTCTCACTTTACCAGCGTTCACATAGTCGGCCATTATCTGCGGAAGCGTTAGCTGCTCAAATTGCTTGCAGGCTGGACACTGATAATCAGACCATTCAATAACAGTAACCGGTGCGTTCGCCTGACCGATGTAGGGCTCGCCGTCAGTCTTCACGTTTGAGGCATCGACGGTCGTTGGCGTAGGCGGTGTATTGGACTCATTCCCCCAAAAGACCGCGCCAGTGATGAGAAGCGCGACGAACACAACGACAATGACGAGAATGACCTTAGTACTCGTTTCGTGAATATCCATAAAACCTACTTAGCGAGTGCGTCGAGCGCAGACTGGAATGTCGAGTAGGGGTACGCACCGGCGATGAGCTGCGTACCGACAATGAATGACGGCGTCGCGTTGACGCCGAAGTTCCCTGCTTCCGTCTTATCCGCATTGATAGCTGCATCATAGGTCGCCTGATTTGCGGCAACTGCGGCTTTAATATCGCTCAAGTTGAGTCCGCTTACCGAATTAATCACCTTGGCGAGGAAGGTGAGGTTATCAGCCGCGCTTAAGCTGTTCTCCTGCGGCTCTTGCGTGTAGATTGCGGTGCGCCAGGCGAAGAACTGAGTCGGGTAGAGTGCCCAGATGGCGCGGGCGTATTCCGCATCAACCATTGAGTCGGGGCCGAGAAACGCGAAATCTTTAAAGACAATCTTGACCTTGCCCTCGTCCACATAATTCTGAACAATTTGTGGCAGCGTATCAAGCTCGAACTGCTTGCAGAACGGACACTGATAGTCCGACCATTCTGCGATGGTAATCGGCGCATTCGCCTGGCCCATAAACGGTTCGCCGTCGGTTTTCACATTTTTAATATTAACAGGTGGGGTCTGTGCGGTACCTGCTGCCTGTTGAGTACCTGCGGTGCCGGGGTGCTGGCCGTTCCAATAAACAACGCCAGCGATGAGAATGAGGCCAATGAGGACTGAGCCTGGTAATAAATACTTATCTGACGATTTTGTGGGTTCCATATTCGGAGATGATACCATAGGGGTATAATGTGCAATATAGGTACATACGTATGAAAATCGCAACGCTTGGCATCGTTGTTGGAGACAATGCCCTCCTATTGGGCGAGAAGAAGAAGGGTGAGATTGGTACTGGGGTACTCTCTGGCCCCGGCGGCAAGCTCGACCCGGGCGAGACACTCGAAGAGTGTCTCGTTCGCGAGACCCGCGAAGAACTCGAGATAGAACTCGACCCGAAGTCACTCGATCTCGTTGCGCTTATTGATTTCTATACCGGCACCGAAGTAGATTTCCGCGTGTATGTTTACCGCACGAAGATTTTGTCTGGAGAGATTCACGAGACTGCTGATATGATTCCAAAGTGGTATCCGCTCGATGCGCTGCCCTTCGAGCGTATGTACGAGGCTGACCGCCACTGGCTACCGAAAGCGCTCGGCGGAGAGAAATTTAACGCAAACGTCTACTATCGAGACCGCGCACGCGACTTCGACCACATCGACTTCCTCCCTTTCATAATTCCCGCTTAACGGCCGCGCAAGGGTGCGCGGCCGTTTTCATACTTGCAAAAATGTGGTATAGTAGTGCGGGGTCTTGGCTCACAAGTCATCGGAGGGTATGTGAAGAGCTTTTGTTCTTTGCTGTTGTATGCAATTGCTTCGACACTTTGTTTGGCGGACAGGACGGATACGAAATCTGTGACGACGAATATCACTCAACTTGCCCATTACGAGCGATTCGTCGGCTTCCGCTGGAACGGTAATTTAAACGGTGCTCCGGAAGAGAAATTCCCTCTGTTCAATTTGGGATTTGACCAGAAGCGGCACTTCGGAATCCAGAATGAAATTAACGGGTGGGGTGGAAGAACCTTCACCTATCCCCTCTTGGGCAAATTCGGCGCCGTGGTAACGAAGAATGGCTCATTTAGCCGCGGAGCTGCATTTGAGTACGCGCCTACGAGGAACCTTGGGTTTCAAGTTGGTCTTTCGCAAGACTACGCACTCCATAGCAGACTCGGGGTGCTGCAGGTAACGTGGGCTCCTTCTTGGGTTCGTTAATTTAATGAACGATGCACGACCCCGCTGGTAACAGCGGGGTTCTTTTATTTATTGGTATTGGATATAAATCGGTGCGGGAGTGAGGCCAAGTACTTGAGTCGTGGTAAGCATTCCCGTCGAGGGCGGTTTCAAATCATTTTTATAAAAGAGCTTGATGCCCGTGAACTGCACCGGCTCCGCCTCAATCACTCTCTGATAGGTATTTATCTTCTTCGCCTGTGCGCCCCAGCCGTCCATATCCATCACGATTTGGACCTCTGGCAAAGGTTGTATTCTTTTATAGTTAGTGACCATGTCTTGGGTAAAGCGATGCACGATGAGAATCTTCGGCGGTAAGTGATAGGTGTCGACGATGCTGGCAAGATACTGCGCAGCGTAATTAATATCGCTCGCGTCGAAGGTCCCGATAACTGTGCCCGGCGGGTTGCCATATTTCATCGAGAATTCAGGGTCGATAGCCAGATGAACCTGCGGCATCTGCAGATATTTCTCCAGCATCGGAAGCTCGTGTTGGAGCGTGCTCTCCCCCACCTGGACGTCAAGAATTAAAATGCCGTGCGCTTGATTCGCGAGATCGAGCGCGTGATCTATCTGGTCGTCGGGCATTCGGAGAATATAATTGTGCTCGAGACCTGGGCTCGCCTGAGCGACCACTGCGATGTATTGAATTGCCGGAAGCACTGGTGTCGTCGGATCGGCAGCGGCCCACTGCGCACTCGTGCTCGCGAGCATGGCGAGAACCTGATTAGGCGGATACTCGCCAAGCACGCCCATCCCTGCAGAGTAAAAATTGCCGTAATAGGCAACGATACGGTTGAACGGCAGAAGCGCGCCGACGTCCGGATAGATCGTCTTCACCGGCCACGGGAGCGTCGAAGAGGAGACTGCATAGGTCGTGGTGCTCACGTGCGCGAGCGCGAGGACGCGCGCATCGTAATCGGCTTTGTTGAGACTCGGGAGCGGAATGAATCGCTCAGCGAGCACCGAGTGGTATTCGCTCGCAACAAGCGGGGAGAATCCGAAGATATATACAAGAGCACCGACGACGATAACAACACCGAATAGTCGCCACAGCCATGAATACATAGATGACTTCATTCTAACTGGCTTTCGTTTTTTAATCACACGAGAAAAATTATGCCGCACTGAACGCGGCGATGACCGGCGTCGAGAAGAAGACTGTATCGGCGTATATGAAGAGCCCAGTCATCAGGACGAGCAGAAGCGCCGCCATCGCGACGTGCTTCAAGTGGCGGCGATGGAACTCAAATTCGGTGACGAACGCGAGCAGAATGAGTATGGAGACTGCGATTGCATAATATGCGTACTGCAGCATCGTTTTGGGCGACGCGAGCAGCTCCTGCCACCAGCTTGCCGTGGGCGGCAGAATAGAATCCGCCTGTGTACCGAGCACTTGTTGCGGCGCAGCCGTCGCTACAGGTGCGCTAGCTACAGCCGCAACTGGCTTCGTCGTCGCGAGCGCGGGGCTCGTGGGCTCGGTGGGAGAAGTAATCGTCCGCACTGGCGCAGCAGCCACGGTCGTCGGAGCCGGCGTGCCGAACATCTGCACGACGAAGGTCGTCGGGTAGCCTTCATAAACACCCTGTGCGGTGGCGATGCCGATTTGAGTGAAGTTGCCGTCGAGAATGTTCGCGCGATGTTCCGGCGAGTTCATCCACGCGGTCTCGACGTCGGCAGAATCAGAGAAATTGACCGCAAGATTCTCGCCCGCATAAATGAATTGATACCCGACCTGTTGGAACCAGTACCATGAGTTCTTACCGTCGGGCGAAACGTGCGCGAAGTAGCCCTTCGCCGCCATATCATTGGCCTTTTCCTGCGCTGCTTCTGTCAACAGAGGACTGACCGTGAGCCCATCGAGATTGTTGGCGCTCCGGTCGCTGTTGGTCATACCAACGAGCGTCGCTGAGACGACCGCAGCGAGCGACGTATTCTTTAATAGATAATTATCCGCGAGTGAGAGGCTAAAGACACCAACGATTAAGAAAACAAGAAGCCCTGACAATCCGCCCAGCACATAGCGCGTGTCGTCGCTCTTCTTACGGCGGCGCGAGGAAGGAGACTTCATAGATGTAGTTGCTTACTATTGTATAACAAAACACCGCCCTCAGAGAGGGCGGTGTTTTGTTAAGAACTGGATTATTGGGCGTTCGGGTTTTGATTCCAAGGAATTAATGTCGGGTATGGGAGCGTAAGCGCCGGGCACTGCATCTCATTTATCTGCCAGACGGTCGAGAGATAGACCAAGCCGCTTGCCTGAGTGTCGGCGCCCCACGGCTTCAGCACTTGATTAGCGTATTTAGTCTGGAAGGCTTCGACTGCCTCCATCGTCGGCGTGTCATAGACGCCAGTGAGCGGGAGATTGGTACCCATCCATGTATTGAGGAAGGTCTGAAGCTTGTCTACGGTGTCAGGGTCGTTCTTGGAGCTACCGAACATCAGGTACTTGTTCATATAGATGCCGCAGGAAGCGCCGAGGACTTGGCCAACTGGCTGGCCTTGCGGAACGCACTTGAGTGCGCTCGCACTCCAGACGAATCCGGCTCCGCATCCGCCGCCCCAGTTACCCCCGCCGAAGCTGCTGCCCCCGCCACCACCGCCTCCATTAGAACTGGAAGAGGAGGATGAGCCTGAGTCAGTTGAAGTTGCTGTGCCGCTATCGGTAGTGGTCGCGGTTCCGTTATCAGTCGTTGTGGCAGTGCCGCTATCAGTCGTAGAAGCATTGCCGCCGTTAGTAGTTGTTGTCGCCGCAAGCGCATTGAAGCCAACACAGTAGTAGGTGGCACCGGAGACCGCATTAAGTATCTCTTCGTAGTTGTCGTAATTAAGATCGTCGATATTGCAGTAGAACTCTGCTGAGACATTGTCCGTGTTCGACTGATTATTCAGGTTGAAGCTGAATGGAACGTATCCGTCTTGCCACACTTCACGCAACCACGTCGCTGCAGTGGCAGAGGTTGGAGGGATAGTAACACTCGCGGTGCCGTTGGCCGCTGTGGGGCCAAAGGTAGTCCATGGACTTGCCGCTGCGCCGGTGTTATCGCCCGGGTTAGCAGTACCGTCTGGTGCCCACTGGAAACTCCAGCCCGAGGTCAGGTGACAGTCTGGGTTCGCAGCAACGAAGTCAGTTGCCGTTGTCGAGTTGACGTTGTGACCGCCCGCGCCCCAATTCGGAAGGTCGGACTCACTGCCACAAACGATAGTCGTCGCGACTACGGTCGCTGTAGTCGGGGGAGGTGGGTTGCCACCGCCGTTACCACCATTGTCGCCACCACCATTTCCATTGTCCCCGTTGCCGTCGTGGTCGTGATGATGATTATCGTGACCGCCGTTGCCGCTATCATTGTCATCGCCGCCATTGTTGCCGTTGTTGTCGCCGTTATATTGGTCGCCCCAGCTGCCATTATCGCCACCTTGCCAGCCATTATTAGTTGAACTGGAATTCTGGTCTTGAGTGTAGCTCTGGTCGTGTCCGCCGTTGTCGGACTGGTCTGCGCTCGTGGTGATAGGAAAAGCCGCTCCGCCGACTGCGAGCACGAGAGCGGCAATCTGTGCCACCGCCCAACCCCGATGTATTGTTGATACCTGCATACTTTTCGTAACCGTAAATTAAATAAGGAAACCAATGGTTTCCATTGGTTTCCATTGGTTTCCTTGGTTTGATAATCTAAATAGAACTGTCCCCGTTAACGTCTGGACTGTACTCTCACGTGTATTATTGTCAAGACTTTGACACGTCTACCTAAATACGTTCTAGTTAGATCTTAGTTTTTCCATATCGGCAAGCACTTCGCTCGCGTGCGTCTCCGGCTTTACCTTCTCATACACCTTCGCAACTTTCAGAGATGGATCAATAAGAAACGAGCTGCGCTTGGTACCCATATAGGTCCGACCCATCATTTTCTTCTCGCCGAAGACGCCATAACGCCCCACGACCTCCTTATTTTCATCAGCGAGCAAGGTAAACGGCAAATTAAAACCGTCTGCGAATTTCTTATGGCTCTTTACCGAGTCGGTGGAAACGCCGAGCACGACTGCATTAATCTTTTTAAAGTCTTTAAACTGATCGCGGATGGTGCAGGCCTCGATGGTGCAGCCTGGCGTGTTATCCTTTGGATAAAAATAGAGGAGCACCCACTTCCCTTTATAGTCAGAGAGTGAATGCGTCACTCCGTTTTGGTCCGGAATCGAAAAATCCGGCGCCTGTTCTCCCTCTTTTGGCATAGTCATTGGCTTAGTATAGCAAAACAAAAAGTTGCCGCCCATAATTCGGCGGCAACTTGCATCAATCCCATAGACGCACCGGCGGAGTCCTATTCCCGGTACGCAGTCGCGGCGGGAAGCTGTATCTAAGAAACATAGTGAGCGCCGATGCCCGTTCAGGGTTGCTGAGCCATCGCTCGGCAAACGTCTCTGCGAAGCTCTCGCTGGCAGGGAGCCACCTCTGTGCTACCGCCGTAAGCCTCTTTCTCGTTGTCGGGTTGAACTCGAATGTGTGTCCGAGCTCGTAAACGACTGTCTTGCATAGTACGCTATCCTCGTTTGTCTCTGCATTAAGCAATATGACGAATCCGCCATGCATCTCCTCCGTCGGCGCAAGTCTCCCGCGAACGAGAAGCGGCGTCATCTGGAGTGTCGTGACATTACGATCTTTGAACTGCTCGATGAGCGGAAGCCTCTCGAGCGTATTCAGGCATCGTGTCACTAATGCCTCTGGTGTCGATACGTGGTAGACATCTAGTAACGGCCATCTGTGGGCCATATTCTCCTCCTGAGATAGAACAACCTCGGCCACTATGCCAAAAGAGTTCCTCAAATACAACTACACTTTCGTATAGCCATCGAAGTGAATCTTATCGTCTTTGAAAATCTCGATTATTTTATACTTCCCTTTCGTCCATACTTCTCCATCAATAAGCGCATGGGTCGCTTCGACGATAGTGACGCTTGCGAGAGGCTTCGATAGTTTTTGATTCCCCTCCGTCTCGAGGAGCGGCAACTCGCCCTCAAGCCAATAGAGCCTTTGCTCCTTTTTAAGAAACCCGTAGGTCTCGCCCTCTTCCATCTTCTCAGGCAGACATTCCTCGCACTTTCGGCGCCCGGCTTTGTATTCGTCAAAATTCCTGAGCGCCAAATCGGGATTAAATTCCACTTTGATTCCCATATGTTCATTGTAACAAAAGAAAAACCCCGACAATCTGGTTTCAGATGCCGGGGCGCCGTTTTATTTGTTTTTAAGCTTGAAGTGCTCTCTATAGAGTTGGACCAACTTAGGGATGGAATCTTCCTCTTCTTTAGTCCTTTTCCTGATAGAAAGATCCGCGTCGAGAACATCGTCGAGGAGTTTGAACTCGCCGAACGGGAAATCACAGGCATTCCTGAGGTGCCTACGAGAAAAGTATGCTCGTTTACCATCCCTACTTAATAGAAAGGCTGGGAACTGGCCGGAACCGTCGGTCATGATCGTCTCCTAAAGAACACCGTACTTAGATCTAAATATACTATATAAACTATATCTAGTCAAGTTTGTTCCTGTCCAAAGCTGACTTCCTAGCCCGCGGCCAGCCTTTAATCTCTGCTTCCCTTTTCGAGGCCGCTGACCTGTTTTTGTGTCGCTCGGCGTATACGATTTTCATAGCCCCCTTCGCACGCGTGTAGCGGCCGCCCCTCCCACTCTTGTGTTCTCTAAAACGGCGCTCGACGTCTGTCGTGATTCCCGTATAGAGCGAGCCGTCTTTGCACTTGAGAAGATAGACGAAGTAGAGCGCCATTACTTCTTAAGAAATACAAACCAAAGTTCGGTCGCCACAATGACAAGAACAACGACGACGCTGACTATCTGCTGCCAGCGTGGCTCCTTTATATGTATCTTGAAACGTTCGTCGTTGTCAGGCATTGCTTTTGAGGTTATTTCTCAATTGCACGGATAGTGACCGCCGTGCCATACGCCGCGACTTCATTCATAGACCTGCCGATGTCGCCCGTATCGAAGCGCATCGCTAAGACCGCGTTAGCCCCCTTGTCGGCCGCAGCCCTCTTTAGTCGCTCGGTCGCCTCGATGCGGCTGTCGCTGAGCAGCTTGGTGTATGCACCTATCTCCCCGCCGATGATTGATTTAAAGCCAGCGCCGATGTTGCTTATCAGATTACGGCTTCTTGTCAGCACGCCAAACACTTCGCCATAGACCTTCACGACCTCGTAGCCCGGAACATCGTTGGTGGTGACCACCAGAATTGAGTCATTCATAATATTTGTATTAGCTGCTTGACCATACCGAATAAGTATAACGCAAAAAGAAACACCCTCGCGGGTGTTTCTTTTGTTTCGGTAAAAGCGTTTACGCAGCAACCTCAGATGCGGCCGCCCAGTCAGCCTTGAACTTCTCACCCCAGGCGACCATCTTCGGGTCGTCTTTCGGAGTAGCCTTCACGTCAGCCGCCATCTGCGGATGAGCGCTCTCGAGATGCACCATACCCTTGGTCATCATCTCGTCCGGAGTGCTGGCGGAAATTGCTTCGTCGCAAGGGCCTCCGAGCTGTGCACACGTCAACGTTTTCATAACAGTAATAGTTTAGATATAAATAAAATTCCTGACCCGAGTACTATAGCATACGACAACTTTTCAATCCGATTTGTATAGTCATCAGGAAGTGTCTCTATTTTTTAGCCTTCTTCTTTTTGTCGAACAGTATGCCTCGTACCGACGGGCTGAGGGACTTATCGGTTCGATGAATACAGCCTATCCAACAACACGGCCGACGCATCCCCTCGATGAGTTCTGAGACAACTCTTTTCACATGGTCCTTCCGCGTTGCCTCTTGCTTGACCGAAATGGTCCAACAAATCCACTCGTTGCGCGCGAGCGGTGAGATGTCCTCCCATGCAGCGAGCTCCTTCGGTGAGGCCACGAGCGCCTTCTTTAAGTCTGCCGGTAATGTGTGCACTGTCCCCGACGATACTTTCATACCAGCATACTAACCTTTTATTTAGATTTTAAATCTCTACATCTGGCGCGCCTCTATTATTTCAATCGTGGCGCCGGGAATACCGAAGTGCGGATGATTCTTAAATACATTTGCTACCGCTTCAAGAGACTCGCCCTGCGCGTAGGAAGACAGCATCATATCGTTTTTCACATCCTCGACGCCTGACGCACTCGCCCGCTTTGTCTTTCCGAGAGCAATGGTGTTCAGCACGGTATCTGTGTGCGCTTTCATCCATGCGTCCCATTCCGTCCTCATTTTCGCGTCCGCCTCCTTACGCTCTGCTTCAGGCTTCTTCATCCATTCCTCTATTGTTGATGCCGGCGCCATGTATATAACGGTGAAATTTTTCATATAAGTGAAGTATACCGAACTGGCAATTACTATGCTGGCCGTCTGGTACGACGTGGGAACCTTTTTACTAACAATTGAGAAGATTGTCTAGTAAATTTGCCTAATTAGGCATGAAATACGTCAAAATAGTCTAGGGTACTCGGGATCAGCAAACAAATCTATGAAATCTAGATTACCGTCATTTCTAACTACCATCTGAGCTAATGATATAGATCTAAACCAGCGACCATTCTTATTTGTATTGATTAGTCCGCTTTTTGCGCGTGTGATGATCTGTTCCAAAGGATGGAGTGCTTTATAAGGGTCTTCAATCGTATTGAATTTTGCTGCTAACCCGCCAATGGCATTATCAACAATGGAAAGAATCATCTTTGAATCGTCGTCCCTATTTACTCTTTGTCTGTCATCTATAAATATATCTTTACTAAAAGAAACATAATCCTTAAATTCTCCCTTTTTTATTCTGTCCATATCTATTGGCCTTTTGTGGTGCTCATGTCCGTCGAAATAAAATCCGACTATTTCAATCGGAGTATTGAATAAGAAGTGCAACCCTCCTTTAAATGCCATGCGAAACGTAGTTTCTACTAATTCTGCATAGGACATTGGAGAGTTATCCATACTGCTATGGTTGTCAGGTATCTTCAGCAAAACGAACTTGCATCCCCAAACTCCTTGTAGAGTGGCGTAATGTTCGAAATCTTTTTTATATTTTTTGCCACCGTCTTGATTATGAAGCCTTGTTTCCGCTTCTGCCTCTTTTACTATCAGTGAGTGGATGAATAACTGTAGCTGATTAAATATCAGCCTACTTCGCTGACTACTTTGTAGAGACCCTGCAAATTTAACATCATTTGCATAATCAATTCTGTGCTGATCTCTTATGAGCTTTAATTTTTCAATAATTAAAGACCTACTAACAATGGGGATAAATAAAATTGCATGCCAATATTCATTTATAGAACCATCTCCTTTATATTCATCATGCCAGATTTCATATTTCATAGAAATGCAAAATGAGCTATTGGTGTCCTAATCGGTCATTCTTCGTTTCTGATATTTATTTTTCCCAGACGATATGACCATTTATTCCGTGCTTTTCATACGTCTCAAGAATATCAGTACAGAATTTAATTAATTCTTCATTTTTTTCACTTTTCGCTAATTCATATAGGCGGATGTACATCTTCTTTCCAGTTTCTGTTTGTTTTAGATTTTTCTTTATGAAGTTATGTTGTGCGCATAATGTCTGGCCATTTTCAAAGGTCGCTTTGCCGCCGAGGTCTTTTGGTTTTATATGATCAACGTGCAATTCAACACCATCTTTTATGCCTCTACCGCAGATTACACATTTGTAACCATCCCTTTCCAAGATTCTTTTCTTTAGTTCTGGTGAAAAATCTTCAAGTGTGCGTCTTTTAACGAAGGACGGATCGTATCTGTATACGCCTTTTTTCACTTTGATCAATGTTCCTTCCTGGTGCAATTTGCGAATTCCTCTATCTGGATCAGCAAAGACGCGGCCTGTTCTATTAGCAAATTCTTTAACGGCCCACGCCACAAATTCTGAGTGCGGTATGTCCTTATGTGGATTTTTTTTAAAATATTCCAGAATCAAAGCACTTTGACTGGTATTATTTTCTTTATCTTTTTCCATGTTTATTGTTTGCTTTTAGATAGGATACCATTTGTTTGGCCACGGCTTTAACAGCTGGAACAGCTACTGAATTGCCCATCTGTCGGTACATTTGTGTGCGCGATACGGGGATTATAAAGTCTTCTGGGAAACCCATGATTGCTTTACACTCATTTTCTGAAAAGAGCCTCAATCCAGTAGGGCCATCGCTTACGAAAGTCCCTGTTAATCTTTGGATCTTGTGATACGAAGAGACCAGAGTCTTTACTGGACCCTTCGAGGTACTGTTTACTATTTTGGGTCTTCCGTCATCATGCTTATATATATAAGATTGTTGCAAATGTTTTGATATTGAATATTTCTCGTGAGCGTTTCTTTCAATGTATTTTCCAATATCGACGGATGTTTTCGTACCAGTTGGAAATACAAAATCCTTGTCTGAAATATCTTTTCTAAAGCCTACAATGTAAATGCGCTTTCTTTGTTGGGGTACACCAAATTTTGATGCGTCTAAGATCTTGTAGTGTACATTGTATCCGATGTCATCAAGTGCTCCCAGTATCGTCTTGAATGTATTCCCTTTGTCGTGAGTTGTAAGCCCAGGGACATTTTCTAATAAAAAGGCTTCATTATTTTTTGCTTCTATAATTCTTAGTACGTCGTAAAAAAGTGTACCTTGAGTCGCGTGCTTGAAACCCTGTCTTTTCCCGATAGAACTAAATGGCTGACACGGAAATCCAGCAACTAGAATATTGAAATCAGGTATTTCTTTAGGAGATATTTTCGTGATATCACCATGCGGTATCTCATCGAAGTTCGCAAAATAGGTTTGTTGAGCGAAAGGGTCCCACTCTGAGGAGAAAACGCAATGGCCTCCAGCATTTTCAAATGCTAGGCGAGTTCCTCCTATTCCAGCGAAAAGATCGATGAATTTGAAGCTAGACTTTTTCGTTCGCTTCTTTTTTGGAGAGCCGAATAATGAGCTTTTCTGTGGGAAGGTAACTGACTTTGAAGATTTAGAAGTAGTACCCATAAGCGCTCACGCATTATACACATTTAACTGCTTTTGATATATAAAGGCCCTATTTTGCGGGTCAGCCTACGCCCAAATGTAACCTTTTCATTTCTACACGGGTTCTCTGCTGGAGAAGGCAGACAGACGACGAGATAACCTTCTAACATTAAAAGCTAACAAACCTCTAGATAATTACAGAAAGAAGCAGAGAGAATAGGATTTTTTGAGAGCCCAGCTATCCAGCTGGGATTTTTTGTCTCATAAGAAGAAATCCCAAAGAAAATGCAAGAACTATACCTACGCCCCTAAAGGGGGCGTTTTTTGTTCCTACCAGCAGAGAACCCTTCAATGAACAGATTCCCCCAACAACTCGTGCTCGATACAATTGCCTGCTTCAAAGAGGAGGATGGTGTTGAGCTGACCCAAGAACAGGCTGTTGAGGTGCTGGAGTCGTTTGCAGGGTTGTACTTGGCGTTCACGCCGGAGGAGAACGAGAGAGCCGGCGGAACGCGCTTAAGCGCGGACGGCGGCTCTCGTTCCCTCGGGGTTAGTAACACCGAGGGAACGTTGCCGAATGCAACATGATAGATACGCTGAAATTGCTCATCCCGATTGAGGACGTGAGCTTATTAGAGAGGCTTCAAGGGAACCTGACACGTTTCCGTAAGGAGGATTTGAAAAAGGGTCTCACTATTTTTGAATTCCATTCTTCAGAGCTGGAGCTGGGGTCGTACCAGCGGAAGGTCATGCTTAGGTCGAGCCAAAGCCCTGTGGGGCTTTTCGTAGAATGCTCTTGGGCGAAGTACGACAAGGGCAATAACGTGGAGATGATTTATCCGCACGATCTGCTCGCCATAGGAGAGCGACTGTATATGGAGCTGTGCGCCTATCTGCAATACGAGCTACCGCCTATTTCAACGTGGGTGATATACCGCCTCGATATTTGCTACAACTGGCTTCTTGAGAGTGAGGACGAGGCGTTGCACGCGATGGATTTTATACAGCGCATTGATTATCCGCGTAAAAAGAAATTGGTTTGGGATACTTCCGTCATGTATCAGGGCACGGCATACAACGTAAAGTTTTATATGAAAGGGGCGGAATTTCTGAAGCATGATTTTAAAGAAATCAGCGAGGTTGATAATGACCGCGCCTATTTCCTCCAGCAATGGGCAAAGCGTATCTTACGCTACGAGGTTGGGCTTAGGCGTGCGTATCTTTCTGAATTCTTTGGCGTTAAGAACGTATACCTTGTCGATGTGGCGAATGACGATGTGATTCTCGATATGCTTAAGCATTTCCTCAATAACGTCTTCCGCTATATCAACACGAAGACAATGGATACTGCGGGAGTGCTTCAACTCCTGCGCCAGAATTTCAGCAAGACAAAAGTGCTTCGGCTGTTCCAGTTTTATAAAGCTTTCTATCTTGATGAGCCTGAAATTAAAAATATGTATCTGGCTGGCGGCGCAAACAGAAGCACTATCTATCGCTATAAAAGAGACTTGCAACGCGTTGGTGTCGGCTTCTCTGTTGGCGAGGGCAAGGGAATTTTAGAGAAGCTTATTATCCCTTCCCCCTCCACTCGCTTTGAGCTGATAGAAGCTGTGGGTGCTAATATGTCGCCATGAAATACCTCGTCTACACACGCAAGTCGTCTGAATCCGAGGATCGGCAGGTACTCTCCATCCCTGCTCAATTAAGCGAGCTGAACACTATCGCTAGTCGGGAGAGCTTTGATATCGCCACGAGATACCAAGAGAGCATGTCCGCCAAAGCTTCGGGTCGCCCTGTATTTAAAGAGATGTTGAAAGCCATAGAGAAAGGCAAAGGGTATTCCCTGCTCGTGTGGAACGTAGACCGCCTCGCGCGAAACATGGTGGACGGCGGAATGATTTTGGAGTTGATGGATAAGCGAAAGATTATTGAGATACGTACTTACGAAAAAACGTATCGGAATACACC
>Ga0182030_10002404_pt1 | contig 39661 bp, 30 predicted proteins | sample 812S3MmetaG_FD_121299 | JGI IMG/M metagenome (GOLD analysis project Ga0182030, IMG submission 121299) | Permafrost microbial communities from Stordalen Mire, Sweden - 812S3M metaG (Illumina Assembly) | ecosystem: Environmental > Terrestrial > Soil > Wetlands > Permafrost | place: Sweden...
AGTGGCAAAAAGTTCAAGAAGTGCTGTGCGGCCCCTTGAGCGCATGGAAGCGCAACCACTGGACCATGCAAATCGCGGCACCTAAGGCTAACTGACTGGCCGGAACTCGGTACTCTCAAGCATTTCAGTTTAGCGCGAAGAAAAGAGCCAGCTCGTCACCGATAAATTTCCCGGCGATTCCCAATCTGCAAAACCAAAACCGTCAGCACCCCGTCTTGAATGTCACAGAGGACGCGGTAGTCGCCTACGCGGTAGCGCCATAAGTCCCCAAGCGACCCCTTGAGAGCTTTGCCCAACTCGCGCGGATCGTCGAGGGGAGCAATGCGCTCGTCCATAAAGTCGACAATGCGCCGGGCGGCGGATTTGTCCAGCTTGCGCAGTTGCTTCTTCGGGGTCTCGGCGTACTTAATCTTCCAGGCCAAGGTCGTTCCTCACCTCAGCTGCGGAGTACACACGTTCCTTACCCTTGCGGACCCGCTCCAGCGTCTGGGCGGCGAGGTAGTAATCCTCCATCTCACCAATGCCGCCTTCAATGATCTCCCGCAGATAGAAGGCCTTGGTGCGCCCGGTCTTAGCCGCCAGTCGATCCAGCCGATTCGAGATTTCCGGCGCAAGCCTGATTGAAGTAGGCACAATCACCTCCCGAGTGAATACATGTATTCATTGTATCGCATTGCTTAACAGCTCGCCGAAAGATCCCGGTTGCGTCCCGTCCTTGTAAAATCCCTCTATGCGCCGCCCCATACTTTTTCTCGCCCTCGCTGCCGTCGTGCTCGCGCCCGCGATCCGCGCCCAGGAACCTGAACCGAAGGTTACCGCACAGGTCCCTAAATGTCCGTCGACGGCCACCCTCGACCAGCTCATTACCGCTATCGACGCAGCCGTCACCGGCCCGGCAAACAAGGATCGGACCTGCTTCCGCGATCTCTTTTTGCCTGACGCGCGCCTGATCCCCATCCGCATTGCCAAGGACGGCACGGCCACACCAGTGATCCTCAATGTCGACGGATGGATCAGCGCAGCCGCCAAGCGCGGCGACACCGTCCTTACCGAGCACCAGCTCAAGGTCAAGACGGAGACTTGGGCGCACGTCGCCCACCTCTGGAGCACCTACGAGACCAAGATCGGCACGGACGACAAGCCGGCCGATCGAGGCATCAACAGCATTCAGGCTATCTTCGACGGCAAGCGCTGGCAGGTTATCGAAATTACCTGGCAAGCCGAAACACCTACCGACCCGGTTCCTGCGAAGTACCTGCCATGAGCAAAGAGACTTACCCGCTCGTCACCATCGAAGAAATCCGCGCCGCAGCCGCCCGCATCGCCAACATTGCGATTAAGGCCCCGCTGATCCGAGCACAATTTCCCGGCCTCTCCGGCCACGGCACGACGAAGGAGATTTACCTCAAGGCTGAATCGCTGCAGCCCATCGGCGCATTCAAAATCCGCGGGGCGGCCAACAAGATTCTCCAGCTCACCCCGGCGGAGATCGAACGCGGTGTGATCACCTACTCCAGCGGCAATCACGCGCAGGGCGTGGCCTACGCGGCTCGCGAAGTCGGCGCAAAAGCCGTCATCGTGATGCCCTCGAACGCGCCCGCCATCAAGCGCGCCGCCACGCTGGCCATGGGTGCTGAAATCGTGGATGTCGGCGTGGCGTCCAGTGAGCGCCTGGCCAAATCCGACGAGTTGGTCCGCGAGCACGGCTACGTGGTTATTCCTCCGTACGACGACGCGGAGATCATCGCCGGCCAGGCGACTTGCGGGCTGGAGATTGTCGAAGAGCGGCCAAACGTCGACCTGGTGCTGGCTCCCGTCTCGGGTGGCGGCCTGCTTTCCGGTGTAGCCGCAGCCGTGAAGCAGCTCAGCCCGCGCACCAAGGTCTACGGCGTCGAGCCCGAGCTGGCAGGCGATACCGCCGAAAGCTTCCGCACCGGCTCCATCGTGACCTGGCCGGCCGAGTTGACCAGCCGGACACTTGCGGATGGATTACGCACCCAATCCGTAGGCGAACGCAACTTCGCCCACATCCAGGCCTTCGTCGACGGAATCATCACCGTCACGGAGCCGGAGATCCGCGCCGCTATGCGCGCCATTGTTGCCGCTACCCGTCTAATACCGGAGCCCAGCGGAGCCGTAACCACCGCCGCGCTGCTCTTTCACGCGTCGGAACTGCCCGCCTACACGACCGCGGTAGCCGTAGTCAGCGGAGGCAACGTAGACCCAGCCCTATTAGCCCAAATCCTCACTGAGCCCTGATCCCCGTTCCCTATTCCCTGTTCCCTATTCCCTATTCCCTATTCCCTATTCCCTATTCCCTATTCCCTATCTCGCTCACCCACACCCCCGCGTCGTTCCTCTATCATGTTCACCGTGACTACTTCCCGACGCCTCATCGCCGCAAGCGCCCTCACCCTGGCCATTATTTGCGCCACACTGCCCGCCTTCGCCCAGAAGAAAAAGTCCAACCTGGAAAAGCCGATCGCCGGTCCGCGCGCCACGGCCCTCCGCGTCACCCCGCTCTACATCTCGCCCGACCCAAGCTCCCAAAAGGTCGACCGGGTGCAGATCGGCCGCGAAATGGTGGTCGCGGAGAAAAGTGGCCCCTGGCTTCGCGTTTACGCCAACACCGACATTCAGGAAGTGAGCAACGAGAAGGACACACCCATCTTCAATACCGATGCCACCCCGCCCCCCATCTCCGGCTGGATGGAGGCCAAGGGGGTGGTTATCGAAACCACTCCCAACGGCGACCAGGTGCTGATGGGCGCCGCCGCCAATCAGGAGTCGGAGGCCTCGGACCCGCGCGGCCCCGCCAACGCCGCCACCAGCGCTCGCCTGCTCTATCGCCGCCTAGTTGAAATGTTCCCCAACTCCCCACTTGTCCCTGAAGCCGCATGGCGCGCCGCCGACGATCTCTGGCAAATACAGAAGGCCGACGCTTCCTCCCGCTCTTCCGCCAAGGAGCGCGACCCCTACATGCGCGACCAGATGGACGAAGACGAGATGAAGAAGATCCTCAAGCTTTATCCGCACACCCGGCAGGCCGACCTGGCCGCTTTCGTGCTCATCGACAACAAGCTCTGCGGCGACTGGCAAGGCTCACCCAAATGTCCTGAAAAGGAAGCCGAATATTACGAGAAATACGCAGCCGAATATCCTGACGGCCCCCGCACCGCACAGGCCCTTTGCCAGGCCGTCTACCGCTTTGCGGTCCTCAACGACATGTACACCTCCGACGGCAGTGAAAAAAAAGCAGAAGACGCAAAAAACCACGCCAGGGATCTGGCTACCCGCCTGCGCGACAAGTTTCCCCAATCCGATTTCACATGGCGAGCCGGGGCTCTGGTGTTTAAATTGGATCAAGGCGTTCCTGTCTACGGTATTGACCTCGAATGAGCGAATCCTGACCACTCCGCTCACTCGCAGCTGCACGCTCACCGCATCTTGGAGGCTTTTTGAATCCCTATCTTCAGTCCGTCCTGCTTGGCATTGTCGAAGGTTTGACCGAGTTCCTGCCGGTTAGCTCGACGGCGCACCTGCGCATCACCGAAGCCCTGATGAAGATTCCGCTCGACGATGCGTACTGGAAGATGTACACCATCGTCATTCAGCTCGGCGCAATCTTTGCGCTCACATTGCTTTTCCTTGGCCGTATTGTCGAGTTCATCCGCACCTTTCCGCGCGGGGAAAATGGCGACCGCAACTGGCTCACCCACCCCATCTCGCTCACACTGATTGCCTTCGGCTTCACCTCGGTGCCCGCCCTGCTGCTGCACAAGTGGAGCGACCAGCACCTGGGCAGCATCACCGCGATGGCCCTGGCTCTGCTCATTGGCGGCATCGTCATGTGGGTGATCGATTACTGGGCAGAGCGCCGCGATCCCGAAATCACCGACATTGAGCAGATGACGCTCTTTCAGGCTATTTGGATCGGCATTTGCCAGACGCTTTCAGCTGTGTTTCCCGGGACCTCCCGCTCCATGTCCACCATCGCCGCCGGGCAGCTCGTCTCGCTCGATCGCCCTACCGCGCTGGCCTTCAGCTTTCTACTTTCCATTCCTACCATGTTCGCCGCCACCTGCTGGGACCTGCTCAAGGAGATTCATCCGTCGAAAGCCGCAGTTGCTGCCGGCACAGCCGCCCACGTGGTCATGAGCGGAGAGCGCTGGATTGTCCTTCTCATCGGCCTCGTCGTTTCCTTCATTGTTGCCCTCGGCGTCGTCGAGTGGTTCCTGCAGTGGGTCCGCAAGCATGGGTTCGCTCTCTTTGCCCTTTATCGCATCATCCTGGGCATCGCCCTGCTCATCTGGGGATGGAAATTCATGGCCAGCTGAAGTCTACAGCGGGCGTACAATTCGATCGGATCGGTGGTAGTGAAAGAGACTCCCGTTGAACAGCACGATGAAAGCGATTGTCTTTACGCGATACGGATCACCCGATGTACTCGAATTCAAGGATGTAGCAACACCTGCTGCAGCGGAAAATGAGGTATTCATCGAGATCTGCGCCGCATCCGTCAATCCGCTTGACTGGCACATCATGAGAGGTGAACCGGTTTTCATCCGCCTCATGACCGGGCTATTCAAACCCAAGCGCACCATCCTCGGTTGCGATATTGCGGGCCGGGTCGAGGCAGTCGGCGCGAACGTAAAGCAGTTCCACCCCGGCGACGAAGTGTTCGGCGGAAGTGAAACTGGCGGGTTTGCCGAGTATGTGTGTGTTCCTGAAAACAAACTGGCTCTGAAACCGGCCAACTCAACGTTTGAGGCTGCAGCAGCCCTGCCTGTGGCTGCGATCACTGCCCTTCAGGGCCTTCGCGACCAGGGACAGATCAAGCCTGGACAGAAGGTCTTGATCGACGGCGCATCGGGTGGTGTAGGTACCTTTGCAATCCAGATTGCCAGGTCCTTCGGTGCTGAAGTTACAGCCGTGTGCAGCACCAGGAACGTGGACACCTCGCGAACGCTGGGCGCAGATCATGTCATCGATTACACGAAGCAGGATTTCACGCGAAACGGACAGCATTACGATCTGATCTTCGCTCCCAACGCCTATCATTCGATATTCGATTACAGGCGCGCGCTGAGCCAGGATGGTATCTGCGTCAAGGCCGGGGGCAAGGCAAGCTTCGCCGGCATGCTCGTCGACATGTTGCTCGGACCATTACTCTCAATGATGGGACGCAAGAAAGCGCGCCTCATGCTGGCGAAGATCAATAACAGGGATCTTGTAACGCTGAAAGATCTTGTCGAATCCGGAAAGATTGCGCCGGTCATCGACAGGAGCTACCCGTTGCGCAACGCTGCGGAAGCTGTCCGCTATCTTGAGGAAGGTCATGCACAAGGGAAAGTCGTGCTAGCCGTTTCGCGCCATTGAGGGAGCCCAGCTTGAATCGCCTGGAAGCCCGCACCCTTCACGCAAGCCCAAGTTATTGGACAGGTTATTGAGCCGGCGCGTCTGCCCCCTTGCGCAATTCCCTCTTCAATATCTTGCCTGTGCCGGTCTTTGGCAAACCCTCGAAAAACTCAATGTATTGGGGGCATTTATAGCGCGCCAGGCATGAGCGGCACAATTCAAACAGCTCGGTTTCAGTAACCACCTGGCCCGGCTTCAACACCACGCACGCTTTGGGCACCTCTCCCCACTTCTCATGAGGCACGGCAATAACGGCTACCTCGTAGACGCCTGGGTGCGATGTGATCGTTCTCTCCAATTCCAGCGAAGAGATGTTTTCTCCTCCGCTCACAATGATGTCCTTCTCGCGATCGACGATGAGCAGGTAGCCATCTTCGTCCATCGTGGCCAGGTCTCCTGTGTGGAACCAGCCGCCCCGGAATACGTGCTCGGTCTCCTCGGGTTGCCGCCAGTAACCATCCATCACACCGTCGCCGCGAGCTACGACGAGACCCACGGTTTTTCCGTCGTGCGGAACATCGTTCCCATCGCTGTCCACTACGCGAGCTTCCCCGCCGGGAATCGCAAACCCTGCCATCGCCTGTCGCGTGTTGCGCTCACTGCCGGCGGACGGAAGTCCTTTCTTGATGGAAGAAACGGTCAGTACAGGCGATGTTTCCGTGAGACCATAGCCGGAAATGCATGTGCATCCCAGCTTCTCTTCCACCTCGCGAACAAGGGTTGGAGAGGATGCAGCGCCGCCAATCATGACTCGCCGCAGGCTGCTCAAATCGAACCTGGAACGGTCAGGGGAATTGACGAGCGCCGCAGCCATGGTGGGCACCAGGCAACACTCCTGCACGCGCTCGCGCTCAATGAGCCGAAACACCTCCGCCGGGATGAATTGATGGATCAACACATGCTTGCCACCGGCCAGAGTCACCGTGTGCGCCGAGCCCCATCCGTTGGCGTGAAAAAGCGGAATGGTGTGCAGATTCACCGTGTCTGCGGAAATCTGCAGCACGGCAATCACATTGAGCGCGTGCAGATAAATGTTGCGGTGGCTCAGCATCACGCCTTTGGGGTTGGCGGATGTTCCGCTGGTATAGAAAAGCTCGGCCAGAGAATTCTCGTCGACCTCCATCACGTCGCGCCGGTAAATTTCCGAGCCGGCCAGAAGATTTTCATAATTCTTCTCCGCCACCCAGTCCGCTTCGGGTTGAGCATCGAGCGCAACGAATGATTCCACCGAGAGAGCCGCGTGCCGAAACGCCTCCACCACCGGCAGGAATTGGCGTTCGAAGAAAAGAACCTTCGCCTCCGCGTCGTTGAGAATGTAAGCAAGCTCCTTGGGCGCCAGCCGAACATTCAACGGCAACAGCACCGCGCTCGCTTCAAGCACTCCGTAGTAGGCTTCCAGAAGTCGATGGCAGTTTGTACTCAAGAAGGCCACACGATCACCGGCCTTGATCCCCAAAGACCGCAGGCCGCCGCCGAGCCGCCCTGCCCTCTCGGCAAACTGCCGGTAAGTGAATCGGAGATCGCCGCACACGACTGCTATATTGCGAGGGAATTGTTCGTCCGCGTAGCGCAAGCAGCGCAGCGGTGTGAGGGGAACATTCATTTTGTGGCTCGCTCCCGCAGCCCGCGACCTTCCAGGCGGACTCCGCGCCCTGAATTCAGCAGCCAACCAGCGCCGTGAGCAGCGAATACCAGAATCTCAACTGTGCCTTTTGGCTCCCGACAAATATATCTCCCGGATGCAACAACAAGCGACCCTTTTTCATCGGCCCCAAAGCCAAAGAACATAGACTCCCATCTCGGCAGAAGTCCTCGGCCCATTGACGGCTGTTATCTGAAAGCTGAAAGCTGATCGCTGATAGCTCGTCAGGGGGTCCACACCAAGGTTCCCCCCGCCCCTTTTTGCCCCCAATCCCCCTCCCCCCACGGATAATAGAGATTGCTCTGGGACTCTTCGTCCGCTTTTTTGGCTCGCTCGCGGCAGATTCCGGAGCGACCCCAAGAGCGGGAGCGTACCCCCCATGAAGCCTAGTCGCATCGTTTTGTCCCCCACGCGAAGCCGCCCCCTGAACGTCTTTCTCGGGGTCATGCTGCTGCTCGTCTCGCTCCTCCTTCTTCTCTCCATCGCCACCTGGCACGCCACGGATCCCTCGCTCAATACGGCCTCGGGCGAAGTCGGCCCCCATGCAGTCCACAACTGGGTAGGCATCTTCGGCGCCGGGCTCAGCGACCTGCTGCTCCAATCCATCGGCTTCACAGCCTTCCTCATGCCCGTCTGGCTCGGTGGCCTCGGCTGGACATGGATGCACTCCCGCCCCGGCGGTTCAGCGTGGCTGCGCTGGACTGGGACCATGCTTGCCCTCATCTTCCTGCCTGCCGTTTTCGGGCTGCTGCCCTGGCACTGGCAATGGCTTCACGCGCTGCCGGTAGAGGGAGTCCTCGGCCGCGTCGTTTCCGCTCTCCTTGTCAGCTACGTAAACATCCAAGGCGCTTGGCTCATTGCCGGCATTCTCGCTGCAGCCGGCCTTTACTTCGCCTCCGCCGTAAGCTTCTGGGCCATCAAGGAAAGCCTCGAGGAACGCTGGATTCACGCCGTCTCCTGGCACGACCGCTGGCGCAACTGGCGTGAAGAGCGTGCCGAGCGCAAAGCCGAATCTCAGGCCATCCGCGCCCAACAGCCATCCGAAGTCGATCCCGCTGAAGCAGCCCCGCGCACCAACCGCCTGGCCAGCTTCTTCCGCCGCAACCGCGTCCAGGAGCAGTATCTGGACCCCAACTCCATCGACGACATTCCCGCCTTCCAGCGTGCTCCCATGCCCTCCGCTGAAGACGAGGCCGACGACGACGCCCGCAAGCCGAGCATTTGGGAGCGCTCCGCCACCGAGCAGCCGGCTCCTCAAGCCGGCGTCCCCATCCTCAGGCCCAGGTCGATCGGCCTTGAGGCCGTCCCTGCGCCAATGGCCGCCCCAGCCCCGATCCAGCCTCAAGCCATGCGCCCCGAGCCCGTCCCAGTACAGCCCGGTGCCCAGGGGCCTGCTTCTGAGACCTGGGAGACCTCAAAGACCACAGGTAGAGCTCCCGAACCCATCGCCATTCACGGCCGCGCCGATGCCGAAGTCCGAACCGCCACCGTCGCCCCCAAGGCCGTGAGCGGCTTCAAGCTCCCGCCCAGCACGCTTCTCCACACCGGCGACGCCCCACAAGCCGTCCGCGAAAACGTGCTCCGCGAAGAAGCCCGCATCCTGGTCGAAAAATGCGCCGAGTTCGATGTACGCGGCCAGGTCGTCCAAATCAACACCGGTCCCATGGTGACCACTTACGAGTTCAAGCCTGAAGCCGGCGTCAAATACTCTCGCGTCACCGGCCTCGCCGACGACCTCTGCCTCGCCATGCGCGCAGAAAGCATCCTCATCGAGCGCATGCCCGGCAAATCCACCGTCGGCATCCAGGTGCCCAATCACGACCGCGAAACCATCCACCTCCGCGACGTTCTCGAATCGGAGATCTTCGCCCGCGCCAAGGGCCGCCTCACCATCGCCATGGGCAAGGACATCAACGGACGGATCGTCCAGGCGGATCTCGCCACCATGCCTCACCTGCTCATCGCCGGCTCCACGGGCTCGGGCAAATCCGTGGCCATCAACGCCATGATCATGAGCCTTCTTTTCCGCACCACCCCTTCGCAGGTTCGCCTCATTCTCGTCGATCCAAAGCGCGTCGAGCTGGGCATGTACGAAGGCATACCGCACCTGCTCACGCCCATCATCACCGAGCCCAAGCTGGCCGCCAACGCCCTGCGCAACGCGGTCCGCGAAATGGAACGCCGCCTCAAGCTGCTCGCCAGTCGCGCCGTCCGCAACATCGATCAGTACAACAAACTGTTTGAAAACCCCATGCCCTCGCTCTTCGATGAAGAGGAAGACAACGAGCCGCTGCCCTTCATCGTCATCATCATCGACGAGTTGGCCGACCTCATGATGCTCGATCGCGCCAATGTTGAAGAGTCAATCACGCGCCTGGCACAGATGGCCCGCGCCGTCGGCATTCATCTCATCCTCGCCACCCAGCGCCCCTCGGTCGACGTCATCACCGGACTCATCAAGGCCAACGTGCCGACGCGCATCAGTTTCCGCCTTGCAACCAAAGTCGACTCGCGCACCATCCTCGACACAAATGGCGCCGAGGCTCTGTTAGGCCGCGGCGATATGCTCTTCCTGCCTCCCGGAACCAGCCGCCTGGTGCGCCTTCACGCGCCGTATGTAAGCGAAAAGGAAACCGCCGCAGTGGTCGACTTCTGGAAGGCCCAGGCCCAGGCAGAATACGTCGAAGGCTTCCTCGAGTCGCCGAAAGACGAACGCGTTTCGCCCGATGGATCCAATGCCGATCCCGACGAGAACGACCCCTTGTTCAACGATGCCGTGCAATTGGTCTTTGAGTTCGGGAAGGCTTCCACTTCCCTGCTGCAGCGGAGACTGAGAATCGGCTACGGCCGCGCCGCCCATCTTATCGACCTGATGGAGCGCGACGGATTGGTTGGCCCCGCCGACGGCAGCCGTCCCCGCGAGTTACTCAAAGCCCCCGGCTGGTTACATGAAATCCCCGCCGCGATCGATTAATCATTGTTATAGTCTGTCATCCTGAGCGAAGCGTATTTCAGCGGAGTCGAAGGACCTGCATTTGTTTGCTTTTTCCTTCCATTTCAGTAACAAAGCCGCCGTGCCTCGTTCTTGCGATTTTTCTCTATCGCAAGAGCCTGCCCTGAGCGCAGTCGAAGGGGAGGGAAACCACGAGCCCCTTCTCTGTTTCGAGGAGTTATCAACAGCTATCTCCACCTATCAATGCTCTCGACCTATCGATAACTCCCCGCTCAAAATTTCATCGTCGCAAACATGGCCACCGCCGACCCTCCCATAAACACAAACGTGGCCCAAACCAGCACATTCGACAGCATCCCGCTGCGATATTCCCCCATAACTTCCTTGTTCCGCGCAATCCGCGCGACCAGAAAAATCAGCGGCACAGCGATAACTCCATTGATAACGGCTGTGACCACCAACGCCTGAATGGGATTAATACCGATGAAGTTGATCATCAGGCCAATCAGCGTCGCAATCGTGATCACCCCATAGAATCCATGCGCACGCTTCAATTTCAGATTGAGCCCAGCTCGCCAGTTCAAGGCCTCTGACAAAGCAAAGGATGCCGATCCCGAAAAAACGGGCACCGCAAGAAACCCCAGCCCGATAATCCCGATGGCGAAGACCAATTCAGCCAGGAACCCCGCATGAGGAAAGCTACGAACCAGCGGCTCCAGTGCCTTTGCCGCCTGCGCCGCACTTGTTATATGAGTAATCCCATTGCTATTGAGCACAGTCGCCCCGACTACAATGATGCACCAAGCCCCAATCTGCGATGACACCATGCCGAGGAAGTTATCGATGCGAAGCCGCTTCATGAACGGCTTTGTAACTGTCGGCGTCCCATTGTGGATCATCCTCTTGCTCTTCTCTTCTTCCACTTCCTGCGATGCTTCCCAGAAGAACATATACGGCGAAATCGTAGTGCCAATTACGCCCGTGATAATGAAGAAGAAGGCAGCAGTGAACTCAATGTGCGGAACAAACGTTGCCTTCAGAATCGTTCCCCATGGCTCCTTGACCATAAACACCGTAATCACATAGGAAAAGAGCGTAACGCAAAGCCACTTGAGAATTCGTGCATAAACGCGGTACGAAGTGAATATCTCAAGAATTAAAATCAGCGCCGTGAAGAAAAGCACAAGCACCGTAAAATTCACCGGCACAATCAACTGCGCCGCCGCTCCCATGGCCCCCAGGTCCGCTCCCAGGTTGATCGTGTTTGCCACCACGATCAGCGCCAGCATTCCATAAAGCACTTTCTTGCTATACCGTTCCTTCACCACTGCGGAGATGCCTTTTCCGGTCACAGCGCCAATGCGCGCGCAAGCCTCCTGTACGGCGATCAGCATGGGCAACACAAGCAGCGCCGTCCACAGTTGCCCGTAGCCGAACCGCGCGCCCGTCTGCGTATAAGTCGCGATTCCCGACGGGTCGTCATCGGCCGCGCCCGTAATGATTCCAGGCCCGGCAATCTTCAGGAGGTCCTTGACTTGTCTGCTGAATTTAGCCATCCGCAAGAGTATACGGGCAGAACAAATCCACAAGAGGGCAATATTGAACATGTGCCGACCGAATTACTCTCGCCGCAGACTCAATACATCTTCAGAATTAGTAATGGGATACGCCTCCTGCATCTACATCCCCGGACGCACGGTAAATGTCGAGGTAGACTCCTTGCCACTATCCAGCCTCGTCAAGGTGACCACGGTGATGTCGTCGTCCTGGCCGAAGTTCACCGCGGCTTCGGTCGCTTCCGTCGCTGTGGGTTTGGTGCTGAAGAGGGTCTTGAGGCGTTCGAAACTAAAAAGTTCGCCGGACGGGCTCCTTGCTTCAAGAAGACCATCGGTGAACAGGGAGAGATGGTCATTGACTCGCAGAAAGAATTGGAACTCTTCATACGTTGTTGCGGGCGCCAGACCAAGCGGCAGGGCACCGGGCAGACTAACTTCGCGGCCGTTGACGAAGGGGCCGGGGTGCCCCGCGGAGGCGATCGTGGCAATGCCCCCAAAGTCCATTCGGAGCGCAACACAAGTAGCGAAGCCGCCTTGCAGGCGTCCGTTCAGGCGGCGGTTCAACTGGGCCAGCAGGCGAGCAGGGCCGGGATTGGCCTCGGCCAGCGTATGCACTACACCCACGATCAACGAAACCGCCATGGCAGCCTTGAGCCCCTTGCCGCTCACATCGCCCAGGACGATCAGTGTCGATTCGTTTTCCAGCGGGATGATCTGGAAGAAATCGCCGCCGACCTCCTGGGCCGGACGATAGGCGCTGGTGAGGGCAAATCCCGGCACGGTAGGCACGGTCTCCGGGATCAGAACTTTTTGAACCTCGCGTGCGCTCTTGAACTCCTGTTCAAGAGCCGTCTGACGATGGCGGTTCTCGACCGAATGCCTGTAAACGGCATACAGAATCGAGGCCAGCAGCAGCACACTGGAAAACATCCCGGCATCGATGCGATTGCCGTTCACGGTGAACAGCGGCGCATATACCAGGTCGGCAAGGGACCACGGAGTGAACCGCCGCGTATGTGAGACGATCGATGCCAGTGTTTGAAAAATACTCTGAAGGCAAGCAAAAATCGACACCAGCCAGCAGGCTAGATCCAGGTGTCTCCGCTGAACGACTGCAACCGTCACCAGCAGCAGCGGCAGAACAACCAGAATAGACTCGACCCCGGTCAACAAGGCTTCGGCAACCTGCAGCTTCGAAATCCATCCGGAGCTCCAGTTGACCGACCAGAGCGGGCCCTCCACCAGCCCGTTGCATGTCGCAGTGGCAATGCTGATCAGCGCCACCAGCCGCGTCAGGCGTACAACATCGCGGTCCTGATTCAGTTTGAGCAGCCACAAAAGCAGAAACCAAAGCGCAATTTCCTGGACCGTAAAAAGAGGTTCCCCAAGCAAAAACGCCAGGTTCGATAAGGGCAAATGCATGTGGTAGAGAAACAGGGTGATCACGGGGAAGAGGGAGTAAGCGGAAATCCAGAACAAGTGCCATTGGTCACGATCGCGCAGCCATGCGATAAGGCTCAACAAGGCCACCAGGCCATAGAGCAGATTGAGCCCGAACACGGCCATGCTGCTGCGCAGCCACTTGTAATCGAGAGAGTCTTTCAACTCCGCGATCGCCGCGGGGCTGCCCACCACCGGAGCGTTCAAAAAGCCGCCCAGGTTGCTCGATTCGTCGGAGGTGAGCGGGGCCTTCCACACACGCACCGCGAGTACGCCGCTCTGAAACGGACCAAGCCCGTAGGTCTGCGCTGGCTGGTTGAAATACCATTTTGGACCGGGCGGCAGTTTGCCGTTGTTCCCAACCATCGCGCCGTTCAGATAGAGCTCATAGGTATCTTGAACGCCGTCGAGCAGGATAGCGAAATCGGGCTTGGCGCCCGATGCGGGATTCAACGTGAGGTGCATGCGATACCACGCGAATCCTGTATAGCCCGCGTGCCCCTGCGCGCCCCATGTGTCGTCCCCGCGCATGCGCTCCCAGCCGGAATCATCGAAGCCGGGAGCGGCCCAGGCCCGGTCGTCACCCGTATGGAACTGCCAGGGCCCATTCAGGTCGACGCTGCCCTTGCCGAGTGCGTCAATCACCTTCGGAGCCGCGGAGGCAACGGGATTGTTCGACGCCTCCCCCGCTTGGCATAACAGGGCCGCGCTCACGAGGAACGTCGCGGCCGGCAACCAGCGGATGCGCATCAGGCTGAAAGGCATAACGAAAGCATACCCGAGTCCGCCGGCATTGAATGCGCTAACATGCGCCCGGCGCCTCAAGTCTCATCCCGTGCGGCGAAGAGCCCAGGAAGCAGGAAAATGGTTCTCAATCACCAGCGAATCACACAATGCACGAGCGCTAGGAACCCTCCACGCATCTATTCCCCAAGGAGGCTTTCACAATGAAGAGGATGTGCGCGCTTGGCCTGGTCGCCCTGTGCCCGATAGCGATCGCCACTCTACGAGCGCAGCAGCCTCCTCAGGCCACCGAACTTCCCAGCGACCCTTTCTCCATCAAGAACACCTGGATCATTGGCGGCACGGGCCCCTGGGACTACCTCACCATGGACAGCGGAGCAGAGCGCCTTTACATTGCGCACGGCCACGCCGTACAGGTGGTGGATGTGAAAACCGGCACTCTCGCCGGAGCGATCGCAGATCTCGTCGATGCCCACGCAGTCGCCCTCGACGATACCGGCGAGTTTGGCTATGTGAGCGATGGCCGCGGCGGCAAGGTGATTGTCTTCGACCGCCGCACCTTGCAAACAGTAGCTACGATTGAAGACGTCCCCAGCCCTCGCGCTCTTGTCTTTGAGCCGCAGACCAGGCTGCTGTTTGCTGTCCGCATTGACCAGATTTCTGCGCCGCGCCCGGCGGCCGTGCCGCGGACCACCACGCACATTACCCCCAGACCCGCGCCGGCCCCACAGCCCTCACCAAAACCGAATACCGGCTCTTCCATCACCATCATCGACACCCAAACCCGCAAGGTCGTGGGACGGATCGTGGTTCCGGAGGTGCTCGGTTTTGCATTGGCGGACGGAAAAGGAAATATCTTCGTCAACGTCACGGATCGCAACCGGATTCTGCAGTTCGACGCACAGACTGTGGCGGCGCTGCTGCCCAAGCGGCCGGACGGCACTGCCGTTGGATCGGCTGCCCCCACTGTCACTGCCGCACCGGAACCGGACCCCGCACACAGCTCAGCGTCCGGCCCTAACTCCGCTTCGCCAGTTGCCGGAGCCTCCAAAACAGTTACGCCGCCCTTCACCATTGACTGGACTGAAGGGGGGCGGCAAGTTCGCTCCTTCTCTCTTGACGGTCAATGCGTCGCGCCGAAATCCCTGGCCATCGACAGTGCGCATGTACGCCTGTTCGCCGCATGCGGCAACTTGAAGTTACTGGTCCTCAATGCCGACAATGGCAACCTGATCGCCACGCTGCCCATCGGCTCGGACGTGGATGCCATTGGGTACGACTCCAAGAACGGCCTGATCTTTTCCGCCAACGGCGGTGCGGATGGCAACCTCACCATCATTCGCCAGGACGTTACCGACTCCTACGCCGTGGTTCAGAATTTGCCTACGCGCCAGCGTGCACGCACCCTCGCAGTGAATCCAGACACAGGACAGGTTTATCTCGTAACCGACCTGCTCGGCATGGACCTTTCCCGTCCCGGCGGGATCGGCACGCTCCAGACCGACACCGTGAACGGCAGCTTTCAGGTACTCGTTGTCGGCCATTGAGCTCGAGCCTCCTGATCCGTTAACGCCCCCAGAACTGATTGGATTCCCATTGCCGATTTCAGTCTTGACCGCCCCTCAAGGAGTGCAACACTGTACGTATGCTCGACTTCATCACCCAGAACGATCATCCCACGGTGCTCCTTATCGATGACGACATGGTGAGCCGCGAGGTGATGGCCACAGTCCTGACCATGAGCGGCTATCCCGTCCATACCGCTGCTGGAGGATCTGAAGCACTGGCGCTTCTCGCCGGCAATGATTGCGTACCCGCCATCATCCTGATGGACGTCCAAATGCCCGGCCTGAGTGGGCTCCCGCTGATAGAAAAACTGCGCGCCAGCAGCCCGGCCAGACTTTATGTCATCAGCGCCAGCAGCACGCCGCAAGAGGTCCTTGCCGCAGCCGACGGATTTCTTCTCAAGCCCTTTCCGCCTGACGCTCTCACCAGGCTCATTGAAGAGCAGGAGGCGCTTTTGCATCCCCCTGCCGAGCCCGGCCTCGACCCGGAAGAAACAATCGTCAATCCCGAAACCCTGGCCCAGCTTCGCGAAATGATGCCGGACAAGGCGGTCCGCCAGATCTACGAAGCCATTGTCGCCGACCTCGGCCGCCGCACTTCCGCTATCGCCGACGCCATTGCCAAAGGTGAATGGGCTGAGACGCGCCGCCTGGGCCATGCAATCAAGGGGGGCGGGGCCATGGCAGGGGCTTTACAGGTGGCACGCCTCGGCGAATTGATCGAATCCGGGGCACTCGAGATCTCCAACGTTAACCAATCGGATAACAGTTCCGTCATCCTTGCCGATTTGCGCGCCGCCGCCGTCAACCTGCAGCGTATGCTGGATGCTGAATTGAAGCTATAAGTAGCAAAAGGCACTGGAGGTTAGCCCTTCTCGTGGACAAGCCAATCCGCATTGTACTGGCCGACGATCATCCTGTAGTCCGAATCGGCGTGCGCAACATGCTCTCCGAACAAGACGGCTTCGACGTGGTCGGTGACGCCACTGACGGCGACGAGGCTATCACCCAGACGCTTGAGCTCGAGCCCGACATTCTATTGCTCGACCTGCAAATGCCGCGCCTGCCCGGCCTCGAAGCCATGCGCGCCATCATGAGTGGCACGCCAACGGTGAAAATACTTCTGCTCACCTCAACCATCACCACCCAGCAGATCATTGAAGCCCTGCACATCGGCGCTCGCGGCATTGTGCTCAAAGATGCCCTTGCCAGCCACCTGCAGACATCGATTCGCACCGTCTATGGCGGCGATTACTGGATCGGCGGCAAACGCGTCGTCAACCTGGTTTCCGCCCTGCACGACCTCATGCAGCAGGCCGTCGTACCACAGCGCAAGACTTACGGGCTCACTCCGCGTGAACTCGAAGTCGTGGGCTGCATCGTCGAAGGCTGCTCCAACCGCGACATCGCCAAACAGTTCACACTCAGCGAAGAAACCGTCAAACGCCATCTCTCCAACATCTTCGATAAAACCGGTGTCTCCACCCGCCTTGAACTTGCCCTCTTCGCCATTGCCCACCACTTGGTTGAGCCTCAATAACAGGAGCGGCGCAGTTGCCCGCTCCTGTTTTTTTCGCCTTGAGATGAGTTTTGAAAGGGCACGACTTTAGTCGTGCCGCAAAGGCTGCAAAACAAGTGCGGGCTTTAGCCCCTGCCGGGTGCCCAGAGCCTGTCCTGCGCTTGTCGAAGGCTCTAGATTTTGAGACCTGGGAAACCGCGAATTCAAATGGTTCCCGCACTGGCTGACTACTACCCAAGGAACTGCTTTGCCAGCCGTTCCAACACCCCGCCCGTCTCATCGCAGATTCCCGTATGCACTGGCGACGGCTGGATGATGGTGCTGCGCGGTGCACTGAGCCAGTGGAACCGCTCCCGCTGCGACAGCTTTGCAATCGGCCCCGCGCTCTCGTCTCCCGCGCAGATCAGCGGGATCGCCTCCAGGTGTGCGCGCACAACCTCCACGTCGACTTCCGGCCATAGCGCCTTCAGCCGCTGCTCATCAAGATGGATGCGCGCGCCGAGGTATCGCTGTTCCAGGCAGAAAACAACAACACAGGCGTTGATAAACTCCTGCCGCTCCACGCGCGGCACAACGCGAATGACGGTGTAATCAAACGAGGCGGGCATAAGCTTTCATCGCCTCCTGTTCAAAATTCTCCGCAGCCTTCAGCCGCTTCAAAAAGAATTCGAGATAACCCACACGCTTCTCCGCAGCCGTCGCTCCTACGGACACGGACTCCAGCCACGCATCTGGAACCTGCTCCAGAATCTCAACAAATACCTCGCGCGTCAGCCTGTGATGCGCATCGGCTCGAACAGCCTCGATCCGCGATGCCCATGGCAGCAGCACGTGCTGCGCAATCTCAGGGAACGGCGACTCGGCCTTCTGCGGCATCGTCTCCCAGTTGTGGTGGAAATAAAGCGCAGCGCCGTGGTCGATCAGGTAGAGCTTGCGATGCCACATGAGCAGATTCGCATTCCGCGGTGTACGATCCACATTCTGTGTGAACGCATCGAACCACACCGTCAGCGACGCCTCCTCCGCACTCACCGCATCTCGTGCCGCGACGTCGAACATCGTCGACCCCGGCAGATAATCGAGCGCCAGGTTCAGCCCCACGCTGGCTTTCAGCAGTTGCCGTATCTCGGCATCCGGTTCATTCCGCCCCAGGGCCGCATCGATCTCGATGAAAATCAGCTCGGGCACGCGCAAACCCAGCGTCCGCCCAATCTCTCCCGCCACCAGTTCCGCCACCAGCGCCAGGGCCCCTTGCCCCGCCCCGCGAAACTTGGTCACATAAATCCCCAAGTCGTCCGCCTCCACAATCGCAGGCAACGATCCCCCTTCGCGCAGCGGAAGCACATAGCGGGTTGCGGTTGCGGTTCGCAGCATGGTGCATTCAGTTTAGCGGTTCAACCCTAAAGACGATCTCTTTGTCTTCTTCCCGGAGGGAAGGAATGAGAATAGCCCAGGGGAAGCGAAGTGCACCCCTGGGAACACATTCCAGCCAAATCTGCCGCCCCGTAGGGCGCGGCTCGAACCGGGGACGAAAGCCAATTTCCCAACCAAGCGATTCCGCTGATGAGCGCATCCGCTTGCCGACGCGTCTTTTCGTTCAAGATCTTTCGGTTCTCAGCGTGCCCAAACCAGGCAGAAGGAGAATTTGTTCCTCTGGCTGTTGACTCTCATACTGGCAGCGGTAGACCATCAGTCAGATGGCATGTTCAAGCAATCCTCATGATTCCCTTGCTGTTTCCGGCGGAGATGTTTCAGGCTGCCCACAAAGAAAAAGGAAAAACACCATGCGTTCGATGCGCTCCCTCTCCTTGCTGGCATTGGCTTTTCCTTTGCTGTGCGGAGCAGCGGCAATGGCTCAGGCTGTCGCACCGTCAGTCCGGATCGTCAACCCGATCGACGAAAACGACCTGGTCACGCTCGCGGGCAACACGCACCCGCTTGCCGATGCCAAGACCGACCGGGGCCGCGTAAGTCCGGATCTGCCCATGACCGACCTGATCCTGGTGTTGAGCCGCAGTCCGGAGCAGCAAGCCGCCTTCGACAAGTTCGTGGAGAGCCAGTACACGCCCGGCTCACCGAACTTCCATCAGTGGCTCACTCCGGAACAGGTGGGCATTGAATTCGGCCCGTCCATGGCCGATATTGCCACCATTTCGAATTGGCTCACCGGGCACGGCTTTTCGATTGGCGAAGTAACCAAAGATCGATTGTCAATCCGCTTCAGCGGCACTGCGGAGCAAGCAGAGAGTACCTTCCATACCGAGATTCACAACCTTGAAGTGAGGGGCATTCAGCATATCGGCAACATGAGCGACCCGCGGATTCCCGCCGCGCTGACACCCACAGTGATCGGCGTCAAGTCGCTGCATGACTTCTTTGCGCGGCCTCTTCATCGGACGGGCAACATAGTGACCCGGAATTCGCAAACTGGAAAATGGCTGCGCCCAACGAATGCCTCAGCCGAATCGACTGTGAATGCCGAATCCGTAGCGGGGAATGCCAAATCGAGGCCTTCGGCGCCCAGGCCGCAATTCGGCATCAGCGTACCTGCCGGCACCGGCACCAATGCCTACCTGGTTGAAGATGTTGTGCCCTACGATTTCGCCACCATCTACAACGTCCTTCCACTTTGGAATGCCAGCACTCCCATCGATGGCGCCGGCCAAACCATCGCCATCGCCGGAACCAGCGACATCGTGCTTTCTGACGTGACCACGTTCCGTAGCACCTTCGGTCTTCCGGCCTACACTTCGGCGGACCAGCCAACGGTCATCTCCGGCAACAAGCAGCCTCTGACAGTTTGCCCGGATTCCGCTGGACTCTGCACCGTGGACGACCTGATCGAGAACACGCTGGATGTTGAGTGGTCCGGATCGATCGCCAAGGGCGCAAACATCGTGCTGGTCGCATCGTATCCAGCCTCGTCATCGGACGATGCTCTTTACGATTCAGAGAGCTATATCGTCCAAAATAAAACGGCGAACATCATGAACGTGAGCTACGGCGGGTGCGAACTCTTCCAAGGCACAGCCGGCAACGTGGAGTACTACAACCTATGGCAGAGCGCATCTTCAGAAGGGATTGCCGTATTCGTTTCTTCGGGCGATGGAGGTTCAGCCGAGTGCGATGACGGCGCCAGTATCGCAGCCGGGAATCCGTATTCCGCTCAATACGGTCTTGCCGTCAATGGCCTTGCGTCCACCCCGTACAACACGGCAGTCGGCGGCACAGACTTCAACTGGTGTTCCCTGGCATCCACGACAGAATGCACGGCCGCGCCCTATTGGAACTCGACCAACGCTGCCAATGGGTCCAGCGCAATCGGGTACGTGCCGGAGGTTCCCTGGGACGACACCTGCGCTAACCCCCTCACTGTGACCTATCTCGAGAACTGGGCCACCAGTACAGATGCCGGGAACGTTGGCGGTGTGACTGATCCGGAGAGCGGCTGCAACTTTGTCTACAAGAACTGGCAGACAGTGAATACAGGCAGCGGCGGCGCCAACCTCTCCTTTTTTGTCGATACGGTTGGCGGAGGCGGTGGCGCCAGCGGCTGCGTGGTCAACGATGGCAACACCGTAGCCAGTTGCGCTGCCTCCACCACAACCACGGGCACGGCCAACGGCTCCATCACCCTGGTCAAAGACGGTTGGCCCAAGCCCAGTTGGCAGACAGGCGTCGCCGGCATTCCCAGCGATGGAGTGCGCGATCTCTCCGATGTTTCCTTCTTCGCCTCCGACGGCTATGTGTCCAGCAGTGCCTACCTGATTTGTGTTTCCGCCGTCGCGTCCTGCACATACTCCACCACCAGCGAGCCAACCTCCCTTGAAGTTGGCGGGACTTCGGTTTCGTCACCGGCAATGGCGGGCGTAATGGCGCTGATCGATCAGAAAGCCGGCAAGGCTCAGGGCAACCCCAATGCCGCACTCTACGCACTGGCTTCCAAACAGACCTACTCGGACTGCGTTGCAGAGAAAACCACCAACAGCAATGGTTGCTACTTCAACGACATCGACTCCGGAACCACCGCCGTCCCATGCGACTACGGAGCCACCGAGGGCAATCCGGCAACTGCAGGCATTCTATCGCCCGACTGCACGGCGGCCCACTCCGGGGATCTGGTTGGGATCCTCCCCAGCTACAGCGCGGGTGTGGGATACGACCAGGCCACAGGCCTCGGCTCTCTGAATGTTGCCAACGTCGTAAATGCCTGGCCGGGCGACACAGCCGCCGGAACAGCGGCCGTGACGGTCACCGTAACAGCGACTCCAACCACCTTGCCTGTGAATTCCGCTCTGAGTGTTGCGGTCACGGTAGCTTCCACACCCAGCGGAGGAGCTACCCCAACCGGAACAGTGGCGCTCTCCGGCAGCTATACGTCATCGGCGGAGACGCTTTCATCCGGGGCCTATACCTTTACGATTCCCGCCAACAGCCTTACTGCTGGAACCGACGCTCTCACGGTCAGGTACAGCGGTGACTCGACCTATTCCACCGAAATAGGCGCGACCACTGTAACGGTGACAGGAGCCACCTCCGGCTCCGGCACGTTTACGCTTTCTGCCACCACGCCGGCTTCCGTTGCACCCGGAACCTCGGCCACGTCAACCATCACCGTGAGCGAATCGAATAGTTACGTGGGGACCGCCACGCTCAGTTGCTCGCTCACCACATCCAGCCCCTCCAGCGTGACGGACGCGCCCAGTTGCTCCCTCTCAAGCTCGACCGTGTCGTTGACCTCCAGCGCCACCAGCGGCACCGTCACGGCCACAGTAACGTCGACCGCAGCCACCACCAGCCAGTTCGCAAGGCCTGATCCTCATCACAAAGGCCGGGAATGGATGGGCGTCGGCAGCGGCGCGGTCCTCGCCTTCTTGGTCTTCCTGGGGATTCCGGCCCGGCGGCGCAGTTGGCGGTCGATGCTGGGTGCTGCTGTCCTGATCGTGGCTCTCGGCGGCATGGCAGGTTGCGGAGACTTCTGGCAAGCTCCGGCTGGAAACACCGCAGGGGGAACCACAGCCGGTACCTATACGTTCACCGTCAGTGGAACCGGAGATCCCACAGTCACGGCAGTCTCAACCACGTTCGTTGTCACGGTGAATTAGGTCTGGGACCGTTTGTACTTATTCCAGCTCCATGCCCCATCCTTTCGCGTTTTTTCTGGCGAAAGGGTGGGAGACCACGAACCCTAAAGCGCCAGGTCACGCGTTAATGGACTTAGCCCACGGTTCGAAGGAACGCCGCAATGAAGATCGCCTTTCTCGGACTCGGCAAAATGGGTATGCCCATGGCGCGCCGGCTGCTTCAGGCCGGCCATCGACTGACCGTCTGGAATCGCACACCCAGCCGCGCCGAGCCGCTTACCGCTCAGGGAGCCACACTCGCTGCCACTCCTGCGCAAGCAGCGCAATCTGCCGACGCCGTGCTCACCATGCTCTTCGATGACGCGGCCAATGAAGCAGTACTCTTCGGCCCCGAGAACGATCGCTCCGCAGGCGTGCTCGAAGCGCTAAGGCCCGGCGCGCTGCATATCGCCTTCTCCACAATCAGCGTTGCGCTTTCCGAGAGGCTCACCATCGAGCACCAAAGCCGCGGCCAGCGCTTTGTTGCCGCTCCCGTGTTTGGCCGCCCCAACGTGGCAGAAGAAGGCCGCCTCTGGATCGTCGCCGCCGGTGAGGAATCGGCCATCGCCGCTGCCCGCCCGCTGCTTGAACCACTCTCCCGCGGCCTCTCCGTCATTGGCCCGGAGCCGCGCCAGGCCCATGCGCTCAAGCTGGGTGGCAACTTCCTCATCGGCGCCATGATTCACTCGCTCGGCGAATCGTTCGTCTTCGCCGCGGGGCAGGGCATCGATCCCGCAATCTTCCTTGAAACGGTCAACAGCGCCCTCTTCCAGTCCCCGTTTTATGCCGCCTACGGGAAGGTCATGCTTCATCCGCCCAGAGACGCCGGCGCCAACATCGATCTGGGCGCGAAAGACCTCCGCCTGCTCCGTGAAGCCGCCGCCGCCCGTCACACGTCGGTCTCACTTGCAGACACGCTGGCCGAAGTCTTTGCTGAGATCCAAAGATCGGGGCTGGGCAATGAGGATTGGGCTGTCGGCCAGTACCGCATGGCGCAACAGCGCGGAAATCTTTCTCAAGAACTGTGATCCCGCTCTCTGACAAACACCGCGGATTTCACACTAAGATAGAAACATGAGCCTCAAAGGAAGAATTGTGTTCATCACCGGGGCCAGCGCCGGCATTGGCGCGGCCACTGCTTTGGCCTTCGCCGCCGCCGGCGCCCGTCTGCTGCTGGCCGCACGGCGCACTGTCAAACTGTCGCAGGTTGCCTCGCTTGCCATGGAGCGAGGCGCCGCCGCAGTCCACTCCATCGACCTCGATGTTCGGAACTATCGAGCCGTCCAGGACGCCATCGACTCACTCCCGGCCGAGTGGGCTGAGATTGACATCCTGGTCAACAACGCCGGCCTTAGCCGTGGCCTGGACAAGCTCTATACCGGCAGGATTGACGACTGGGACGAGATGATCGACACCAACGTCAAGGGATTGCTCTATGTCTCGCGTGCTGTTATTCCCGGCATGGTGGTCCGTGGCCGCGGGCACATCGTCAACCTCGGGTCAACAGCCGGAGAGATCAGTTACCCCAACGGAGCCGTCTACTGCGGCACCAAGGCCGCCGAGCGCGCCATCAACGACGGCCTGCGCCAAGACCTGCTTGGAAGCCCGGTCCGTGTCACCAGCATCGACCCTGGAATGGTTGAGACGGACTTCAGCCTGGTCCGCTTTCACGGCGATGAAGAGCGCGCCGAAAAGGTCTACAAGGGACTGACGCCGCTCTCGCCGGAAGACGTTGCCGAGGCTATCGTCTGGGCCGCCAGCCGTCCGGCGCACGTTAATATCGCCCGCGTCAGCATAACCTCCATCCACCAGGCCAACTCGCTGCTCTTCCACCGCGAGGGATAGAACCTAATCAACCCACTCGGCGGTGAGTAGCCTTGGAGTGAAAAGTCACTTGCCGATCTCGCGCATCAGTTTCATGAGAGAGCCAACCACCGCGCTGGAAGCCGAACTATACTCGCTCTTCCCGCCCAGCGACACGGATTCTTCCATGCGCTCGCCTGCGTCGGCCTTCCTCACAATCTCTCCGGCGGCCTTGTGGAAACGCGCATGGTCCGAGATTAGCTGCGCATACCCCGCCCAGCCGGATTGCTTGCGCCCCTCGCCATAAAGCCATTTTCCAAGTTCGCACTCGTTGTCCCGCGACAGCGAGTCCGCATTCAAACTGTGGTTGGGTTTGGCAATGTACGCCGCCAGCTTCCCCTTCCAATGCGCATGCGCCTGAATTGCCTCATTGACATCCATCGATGAGTCTCCTCGAAAACGAAGAAGCACAACTCCGTCTCTTCCTCATCATCGGAAGTCCGCACCATTTACTTTAGATTCCATGCCAGACGCACGAGACGGGAGCGCCCTCTATTTGCGCGGGGATGCCCATGCAGATGCCGGCACCGGCTGTTTCAGCGATTCAGAACCCGCCCGGCCAGTGCAAATTCAATCTCGGGCCTACCGGCTGTATTCCCAGGAAACCGCCAAACCGCAATTCGGCTACTCCATGGCCCCGATTTGCGCCTCAATCTGCGCCAGAGCCGCTTCCAATGCAGTCCGCCGCGACGGATTCGAAGTCTTCTGCGAAAGGATGTTTTCCCGCTGCAGATGGAGCGCTTGCTTCTGCCGTTCCTTCACTGTGCGGACCTGGTCCGCCGCACGTCGCTGGTCTTCGCTGACAAACTCGTTGTCGGCGACCACCTCCGCTTGCTGCAGTGCATTTGCCATCTGATCCTCCACCGATTTACTTTCCCATCCACGAGCCATATCTTCATTCTACGGGGCTTTGTAGCAGCGCGTCCCGCGAAACAGGAAGTTCAACCTCCGCAAGCTTGGAGTTTTTCTCATGCGCGTTTGGCAGATTTCATCGTTTGGCATTGATTCTTTGGAGTTTGTAGAGCAGCCCACCCCCACGCCCGAGGCGGGCGAAGTGCTCGTCAGGGTCCGCGCGATTTCTTTCAACTATCGGGACTTGCTGGTCGTCAAAGGCCTCTACAACCCCAAATTGAAGCTTCCCCGCATCCCCTGTTCCGATGGAGCCGGCGAAGTGGTAGCCGTGGGAGAAGGCGTCTCGCTCTGGAAGATCGGCGACCGGGTAGCCGCCATTTTCATGCAGAATTGGCTCGACGGACCACCCACCGCCGCCAAGTCCCGTCGCGCTCTCGGCGGCGACATCGACGGCATGTTGACCGAATACATCGTCCTCAAGGAATCCGGCCTGGTGGCCATCCCCGAGCACCTCAGCTTTCAGGAAGCCGCCACTCTTCCGTGCGCCGCCGTTACTGCTTGGAACGCCCTATCCGTAGGCGACATCAAGCCCGGAGCCACCGTCCTCATCCAGGGAACCGGCGGCGTCGCCATCTTTGCCCTGCAGCTTGCCCGCCTCCGCGGTGCCCGCGTCATCGGCATTTCCAGCAGCTTTGAAAAACTCGAACGCGCCTATTCGCTAGGCCTCGACGCCGGCCTCGACTACAAGGAAACCCCCGAGTGGGACCGCTGGGCACTCGACGAAACCGCCGGCCAAGGCGTCGACCTCGTGGTCGAAGTAGGTGGCGTCGCCACTCTTCCCCGCTCCCTGCGCGCTTTGAGAATCGGCGGAGCCATCGCCCAGGTCGGCGTACTTTCTGGAGCCACCGATCCGACGCCCTTCCCCATCTCCACCATCCTCCATAAACAGGTCCACCTGCGGGGCATCTACGTCGGCTCCCGCCAGGACTTCGAAGACCTCAACAAAGCCATTACCCTGGCCGTGCTGCGCCCCGTCGGCGAAAACTTCCATTGGTCCCAGGCCCGCGAGGCCCTGGCAAGAATGGAAGAAGGCTCCCACTTCGGCAAGCTTGTCCTCACTATCGACTAGTGTCCTGAGCCCGAAGTTCATATCAACAAATAATCTGTCATCCTGAGCAGCCTGACTTGCCGTTGCAAGTTACGCCAGGAATGAACTCCGTACCGGATCTGCCACAAAAGCCCCGTGCCCCGTTCTTGCGCCTTTTTTCTGGCGCAAGGGCGGGAGACCTCAGCCCTCAACCAGCCTTGTTCATAGGGAGCGAAGCGTACTTCAGCGGAGTCGAAAGCCTGCCCTGAGCAACGTCGAAGGGAACCCGCTTCTCGGGAAGCTCGTGGCAAACCAAGTGGTCCCCAACAATTGCCACGAACTCCTCCAGACACCACTCTGGTTCTTTACTTGCTGCTTTCAATAGTCTTCTTCACGCTGCCCAGCGCAATCGCTCCCAGCAGTCCGATCACCAGCACCAGCGCCGTCCACAAAAGAGCGGGATGTTTTTCCGTGAACGGCCGCTCATCGGGACGGGACTCGTAAGCTGCATTGGCCAACTCCGCGCCCGCCTGCGCCTTGGCCGCATCGGCCTGCGGGGCAAACAGCGTTGCATAGTCGTAGCGCGGCGCCGCCAGCGCCCCATCACCGTAGTAGAGCGTGTAATTGCCGGACCCCGCCGCCTCAAAGCAAAGGTCGCGCTCCAGCATTTGCAGGCGCACCGACTTGACCGTCAGCGGAGCGTCGTCGCCGTTGTCAATCGTAATCGTCCACTTCGCAGGCGTATCGAAATCCGCGCTCGGCGCATCGATCGTCAAGTGCTCCTCGTCGATGCGGTGGCCGTTCTGCACGCTGTGTACGCGCAGCAGATTTCCGGAACCCGTGACCATCTGCGGATATCGCGGCGAATCTGTCGCCGGCGTCTTCTGAATCGGCTCAACCTGGATGCTCACATCGCGGCTGAACAGGGCCGGTTGCGCGCCCGCCGCAAACACCACCCGGTCCACCGGAACATGCGCAGGGACGGTGAACACGAAAACAGAATTGTGTTCCTTCCGCGAGACCTGCGCGTTCTCAGCCACCGTTACATAGCGTGGTTCACTCTCCGGCAACCGCACAACCGATAATCCCGTAACAATCTCCGGCGACAATGGCCCAGCGATCCTGAAATGCAAATACTTGAAGTCCGACTCCGGCAGATGAAGCACGGTGCTGCGCCCCAGCCTCTGCTTGGTAAGATCGAAAATTGTGAACGACCCCAGCTTCGTCCCAGTGCCGCCCGCCTGTTTCTGGCTTCCGGAAACCTGCACCGTCACAATAAAGTTCTGTGCCTTTACATCGAGATCCAGATCGCTGTAATGTCCATCCGGCAACTCGGCATCGAACACGGTTTGTCCGCCCTGCAAGCCCTTATTGAGCGGCGATAGCGCGCCCTGCGCAGCCACAGCCAGAGCGGCCATGTGAACCACATACGGTGTCTCCGTGCCATCGCGATACAAACGCAGATCGGCAAGTCCAGCCGCGGCGTGGGTGAAGATTCCCCCATCCACAACCATGCAAGCCTGCGCCGCATGAGCAGGCAGATTCTCCACCGGTCGCTGAAAGTGAAAATAACGAATCTCCGGGGACGCCGCCATCAATGCCAGCAGCAGCAAACTCGCGCCAGGCTTCATGCGCTCTGTCCTTCCTGTTTGTCTTCGCTTTTCGCGCCGCGCAGGTTCAGCCAGTCACGCTGATAAACAAAGCTCACCGCCAACAGCAGCGCACCGAGGCCCAGGAAGCTCAAGATGCGGTAGCCCTGGCTCAACTCGCTCATATCCACCAGGAAGACTTTGCCCACCGAAACGGCTAGCAGCACCAGCCCCTGCCAGCGCAGAAACGCCGACCTGCGCCAGAACCCCACCGCCAGCAGGATCGCGCCGAACAGCATGAACCACGCCGAGTAAGAGAACTGCGCGTACATTCTATGCAACTCGAACTGGCGGCTCCATTCCGTGCTCGATTCCTGCACCCGCCAGAAGCTGTTGATCTCCAGGCTCACCGCCAGCAGAATCAGCGCATTCACCAACAACGAAGACCCAATCGCAATTGCCGGCCAACCGATCGATTCCTTCTGGCTCTCTTGCGCTCGCGCCTTCATCGCCACCCATGCGGAAAATACGAACACCGCGATCGCCACGCAATAGGTCCCAAATCGCCCATTGAAAACAGGGGTCATCGATGCCGTCGGATTCACTGTGAGCAGCGCAATCAATCCCAGCACCAGGCAACCCAGCGACAGCACGCGCAGAAGCTTCGACTTCACGCAACTCGAAACCCACAACAGCGCCGCGCCCTCCACCAGCCAGCCGATCGTCAGCCATCGCCCTTGCGCCTTCAAGGGAATCGCAATCGTCAAAAACACCACAGCCGCCGCCAGGTGCAGCGACTCCAGTACTGCCGGACTAGCCCGCAGCCTCCCCTGCGCAGGCAACCGCAGCAACAACAGATAGAACGCCGCAAAGACCACAGCCAGCCACGGCCCGGCCCATTGCGTTGAAGCCCTGTCCAGCAATTCATAGAACCCGATGAATCCCAAGGAAGCGTTTGCAACCGGCAGTAACACCAGCGCCAGCGTGTCCCATCCACGGATGCCCTCGGTGTCTTCGTTCTTCACCCGCACCAGCCGCGGCGCGAAGGCAAAGATCAGGAAAAAGCAGAGCAGAAAGAACGCCGTCCGCCCAAATTGCCACTCGCTGTAATACTCCAGCCACCAGCCCACAACAATCAGCGCTGTGCCGGTGAAGGAAGCAAACAGCAGCCGCGACCACGGCCGCAGCACCACCAGAATCAGCACCGCAACATCCATCAGCAGCAGATAACTGAAGAGCGTAACTTCGTGGTTCTCACCCGTCGAAAGCAGCAGAGGTGTACTCAGCCCGCCCACAATTGCGTACAGCGCCAGCAGCTCCGCATCCTGTACCCAGGCCATGAATCCGTTGAACGCTGTTACCAGAATCATGGCTCCAAAGGCCGCGCTCGCAGGCATCAGGTGGAAGAGCGAGAACGCCGCCCACAGCGACAGGTAGAGAACTCCGCTGCCAACCGCTTTCAACGAATAAGAAAACGCCGCATAGCCTTTGGTCCTGAATCGCTCCGACCAGGCAATCAACCCAGCGCCCGCAACCAGCCCGATCAACACGCGGCCCAGCGGACCAATCCAATGATTGTCGATTGCATATTTCAGGAACCACGCCGCCGCAATCAGAACTGCCAGAATGCCGACGCGATTGAACCACTGCGACCCGATCCTGCTTTCCAGCGATCGCTCGTCTTTCGGCTTTGCCGCACCCATCGAGGCAAAGATCGGCCGCGCCGGCTGCGGTGGGGCAGACGTCGCTTGCGCGGCCACCGGAGCCCCTACCTCGACACCGCCCGCGGGAACACTCGGCGGTATCGGCACAGTGGCCGTTTCGGCAGCAGCCCGCGGCTTGGCGTCTTCCAGCACCACTCCGCGCCGCCGCAACGCCTCTTCGATCCGGAGCACGCGGTTGCGCAGTTCCACAACCTCGTTTTCAACGCTGCCACTAAAGTCAGAGTTCATTGCCGTCCACTCTACAGCACAGCTGGCTCCTTTTCCAGTAAGAAGCATTCGACGCCTGTGCCGACACATATTACTTTTCAATTGACTCGAGGGAGATTCGCAAATTGCCTTCGCCGCTACTCGTCCATTCAGAGCGAGCAGGAGCAATCGTGTTCTTGAACAGAGTGGTCGATCGATTGCCTTTTGTGACCGAGTATTCCCTAGAGGGAGAAATATGTGGCATTTCGCTGGAGTTCGTTCGTTTCGGGCTTGGTTTCAGGGGCATGAATGCCCCTGCTCCCTCCGAAAGCTGGTGCGATAATGATGCATACCAACAAATTTCCCTCCCAGACCTGGTGAACCCCCTTGATTGTCGAAATTGAAGCCCTGACCAAGATCTACGAGTCCAAGCTTCGCGTTGTCGCGGTCGACGGCATCGATCTGGAACTGAAGCAGGGGGAGATCTTCGGCCTTCTCGGCCCCAATGGCGCGGGAAAGACCACCACCATCAGCATTGCTACCACCCGCACGCTCCCCACCAGCGGCGCCGTCCGCATCGCCGGCATCGACGTCGTCAAGCACCCCGCCCATGCCCGCCGCCACATCGGAGTCGTCCCCCAGTTCAACACGCTCGACCGCTCCCTTTCGGTTTACGAGAACCTCTACTTCCATTGCCGCTACTTTGGCTTCTCCCATTCCCAGGCCAAGTCCCGCTCGCTCGAACTCCTCGACCAGTTCCTGCTCACCGAGCGCAAGAGCGTAATGCCCAGCCAACTCTCCGGAGGCCTGGCCCAGCGCGTACAAATCGCGCGCGCCATCGCCCACAGGCCCGCCGTCCTGTTTCTCGACGAGCCCTCAGCCGGCCTCGACCCGCAGAGCCGCCTGGCCATGTGGACCGCCGTCGAAGGCCTGCGCAACGAAGGCATCACCGTTCTGCTCACCACGCACTACATGGAAGAAGCCGACGCGCTCGCCGACCGCGTAGCCATCATCGACTATGGCCGCGTGCTGGCCCTCGGTTCGCCTGAAAAGCTCAAAGTCACCTTCGGCGCGCAAACCATGTTTGACTTCAAGCTCAAATCCCACGCTGCTCTTGAGCCGCTGCTCTCGAGGCTCAAGGCGCGCCAAGACGTGACCAGCGCCGAAGCCACGGCTGACGGCCTGCGCGTCATTGCTCCCACCTCCGACGGCCTGCTGCCCGACCTGGTCCAAGCCGCCTCCGGCTTCGGTCTCCGCGACCTGGCCATCACCGAGCCCAGCCTGGAAACAGTCTTCATCCAACTGACAGGGAGGGACCTGCGTGAATAGCACAACAGAAACAGGGAACAGGGGTCGGGGAACAGGGATCGGTTCAGGACTTACCCTCCGCGACTCGTACGGCTCTGCCATTTTCATCAAGTCATTTTTCGGCCTGTTGCAGCGCGACCTGCGCGTGCTCATGCGCGAGTTTGTTCCCTTTCTGCTGCGCGTAGGCATGCAGCCCCTGCTGTTTCTATTTGTTTTTACGTTCATCCTGCCCCGCATGGGCGGCGGCAACCCCATGGCTTCCGGCGGAGGTGTGGACTTCGGCACCATCATTCTGCCCGGCCTCATGGCAGTGGCCATCATGTTCTCCGGCATCGCCGCCGTCGCCCTTCCGCTCTCATCCGAGTTCGGCATCACCCGCGAAATCGACGACCGGGTGATGTGCCCCTTGCCGCTCTGGGCCGTGGCGCTTGAGAAAGTCTGCTTCAGCGCCATGCAGAGCATTGTGGGCGCACTACTGGTTATTCCCATGGCGTTCTACATTCCCGCTGTACCGGTCCACGCCGATCTCAATCGCTGGTTCTTGCTGGCTCTGGTTCTCGTGCTCTCCAGCCTGCTGGCAGGTTCCCTGGGCCTGGTCATTGGCTCAATCGTAAACCCAAAGCACATCGGGCTGGTCTTTTCCATCATTGTTGTGCCGATCACATTTTTGGGATGCGTCTACTTCCCCTGGGCCAAGCTGGACAAGATCCGCTGGCTACAGGTGGGCGTGCTCTTCAATCCCATCGTCTATATGAGTGAAGGCCTGCGCGCCGCCGTCACCCCCGGCATCGCTCACATGCCCTGGTGGGCCATCCTTCCTGCGCTGGTGCTCTTCACGGCCGGGCTGGGCAAGCTGGGTTTGCGCGGGTTCCTGAAACGAGTTCTGACCTAGCACCGTGACTGGGTAATTTCGTAATCGAGAGCATTTTCGGAAATAGTGTAGTCCTGGATTTTATTGGTATCCCACCCTTTCCCGCAGAAAAAAACGGAAAGGATGGGGCGCGGAAGTCTACAGAAAAAGCGGAAATGCTCTAGAGCGCAGCCGCCCCGTCCATGAGAACCTTCGCCGGGCCGGTCACTCCACCGTATGCCTCGAGCGTCAATTCGGGAGCATGTGCGGTCACAGCATCCTTGGTGACGTTGGGGGACGTAACCGATGTGTGGCAAGCGGAGACAGCCGGAATTCAAGTCAAATAGGTACTACAGGAACAAGGGCGCCATCGCAAAAGTCACGGTGCGGAGCAGCTTGATCTGCAGGTGCGGCCATATTGTGCGCAAAGAAAACGCCGCCCATTTTCAGGCGGCGTTTTCTTCGATCTTCAAGACAGAAATCAGTTGCTATCCCTTGGATTCAATCCTCATTCCATAGAACGATCTCCGCACGAAGAACACCGACACCAGGAAGAATACGACTGCCAGACTGTGTGTAAGCAGCGGATTGTTCGCACTGAGTGTCACTGCCAGCTCCACAGCAAGTAATCCGAACAACGTCGTGAACTTGATAATCGGATTCATTGCCACAGAAGAAGTGTCTTTGAACGGATCGCCGACGGTGTCTCCGATCACGGTCGCGTCATGCAGAGGCGTACCTTTCTGTTTCAGGTCGACCTCTACGACTTTCTTCGCATTGTCCCAGGCACCCCCGGCATTCGCCATGAAGATCGCCTCGTACAAGCCGAAGATCGCAATCGAGAACAGGTAGCCGACAAACAAGAACGGCTCCATGAATGCGAACGCAAGTGTAGAGAAGAAGACGGCGAGAAAGATGTTGAACATTCCCTTCTGCGCGTACTTCGTGCAGATCTCCACCACCTTCTTGCTGTCATTGACCGATGCCTTCTCCGCCCCTTCCAGGTGGATGTTCGCCTTGATGAACTCGACCGCCCGGTACGCGCCGGTGGTGACCGCCTGCATCGAAGCGCCCGCGAACCAGTAGATCACCGCGCCACCGCAGATCAACCCAAGCATGAAGGGCGCGTGCAGCAGAGAGAGCTTTTCAACATTAATGGTCAGTCCGTGGGTCAGGGCCATGATGATCGAGAAGGTCATCGTGGTTGCGCCCACCACGGCTGTGCCGATCAGCACCGGCTTGGCCGTAGCCTTGAACGTATTGCCGGCTCCATCGTTGGCTTCGAGCAGGTATTTCGCGCGTTCGAACTTCGCGTCGATGCCGTAGTCCTTCTTCAACTCGGCTGCAATGTTCGGAACCTCTTCAATCAGCGACAACTCGTAAACGGATTGAGCATTGTCGGTGACCGGTCCGTAGGAGTCCACCGCAATCGTGACCGGACCCATCCCAAGGAAGCCGAACGCCACGAGACCAAACGCGAAGACTGCCGGAGCAAGCATCAGGACTTCCATGGACGGGCCCGTACTGAAGAAATAGCCCAGTCCCATGAGCGCGACCATGCTCAACCCAAGCCAGTAGGCTGACATATTGCCGGCCACAATTCCCGACAATATCCCGAGGGAAGCTCCACCTTCCCTTGCCGATGTCACGATTTCTTGCACGTGGCCCGATTTGGTTGAAGTGAAAACCTTGACCAATTCGGGGATGAGCGCGCCCGCCAGGGTTCCGCACGAGATGATGGAAGCCAGCTTCCACCACAGTGTTCCGTCGCCGAGCGTGGGGATCATGTAGTACGTCACGATGTAAGTCACGATGATGGAAACGATGGACGTAATCCACACCAGCGAGGTCAACGGCGCCTCAAAGTCCATCTCGTCGGCGTGTGCATATCTCGCCTTGGCGATTGCGCCATTCACGAAATAGGCGAGAGAACTGGAAATCAGCATGGCCACGCGCATCACGAAGATCCATACCAGCAGTTGCACCTGCGTGGTGGGCTCCTTGACGGCCAGCAAAATGAAGGTGATCAAGGCCACGCCGGTGACGCCGTAGGTCTCAAAGCCATCGGCGCTCGGGCCAACGGAGTCGCCCGCGTTATCTCCCGTGCAGTCTGCAATGACGCCCGGGTTACGCGCATCGTCTTCCTTGATCTTGAAGACGATCTTCATCAGGTCGGAGCCAATGTCGGCGATCTTGGTGAAAATGCCGCCGGCAATACGCAACGCCGCGGCGCCCAGGCTTTCGCCGATCGCGAAGCCAATGAAGCATGGACCCGCAAAATCGCGAGGGATGAACAAAAGGATGAACAGCATGATGAGCAGCTCGACAGATATCAGCAACATGCCGATGCTCATGCCGGCCTTCAGCGGAATCGCAAAGCATGGATACGGTTTGCCGCGCAATGCCGCGAACGCCGTCCGGGAGTTCGCAAATGTGTTGACGCGAATTCCGAACCATGCCACCCCGTAGCTGCCCGCGATGCCGACCAGCGAAAACAACAAAATTACCGTCAGCGTTTCCCAAATGGGTTTTCCCGGAACCGGCGCCAGAACGCCGAAGTACAATGCGATAATCACCGCGATGAAAGTCCAGAGAAGAAGAATGAACTTGCCCTGCGTCACCAGGTACGTCTTGCACGTTTCATAAATCAGCTCCGAGATTTCGAGCATCGAGCGATGAACCGGCAGGTTCTTCAACTGCATATAGATTGTCAGTCCGAACAACAGGCCGAAGAAGCAAATGACCAATCCATAAATCAGAAGCGCATGTCCGTTGATGCCGAGAAAATTCACGCTCGACAAATCCGGAAGCACCAAGTTGGCTTCCCCTCCGCCCGCGTGCTCCTGCGCGCTGGCGAACGTGGGAAGCAGCAGGCCCGTACCAAGAAGGGCCGCCACCGTCATGTACCGGCGCTTCAGAAACGCCGCGGTGACGGAACCTGCCCCGGTCACCTGGCGCGCAAAGAAGAAGGCCACAAAGAGCGAAAGAACGCTCACAGCCAGAAAGAATTCCACCCAATTCGCTACAGTCACATGTCCTCCCGAACAAAGGTTTGAAGCCGTATCTCGAACGACCCCCAGAAAACGCGACCTCTCAAAACGCTGGGGAAAAGTCACCGGAAGCCTAACACCCGCATTGCCACCTGTCGAGTGATTGCAGTCACACGGTTCCCCAACCCCTGCATTTCCCGCGGAAAAGCCCTTCCCCAAAGGCCATTTCAGGGCTGAATCCACGGCAAACTGGCACTTTCCCGCCTTGGCTCCGATTCCCGAAAAGGGACGGAACCGTCTCTCTTCAACGGCCGGACACGGCAGCAGCCCCTTATTGCAGCGGAATATCGAATTTATCTTCAGGAAATCGCTCTTGCAGGTTCTGGTCTGCCGGGTCATATACCCGGCCCCCAGACCACGGGTGCAGCTTGAACAGCACCAGTACGTCCCGGTCGGGATTGTCGAAGGCGCGAAAACTGGCCACCTGCTCCACATAGTAGCGGCTATGCAGATCCTCAATCGCACCCTTGTCAATATTGTTCCAGGCCGCATACCAGCCGGGCCGGTAGTAGCCCAGCTTCCCCACCAGGTCCGTCATTCCCGCGGTCGGCGTCACAAAAATATCGTTGATCGCCGGCAAATGCGCGACCATCGCGATGTCATCCCCACTCACCGATACCAGCAGTCGATTCCCGTTGGGATGCTGGTCGATATACCGCGTCAGCCGCTCCGCAGCATCCACAAACGTGTACTCCGGATGCGCCGCGTAATTCAGCGTCCACGCCCCATTCATCCCCACCGCCAGCGCGACCAGGCCCAGAACCGCCCAACCCAGCCAACGCTCCAGCCCGCGGCGAATCCGCTGCGCACGGCCCTGCAACTCGCCCCCGGAATCCGCAACTCCCATCAGCGCTCCCGCCCCCTGCGCCACAATAAAGAAACAGAAGACCGCCACCAACGCAAAGTAGCGCGGCTGCGGATGATTCTGGTAAGTCATGAACAGGACGTAACCTACAACCGCCAACACCGACGCCCCAAAAACCGGGTCGAGCAGCAGCCTCCGTCCCGGCTTGCTCCGCCACGCCAGCACCGCTCCTACCACCACCAACCCGGCCAGTGGAACCAGGATGTAGTCCACCCATAGCCCGCCATGAAACGACCACCAAAAGCTGATCAGCGGCCAATAGAACTCCGTCGGCCTCGGATATTTGTTCACGAAAAACAGGTATTTGTAATCCACCAGCAGTCCAGCGCGAACCACCACAGCCATCCACAACCCATAGCTGATAGCAAAGGCCGCAGCCGCAATTCCAAGGCACCGCACGGCCAGCCTGCGCCTCTCCCAAAGCGGCACCACCATTGCCCATCCCAGTGCCGGCAAAAGAAACACCGCTGTAGTCTTGGTCAGCATCATCAGCGTGAACAGCAGCCCGATCCCCACCGCAACCCAAACCGGCCGTCGAAAACCAGCCAGCCGAATCCCCAGGTTCAACGCTCCCAGCGTCAGCGCCGTCAGCATTGGCTCCAGAATCGCCAGCCTGCTGAAGCAATAAAGAAACGGACTCGTCACCAGCATCGTCACCGCCAGCAGCGCCATCCACTTGGGCCCCCGCGTCTTCAGCAGCGTGTAACTCAGCAGCAGATTGACAAGGAAAAACGCAATTGCCAGCCCCCGCGCCGCCTCCACCGTAACCCCGGTAAAGAAGAAGAGAATCCACTCCAGAAACGGCCACACCGGCACCGCCGCTGCGGGGTTGAAGTCCCCCGGCAGATACCAGTTTCCAAACAGGTGCGCCCGGATCGCCGCGTTCCCGTACCAACCCTCATCGGTGTATTTGGCCCAGTCCGTATACCACGGCGAGTGGTTAGGAAAATCCGCTCTCAAGTGCAGCGCATGAAGCCCCGCAAAACCGCAGATCAGCAGCAACCAGGCCCAGTAATACCAGCGTCTTTCAGACAGCATCGGCTCCATTTCTCCGTCCGGATCAGAGCAATTCAAAAAGTCGTCATGCAGAATTCATCCGAGTATACCGCGCGCAATCGCGCCTCGACCTAACCGCGATGCAATATCCGGTTCTCAAGGACGATGTTTGGCGGGTGGCGCCGGTTCCGGTGAGATCTCCAGCCCAGGGCCACCCGGCAACGGTTCACCGATCCGCCGACAAGAGATATTCAGCTAGCGCCCATAGCCGAAACCACTCATCGAGCCGCGTGAGGAACTTCCGCGATTCCCTTCGGATGGTTGACCATCCCGAGTTTCGATCCCCCCCCAACACCCCGCCAAGTATAATGTCCTTGTCGCAGCACGGAGACCCCACCTCTTGCAAATCAATCGCTTTACCTTCACGTTGTCGCTGTTTTTAGCGGCCACGCCTGCCTTTTTTTGCCAAAATCAGATTCCCAGCGCCGCATGGCGCATCCCCATCGGCGCCGCGCCCTCCAACCCCGGCACGCAGCGAGCCGAACTCCACGGCGTCAACATCGACGATGGCTATTGGCAAGGCGCTCCCGTCGGCGGCTTCGGCGCCGGCACCTTCTCCCGCAGCGAGCGCGGCCACTTCGAACGCTGGCACATCAAGGGCGGCATCCATAAATACCAGGACGTCCCCACCAACCAGTTTGCCGTCTTCGCGCAACCCGAGGGCGGAGCGCCCGTATCCATGGCCCTCGCCGTTGGCCGGCCCAGCGGCGGCGCGCTCAGCGGCTGGAACTGGAACCTGCCCGCCGGCGACGGCCAATACGCAGCCCTCTATCCCAAAAGCTGGTTCGTCTACGGAACGCGCGCGCTCCCCGTCAAGCTCACCGTCGAGCAGTTCTCGCCCATCCTTCCCAATAATTACAAGGAAACCAGCTATCCTGTCGCCGTCTATCGCTGGACCGCCGAGAATCCCACCAACAAACCGATGACAGTCTCGATCCTTTTTTCGTGGACCAACATGGTCGGCTGGTTCCGCGACCAGTCGCGCGGCTTTGACAACGCGTCCAATCAGCAGAACTTCAACAAATTCGTTTCGGAAAAAGTCGACGGCGCACCGGGAAGCGGTCCGATGTCCGGCATAGTCTTCGACCGCTTGCGTCAGGGCTCCGTGCAGGAAGAGTGGGACGGCCAGTTCGCCATCGCCACCCTCCCCGGCGACGGCGCGGAAGTCACCTATCTAGCCACCTATCCCGCCGCCACCGACGGCTCCGCAATCTGGAAGACTTTTTCGCAGGATGGCCGCCTTTCCAACGAGGCTCGGCCCATTGCCTCTGCCGGCGATGTATTTGCCGGAGCATTTGCCGTCCGCTTCACCCTCGCCCCGCATGAAAAGCGTCTCGTCCCCATGGCTCTCAGTTGGGACCTGCCTGTCGTCCAGTTCGCCGGCGGCCGCAAATGGAATCGCCGCTACACCCGCTTCTTCGGCACAGAAGGCACGCATGCCTGGGAGATCGCCCGCACCGCGCTCGAGCATCACGAGGAATGGAGCAAGGCCATCGACGCATGGCAAAAGCCCATCGTCACGGATGAAAAGAAACCCGCCTGGTATCGCGGCGAGCTATTCAACGAGCTCTATTTCCTCGCCGACGGCGGCACACTCTGGGGCCACGAGCGACCCGAGCCTGGCCCCGGGACGGGCATCGATGCAAAGTTGCCGGTAAACGACAGCTTCACACACATGGAGTGCTTCGACTACCCCTTCTACGGCAGCCTCGATGTCCGCTTCTACGGGTCGTTCCCGCTGCTCCGCTTCTGGCCCGAAATCGAGAAGCAGGAGATGCGCGAATACACCGCCACCATTCCCCAGTCCAACCCGCAGCACTATATCTGGGGATGGAAGTCCGCACGTGAAAATAAAGTCGTCGAGTACACGCGCAAAGTCCCCGGCGCAGCTCCTCACGACCTCGGCTCGCCCCGCGAAGATCCCATCCTCAATCCCAATCAATACGACTATCAGGACGTCTCCAACTGGCGAGATCTGAATTCAAAATATGTGCTCATGATCTGGCGCGACTTCGTCCTCACCGGCTCTACGGACGATGCCTTCCTGCGCGATAGCTGGGCCGCCGTCAGGCAGGCCATGGAGCACCTGAAGCAGTACGACACCGACGGCGACGGCCTCATCGAAAATGGCGGCTTTCCCGATCAGACTTACGACGACTGGATAGCCACAGGCGAGAGCGCCTACACCGGCAGCCTCTACCTCGCCGCGCTCAAGGCCACTGCGCGCATGGCAGACAAGCTCGGCGAACCAGCGACGGCCAAAGAATATGACGCTCTTGAAACACGAGCCGCCTCAGCCTATGTAAAAAAACTCTGGACCGGCACTTACTTCCGCTACGCCGTCCAGGGGCAGGACACTGAGGCCGTGATGGCCGAGCAGTTAGCCGGCCAGTGGTACGCCAGCCTCACTGGCCTCGGCGATCTCGTTCCCAAAGAGATGCGCCTCTCCGCGCTGCACAAGGTGTATGACAACAATGTCCGCAAGTTCGGCAAGGGCGAAATGGGCGCGGTGAACGGCATCGGCGCCGACGGGACTCTGCTGCATAGTAATGACCAGATCGAGGAAGTGTGGACCGGCGCGACCTTCGCCATCGCCAGCCACATGATCGCCGAAGGACTCGTAGACGAGGGCTACGCCACCGCCAAGGGCGTCAACAACGTTGTCTGGCGCGACCGCGGCTACTTCTTCCGCACCCCGGAAGCCTACGACATCCACGGCCTCTTCCGCGCCAGCATGTACATGCGCCCCGGCTCCATCTGGTCCATGGAATACGCCCTGGACAAGAAATAGTTCGATAACAATTCAAGAAGCAATCAACTTGGGCCACGCCAAATCCGCTGCGGCTCCAGGTTTCCCTCATCGCAATTGCTAGAGTGCTTCTCAAAAGGTCATATCGAGAATAGATTTGTCATCCCGGTATATCTGAATAAGCGGCATAAATGACGGAAAATGTCGCAGTGGCGGCCCGTTGGTATCGGTCCCCCGCCCGCCGCCTGGGCGAAGCGCAGCGAAGTCGAAAGCCTGCCCTGAGCGTAGCCGAAGGGGATCTGCTTCTGCTTTTCGGCCCACTCCACACCGCACCCCCTGCTATCCTTTACCTGCCTGATATTCTAAGAATTGCCCGGTCCCGCCCCCCCTTTGCGGGCCGATGGAGGAAGAAAGCAAGCATGATCAATTTGGCGGGTAAGACGGCCGTGGTCTTCGGGCTGGCCAACAAGCGTTCCATCGCATGGGGCATCGCCCAGAAACTCCACGAGGCCGGCGCAACCC
>Ga0182030_10002405_pt1 | contig 39656 bp, 33 predicted proteins | sample 812S3MmetaG_FD_121299 | JGI IMG/M metagenome (GOLD analysis project Ga0182030, IMG submission 121299) | Permafrost microbial communities from Stordalen Mire, Sweden - 812S3M metaG (Illumina Assembly) | ecosystem: Environmental > Terrestrial > Soil > Wetlands > Permafrost | place: Sweden...
ACTTCCTCGGTCGCCGTCAGGTCCAGCACGTCATCGACAATCTGGAACGCCAACCCCACCGCCCGTCCATAGTTCGACAAGCTGGCTTCCTCAGCCTCGGTCGCGTCCGAAAGCACCGCGCCCAGCTTCATACACACGGAAAACAGGCAGGCTGTCTTGCGAAAGATCAGATCGTAATACTCGGCTTCTGAAATCGCCTTGCCAAGCTTCTGAATCTGCAGCAGTTCACCTTCGACCATCTGCTGCGTCAACCCGATCAGCAGATCCAGCACGCGCAGGTTTCGTTCTTCAAGCGCCACCCGAAACGCCTGCATATAGAGCCAGTCGCCCGCCAGCACGCATTTTTCATTGCCCCACGTCGTGTTCGCCGACGGCCGACCGCGCCGCACATCCGCCCCGTCGATAATGTCGTCGTGCACCAGCGTTGCCGTGTGCACCATCTCCACTACCGCGCCCAGGCGGATTGCGCCCGTCCCCGCGTAGCCCAGCATGTGTGCCGCCAGCAGCAGCAGCGACGGACGAATCCGCTTCCCGCCGCCCTCGCGCAGATACTCCGCAATCTCCGTGATCGTGCTGACGCTGGAGGCAGCGTCTCGCCCCAACTCCTGCTCGACCGCCACGAGGTCATCCCGCAGCAGATCAAAGACCTCCCTCGCCGTCGCTATCGCCAGTGTGCTCAATGTTCTCCGGTTCTTGCTTTCGCTTTCTTCTGCTAAATAGCTCGCACGGGGAAGTGTGTGCCGCGCCCTGCTTATTAGTTCGTCCGATAATTCGTAAACTGTAGCTCCACGCCCAAATCCTTGCCGCGCAGCAACGCTATGATCGATTGCAACTCATCCCGATCTTTGCTGGATATTCTCACTGTATCGCCTTGAATGCTCGCCTGCGCCTTCTTTTTTGAGTCCTTCACCAGGCGAACAATTTCCTTGGCCTTATCCGTCGGAATCCCCTGCTGCAACGTGATCTTCTGCTTCACGCTCTGGCCCGCCGCCGGTTCCAACTTCCCATATGTCAGATTCTTCAGCGATACCCCGCGCTTCACAAGCTTTTGTCCCAGGATCTCCTTCACCGCCTCCAGCTTATATTCGCCCGCCGAGGCCAGTTGAATCTCCTTGTCGCCTTCCACCAGGTCGATCTCTGTGTGCGAATCCTTCAGGTCAAAGCGCTGCTTGATTTCCTTCAGCGCCTGGTCAATCGCGTTCCTGACCTCCTGAATCTCGACTTTGCTCACAATATCAAAAGAATTCTCCTGCGCCATACTTCCCCCGTACTTACCCTTGTTCACAGATCTGGTTCACTCGTCCGGTCGCAGCCAGCTAACCAGCAAGTCCTCTATCAGTTTCCCATGCCAGACTGGATGTGAAACAGCCGTGAAAAGTTTTTAGTGGTCGCGGCCGCAATTTCTTCCCTCGAAACCCCCATCGCCCCCGCCAAAACCTCCGCCGTCTGCGCCACAAACGCCGGTTCGTTGCGTTTGCCCCGATTCGGTACAGGTGCCAGCCACGGCGCGTCCGTTTCCACCAAGATCCCCTCGAGCGACAGCAGCGCGGCCACATCACGCAACGGCTGCGCCTTCGGATACGACAGATTCCCCGCAAATGAAATCAAAAATCCCAGGTCCAGCGACTTTTGCGCCTGCTCCCAACCCCCGCCAAAACAATGCATCACGCCGCCCAGACCGGTCTTTCTCCAGTGCTCTTCCAAAATTACAAAAAGATCTTCCCACGCATCCGTCGCGCCGTCTTTCGGCCGGCAATGAATCAGGATCGGTCGCTTCCGCGCCGCCGCAATCTCCAGTTGCGTGATCAGCCCTTGCCGCTGCACATCATGCGCCGCGCCCTCGTGATAATAATCGAGACCAATCTCGCCGCAGGCAATCACTTCCGGCTCCTGCAGCAGGGAATCGAGCTTGTTCAATGCGGCCTCATCGGCCTCTGGCGTATTGTGCGGATAAATTCCAGCACTCGCATAGAGCCGCGGAATCCCCGCCCCGCTCTCCGGCTTCGCATTGAAATCCCTGCAAATCTCAAGCGCCTGGTGCATCTGCGCCGGCCCCTCGCCAATCCCGATCGCCAGCACCGCGCCCACGCCCGCGTCCCACGCGCGGCGCAGCATCGGTTCCCGGTCCTCCGCGTACCGTTCGCTATCTAAATGTGCATGTGAATCGATCAGCATGAGAGCCTGAGGGAACGCCGCATAGGTGAGTCTTTTCCTCTATCAATCCAGTTTAATTGAATGGAATCGCCATAGGATGCACCGTGCGCAGCGCCAAGTGTTTTTCAAAGGGCTCAAAGTCGCTGTCGTGGTGCAGCAACTGGTGTCCTTCTTCAATGCAGAACGTCGCGATGAGGCAGTCGATCGTCTTGCGAACGGTGATTCCCAGCCGCTGCAACGTGCGAAAGTTCTGCGCCGCCCGCGACGCCAGCTCCGGCGTGAGCGCTGAAAAAATCGGCAATATCCGCAGCCGTTCTTCCGTCTCTCGAAAATGCCGATCCGATCGGATACCCTGGAGCACTTCGCAAAGAATCAAGCTGGTGAGGCCGATCATCTCCCGCTCCAAGGCGACGCGGAGCCAAGTGGTGTGTGGCGTGATCTTTCCGTTCAATGCATCGATCCACACACTGCTATCGACGATCACCATAGATCTTGTGCTTTCTTACTTCCGACTTCGCGGAACCTAATTCCAAAGTCGCAGATTCGGATTTCGGAGGGAGCAGGGGCCTTCAGGCCCCTAAAAAAATGCCCCAAATCAGGAAGGCCTTTAGGCCCGGATCGAAGGTGTCCGAGATAACCGCAACCGGAGCTAGGCGGCAGGGTCCTCGAGCTTTTCAGATTCCTCTTCCCAGTTGACAAAGCGGCCCTCGCGCATCGCGTCTAGGTCGCCTTCCCACTTGACCTTGCCAAAGAGATCGCGGATTTTGGTCTGCTCTTTAAGCTGTATCGCTTGGCGCAACGCCGCCTCTACCGCCGCTTTTTTGGTGGGTGCGCCGGTGGCCTTCATTGCTTGCCGCATCAAATCGTCGTCAATGTCGATATTGGTCCGCATGGGTTCGCGCCTCCAATGTGTAACAATACCACGATTCGTGTGTATACCCCCAAAAAATTATCCACCTGCAGCCGACCAGCCTACTTCAGCCGTGCCCCCAGCGGAACTTCTTCGAGAAATCCAGCCAGCACCGGCGCACCATCGGGCAGCGACGCCGCCAGCAACATCCCATTCGACTCGAGCCCCCGCATCTTGCGCGGAGCCAGGTTCGCCACGATCACAATCTTTCGCCCAATCAGCTTTTCCGGCTCGTAAAACTGCGCAATCCCCGCCAGAATCTGCCGCTTCTCGTACCCCAGATCGACCTCTAACCGCAGCAGTTTGTCCGCTTTAGGAATCCGTTCCGCTACCAGCACTTGTGCTACCCGCAGCTCCACCTTGGCAAAATCATCGATGGTGATGTGCTCAGCCTGTCCCGTCGCAGTCGCGGGGTCAGTCTGCTGCGGTGCCGCCGGAGGGTCCGGCTTTTTCTCCTCGCTGGCTAGCGGGGACCCGCTCGGCGCTTCTGACGGCGTCGTCCTCAAGCGAGCGCTCTCCACATCCGCCGGCACGCCGTGTACCTTGGCCGTATCCACCGGCTGGCTTCCATCGTGTGGAACCGAGGTTGTTCCCGTCAGCGCGTCGCCTTCCGCCTGCGGGGCGTTACCGGTTGTCGACGTCGGAGATACCGAAGTCGACGAAGGCGCCTGGGCGTCTTCCGCCTGCCCGGCCGCCGCTTCTACTGCGCTCTTACTGTTCTCATTCTCAAGGTTCTGCATACGTTCTACCGCGTCCTTCTCCGCTCGGGGAAACAGCGGTGCCGGCTCGCCAAACTTTGTTCCGGCCTTCAACCCACCCCACGCCAGTTCGTTCAAAAATGCGTTCTTCGCCGCGTCTTGCAAATCGCCCAGACCCAGTTGCTGCCAGACTTTGCCCGCCGACACCGGCAATATGGGATAAACCAGGGCAGTTATGATGCGAATCGCCTCGGCCGCCGTTGCCAGCACCCGCGCCTGCAGCGCCTCATGATCCGCCTCCGACCGCTCCGCCGGCTTCTTCCATGGTGCGTTGGCCGTCAGATAACCGTCCGTCTCCGCGACCAGGACCCACAATCCCTTCAGCGCTTCGGAGAAGTTAAGTGCTTCAAACTCCGGCCCAAACCCGGCAATCGCCTCTTCCGCGCTTGCCCTCAGCGCCGTCTCCGCCGACGTGATTTCGCCCGTCTCCGGCACCACGCCACCGAAGTACTTGTGCACCATATTCACAACGCGGCTCACCAGGTTCCCATAGCCATTGGCCAGGTCCCCGTTATACCGCCGGACAAGCGCATCGAAACTAAAACTTCCATCCTGCCCAAACGGAATCTCCCTCAGCAGGAAGTAACGCAGCGCATCCGCACCCAACACCGTGTCCACCGTCTCCGCGCGCACAATATTGCCCAGCGACTTCGACATCTTGGTATCGTCGAATAGCAGCCACCCATTGGCCTTCACCGAGCGCGGCAGCGCAATCCCCGCAGCCATCAAAAACGCCGGCCAATACACGCAGTGAAAGCGGCTGATCTCCTTGCCGATCAGGTGCATATCCGCCGGCCAGAACTTCTCAAATTTCTTCTGGTCCTCGGCGTCATCGGAGCCATAACCGAGCGCCGTAATGTAGTTGGCCAGCGCATCGAGCCACACATACACCACGTGCTTCTCATCGCCCGGCACCGGAATGCCCCATGAAAAACTGGTCCGGCTCACCGACAGGTCCTTCAACCCACTGCGCACAAAAGAAATGACTTCGCGCCGCGTCGACTCCGGCTGCATAAACTCCGGATTGGCTTCGTAAAACTCCAGCAGCTTGCGCTCAAACGCTGACAGCTTGAAGAAGTAGTTCTCCTCGCTCACCGTCTCCGTGATCCGCCCGCAGTCCGGGCAAGGCTCGCCCGGTCCGACATCGACATACGCCTCGTCCGACACGCAATACTGGCTGGTGTAGGAAGCCTTATAGATGAATCCGCGATCCCGCAGCGTGGCAAACAGCTTCTGCACGCCCCGTTTATGCCGCTCCTCCGTGGTGCGAATGAAGTCGTCGTAGCTCAGCCCCAGCCGGTCCCACAGCGAGCGAAACTCCCCGGAAATCGCCGTCGCAAACTCCATCGGTGTCCGCCCCGCCAGCTTGGCCGACCGCTCGATCTTCTGTCCATGCTCGTCGGTCCCCGTCAAAAACCACGTCTCGACCCCCTGTGCCCGCTTGCGCCGAGCCAGCGCATCGCAAACGATCGTCGAGTAAGCATGACCCAGGTGCGGCCGCGCATTCACGTAGTAAATCGGCGTGGTCAGATAAAAACGAGCTTTGCTTTCAGTGGGATTAGCCATGGGCGAGAACTGCAGAAATCAAGCCTTCCATCGTAGGAAATCTAAAATCGGTCTACTCCACAATCTTACGGCATCCCCTCCGCCAATTCACTTTGCCCGCCTGCTCCGCGCCGCCGTCGCTTCTTCGCCGCCCTCCCCATAGCACTTTCATGCTGAGCGCAGCGAAACATCTGCAGTTGCTTTTGGCAGCACTTGCCTTTAGCTTAGTTATCCATGCGATCAAGCGCCCGCCGGTAATCCGCAGGCTCGATGTCATACCAGTCACGGCTCAAATCAGCCCACGTCGGATTCATGCCTTCAATCAGCGCGATCTTCTTCGCCCTCCTCCACCCCCTCAGTTCCTTCTCGCGGGCAATCGCGACCGCGACCAGCTCATGGCCTTCGAACCAAACGAGACGATCGCAATTGTACCGAGCCGTAAACCCGTCATGCTCCTTCCATTTGTGCTCAAAGACGCGCTTTTGCAGATTGCCCGTCATACCGATGTAAAGTGTCCGGCTTCGGCTGGCCATCATGTATGTAAAGTAACCGCCTTCGCGCATGGACACACGCTAGCCCCAGGCAGCAGCCCGCGCAGTGACATGCGGCATTCCGGTCTAAAAGATAAAAAAGCAACTGCAGATCCTTCCGCCTCCCCTTCGCGCGGCTCCGGGTCGTCGTCAGGATGACACAGCGTTGGGATAGCCACTTGTGTGCTTTGTTGACGTTGCGAGCTTGCCGTCCCAACGCGCACTGTCATGCTGAGCGCAGCGAAGCATCTGCAGTTGCTTTTCGTAACTTCCGCCTTCGCAGCGATACATCCACCGAATTACTGCTTCAGCGCGAAACCCAGCTACCCACCACCCCAGGTGTTACCATAACCCTTGAAAATCAAGGATTTTTGAGGCCGCACCCGTGTATCTGGAATTGCAAAAAAGGCTGGCAGACCACCTCCGCGCTCTGCTCCAAGCCAAATACGACATTCAGCAACCCAACATCCCGCTCGAAATTCCCCCCGACCTCCAGTTCGGCGAACTGGCCACACCCATCGCCTTTGAACTAGCCCGCAAACTGCGCAAAGCCCCTAAAATCATCGCCCAGGAGATCGTTGCCGCCCTCGGTTCGCTCCCCGGCTTCTCCTCCTTTGAGGTCGCCGGCGCCGGCTACATCAACGCCCATCTCGACCGTCCCACCGCCGTCCGCGCCATTGCAGCGCCGGCCGTTCGCCCCACTGCAGGTGGCCATGCGCTCGTCGAGCACACCAGCATCAATCCCAACAAGGCCGCCCACATCGGCCACCTCCGCAACGCCATCCTCGGTGACACCTTCGTCCGTCTTCTCCGCGCCGCCGGCCAAAGAGTCGATGTCCAGAACTACATCGACAACACCGGCGTCCAGGTCGCCGACGTCGTCGTCGGACTTATCCATCTGGAAAACAAATCCCTCGCTGATGTCCGCGAACTGGTCGCCGCATACGGGAACCGCGCCGCCGGCGCAGTTGGCCCCACAGCAGGCGGCATCGACTTCTACTGCTGGGACCTCTACGCCCGCACCTCCCAGTGGTACGAGCAGGGGACGGAAGAAGAAAAGGCCGCCCGCAAAAAGCTTCGTTACGCCACCCTCCACGAACTCGAACAGGGCAACAACGACACCTCTGCGGTAGCCGAGCTCATCTCCACAGCCGTTCTCCGCCGCCATCTTGAGACCATGCTCCGCCTCGACATCGAATACGATTTCCTGCCCCGCGAGAGCGAAATCCTCCACCTCAAGTTTTGGGACGTGGCCTTCGAACAGCTCAAGCAAACCGGCGTCCTCTACTTCGAGACCGAAGGCAAAAACAAGGGCTGCTGGGTCATGACTCGCCCCGGCGCCGATGTTACAGAGGGCGAAACCAATGAAGACGCCAAAGTTATCGTCCGCTCCAACGGCACAGTAACTTATGTAGGCAAAGATATCGCCTACCACTTATGGAAATTCGGCCTCCTAGGTCGCGACTTTGGTTACAAGCCATTCTTCACTTATCCCGATCACGAATGCTGGATCTCCGCCGTCCAGGGCGATGAGCCTCATCCTCAATTTGGCGGAGCCAACGCCATCTATAACGTCATCGACTCCCGCCAAAGCGATCCGCAGGCCAACGTCATTCAGGCCCTTCGCGGCATGGGTCACACCGAGCAAGCGGACCACTACACCCACTTCAGTTATGAGATGGTTGCCCTCACCCCCCGCTGCGCCGTCGACCTCGGCTACACCGTGTCTGCTGAAGACCTCGCCCGCCCCTACATTGAAGTCAGCGGCCGCAAAGGTTTCGGTGTCAAGGCTGACGACCTCATCGACAAGCTCATCGCTGCCACCCGCGCCGAAGTCGATTCCCGCCAGACAGGCCGCGACGAAACCGAACGCCAGCGCATCGCCGAACAGATCGCCATCGGCGCCCTGCGCTATTTCATGCTCAAGTTCACGCGCAACTCCGTCATCGCCTTCGACTTCAAAGATGCCCTCAGTTTTGAAGGTGAAACCGGTCCCTACATCCAATACGCCGTCGTCCGCGCCCGCAACATCTTCCGCAAGTCCGGCCTCACTCCCGACGCCGTCCTTGCCGAATTCGCCTCCATCGACCCCGCCAAATATCTGACCGGCGAAGCCGCCGAAGACATCTGGGCATTGTGGCTTCGCGCCGCTCGTCGCACCCTCGTGTTAGACCAGTGCATAACTACATCCGAGCCGGCCTACTTAGCCAAACATGCCTTCCAGTTAGCCCAGGAGTTTAATAACTTCTACCACAAGCATCACATCCTTACGGAAGAAGATCCAGCCCGCAAAACATTCTTACTCGCAACCGCCGCCATCACCCTCCGCGAGTTAGTAACTGTTCTAAGTTGGCTGGGTATCGAAAGCCCCGAAGCCATGTAACGGAATGGAGACCACCCGACCGAAGCCAATCCCCCCAGCACTGTCATGCTGAGCGCAGCGAAGCATCTGCAGTTGCTTTTCGTGGCCTTGGCTGACGTCATGCGCTATGCACGAATGCGGTTGTTGTTCGACGTACTTCAGACTCGCCGCGCGCGCGCATATCCGCCCAATTGGAAGAGAATTCCAAATGCAATTGACCTGGGAAGACCACTTACCTTCGAAGCCGTTGTAGAATTCACGTTGGTCCCATGACAAACTTGCCAAATACTCTTTTGCCCATCTGTAAGATCGCCGAAAAACTCGCCCTCACGCCCGAGCAATATGAACCCATCGGTGCATTCGGCGCCAAGATCAAGCTTGACCTGCTCACCGATCCGGACGCTCCGATTCGCGGCAAATTCATCCTGGTCACCGCCACAACCCCCACCACCTCCGGCGAAGGCAAAACCGTCGTCTCCATCGGTCTGGCCCAGGGTCTTGAACGCATCGGCTGCAAGTCCATCGTGACTTCGCGTGAGCCTTCTCTCGGCCCCGTCTTTGGCCTCAAAGGTGGAGCAGCCGGCGGCGGCAAATCCCAAGTCGAGCCCAGCCAGAAAATCAATCTTCATTTTCATGGCGACTTCCACGCCATCACCGCGGCCCACAATCTGCTCGCCGCCATGATCGACGCCCACCTGTTTCACGGCAATCCGCTCGACCTCGATCCCGGCCAAATCACTTGGCCGCGCGCCCTCGACATGAACGACCGCGCCCTGCGCAACATCACCGTCAGCGTCGGTTCCAAACGCGACGGCGCCAATCGCGAAACCGGCTTTGTCATCACCGCCGCCTCCGAAATCATGGCCATCCTCGGCCTCGCCTCCAGCCGCGCCGACCTCCGCCGCCGCATCGATTCGATCGTCATCGGCGTCTCCCGCGCCGGCCGTCCCGTCACCGCCCGCGACCTCGGCGCCACCGGCGCCATGATGGCCCTGCTCGATGAAGCCCTCCTCCCCAACCTCGTCCAAACCACCGAAGGAACCCCCGCCCTCGTCCACACGGGCCCCTTCGCCAACATCGCCCACGGTACCAGCTCCGTCATCTCCCAGCAGATCGCCCTCCGTCTGGCCGACTACGCCGTCAACGAATGCGGTTTTGCTGCCGACCTCGGCGCCGAAAAATACTTCGATATCGTCATGCGCACGTCCGGCATTCAACCCGCCGCCGCCGTGCTCGTCGCCACCGTCCAGAGCCTCAAAGCCCAGGGCGAAGGCTCGCTTCAAGCCGGCTTCTCCAACCTGCGCCACCACATCCAAACCCTGTGCAATTATGGAGTTCCGGTCATCGTCGCCATCAACCGTTTTCCCGCCGACCAGCCCGCCGAACTCGCCGCCATCGCCGCCGAATGCGCAGGGCAGGGAATCGGCTGTGCCATCGTCGAGGCCTTCGCCAAGGGTGGAGAAGGCGCCACCGACCTGGCCCAAAAAGTCGTCGCCCTCATTGAAGCTAACCCCGCGCCAGCCATCCATCCGGTCTATGCTCTCGAAGAATCCTTCGAAGACAAAATCCGCGCAGTCGCCACGCAGGTTTACGGCGCCGCCGGCGTCTCTCTCAGCGACCAGGCCCGCGCCAAGCTCGCGCAATATGTTGATTGGGGTTTTGCCGGCCTTCCCGTCTGCATCGCCAAGACTCAGTATTCGCTCAGCGACAATCCCAAGCTCATGGGCGCGCCCACCGGCTGGACGCTCAACGTCACCGATGTCTCGCTCTCCGCTGGCGCAGGTTTCGTGGTCGCCATCGCCGGCAACATGATGCTCATGCCCGGTTTACCGCGCACCCCACGCGCCCTCTCCATCGATGTCGATGCCGACGGCAATATCACCGGCGTCTGACGACGGAAAGCCAATCACAGTCTGTTTTCTTGAACTTAAGCTAAGCTCTGCGGCGTGCAGCCGGCTTCGAGAATCGCCTCTTCGTACTCGGCATCCGTAAGTCGTCGGCCCGAAAAATTGATCGCGCCCCGGAACCGTCTTGCTGGTTCGGGGGCGCTCGTTGCCGCCATTCGCGGCGTATACACGCACAGCGTGATCGTTTCGTTTTCCTGGAGTTCGCGGCCCACCAGCTCTTCCATCGCAATTTTCTGGCTGGGCGACAGTGTTGCGGATTCAAATATCATGGCTGCCTCCGGTTGACCCGGGAAGATGCCATCGATTTTACGCCCGAATCCAGCCGCCAACGCAACTATCCGTAACTTTACGGGTATCGTAGGCCTAAAGTGCACATATAGAATAGGTTGTCATTCTGAGCGAACGGGGCCCCGAACGCTTTTCAGTTCGGGGGTGGTGAGCGAAGAATCTGCTGTTGCTCTTCGGACTCACCACACTAGCCGCCGTAGCTCCTCACCCACTCCAAAATCGACCGCACCGCAACCCCGCTCGGCCCCTTGGCAATATAAGGCTTGTTCTCCTCCACCCACGCCATTCCGGCTATATCTAGATGAATCCACGGCGTCTCTTCTGCGAACACTTTCAGAAATTCCGCCGCCGTGATCGCCCCACCCCAGCGTCCGCCCGTGTTCTTGATGTCGCCAATGTCACTCTTGATCATCTCGGCGTACTCATCGCCCAAGGGCAACCGCCAAAATTTCTCGCCCGACGTCGCCAGAGCCTGATTGAATTTCTCAAACGTCGCATCGTCGTTTGAAAACGCGCCCGCATTCACCATGCCCAGCGCCACCACGCAAGCCCCCGTAAGCGTTGCCGCATCAATCAGATGTGTCGCTCCCAACTGTTTCGCGTAACAAAGTCCATCAGCCAGCACCAGCCGCCCCTCGGCATCGGTATTGATGATTTCAATCGTCTTACCCGACATCGCCGTCTGCACATCCCCAGGCTTCTGCGCCTTTCCATCCGGCATATTTTCCGAAGCGCACACAATCCCGATCACCCTCACCTGCGGCTTCAGCAACGCAATCGCCCGCATCGCCCCAATCATCGCAGCCCCGCCCGCCATGTCATACTTCATCTTTTCCATGTTGTCCGACGGCTTGATTGAGATTCCTCCCGTATCAAACGTGATCCCCTTACCGACCAGCCCCAGCACCGGACTGTCTGGAGTGGCCGTCACGCCCTCCGGTTCGTAGCGCAACACAATCAGCGCCGGCGGCTCTGCGGAACCCTGAGAAACGCTCCAGAAAGCGCCCATCTTCAACTCGTGCAGCTTCTCGGTCGAATGCACCTCGCACTGCAATCCCACTTCCTTGGCCATCGCCGCTGCCCGCTCGCCAAACACCGTCGGCGTCAACACGTTCCCCGGCTCGTTGACCTGCGTGCGCGCAAAATTCTGACTCTCGCCCACGATCACGCCCTCGGCAAACCCCTTCTGCAAAGCCGCTTTGTCGCCGGTCGCCGCCAACGTGAACGACTTCACACTCAAATCCTTACGATCGCTGCGATAGGTGTCGGCGTCAAAATCGCCCACCAATCCGCCTTCGGCCGCCGCCCGCGCACTCGCCGCCGAGTCCACTCCATCCAACTCCGGCAGCGCAAACACCAGTTCCCTGATTCCGCGCGGCTTGGTAAACCTGACCGCCGTTCCCGCCGCATTGCGCACGCTGTTGGCCGTAGTCTTGGCCTGTTTTCCCAAGCCTACAATCAACAATCGCTTAGCTTTAAGCCCCGCCGGCGCGTGCAGCAGCAGCGTCTCGTTGGCGCCCGCCTTATACTCGCCGCTCGCCAGCACCGCGGCCGCCGCAGCCTTCACGGCTCCTTCGCTCGTCAGCAAAACCGGCTCAGCCTTAACTTCCGGCCCCTTGGCAGTTTGCGTGTCAACGGCCACCACGGCCAGCAGTTCGGTCTCAATTCCAGCAAGATTCGCGAAAGTCAGTTCAGTGCGCATGTCTCCATTCTTTCACCTGATCCATGCTCGCTGGCAAATTTGCAACCGACAGGCAGCCCGCTGCCTCAGTGACGAACTGATTGCCGACCGCCGCGAAGAGGCCCGCCGCGAAATGGAGGATGCGCTTGGATAGGGCGGTCGTCCTGGATGCTTCTGCCCTGATCGCGATCATTCGTGGTGAAACTGGATCGCTAGCGGTGGAGGCGTCCATCAATCGCTCCATAGTTAGTTCCGTCAATGTGGCCGAGGCACACACCAAGCTGGTATCCATAGGTCTCGATGAGCAGCAGGCTTGGTGGCACATCTCTGAAATCCCCTGCGAATCGGTCCCGTTCGACGACCAGCAAGCCAGAATTGCGGGCGGACTCGTTAAAGTCACTCGGTCGCTCGGTCTCTCCCTCGGCGATCGCACCTGCCTGGCCCTCGCCATTCACCGGCAAGCCGAGGTCTATACCACTGACCGCGCCTGGAAGGGCCTATCGTTGGGAATCGAAATCCATATCATCCGCTGACCCCTTCTCGAACTGCCCAAATGCCCGCCTTACTGTTCCGAACCCGCTTTGAAGTCCTTCCGATCTCCTCGTCTCCCATCCTCACCTTTCCCTGGCGCAAGTCGATAAACCCCTCGAGAGCGGCCCAAATCGCAAACATGCGCACTTCCTCGCCGTGCCTTTAGGCCGGCCGAGTCGAGTCGGATGGGGCAGGCCCTCGAGGTTTGCATGATGAGTCCAGATTCACTTCCTTCCCCACCTTCGAAACCATTCCCCAAGACGCTCCATCGATTGCTCTATGCCGTCTTCACCCAACTACTCCTCCTCGCTCCTCTTCCCGCACAGCAGCCAAAAGTCGACTTGACCGCATTTAGCCTAGAAGACCTCGCGAACATAAAGGTTACCTCCGTTTCCAGGAAGGAGCAGAAGCTCTTTGAAGCAGCCAGTGCCATCTTTGTCATCACCAGCGACGATATCCGCCGCTCCGGAATGAGCAATTTGGCCGAGATTCTTCGCATGGCCCCCGGTCTCGACATTGCCCAGATCGACGCCAATAAGTGGTCTACCACTGCCCGCGGATTCGGCGAGCGCTATCCCGACAAAATGCTCGTCCTGCTCGATGGCCGCACCCTCTATTCGCCCCTCACCTCCGGCGTAACCTGGGACGTACAGGAAACCCTGCTCGAAGATATCGAACGCATCGAAATCATTCGCGGCCCCGGCGCTACCCTCTGGGGATCGAACGCCGTCAATGGAGTCATCAACATCATCACCAAAAACGCCGCCGACACCCGCGGCTTTCTCGGCGGAGCCACCCTGGCCGATCAGGACAGGTCTTCGGGCACTGTCCGTTACGGCGGCCATATCGCGCCTGCCGGCTACGCCCGCGGCTGGGCTCAGTATTTCGATCGCGACGGCTCCCGCCAGTCCACTGGCCCCAATGCTCCCGACGGCTGGCACGATCTCCGCGCCGGGTTTCGCGCCGACTGGGACCTCTTCAGTCAATCAAATCTGACCCTCGTGGGCGATCTTTACCGCGGTCGCTCCGGCACCACCATTCCCGGCATCATCTCGCTCTGGCCGCCGCTCACCGGCACCTTCGTCGACAAGGCCATCTCGACCGGCGGCGATCTCAACGCGCGATGGACGCGAAAGTCCCACAACCTCGACTCCATGATCCGCGCCTACATCGATATCGCCCACCGCAATGAATACACCGTGCTCGACGTCAATCGCTCCACCTTCGATCTCGAAGTTGTCGAGCGCTATCACGCTCATCCCCGGCATGATGTGGTCTTCGGAGGCGATTTCCGCGCTAACGCCGATCGCACCGTCGGCAGCATCAATATGTCCTTCGATCCCGCCCGCCGCAGCACGCAACTCTACGGCATCTTCGGCCAGGACGAAATCTCTCTGATCCCCGACCAGTTGCGCCTCACCCTCGGCACCAAGCTCGAGCACAACTACTACAGTGGCTATGCCCTCCAGCCCAACGGCCGCATCATCTTCATTCCCAACGACCGTAGCGCCATCTGGGCCGCCATTTCCCGCGCCTCCGAGAGCGCTTCCCGCACCGACGCCGACGTTCGCACCAACGCCGATCCCTACATCGACGCCAACGGCGTCCTCACCATCTCCAGCAGTTTTGGAACTCCCCACGTTCCTCCCGAAAACGTCGCGGCCTACGAGTTAGGCGGACGTCTCCAGGCCAATCGCGCCGTCGCATTTGACCTCGCCACTTTCTACAACCACTATTCCAATCGCCACACCGACGAGCCCGGCCCCGCCTTTTACGAAGACACGCCCGCCCCGCGCCACCTTGTTCTGCCAACCTATGTTCACAGCAACATCAGCGGCGAAACCCACGGCCTCGAATTCGTCGTTCGCACTCAGCCCACGCCTCGCTGGGCCCTTTCCGGCTCTTATTCACTCTTTGAAATCCATCTCCGCCAATCCGCTGCCAGTCTCGATTTTGAAACCGCTACAGAATCCGCCGGCGATACCCCTCGCCACAAATTCCAGCTCCATTCCGCATGGACGCTGCCCCACCAAATCGAAATCGACTCCTCCCTTTATTTCGTCGGCAGCTTGCCCGTTCCCCAAATCGCCAAATACGCTCGCGTCGATATGCGCGTCGGTTGGCATCCAGTTGCGGCCTTTGAAATCAGCGCTGGAGGCAAAAATATCTTCCAGGCCGAACACTTTGAGTTCCCCTCCGGCGAACTCGTCCAAAGCGAACCCATAGCGCGTAGCGCATACTTAAAGGCAACGTGGCGCTTCTAAAAACTCACCTTCCGTTTCGCGCGGAATCGCGCCGATCAAGGCGCCCCCGCAGCAAATCTTGGAGCATCGAAACTGCCTCCCTCGTCCTGCTGCCGCTGATTCTCTTCCTGGGAGTCGTCGCACCCGCCCTCGCCCAAACGCTGTCAGAGTCTCAGGTCAAGGCGGCTTATCTCTTCAACTTCACCCGTTTCATCAGTTGGCCTGACAGCGCCTTCGCATCCCCCACTTCTGCCTTCGCCATCTGCATCGCCGGCGACACCCCCATTACCGCGCTTCTCTCTCAAGCCACATCCGGAAAGGCTGTCTCTGGCCGCCCCATTAGTGTCCGCCGTATCAAGCGCAATGAAGCCGATCGATCCTGCCATGTTGTGTTTATCAGCGTCGACGAGCAGCGAGACTCCGCCGCTATCCTGCGTGCCTTGCAGGGAGCCCACACCCTCACCGTCGCTGAATTCGACGGATTCAGCGCTTCCGGCGGCATGATCAACTTCTTCCTTCAAGACAGTAAGGTGAAGTTCGAGTTGAACCTCGCAGCCGCTACCACCGCCGGCCTCGACGTCAGTTCCAAACTGATCGTCGTCTCCCGCCGTTATCCGCCCGACGGCCGCTGAGCCCACACCCGATCCGGAATCACAAACGCCGAGGACTATACTCAAGCCATGCGCAGGCTTGTTCCGTTCGCTTTTCTTTTAGCTTTATCGATCGCCCCGATCCACCCCGCAACCGCCCAGAATCAAGCGCCATCCGCCGAAATCTCCGCCGACCTCGGCCCCTGTTTTGCGGTCGTTTCCGTCACCGACGCAGACTCCAAGCCCATCTTGAACGCCAAGATCACCGCTCGCGTCCAGTACGGTCTCATGGGTGTCAAGAAACTCGATCTCGAGGCCTTCACCGGCCAAGACGGCAAGGTGAAGATCGCGAAGCTTCCCGACTCCCTCAAGAAGCCCATGGTCATTCACATTGCCAAAGACGAAAAGGACGACCAGGTCGAGTTCAAGCCCGCCGTAAACTGCCACGCCACCTTCGACGTCCAGCTACGGTAAGCCAGCGTTCATAGTGGAACGTCGCCATCCGAATCTCATCCTGTATCTGGGTTGCTCCCCCTCGTACTGCCATGTTGAGAAAAGCGAAACATCTGCGGCTGCTTTTCGTGATGTTCCGGTTAGGCAGTCGCCGGGTGCCCCATCCTTCGCGCACTTTGCGAAGGGTGGGATCGCATGAACCTTACAAGCATTCCTTATTTTGTTGAACTTAAGCCCCTATCGCCCCATCCGATGCTTACTCGCGTTCACCGCCGCCCGCGCCTCGCGATCCCCCTCGCGCCGCTTCTCCGTCTCCCGCTTATCCCAGTCCTGCTTGCCCTTGGCCACCGCCAATTCGCACTTCACCCGCCCATGCCGAAAGTAAAGGCGCGTCGGGATGAGCGTGTGCCCCTTGATTTGCGTCTTGATGAGTAGCTTGCGAACTTCTTCCCGGTGCAGCAGCAATTTTCGTGTGCGCAGGGCATCGTGGTTAGCTAGATTGCCGTGAGAATAAGGACCGATATGCACGTTCAGCAAAAACGCCTCGCCGTCCTTGATCAGGCCGTAGGCGTCCTTGAGGTTGGCCTTGCCCTCGCGGATCGACTTGACCTCAGTCCCTCGCAGAGCCACACCCGCCTCCACCTTTTCCAGCAGAAAATAGTTATGGCTGGCCATGCGGTTTTGCGCCGCATCCCGTTCGCCGCTGGCCACAGGGTCACGCGGCGTCGCCGCTTTCTGCGGACCCGTGCGTTCAGGCTGTACAATCACATGGCTGGTCTGGCGGGCCATAAGAAACACTCCTCGAATCTTCATGCTAGCACCGGCGGAGCTTTCTCACCCCGCACCTTGAGGCTTTGCTAAAATGTGGCATCATTGGAATGGGATAGCCACCCATAAGAATTGCGTCAGCCAAGGCGGCCCGCACCCAGGGAACCCGCGTCAGCCAATGAAAATCGGCCAACGCGGAACCAGCGGGCAAACAGCAACGACGCCAGGGAGTTCGATGAATCGCGCTGGTCTTCCGGCAACCTCCAGATTCTCTTTCTGGATCGCGTTTTATGCTGTCCTGCTCCTGTCGAGCTTTTCCGGCGGCAGGCTTCACGCTCAGTCGGCCAACACCCTCTACAAGCAGGGCGTTTCGGCCGAGGCTCGCGAAGATTACGATGCCGCATATGACTTCTACCAAAAGGCTTACGCCAAAAACGGCAAGGATCTGCGCTTCCGCACAGCCCTCTATCGCGTGCGCGTAACCGTCTCCTCCGCCCACGTCACCAAGGGCCGCAAGCTGCTCGCCTCCGGTGACGAACAAGGCGCCTTGTCTGAATTCCTCCATGCCGCCGAAATCGATCCCGGCAACGAAGCCGCCCTGCAGGAGATTGCGCACATCCGCGCCCGCATCGGCGAGACTCCGACCCAGCCCGAGCCCGCTTCGCCCGAAATTGCCGCCAAGCAGGACGAACTCGACTCCATGGCCGCCCCCCTCCAGCTCAAGCCTGTCTCCAATGAGCCCTTGATCCTGCACATGACTGAGGATGCCAAGGTCGTCTATCAGGCCATCGGTCGCGCCGCCGGCATCAACGTCCTCTTCGATCCCGACTACATTTCCAAGCGTATACAGGTTGATCTCAACAACATGAGCCTGATGGATGCGCTCCGCGTCGTCGGGACCATGTCCAATACTTTTTGGCGCCCCATCACCAACAACTCCATCTTTGTCGCCCAAAATTCCCGTGCCAAGCGCCAGGAACTCGACGAGCAGGCCGTGCAGACCTTCTACCTCGCTAACGCCTGGCAGCAGAACGACATCAACGACGTCCAGACCGCCTTGCGCAACGTCCTCGGCGCCAATATCAAGGTTTACGGCGTCGCCAGTCAGAACGCTATCGTCGTCCGCGGCACTCCCGATGAGTTGCTGTTGGCCCAGAAGCTGGTCAATGACCTCGACAAGGCGCGCCCCGAGGTCGTCGTCGACATCGCCGTCATGGAAGTCAGCAAGAACTGGGAGCGCACCCTCGGTATCCAGTGGCCCAGCAGCATCGGCATAGCCCTGAAGTCTCCCACCGCCAGCACGACCTCGACGTAGACCAACGATAGCACCACCAGCACCACCACCCCGACTCTCTACAACCTCGCCCACCTCAATTCCAACGACTTTGCCGTTACCGTGGGATCGGCCACCGTTAACCTGCTGCTGAACGACTCCAACACCAAGATCCTGCAAAATCCGCGCCTCCGCGCCACGGATGCCCAAAAGGCCACCATGAAGGTCGGCGAGCGCATCCCGATCGCCACCGGTTCTTACCAGACCGGCGCCTCCACAGCACTCGTCAGTTCGCTCGTCAACACCCAGTTCACCTACATCGACGTCGGTGTCGAAATCGAAATCACACCCACCGTCCACGCCGACCGCGACGTCACCTTGAAGACCAAAATCGGCATCACCGCGCAGAGCAGTTCGGTCACCATCAGCGGCGTCACTGAGCCCATCATCGCCCAGAAGACCACCGAGCAGACCGTCCGCCTACGCGAAGGCGAAGCCAACATCATGAGCGGCATCCTCAACCAGGAAGACCAGGTCAGTTGGAGCGGTATTCCCGGCCTTAGCTCCATCCCGATCTTGAAGTACCTCTTTGGATCGAAAGACCATACCATCACAGACGATGAAGTCGTGTTCGTCATGGTTCCCCATGTTGTGCGCGCCCAGGACCTGACCCCCACCAACCTGCGCACCATTGACACCGGCGCCGGCCAGTCCATCGAGCTGCGTCACATCTCCGCGCCCGGTCCCGGTGCCAACGCCGCACCCCAAATCCACCCCACCTCATCGCAATCCAGCCGCTCCACCGTGGGTACCGTTCCCGGTCAGAGCGCCCTCGCCGCAGCTCCCGCAGCCCTTGCCCAAATGAGATCGGCAGCATCTGCCAGCGGCGCGCCTCCCGTTCCGACTGTGCCACAAACCAACCTCAACGCCACGTCTCCGCCATCATCAGACGCTTCCACGCCCTCAGCCACGCCGCCCGCGACCGTTCCGCCGCCCTCTGGCCCCGGCGTGAGCTTCCTGCTCAGTCAGCCCTCGTCGGCCGTCACCTCCGGCTCCACGTTTGAGGTGCCCATCGTCGTGAGCGGTGGCACCGACATTGCGTCTATCCCATTACAGGTGCAATACGATGCCTCCAAGCTCTCGCTCGTCAACGTCGGTGCCGGCGACTATCTCTCCCGAGATGGCCAGGCCGTCGCCCTCGTTCACCGCGACGAAGGTCCAGGTAACGTCACTATCCATGCGTCCCGTCCACCCGGTGCCGCCGGCGTCAACGGAGCAGGCGTGGTCTGCGTGCTGAGTTTCCAGGCCAAAGCGGCCGGAGAAAGCACCATCGCCATCACCCGTCCCGGAGCCGTCAACAGCGCTCAGCAGCCGGTTCCGTCGCACGGGTCGCAAATCAGCATTCAGGTGAAATAGGGAGCGGATGAGCCTGCGGGTGCCAATTCGAAAATCTGGCGAACGTGGACTGACGCTGGTCGAGCTCATCGTGACCGTGGCCATCCTCTCCATCCTCGCCGGCGCCGCCGTGCCCGTGGCCCGCTTTGAGGTCAAGCGCCGCAACGAACGCATGTTGCGCTACGAACTCTGGCAGATGCGCGACGCCATCGACAAATACAAAGATGCCGGCGACCGCGGAGCCTTCCAGGTCAAACTCGATAGCCAGGGCTATCCGCCCGATCTTGAAACCCTGGTCAACGGCGTCGACGTGCAGTCCAAAAAGGTCAAGTTTCTGCGTCGCATCCCCGTCGATCCCATGACCGGAAAAGCCGAGTGGGGCCTTCGCTCCATGCAGGACGATCCAAAATCCGACTCCTACGGCGGACAAAGTGTCTTCGACGTCTATTCCAAGTCCACCGGTACCGCCCTCGACGGCACCAAGTATTCTGATTGGTAAGAGGAAGCCATTGCGCACCCATCCTAAACAAAACGCGGGTTTCACGCTGATTGAGCTCATGATCGTCATGGCCATCATCGGCGTCCTCGCCGTGGTCGCCATTCCCAGCTACGTCGGCGCCATCCGTCAGGCCCGCGAAGCCGTCCTCAAAGAAGACCTTCACGTCCTCCGCAACGCCATCGACTCCTACACCGCCGACAAGCAAAAAGGCCCCCAGTCCCTCGACGACCTCATCCAGGACGGCTACCTCAAGACCATCCCCATCGACCCCATGACCCGCTCCAATGAAACCTGGGTCCCCGATCAAGGCGACGCCCTCCACTCCCTCGACCAGACCGATCCCGGCATCGACGACATTCACTCCGGCGCTACCGACACCGGCTCCGACGGCCAGCCCTATTCCGCGTGGTAACCTCAAGCTGAGTCACACCACAAAGGAAGTCATGAGACGATCGGCCCGCACTCTGTTCCTGCTCCTCGTCTGCGCTGCCTCGTTTTCGCCCATCCTTCACGCCCAGAAGACCATCCTGATCAGGCTCTTAGACGCGAAGACCGGCCATCGCATCACCCCCACGAGCTTCGAGGTCCGCATCAACCACCAGGCCGCCGTTCACATCGACTGGGTTAAGCAAGACGAAGACGGCACCGCCACCCTGACCCTCCCCGCCGACGCCGCCGTCCTCCTCGTCCACGCTACCTACCAGAGCTCCATGGACACTTACGTCAACTGCGACGACCAAAAGCAGTATGAATCCCCCAGCCCTCGCTGGTACTCCGCCTCTGAAATCCTCTCGACCGGCATCGTCGCCGACAACGGCTGCATCAAGCCCAAAGACGAGTCCAAGCTCAAAGTCGCCTCCCAGCCCGGCCAATTTGTCCTCTACGTCCGTCCCCTCAACTGGCGCGAACAGTGGAAGGATTAGCCTCAATCCCTTGAAGGGCAAGACTTTAACCAATGACTCCGCCACCGGCTTCGTCGACCCGCACGGGACGCAGTAAGTACCACAGTTGTCGGTTCGAATTCCGGAGGGAGCAGGCGCCTTCAGGCCCGGACCGAACCTCAGCAGCGATGAAACTGGGTGCCCCATCCAATCCGCGCTTTTTGCGGAATGGGTGGGATCGCATAAACTTTTATTCGAGCTTTGGCTTGAAGAACCGCGTTTCCGCAGCCAGAATTCAGCCCCGGATCCCCCCAACTCCCTCAACCGTCACAAACAAGTCAAGGATCAGCCTCCAGTGCAATCCCTCGAACCAGACCCCGAAATCGACGCCGTCCACCACTTCTACGCCTGCCTTGCCCCTCTCATCGATCCCAAGGACGGTCTCGGCGGCAAACTCCTCTTCGCCGGCGAATTAGATCAGAACGCCACTCATCTCATCCGCGCCGCCAACATCGCCGGGGCCGCCACTCTCGCCGCCTCTGCCGACGCCGCGGCCCTGCGCCAGGCCCTCCGCGAAGGCGTGATCGACTTCCTCGTCACCACCCTCGACGAATCCCTCCGCATCCTCAAAAACGAAATCCGCAAGCGCCAACCCGTCGCCGTCGCCGTCAGCCAGGCCGCCTCGGCCATTGCTCTTGAAATGCTCGACCGCGGCGTCCAGCCCGACCTCCTGCCTCCCGCCACCAAGTCCACGGCGACCAGTTTGTCAGGATTTACGGCCCTGGGCGCCCGGCACATATCCCCGCCCCCGCCGTCCACCCGCACCCTCCTGGCCCTCTCCATCCCGGTCACGTGGTCTAATCGCCCCGCAGAGTTCGAAGCCCTCTTAGCGACCCATATCGCTCCCGATGACCATGCCAATCTCCGTTGGCTTCATCTCTCCCCGCGCTATCTCGGCCACGCCGCCCGCCGCATCCGCTCCCTCGAATGCCCCCCAGCAATCGCCGCCCAACTCCAGGCAGACCTCGGCTAGCCCTGAGCCGGGTGCCCCATCCATCGAGCGTTTTTTGCTCGATGGGTGGGAGACCACAAAATCTCACTGTCGACAATCGGGTCTTTCGTTCTTCCATGCTTGGTTCTTGTGAAGGAGCTACCATCCAGCGTTTCCCCAGTAAGCCGCACCCTCACTCCGCCTCAACCCTCGCCCACAACTCTTTAATCCCCACCCCGGTCTTGGCCGAAACCGGCAAGATCTCGTCCAACTCCAGCCCCTTCTTCAGCGCCAGCAAGTTCCGCGTCCGTTCATTCCCGCTCAGCCGGTCGATCTTCGTAGCCACCACCGCATACGCCCGCCCCGCATGACGCAGCCAGTCGATCAACTGCCGATCCCGCTCCTGCGCCGGCACATTCGAGTCCACCAGGCACACGCACAACCGCAGCGTCTCCCGTTCTTGTAGGTACGGCTCAATAAACTTGGGCCACTCCGCAGAAATCGACTTCGAAATCTTCGCGTACCCATACCCCGGCAAATCGGCGAATATCAATTGCGGTCGTTGGCTCTCGTTCAGCAAGGCAAAAAAGTTGATAGCCCGCGTCCGCCCCGGCGTCGAAGACACCTTGGCCGCCTTATCGCCGACCAGTGCATTCAGCAAGCTTGACTTGCCCACATTCGACCGGCCCAGAAAGGCAATCTCCGGCACATCGGAAGCAGGGAACTGCTCAGCCGCCAGGGCCGAGAGCAAAAATTGAGTGGTATAGCGCATAGGAGACCTTCCTGAGCATACAGGACCGCCCCAAATTCGCCTCGAAAACAGCCCCAAATCGCACCAAAACCGCCGAACTTTCAACTAATTTCGGCCCCTTTTCGGCTCATTTCGAACCAATTCCGCAAGAACAGTCGCGCTCTACGTCGACTTTCCTACAATTCCGTCCGCCGTCTGTTCAACACCGACTTTGCGTTCGTCTCCGCCGACCCGCGATGAAACTGTGTGCCCCATCCAATTCCGCGTTTTTTGTGGAAATGGGTGGGATCGCACAAGCTCTGCAAGGGTTTTAGTTCGTGTTACTTACATCCTTACTTCATGTCCGGGAGTGTTCCCCTAACTTCTCAACAACACCGGGTGCCCCAGGTTTCGATTTTGAAACCGGGGATCCGCTCTGCCTCACTGTCTCGGTTCAAACACGGGCACAGACGTCCCAGTTCGAACCACAAACCCCTTCTCAATCCGCGGCAATCGAACCGCCAGCGTCAGCCCCCTCAACCCCATAAAGAAGCAGAACGCACACCACAACCCATTGTTTCCAAACCACTTCTCAAACACCACCGCCAACCCCAAAAACACAAAAAACGAGATCAGCATGCTATCTCGAAGTTCTTTAGCCCGAGTCGCCCCGATGAAAATCCCGTCCCCCTGAAATCCCCAAACCGAAACCACCGGCAGTACCACCGCCCACGGCAGATACCGGAGCGCCGTCAGTTTAACCGCCTCCTGATTGGTAAACACCCCCACCAGCCGTGTCCCAAACCCAAAATAAATCAGTGAGATACCCACAGCCACCGCCAGCGCCGCCGTCGTCGAAGCCCTCAGCACAGCACGATAATCCTTCACTCGCCCCGCTCCCACAGCCTCGCCCACCAGCGCCTCGGTCGCGTTCGCAAACCCATCCAGCCCATACGACGCGATAAAGTGCAGATTCATCAACACAGCGTTAGCCGCCAGCGTCGCATCCCCCGCCCGCGCTCCTGCCCGCGTAAACCATCCGTACGCGGCCACCAGTCCCAACGTGCGCAAAAAGATGTCCCGGTTGAGCGCGAACAAGTGTCTAAGGCTCGGCCCGTCTATCAGTTCCCGCCAATGCGTCGGCGCATCTGACTGGGTCCGTGCGTGTGCCGATCGCGTCAAAACCAGGCCAATAGCGCACCCCGCCCAGTCTGCCGTCAGAGTCCCGGTCGCAATCCCGGCCACGCCCCAGTGCATCTCGATCACCAGCCACAGCGCGACTATAACGTTGACCACGTTGACCGCAGCCTGCAGCGCCAATGCCGTCCGTGCCCGTTGCCGTCCCAGCAAATATCCTAGAATCACGTAGTTGGCCAACGCTGCCGGAGCCGACCAGATGCGAATGTGGCAATAGAGCAGGGCATTGACCCGCACCTCGGCACTCGCACCCAGCAACATGATGGTGAGCGATATCAGCGGTCCTTGCACCGCCAGCACCAACGCTCCAATCGCCACTGCCGAAGCCAACGCCCGCAAAAAGTGCAATCTCAAGCTCGCGTCATCGCGCGCCCCATGCGCCTGCGCCACCAACCCCGTCGTCCCCATCCTCAAGAAACCAAAGGTCCAGAACACGGCATTAAAGAAAATGCCGCCCATCGCCACTCCGCCCAAGGCTGCCGCACCCGGTAAATGCCCAGACAGAATCGTATCCACTGTCGAGAGCAGAGGCTGAGTCAAATTGGAAAGGATGAGGGGAATCGCCAGCAGGATGACCCGCCGGTACCAATAGATCATTGCTTTAGATTGTACCGGGCGATTCATTCGAACCGCCCGGTCTAACCCTTTGTTTAAGAATAGTTTTTGCGGAGGGAGCAGGGGGCTTCAGCCCCCTGAAAAACCGCCTTAAGTGCTAGGGCCTTCAGGCCCGGACCGGTTATTGCCGCGCTACCTGTCCGCCCGCTACTTCCGAAGAAGGCACGCTCGCGAGCACTTCCGTTTCTGCCGGCAACGGCGTCGGAAGCGGGCCTTCTAGCGCCAGCGTCAACACCTCATCCATCTGGTCAACGAAGTTTAACTTCATTGAATTCTTGATGTTGTCAGGCAGCTCCGCCACGTCTTTCTCGTTCGCCCGCGGCAGGATCACTTCAAAGATGCCGGCCCGCAATGCCGCCAGCAGCTTCTCTTTCAGCCCCCCGATCGCCAGCACCTTGCCACGCAGCGTGATCTCGCCGGTCATCGCGATGTCGCGCCGCACCGGAATCTTCGCCAGCGCGCTCGCCAGTGCCGTGGCCATCGTGATGCCCGCCGAAGGCCCGTCCTTCGGAATAGCACCCTCGGGAACGTGCAAATGCAGATCGACGTTGCGATAAAACTCGCGGCTCAACCCCAACAGCTGTGCTTTGCCGCGGATATAGCTCAGGGCGGCCTGCGCCGACTCCTGCATCACGTCGCCTAACTGCCCTGTAATCGTGAGTTTACCCTTGCCGTCGAGTACCTGCACTTCGGTAGTGAGAATGCTGCCTCCGACCTCAGTCCAAGCTAGGCCGGTAACCAGGCCAACTTCACTCTTTTCATGCACTTCGGAGTCGCGGAACCGCGCCACACCCAGGAATTCGGAGATGTTCGCCGCCGTGATCTCTTCCTTGTGCTTGGCCCCGTTTTTCACAACCTTACGGGCGACTTTGCGGCAAAGGTTCCCAATCTCCCGTTCCAGGTTGCGCACGCCAGCTTCGCGCGTGTAGTAGCGGATGATCTCGAGAATGGCATCGTCCTTGAAAACGATGTTCTTCTCGCTCAATCCAGTCTGTTCGCGCTGCTTTTTCACCAGGTATTGGCGCGCAATTTCGAGCTTTTCGCTCTCCGTATATCCCTGTAAGCGCAGGATTTCCATGCGATCCTGCAAGGCAGCCGGGATGGTGTGGAGCACGTTCGCTGTGGCTACAAAAAGCACCTGCGAAAGGTCATAATCCACATCGAGATAATGGTCCTGGAACGCCGTGTTCTGCTCCGGATCGAGCACTTCGAGAAGCGCCGAAGCCGGATCTCCTCGAAAATCCGAAGCCATTTTGTCGACTTCATCGAGCAGAAACACAGGATTCTTGGTTCCCGCCTTCTTCATGTGCTGGATAATCTGCCCCGGAAGCGCACCGATGTAGGTGCGACGGTGTCCCCGGATTTCGGCTTCGTCGCGAACGCCACCCAGCGACAGGCGCACAAACTTGCGCCCTGTGGCCTTGGCGATTGACATCCCGAGCGACGTTTTGCCCACTCCGGGAGGGCCCGCAAAGCACAGAATCGAGCCGCGCGGATTCTTCACAAGCTGCCGAACCGCCAGGAACTCGAGGATTCTATCCTTAATCTTTTCAAGACCATAATGGTCTTCGTTCAAAACCTTCTCGGCGTACTCAATCGACCGCGTCTCCTTGGAGCGCTTCTTCCACGGCACTGCCAGCAGCCAGTCGATGTAGTTGCGGCTGACCGTCGACTCGGCCGACATGGGAGGCATCGCTTCCAGTTTTTTGAGTTCCTGGATAGCCTTGTCGAGTACCTCCTTGGGCATTCCGGCAGACTCGATCTTTTTGCGCAGTTCATCGAATTCGCTCTTCTCGCCTCGGCCCAGTTCCTTTTGAATGGCCTTGATCTTTTCGTTCAGGTAATACTCTTTTTGCGCCCGCTCCATCTGCCGCTTGACCCGCGACTGAATGTTGCGATCCAAGTCGAGTTTTTCAATCTCGATGTCCAAAACATCGGCAATCCGTGCCAACCGCGTCGCCGGATCGAAAAGCCCCAGCAATTCCTGCTTTTCCTCAATCCCGAGTTGCAGATTGGCCGCGATAATGTCCGACAGCTTGGCCGGTTCATCCATGCGCACGGTCGCAATAATCGTCTCGTAATTAAGCGACTGTTGCAGCTTCACGTACTGCTCGAACAGGCCCGTCACCCGCTGCATCAACTGATCGACCGCAGGAGTCGTCTCAAACTGCGACTTTCCGGTCCGAACCGTCGCCACAAAAAACCCGTCTTTGTCGTTGACTTCAGTCGACTTAGCGCGTTCGACGCCCTCGACGAGGACCTTGATATTGCCGTCGGGCATCTTGACGCTTTGGACGATGTTGCAGATCGATCCTACCTGGTAGATCTCTTTGGCTTTGGGCTCGTCGATCGAAGCATCGTGCTGGGTGGCGAGAAAAATCTTGCGATCACCATTGAGCGCTTCTTCAAGGGCTCTAACGCTCGACTCACGGCCCACCACGAAGGGCGTCATCATGTAAGGGAAGATCACCATGTCCCGAATGGGCATCATGGGCAGTTTGCGCGTTTCCGACTTGTCACGGGGTACGGTCATAGGGACACCATCATTATTAGACGCGCTGAGGAAGCTTGGGCTTCACGGTGATTGTCACGACTCATGAAGGGATTGTACCGCGAGTCGCACTGCAACAGCGGAGAAGGGCGATGCCATTCGCTTCGAAAGTACTGGAAATCATGCCGGGAAATCCAATCCCCAAAAAGGCAAAGACCCGGTGCATAAGCATCAGGTCTTTCATCCTTTGAAAAGCGTTCAATCTGATGTTTGAAAAGCCGAAAGAATTAGCCGGCTTTTTCAAGCAGACAGGGCGAAAGGTCGCGTCGTTCTACCATTTCTCGCGTAATCTCAAGATCGCGCACCCGCTTGTTGGTAGGCAGGTGATACATCAAATCAAGCATTAACTCCTCTAGAATCATGCGCAGACCGCGTGCTCCAACCTTGCGGGCCAGGGCTTCGCGTGCCACGGCGCCGGTGGCCTCCTGGGTAAAGTGCAGGCGCACGTTTTCGTATTCAAGGAGCCGCTGATATTGCTTGAGGATCGCGTTCCGGGGCTTGGTCAGAATTTCGACCAGTGCCGGTTCGTCGAGCTCGTCGAGGATGCCCATGACGGGGAGACGACCGACAAATTCCGGTATCAAACCATACTTGATGAGGTCTTGTGGTTCAGTTCTGCGTAGTAGCTCGGTGTCGCGATGACTGCGCGTGGTCGCTGCATCTGCCTCAGCCTCGGTGGCCTTGAACCCCAGCGCTTTTTTGCCGACGCGACGGCCTACCACTCGTTCCAGACCGACGAACGCTCCGCCGCAAATGAAGAGGATGTTTGTGGTATCGACAGCGGTGAATTCCTGGTGAGGATGCTTTCGTCCGCCTTGGGGTGGCACATTGGCAACGGTGCCTTCGAGGATCTTAAGCAGTGCTTGTTGCACGCCCTCGCCGGAGACATCGCGCGTAATCGAAGGATTCTCGTCTTTGCGACCGATCTTGTCGATTTCGTCGATATAGATGATGCCTTGCTGAGCACGGGTTACATCGCCATCGGCAGCCTGGAGCAGCTTGAGAATGATGTTTTCGACATCCTCACCGACATACCCGGCTTCGGTCAGCGTAGTGGCGTCGACAATGGCGAAAGGCACATCGAGCATTTTCGCCAACGTGTGAGCTAGCAGAGTTTTTCCTGATCCAGTGGGGCCAATGAGCAGGATGTTCGACTTGGCAAGTTCGACTTCGTTGTTGCGCATGCGGTTCATCTGGATGCGCTTGTAGTGGTTGTAGACGGCGACAGCGAGTTTCTTCTTGGTTTGATCCTGTCCGATCACGTAATCGTCGAGGAAGCTCTTCACTTCCTGCGGCTTGGGCAGGTGGCCGGCTGCGGCCGCGGTGTGGGTTTCGCCGCGATCGTCCTCGAGAATCGAGTTGCATACTGCGACGCACTCATCGCAGATGTAGGCCCGGGGATAGTCGCTGGGCGACGAGATCAATTTGGCCACAGCGTCCTGCGATTTGTGGCAGAACGAGCAGCGCAGTGCTTCTTCGGGTCCCGTGCGCGTTTTCATATTCAAACGACTCCTCTGGACGTGCCTCTAATTTGAATTTCGCCCCTTCGGGCTGTCCCTAAGTGCGGGGCCGATCAATGATTTCGTCGATAATTCCGTAATCCTTGGACTGCTGAGCGTTCATGATGAAGTCCCGCTCAACGTCGCGCTCGATCCGGTCCAGAGGCTGCCCAGTATGCTTTGCCATCAGGTTGTTGGTAATTTCCCGAATGCGCAGAATCTCCCGTGCATGAATATCAATGTCTGTGGCCTGTCCGCTTAAGCCGCCCATCGATGGTTGATGGATGAGAATGCGCGAATTAGGCAGGGCAAAGCGCTTGCCCTTGGTTCCGGCCAGCAGAAGAAAAGCTCCCATGCTGGCGGCCTGACCTATGCAATACGTCACCACGTTGTTGCGTATGAATTGCATAGTATCGTAAATCGCCAGCCCGGCGGTAATTGACCCACCTGGTGAATTTATATAGAGCTGCACGTCCTTTTCCGGGTCTTCTCCAGAAAGGAACAACATTTGGGCCACGATGAGATTTGCTACCTGGTCGTCAATCGGCGTACCAAGAAAGATAATGTTATCGCGAAGCAGACGGGAGTAAATATCGTAGGCGCGCTCGCCTCGACTCGTCTGCTCAACCACCATGGGGACCAATGCCATTTGAGTATTCTTCCCATTCTTCCGTTGGGGTTTCCCCCGTTTTTCTCGGGCCGCGTCTTCCTTTGCTACCTCGACTGCGCGGCGAAATACGATTGCTGACCTTTAGGCCGGCAACCGTTCATACAACACGTTTGCGGTCTTTTCGCGTTTCAATTGTTCACGGATTCTAGCGAGCCCGCCGTCATCCGTCAATCGCGCCTTCAGGGTATCAACAGGTTCCCGCGACTGCAGGGCGGCGATCTGAATTTCCCGATCCAACTCCTCGTCGCTAATTTCGATGTTTTCTTCCGTGGCGATTCGAGCCAGCAACAACGAAGCTTTCACCTCGGCAGAGGCGCCGTCGCGTTGAGCGGCCCGCAAACGGGCAAAGTCGAGCTTACGCATCTGTTCGGTGTCCATGCCCTGGGCTGCCAAGGCGCGTAGTCCACGCTCAAGGCGGGCGTCGATCTGTTCCTGCACCAGCGATTCGGGAACGGGGAACGGAAAACGCTCGATCAACGCGGCAAACAACTTGTCCTTGGTTTCGCCTTCGACGCTGCGGCGCTTACGGTTGGCAAGGTGTTCGCGGATGCGATTTTCCAACTCGGAAAGGCTATCGTATTCGCCTAGTTCCTTGGCAAAATCGTCGTTTAACTCGGGAACGGTGCGCTTCTTAATGGCTTTTACTTCAATGGTGTAGTCCACCGTCTTACCGGCCAGCTTGGCTTCGGGATATTCGGCGGGATAGGCCGCAGAAACATTCAGAGTCTGACCTGGCTTGGCGCCGCGCAGAGCCGTTGTGAAGGCTTCGACGGTGTCTTTGCCGCCGATCTCGACGAGGGTATCTTCTCCGGCAATAGGCTCGGCGTCGGGTTCCGCCTCGATGGTGCCTTTATAGGTGATCTGGGCCCAGTCGCCATCGACTAATGCACGATCTTCCTCGACCGGCTCAACTGTGGCACGCGACTCGCGCAGGTGGCCTAGCTCGTGCTGGAATTCCTCATCCGTCACTTCAACCGTGGGCTTGGGGACGGTTACATCCTTATATCCCTCAATCGAGAAAGCGGGAACGAACTCAAAAACCGCCTTCACATGCAGCGGCTCGCCGTTTTCTACAGTCAATTCAGTGATTTGGGGCTGGCCCACGGGCGTTACGCCGAGGTCTAAAACAGCCTTATTGAAGCGTTCCGGAAGCAGGCCGTCGATCACGTCCTTGCGAATTTCCGTTGCAAAGCGACGTTTTACAACGGTTTCCGGGACTTTTCCAGCGCGAAAACCGGGGATTTTCGCGTACTTTTGATAGTTTTTTGTGACATTTTTGAAGGCTTTGGAGACATCTTCAGCCGGAATATCGAGCACCAATTCGCGGGTGCAGTCGGGATTCAGGACCGGCCCATGCGTGTGTTCGTCGCCATGATCGTGGTTGTGTTCGGATTCGTGGTCGTGATCGTGGCCTTCGTGGACATGATCGGCGGTGTTGTCGGCCTGTGCCGCTTCGGGATTATTTTCGACAGTATCGATAGAACTCAACGGTTTGCCTTCCAGGTGCTCAAGCGCCATGACTTTTCTAACGGGGAGTACCGGTGGATCTATTCATCCGGTGACTAGCTCCGCTGGCTGGGGTTCGCCTATCTCATGGTAAGAGGGAAAGCTAGAAGGGTCAAACTGTGCAGTTGCATAAATAGACAATACGGCGGGCAAAGGTCACGTTACCCCTCTTGAGGTGCTGGTTTTCTGACGTAAGGCAGATACCGGGGATGGGAAGCGCCGCACTGCAGATAATGTGTCCGCGCCTCGGTCAGGCTCAATGATCCGTTTACGGTCAGCCGCACGTCGGCCGCATCGTCGTCTTCCTGGCCGTCGTCTTCCCACCAGCAAACAGGGCACAGTTCCATCACGGCGGGGGCGTTCAGGGTGCGATAACCACAACAGGGGCAGCGAAAGAGAATCTCCACATTTTATGGACGAGAATCGGGGCTTGTGCGACGACACGCATTGGACGTCTTTGGTGTGGGGTGAGCTTTTTCTTGATGCCGGTTGACTTTGCATCACCCGGATGGGGCCACGCGAACCAATTTGGCTGGCTGCGGGGAGGGGCCCGTCAAGTACGAGTCCGCTTCAATTAAGTGCTTTCTTTATCTGGCGATAGCCCTGCTGTGAATTCATGGATTACTCTCAATTCGCCTCCGGATTTGAGGGTCCATCGGAGTAGAATCGGGCGCAAGGAGTTCTCACCATTTATGAAGCCTTTTGATGTTCCGCTTGCTTTTCGCTCGAGCCGCCGGGTCTGGAGCCGTTTGTTGTTGATGGGGCTGATCGCCATTGCGCCGCTGGCCCTCCAAGCGCAGGACCAGGCCCCTGTGCGCGTAGCGATTGTGGGTCTGAATCACGATCACGTGATGGGATTTCTCGCCCAGTTGCCGCAGCATCATGATGTAGAGGTCGTGGGCATCGCCGAACCGAATGCGGAACTGATTGCCAAATATGAAAAGAGATTTTCGCTGCCGCATAGCTTGTTTTTCGCCGACGCCGACGCGATGATCCAGGCTGTGCATCCGCAGGCATTGCTGGTCTACACATCGATCGCCGCGCATCGCAAGGCCATTGAGACCGCGGCCAAATACGGGCTTACCGTCATGGTTGAGAAGCCGCTGACCATCTCGCTTGACGACGCGTTGGCCATTCGCCGCGTGGCGCGCGAACATCACATCCAGGTGTTGGTGAATTACGAGACGACCTGGTATCCAAGCAATCGCGCAGCCTATAACGAAGTTGCCAACGGCAGCATCGGCGACATTCGCCGTGTGGTGGTGCACGACGGACATGAAGGGCCAAAGGAGATCGGCGTCAGCCCGGAGTTTCTAAGCTGGCTGACTGACCCGGCGCAAAACGGGGCAGGGGCGATGTATGACTTCGGCTGCTATGGCGTGGACCTGATGACGTGGCTGATGCATGGAGAAACGCCGCTATCTGTAACGGCCGTCGCAAACCATGACAAGCCGCAGGTCTATCCCAAGGCAGACGACGATTCGACCATCGTCATCGATTACCCCAAGGCGCAGGCTGTGATCATGGGCTCGTGGAACTGGCCGTTCAGTCGCAAGGACATGGAAGTCTACGGCGCGACGGGCTACGCGATCACCGTGGCCGCGGATGGAATGCGGATTCGGCACGCACATGAGAAAGAAGAGCAGAAATCGACGGCCGCGCCGCTACCGGCTGCGGAAAGTAACTCGCTCAGCTACCTGGTCGGCGTATTGCACGGACAAATCGCGGCGAAGGGCGACTTGACTGCGCTCGATACCAACGTGATCGTAATGCAGATTCTCGATGCGGCACGCGAATCGGTACGGACCGGCAAGACGGTGCGGCTGACAAAGCTGGCGGACAACTAGAACTTGGCGTCCGGCGGGTCCGTTTTCTTCCCGCCGGACGAGCCAGTTAACACCGCCCAGAAAGCAATCGGATGAAAGAGAAATCTACTTTAGTGCGACACTCCCTTAGCCAAGTCAGAGCCATGAGGGAATGCGGCGACGACAAGACAAGCCCAAACGCCTCGGAAGCCAAATCGCTCGGCGCGGAGTTTTGGAAGACCGCTCGCGTGGTTATGCCCAGCGGGAAAACTTCCGTTCATCTTCGTCTCGACAGCGATATTGTCGAGTGGTTCAAGACCAAGGGAAAGGGACACCTCACCCGTATGAACGCGGTGCTGCGAGCGTATGTGGAGGCGCAGAGAACGGGGTCGGGGCGGCAGTACCGAAAAGGGTACACCCGATAGGATGCCTAAGCACGAATCCGTCGCTATCGCGTTCAATTTCCCGTTTTCTGAAACGCCCCCCAAAAGTGACTGGCATAGAAGCCGAACACCTTCGCGGCATCCTCCGGGTAATAACCCATCGCGTTAAAAGTGCCGAGAAGGATGTGAACGAGCCTCGAGTTGTCTTGGTAGAACTCCTCAATTTCCTCATCAGTAGCGGTCGCTGCCGTCGCTCTGACTTTGGTTACTACCTGCCGATGAGCCAGGCGCTCATTTCGTAAATCCCGAAGCTTTGTGTAAACGGCATGGCCTGCCCCACCGCTCATGTATTTATCGACCAGTAGATTCGCCTCGTCTGCTTTCTTCGCGAGATCGTCTCGCATTGCGTCGAAGTCTTCTGAGCTTTGATCGACTCGCGCCAAAGCCAAGGCGTCGATGACTTCTTTCTTTCTGAGGGCTTTTGCGATGCATTCCACCCTAATAGTTCGACCGTCTTTGTCCCATAGGCGGATCAAAGCAAGTATCAGCTCTCGCCGGAGGGCGGTACGTATAACGCGAAAGGCCTGGGTAGCATACGATACCCCCAAGCGACGGTGGAGGTCTTGATCGTAAGCGGTCGGCTTCCATATCTCGTGAAAAGCAATAGCCAGATCAAACTCTTGCTTCGCGGCAGTCACTTTCGCTTGCAGCTTAGTGATCTTAGGATCGTCAGTTTTCATCGTGTTCTTTCTTGAGCTCACGAGTCAGCCTGTATAGCCACAATGATGCTGTGGCTTTTATGGCGAGCCTGAACAGGCTGCGGAAAAGCGCCGTTTGTCGAGCAAAAAGCCCGAAATCATCCCTTAAGAATCAAAGTTGTAAGTTCAACCAAACGAAGAATGCCTTTAAAGTTCATGCGATCCCACCCTTCGCAAAGTGCGCGAAGGATGGGGCACCCGCCTGTCTTTTGGTATTCAGCGGTTCGTTGTAGCACTTAGGGCACAAATACGTGGAGGCGCACATGCCACTTAGTGCTTTGCCCTGGCTTCAACGTCACCATGCCGGTATCCATCGTGCCCCATTCCTTGCCAAAGGGATCGGCGAAGTTGTACTGGTGCTCGATGGCGACGAAGTTCTTGGTTGGCGGGGCATAGGCTTGGATGGTTTTGATCTCCGGCGACAAGCCGATCACGTCGACTCCATAGTGGGCAGCGGGGTCGATGACTTGTACGGTCACTTCGCCTTTATTCCAGTCAAGATGGCTCCAGTTGTCGTCGAAGAAGACGTCGCCAAGAGGCTGGCCACCTGCGGCCCTCAGATCGAACTTTGTCCCGTCCACCTTGGAGAGCTTGCCGGAGGGGAACACGTTGTCGTAGTTATCGATCTCGGCGACTTCAGAGCCGGGAATGCGCAGCCGGGCCTGTTTGCGATCGCCTGAGGGCAGGTTGAAATAAGGGTGCCAGCCGATGGCCATCGGTTCAGATTCTGGGCCAATGTTGCGGGCGACGATGGTCACGTCGACTGCTTCGGCCGTAAGGCGCACGGTGACGACCAGGTCGGTTTTCGAAAGCCAATGGCCGCCGAAATCGCCGGCGTGAATGATGGCGGATGCTTCTTCGCCGCCGGGCACCTTCTCAACGGTAACGTTTTCCGCTTTAGCTTTGAGGATCAGGCCGTGCATGGCGTGACGCTCTGCGGTGGGTTCTTTGCCAATGTTGTTGGCCGGCAAAGTAAGCGTGTGACCTTGCCACTCTGTGGTGAGTGTCTTGCCGTCGGCAGAGAGCTTGCCGCGAATTCGATTAGGGTAGGGAACCAGCATGGCCGCGCCCAGCCGATAGCCCAGGTCGCCGTTTTCCGTATCGTCATGATCGAGCATTTTGGCGGCGCCGGTTGCGTCTGGAGAAGCCAGCACGTCGATGTTCCCCTTGCCGGGAAAGTTGGCGGTGACCTGCAGTAGTTCCATTCCGCGGCCGGGAATGATGGTGACGCTGGTGAACTCCGGCTTCGATGTACTGGTGGCGCTTCGAGTCAGCGTAACCAGCTTGGCGCCGCCGATCTCGGGTAGAGCTTGCGCGTTATTCGGTTGAGTAAACATAGATGCCGTTAAGGGTAGCAAGGCGAGTGCGCGAATGAACAGCTTCATGTCAATCCATCCCTGGAAGTTTGATCGAATTTTCTACAGATTGCGCGTTGCCCAGCCCACTTTGGCGGAACTGAGAAAGCGTATTCCGAAGGCGCTGCCATTTTACGCCATGACACGGTAGAGGCAGGATGGGCGAACGGACTCGTGGATTCCGTTCTCGCCATCCGCCTTGTTTATCGAGAATCTAACGCCAACAACGGGCCGCTCATTTTTGCCCGCGATTGGGGCGTCAACTTTTCAGTTCGTTCAAATTAATCTCATAGTCCCGCGAACGGAGCCGATGAACATTTCACGATGATTTCCCGTGGCCCGGTTTTCCGGGTGGCCATCCCGCCAACCGTACATGGCGGTTAGCGCGTTTCTAGACATCAGGTCTTCCTCTAAGGAGACACGCACATGTTGTTGTTTTGGACCCGCCATCTGACCGTCGGCGTTGAAGAATTCGATGAGGATCACAGGCAACTGATCAAGATCATCAATGAGCTGGAGTTTGCGGTTAAGTCCGCGGTCGACGGCAAGGTTGACACGATCGAAATCGAAATAGCATTGCACCGGCTGGAAAACTACAGCATGTACCATTGTGGCGAAGAAGAGAGACTGCTCGAAGCAACCGGATATCCCGATCTCGACGCGCACAAACTGGAGCACGCCCATTACAGAGAAATGCTCGGCGACTTGAAGCAACGGCTTCTTGGCAGCACCGACTTGGCGCATGCATTGGATCTGATTGGCTTCGTGTACGGGTGGGTTACGAATCATGTCAACGTGACAGACAAGCAATACGCACAGTTTCTCCACGACCACGCAAAGCAGTGCGCTGCGCATTTCGCTGCGAAAAAGCACGCTCATAAATGCGGCCGCAAAAATGATGAGACGTTGCGGGTTCGGCAGTCTCCGAACATTTAAGAAGACTGTCCGCCGGTCTTGGCTTCGCCTTGAATCTCCCGGAGGTGGCGGGCGGCTTGACGGTTTGGTCTCTCATCGAACCCCAACGCGGAACTGCGCATCGCAATACGAATGAAGCGCACTCTTCTCTGCACGATCAGTTTGTTCGCGATAATCGGCTGCACTCCGGAAAAGCGCAGCCCCGACGCCATTCGTCAAGACACAGCCAACGCCACAGCGGAGGCTGCCCGCGACGCCAAGGCCGTTGCGCAGGGCGTCGTTGAGGGCCTCAAGGAAAAAGGGCCGATTAACATTAACAAGGCGACGGAAGGCGATCTTGAGGGTTTGCCTGGCATTGACTCAGTAACGGCGGGAAAGATTGTCGCGGCTCGCCCTTACAACACCTCGAGTGACTTAGTTCGACGCCATCTAATAACCAAGTCAGAATACGATCGAATCGCCAACCGGATTGTCGCACGATAACGGTGTTTGCAGCAGACCGCTCAATTTCACTATCTATCGCATAGGCTCAAAAACTTACCTTGCGTTGGGGATACCACGTAACTTGAATGTTAGTCGTGGTGACCTTTTGCGCGCCGGGAAGATAGATAGGTGCTTTCCAGTTTTCGTAAGTGAACGTTCCGTTTATTTCAAGATCATGCCCGATACGCTTGACAGCCTGAAACGAAATATCATTCAACGTGGTTCCGGATGAAGTGGTGGGCGATGCAATAAAGTCCTTGGCAGCTTTCTGATTGCGCACGCCCACCTGGAGCCATTCGTTTCCGCTCAAATGATAAGTAATCCAGCCTTGCCCGCCCTTATCTTCGCGGCCAATCCAATCTCCAAATAACTGGCCTGCATTGGTATAACCCTGCCTCTGGATGTACTCGTAATACATGAAAGCTCCTCCAGTGCTCCGCGAGATGGGCGGATCGGTGGAGGCGGCTTCGACACGCACGTCGAGTCGCGGCATCCCAGGCACGTGGGACAGATACAAGCCGGGTCGCCAGGCAGCACGGCGAGGTGCATCGATTGGCGAAATGTCGTCGTGGACCTCGGAATCGGAATAGAGCGTGAGCCAATTGCGTACGAATGGAAGCCGATAGGAAAAGTCGAATGCACCAAAACGGGCGCCAGGGTCACGGTTGCTTTGCTTGACAGCCAAATCGGGAGCAGAAAGGCTAAAGAAACTCCTCAGAAAAGTATGGAGAGTGATAGGTTCATGGTCTTTGCCGCCCCATATGACGGTGCGCTCAAATCCTAATTCCAGATTCTGAGTCGGTCTGAAGCTAAGCTTCTCCACATGAACCCACGGGTCATTGGGAGCGACATGTCCCTTGAGTGAGCCAACGAGGAACTCATATCGGAATGGCCCGGTAACGTCTGAAAGCAGCGGAATGTGCAGAGGCTCGACTCGGTTGATATGGAACGCGTAGATGTCCTGGGCATTATTCGAATAAGCCATCGACCCACCCATTGCCGGCCCCATCCATTCGTCTTGCTTCCCGATCGAGATTTCATGATTCAGAAAAAGATAGGAAGCATAGGCCTCCATCAGTCGCCCATTCGTGGCTGTTCCAATCGGCCCCATCGGAATCGTCGCTTGGTTGAATGGCAAGCCCGTTACCGTGTTGATGTAGGCAATACCGTCCAGGCTGGAGAGCGTTTGAGCGAGCGACGGGGAATACCCCGTTGCAGACCCGGCGTACTGGAACTCACCTCGCACATGGAGCACAAAACGACCCGCAGTCGCATACGCGCTCGCGCCAGTGTAATTGTTGAATCCATTTTCAAAGGGACGGCCATAGTCGTTGATTACAGTCGAGCCAAGATGGAAGCTATCATTGAGCGGGGTCCCACTTATGCCGCGTGCAATCTCATATATAGATTCAACCCGAGTTTCGTTTTTTGATGATCCACACGGTCCGGTCGTCTCAGGTTTCAACTCATGCATAAGTGAGTCATATAACTCGCGCGCCTGATCTGTCACCGGCCCCGCGTCGGCATCCTCAATGTTGGCGCTAGCATCATCCAGCATCGCGACCACACTGGAGCGTGTCCAGGGACGCATATTGAGATATACATGGTCGATAACTCCCAAAGAGTAGAGTCGGAGAACAGCGGGATAGATCCAGCTATCGACGGGAATAAAAGGGGATCCTAACTTAGCTGGTTCGCAATCGAGCGCGGAAGCAGCGCCGCTCATCTGAGACCAACCTGTGGGCGCTGCTGCAATCAAGACGCCGGTCGCTAACAATAACCGTGTGAGTGTTGCTGCACCTCGCATCGCTTTAACTGATTTCGTGCGCGGGCTAATCATGGCGTTATTCTACCAGTCCAGCACGATCTTTATTTTGTGTCTTGGTGGCTTCTCCGGAAGCATCTTATTGTCGCGGACCGGCAGGTTTTGCTGGCAGCGGGAGGGAAGCAATCATTGGTCGAGCGGTTACCCCTCGCCGCCAAAATTGCGACTGAAATTCTCATCTTTATTTTTGCAGCGATCATTTGCGATTCTCCCAAGAGTCCGGCGACGTCGTTTCCGTACCGATTGCGAGACACGTTATCTGCAATTCTGATTTCCTGGCGTTCTCGGGAAACAACTCGCTGGCGCCGAGCGATCTGGCGGCGAGTCGGGGGGATGGCCGGCGATAAGATCCAGTCCTCAGATGATGCGTGGCGACCGAAGTTCGCGAGCCTTTCTCGATGCCGTCCTCGCCAGGCCGATTTGTTTGGTACAATTTGAACAACGGAGTGGTGACAACTTCGTGGTTCTCATTCGGTTGCTAAAGGGACAGGTTTTTGAGTTTTATCACTGTCCACACTTTCCATTGATTCCAGAGTTTGGCTGTACACGTTGGAAGATATGGGGCAGAGCGATAGATGGGAACGATTGGAAAAGAAGTAAATTTCTGCGATTTGCGCACAGTGTCAAAATTGCAGAGGGGACGTAGCTCAGTTGGTTAGAGCGCTGCCTTCTAACCGGCTACCTTTGGAATCAGTAAGATAAGTCCTTGGTGTCCACGTTGGTGTCCACGCTTTGATAAGCTATGGCCCAGAGGAGGACATTTTGGATGCCCACCCCCAAGCCCCTCGGCACTCTTCTCAACGCTCCCGATTACGCGGATCGCGTCAACCTCATCAAGAAAATCAAGACCGCCGATGGATGGCGGTTTGCGCCCGTCGTCCCTGAAGCCAACGGACGGCTCAAGGATCGGGTGCGCATCAACGGCCAGATCGAAGTCCACCCTGAAGGCGCCTATTACATCGAGTGGCGGGTCGGTGGTCGAAGTGGCCGCCGCTATCGCACCGCCGTCGCCAGAGACGAGGCCATCGACCAGGCCCGCCGCAAAGCCATTGAGTTGCGCGCCATCCGCGACGGCCTCATTGCTGGTCCCGAGCCGGAGCCGGAGGTTGCGGCCAAGACGGCAATCGGCGATGCCATCGACGCCTATCTCCGGTATGTGAAGATGCAGCGCAAGCCTCGTACCCATCTGACCTACCGCTACACGCTCGACACCTTGCTCCGTGCTGCTTACAAAAGAAAATATGTGGAGGACGCAACGCGAGAAGACGTGCTCGACTTCATGACCTACTGCTATGAGCTTGGGCTGGGTGCTCGGACTGTTTACGACAAGGTCGTGACCGTGCTGCAACTGTTCAAGAAGCATGGGCGGTCAGGGCTGATGGAAAAGGGCGACTGGCCCAAGTACGTCGATGCCATCCGTCCGATGTATGAGGCCGAAGAGCTGACAGCGATGTTCAAGCTCGCAACCGAAGATGAAGCCGACATGCTGAAGTTCCTCCTGGGCTCTGGTTTCCGCGACCAGGAGATTCGCTATCTGCAGTATTTGGATGTCGACTTTCGGCATCAGATCGCGCGCGTAACCGCCAAGGCGAAGTGGGGCTTTAC
>Ga0182030_10002406_pt1 | contig 39654 bp, 31 predicted proteins | sample 812S3MmetaG_FD_121299 | JGI IMG/M metagenome (GOLD analysis project Ga0182030, IMG submission 121299) | Permafrost microbial communities from Stordalen Mire, Sweden - 812S3M metaG (Illumina Assembly) | ecosystem: Environmental > Terrestrial > Soil > Wetlands > Permafrost | place: Sweden...
CGCCCACAACCTCCTGAAGCTGTTCACCCTCGCAAAGGCAGCCTGAGCCGGCTACCCTGTAACAAAATGCCCGTCGCATTGCCTATCTGGACGGGCTCCTAGGGTGATGGAACCGGACAAAGATGAGTGTTCAGCGAATTGGATCGAGATCCGCGTAGCTTCGATTTAATAAACCTTGACATATTGGCTTTCCGGTATTTTTATTCGAATATTAAATATCGATTTCTGTTCTGTCGGGTCGAGATCAGGTCGGAATCATGGGCCGTTTTCGGGACTTGCGCCTCAGGGAATTGTCACGGTCAAAGCTTCCGCCAGCGAGCGCCGGCCAAAACCTCGATGGAGTCAAAAAGCGGCCTGGCTATAAACGGATCCGGCGTGCATCCAAATCGAGTGCAAGTTCGAATTCGCCCCCTGAAAATACTGAAACAAGATTTGCGGCTTGCGTCGCCTTCGGAATGTCAAAGGCCGGTCGTGATTGAATAGCGTTGGAGAATGATATTGGGTGCGGCAGGCAAGGTGCCTCGGGACTCCATTGAATATGGGATCTTAGTTGGTGGCAGCCTGATGTGCCGATTTGGTTTGAGCAGATCCTGGTCAATGGACGAGGTATGTTGTGGATAGTCCTCGGCGGACAAGCCTTGCGGAATTCTCGCGGCTCTATCTCCGCGCGCGGGAGGCCGCTTCTGATCAGGCCAGTGACCTGTCGGCGCCGACGGCTTCGCTGGAAGTTCCCGAGAATAACCTCGCGGTTCAAGTCGTCCTGGGAATGGCAAAAAGCGCCGAGAAGGCATCCCGAATGGCCGCGCCATAGTTGATCTATCGAGCAGGTGGTCGTAATCTCCGGGCAGCCAAGTCGGGCGGATTCTGCGAAGTTAGCCGTCACCGTCTGCCAGAAATCGAAACCTGCCCGGAGGAGCGCACTTGATCAGAATCTCACTGTTTATAGCGGCGATCGCAGTGCTTACCTCGAGCGCCTCGGCAATGCCGTTGATCCAGGCAAGCGCCATCGCGCACGCCGAAAACAACGTGGTGGACGTCAAGATCGTATGCGAGCAGGACGGGCATTGTTATCAGAACGGCCGCCGGCCTGTCGCGCGCTGGGTCTATGGTGATGATGCCTTTCATGGTCCCGGTCCCTATGTCGGGCCAGGTTATTACGGTAGGCCAGGAAAACACTGGGCTTGGTGGGCCTTCCTTGGATTCTAACGGCGAGACTGGCGAAATCGGGGGGGCGTTGGATAAAGTGCTTGCTCGCCGCATTGATCCTTCTGAACGGCCACGAGCAGGCGTTGGAGTTCGTGCCTCAGGTGGCATCTGTGCCCGAGCTACTTGGGCGATCACGATTCTGGGCTTCGCGGGTATAAGATGCGATCACTTGTCCGCCGGGCGAAGCGCGATGCTCTCGCCTTGATCAAAAATCCAAATACAAAGGCCACCTTCGGGCGGTCTTTTTGTTTGGAGGTGCCAGACCTGAGGCGCCGACGGCAAGCTTAACAGCTTAACCGCCCATGTGCTATTCGGATGGCCGAAAGCGATCGCAGCCGGGCACGTGCTGTCCCGATATGAGACGGCGGGCCAACTTCGTTAACCAGCCATAAGGGTATCCCACCGCGGTTGCGATCGCTAACGGTAAGATAATGTCTCGGATATATGGCTAAAGCGGAGATTTTAATAAGGCGCCAGCGACTTCACCATGACTTCACAACCCGCCTACCAGGCCCTGCTTCTCGACGCCGGCCCGCAAATGCGGTGCGGCGTTGGGCAATTTACCCGGCTTTTACGCGAGACGATCAAAAAGCTTGACCGTGGAAGTTGTACGACATTAGCCCTGACGCGGTCGGAAGGATCTTTCACCGGGATCTGGCGTTCGGTAAGCTCGGCACGGAATGTGGTCTGCAATTTCCCGATCGTGGCATGGAAGCGTGTGATATTCCGACCGCTGCTGGTGCTTGCGATCGCACGGCTGCGCGGTCGGCGTGTCGTCCTGATCCAGCACGAATGGGCCGGCCTGCACTGGCTACGCCGCATCACCTACCTTCCGGCACTGCTGCTCGCAAACACGATCGTGATGTTCTCGCCCCTGGTGCGGCGCGAGCTCGCCAACGATCCCCTAGTCGGCTGGACGGCGAGAAAATGCGTGCTGGCTCCACTCCCGCCGAACATCGAAGCTGCCTCCGGGATCACCGGTTCCGAATTGCGCCAGCGGCTCGCCGCCGCGCGGGAAGAAGGGCGGCTGGTGATTGGCTATTTTGGATCAATCTACCCCAGCAAGCACCCGAACGCGCTCATCAATATTTGCGCCATGTTGAAGGCGCGCGGGCTTAAGCCGTTGCTGGTTTGTGTCGGATCGTTTATCCGCGGCATCGACAACGTCGAGCAGGAGTTTCATGCCCGCGCCGCTGAACTCGGCGTCTCCGACGATGTCATCGTCAGCGGCTATGTCGCTTCCTGCCAGGAGGTATACGGACTTTTCAGTGAGATCGACGCCTTCTGCTATCCGCTCGAAGAGGGCCTTACGGCACGGCGCTCAAGTGTTCTCGCCTGCGTGCAGTCCGGGCGGCCCGTCATCGCCACCGGCCCGGCCGAGCCGGACGAATTCGATCATCACCCCCGCTTCAAGGAACTGATCGATCGCGGCGCGATTATGCTGGTGTCCCGCGGCGCCGGCGACGATCTGTATGCCGATAGGATCGTATCGGCGCTTAAATGCCCGTCGGTGCATACGCCGTTCGATTTCGACAGCTGGTGGCGGGATGTCGCGCAAACAGTACAGGCGCAGCTCTGAAAGCCTCACGTCCTGACGCGAAAACGCGCCAGGTAATGCAGACCGAACACCGCCATCAGAAACGTGAACCACAAGGGATCGGCGCGATCGAGGAAAAAGGTCTCCATCGACGAGAGGTATACTCCGAACAGCCAGATTCGCAGCAGCACCATCGCCAGCGGGCCGCCGTTGCCGCCGCGGTCGGCGGTCTGGAAATCACGCAGCGGAGCTATCACCAGCACCGAGATCAGCGCCGCCAATCCCGGCAACCCCATCGCCAGTGCAGTGTCGAGATATCCGTTGTGGCTGTGCGAGGCATACGCCGCCCATTCCGTGCCCTCCGGGAGGTCGCGCATCGCGCTGCTACCCCAGAACGCGGCGAAACCGTAGCCGGTCACTAGCCGCAACTGCAGCGCTTGAACCGCGAAAGTCCAGATTTGGGTGCGGCCGGTGAAGCTTGAATCCAGCGGCAGCATTTTGGCGATTTCCGAAAGGCTTTCGTTCATCACAGTGCCGACACTGAGCATATTGAGCAATAGCAGCGGCGCCAGCAGTAGCGTGGCACGGAGCCAGAACGAGCGTACCACTTTGGTCATCGATGTCAGCCCCAGCACAGCAAGGGAAAGCGCCAGCGCGCTCTTGCCGGCCGAATCAACCAAAAACAGCGAGGCGAGCCCCACGATGGCGGCGCCGGAGAGAAACGCACCGGAGCGCGCGATGTAGATACCGAGGAACAGCAGCATCGCCATCATTGCCGCCGCCACATTCTTGTGGCCAAACGAACCGCACCAGTTGCCGGCGAGCGCGGGCTCCTGCGCATCGGTGGCCAGATGTATCGAAAGGTTCGGCGCGAGCAGCAGTCCGAGGTAGCAGATCGCCAGCAACGCCAGTGCGGCGATGCTAAACCAGCGCATCAATTCGTTCTGGGTTTTCGGCAACAGCAGAAGTGTCGCGGCGACGGCGGTAACGCAGACGGTCAGCGCGAATCGCCTTATCGAGGTGCTGGGGTCGAGCGACAGCACGACGGATACAACGATCCAGCCAGCGAACAGGACGTATCCCGGCGACAGCAGCGTCATCAGGCCCGGGACGTTGTCTCGCATCGCCAGCGCGACCGTCAATACGGCCACGCAACCGAACGCTACATAGGTCCCCGTTTCGTTGCCGGTCGTCAAATCGCTCAGCTGCATATCGCCGAGATCGATGAACGGGCGCAACGATACCCAGGCCAGCAGCAACGCCCCGACGAAGGTAGTGCCGCGCGCCACATCCATGATCTGGCGGCGCCACAATTGCGCGATCACAGCACGGACTTCCAAACTGGCGAACAATTGGCTCAAGACACAATCTTCGAGGCTTTGTATGGCTGCGGTTCTAGCCCTACAGCCGCAAGCGCGCAGCCCGCTGCCACAATCATCGGATGCATCACAATCACCACTTTGCGTTCGGTGAGTGCCAGAAGACCGGCGCGAAACAGCGACAACGGAAATCTCGCGAACAACTTGGCCAGTAGCTTGGCGCGCAACCAGGGCGTTCGCGCCGCGTTGCGTTCGATATGGTAGTTGATCGCCCCGATCCGCAAACCGCGCATCGCCAGCCAGCCGGGCTTCGTCCTGCTGTCCGGAACGGTCTCAAGAATAACCGCCTCGGCCACCCACTCGAACCGCAACCCAGCCCGGCGGCAGCGGGTAAAGAAATCGGTGTCGCCGCCGCCGAGAAAATTAAACCGCAGATCAAAGACCGGATCGAGCCTGGCGAAAACCCGACGTGTGATCAGGCAATTGCCACATCCATAGATGATCGGAACTGGCCCACTCCTGTCATAGGCCGGTAGAAACGCCGGATGACGGCTAAGCCCTCGCTTGTTGTGGTCATCAAAACTGGGTAACACCGGGGCGCCGACCAGATCGGCACCGGTGATCTCGGCGGCGTCCACCATCAGCTCGAGCCAGCCGGCCGATGCGATTTCGTCGTCGTCGATCATCAGAAAGCTGGTCGCGGCAGGAAATGTCGCAAGCGCGGTCTCGAACGCGGCATTGATGGCGTGGCAATTGCCTTGGCGCGGTTCGACCACGCACAGTCCCTGCAATCTTCCGCCCTGAAGGAATTCAGCAGCGACCGGCACGCTCCCGCATTGCACCGCGTCGTTCTCGACGATTACGACCGCGAAGCGGCGAGCGGTGCGCTGATTGGCGAGCGACTCCAGAGTTCGCCGCAGATGATGCGGGCGGCGGAAGCTCGGAACGCAGATTACGATTCCAATTGAGAAATCGAGCCCAGGCGATACCGCAACCGTTGCAAGCGAGGCCTGCGACATGATCTCAGAGCCTTCCATCTGCGGGCACTTCGACCCACGGCAATTGCGCCAGCCGTGGCCACCATTTCTCGCGCATCTCAACGGCAAACGGATTGCTGTCGAGCGCGGACAACGGAATTTCGGGCATCTCGGCTGCAAGCACATCTGAGCGCAGAAAAAGCGCGTTGAAGCCGAGTGCGTTCAGGCCGACCAGCCGATAACCCTTGTGCTTCCCGACGGCCGCGTAGGCCGCAAGGCTTGCGGAGCGGAACAAGACCTGATCGGGTGGCAGAACGGTGAAGCTAAAATCGGCGTGGTAGGGGATGGTGAGTGCAAGCTCGCTGGGCACTGCGTTGTTGAATTCGCAGATCAGTATCCGCGGACGCAACGTCATCGCATTCCACAGGTGCAGATCGTTACCGTCGATATCCAGCGATAGCACGTCGACTTCGTCGGAGACACCGGCAGATGCCAGAGCCTGATTGACGTTATCGCGCGTAAACCACTCGGCTTTCATCACCGGCGGCGCGACGCGGGTGGCGGGATGGGATGCAAAGAAACGCTTGCCCTCCGCCACGAATACCGGATCACCGTCGAACAAGAACCCGCGCCAGCGATGATGCACCACCAGGTTTGTCGCCATGCAGGTGCGGCCATCTTGCGAGCTGATTTCAACCACGGTGCGCGAGGCCGATCCAGCGAGCGTAAGCAAATACAGCAGATGGCCGTCTTCCTCGAACTCAGAAAATCGGCTGAATCCGACTTGATCGAGTGGCAGTATTACTCCCGCGGCCTGAAGCTGCTTCCAGGAGGCTATGAGACTTTTCTGGGCAATGTCGGAATTGCGATAGAGCACCTCCTCCGGCGCCCGGCCGAACTGCAGCAGCCCGCGTTTGATCTGCCGCAACAAGGCTACTTTTCGCAGACGGGCGACTAGGGCATGAAACAGCTGGCGGCTGGTTACGCGGCTTGCAGAGGCGAGGCGACGGACGCCGGCCTCAATTTCGGTTGAAATCTGACTCATGCTGCAGATTGATCCATTGGTAGGACATCTCTCGACCAAGGTTTGCACGGGCTGGCTTTACAAAGCCTTGCGCCGGAACTGCTCGATGACGTCAAATAGCGGCTTACGCTTGAGATCGGCGTCAAATGGGAGCGGCCGATTGGCCATCCCGTCGGGGCGTTTGAAATAGGTGGGTACCCAGGTGTAACGGTCGCTAAGACCCCAGGTAAGGATCGCCTTTGGGCGCACGACGTCGCAGACCGATTGGAGAAACTGGCCGGCGATGCGGGCGACCAGCGCATCGCGCTCGCCGATTTTACCTGGCAGCCTGTAATCGATCACATCGAGTTCGGTAACCAGCACGTCGAGCCCAAGCGCTGCAAACTCCGCCAGCAGCTCCTGCAAACCGTCCCGGTCGATTCTTCGGTCAGCAAACAGATGCGCCTGCAGCCCGACGGCATGCAACGGTACATCCCGGTCGCGCAGGGAGCGCAGCAGCCCAATAAGCGCCTTGCGCCGTGCGGCGAAGCGGGGTCCTTTGAACTCGACGTCATATTCGTTAAGCACAAGCCGCGCGTCCGGGTCCGCGGCGGCCGTTTCCCTTAGCGCGATGTCAAGATAGTCTGGCCCCAGCCGCGTGGCCCAGACCGACGGGCGGAACAAGGATTCGCCGTCCGGCCAGTCCGCCAGCGGTTCGTTGATGACATCCCAGGATGGGATCGCGCCGCGATAGCGGGACACAACCGTACCAATATGATCGACCAGTTCGCGCTCGGCCTCGGCGCGGTCTGCAATCGCCTCGGTCCAGGTCGGCATCGCGCCGTACCAGGCCAATGTGTGGCCGCGGACCTCGATCTTGTTCTGGCGCGCGAAGTCCATGATTGCATCGGCCTTTCCGAAGCTGTATTCGCCACGCGTGGGGTGTAGTTCCAGCCACTTCATTTCACTTTCCGGCACGATCATCTGGCAATTCGCAACGATCGCGGCGCGATAGGAGGGATCGGAGAGGAGCGCGTCGGACCGCGCGGCCGCGCCGTAAGGAATTACCCCTGCGTCAGCCGTAATCGCCGGCGACTGTGACAGCGTTGTCGCGAATGCGGGTGCTCCGGACAGCCCTGCCGTCCCGGAAACGCCAAGCGCCGCGGCCTTTGCCGCACAAGCAAGGAAATCCCGTCGGGAATGAGCCGTTGTCGACATACCTGCACTCTGGTCCGCCCTGGGTGTCCCCAACGATATCCGAGGATTGTTGCAATATCCGGTCCAGGTTCATGTGCCTCGGTTGCCGGACTTTTGCGATGGTTAAAGCGGCGGAATTAACCAGATTGAAACGCTGAACGCGCTGGCATAACGCTGTGGCCTCGATCTTGCTGTCCAAACATGCGATGAGACTTGAACCCTTGAACATTTTTGAACTGGATACGCCAGTGGCCCCGACCGTGTCGCGCCTGCGCGAGATGCTGGCGGTCACCTATCGCGCGCAATTCGGGAACTATCTGCAAGTCTTTGCCGGCACCGGACTACGGCTCGGTCTGCAGGCGGTATACTTCTTCTTTCTTGCCAACACGCTGTCGCTGCGGGACATGGGATCGTTCGCATCGGCTTCGGCCACCGGCATCATGATCGGCTGCTTTTCCGGCTTCGGCTTCTCCTCGTTCGCCTTTCGGGCGGCCGCCGGCAGACGCAGCTCGCTCGGCGGTTACCTCGCAGTGTTTTATGTGAGCTGGCTGATCTCACTGCCGCTTTGTGTAGCTGCCTCGTTGCCGGTGTTTTTTCTTCTGTTTACGACGTCGCTGTCGCTGACTGCCTTCGTCGTCATCATTCTTGTCGAAGCCGGAACATGGCGAATCGTGGAGATGATCCACCAGGTTAATAATGGTCTCGGCCGTTACGCATCCGCATCCCTTGTCATCAGCCTCGGCACCGCGCTGCGCACTGCAAGCGCCGTCGTGTTGATGGCTTCGGGTCGGCATGACATTGAGACCTGGTCGATCTTCTATGTAACGTTCAATTTCACGGCGATGGCGATGGTGATTGCACTGTTCCAGCCAGCCGTCAGGATGCGCTGGCGTACCCGGCTGTTCTTGGGTCGAATTCACGATGCGCTGATGTTCTCAATCTCCTATTGTGCCTCCATTTCGCAGAACGAGATCGACAAGCTGGTGATGTTGTCGCTGGCGGATCAGCGCGCCGTCGGCATTTATGCGATTTCCTCGCGGATTATCGATTTCACCTCGGTACCGATCCGAACGTTTTACGTGCTGTATTCGCGTAAATTGATCCTCGACGGTCGTCTCCGCAAGCTGATCGGGCGCAGTCTCGGTATCGAAGCGATGATCGCGCTAATTTCGACCCTTGGCTTCGCGGTTCTGCTGCTGGTGCTCTCGATCTGGCCCAACCTGCTCGGCCATAATGTCGGCTCGGCGGCTCAATTGTTCGGCGTTTTGCTTGCGGTGCCGGCCTTCAAGAATCTGCTCGAATATCACTCCGAGCTGTTTTTCGCCTGCCAACGCATGACGATCCGCGCCGTGCTCGCAACCTCGCTGGTTGGCCTGAAAGCCGGGGCGCTGGCGGTGCTCCTGCTCTGTTTCAACGGAATCGCCGAATGGGGTGTCTGGCTCAACGTCGTCTATGTCGGTCTTTATCTGCTTTCGGCTGTCGTCCTTTATCAAGTCATCTTCAAGGCCGACAGCCAATGAACACGACCGTCGCCACCGATTTCACCGACATGATACTTATCGGCTCGCGCGCAGCGACTGGCGGATCGCAGTTCACGCCGAGGCGTCGCTTGAGCTGCCTTCCTCAAGGTAGGCGTGGGACAGCCTGATTCTACTGCTCGATTGGCGATGCCGTCGTCAAGCGCGGCGCTCCCGCTCAACCTGCGACCGACCGCAACGGCGCCCGGCCAGCGTCCGACTACGCGCAACTGAGTAAACGAATGGTTAATTTTCTACCGACATATCGCCCGTGGCTGCACAGCGGCGCTTTGCATTTCGGCCGTCGAGGCTGGCTGGCGCCAAATACCGGGCGCCCCAGCCCAGCGGGGCCTTGTTGTGTGCTCGCGCTTAAACGTTTTTTTGCCTTTTCGGTGAATGGTCTTTCTATGAGCATCGTTTATTTTTCCTGTCGCTCTGTTCCACGGCATGGTGCTCACCCAAGCGTGGCCGGAATAGTAACCCCTCGGCCGAGGCGCGCGGCAGTTCGAATGAAAGCCAGAGCGCATGCTGGTCTATGATCAACCGATAGACCAGGCCAGATCCGACGCCCGGCGGCGGCCGGTTCAAAGTGCGGCCGGTTTCACCATGTTGGAGCTGACACGTTTGTTGTGGGGGCGGAAGGCGGCGATTGCGATCGCCGGGCTGATCTGCGCCTGCGCCGCAGTAATGATCGGCAAGAGCCTGACGCCAAAATTTACCGCTACCGCCCAGCTTTATGTCGACCCCCGCGAATTGCAGCTGGTCGACCGCGATCTAACACCGCGCGCCCAGGACACCTCCGACCTGGCGATGGTGGTCGAAAGCCAGGCGCGCCTGATCACCTCGAACAACGTGCTGCTGCAGTTGATCGGGAAGACCAACCTGGACCAGGATCCAGAGTTTGGCGGCGAGTCCAGGGGCATGCTAGCATCGCTACAGGGGCTGTTCGGGATCGAGAGCCGGTCTGCCGGCGAAGTCAACCAGGGCCAGATGGCGGCTCTGGAAATCTTGAATCGCCACATCAATGTAAAAAAGACCGATCGAAGCTTCATCGTCGACATCGAGGTCTGGTCGTATGACCCGGCTAAGGCAGCGATGCTCGCGAACGCGATAGCCAACGCCTATCTGGCCGAGTCGAAGATGTCAAAATCCGAGGCTGCTCGGCGGGCGACCAGCGATCTGTCAGGTCGACTCAAGGAATTGCAGGAACGACTTCGCAACGCCGAGAACGCGCTTGCGATCTACAAGGCGCAAAATAACTTTGTTGGCACTCAGGATACGCTGATCAGCGACCAACAGCTTTCCGCCAGCAGCCAACGGCTCGCCACTGTGCGGGCGCTGACGCTTGACGCACAGGCCAAATATGACCAAATCGATGCCAGCCGCCGCGCTTCAAGCGATGCGGGGGCCATTCCCGAGGCACTGCAGTCTCCGACCGTCGCCAATTTGCGCGCGCAATATGCCGAGGCCCGCAAGCGTTATGCCGAGCTGAAAAGCGAATTGGGACCGCGGCATCCCGCGCTGCGCCAGATCGAGAAGCAGGTCGAAGACCTGCGTACAACAGTCGACGAAGAAGTCGATCGCTTCGCGCAGGCGGCGAAGAATGACCTCGCCCGCGCCCGCGACTACGAGGTCTCGCTGAGTAAGGCGCTGGAAGCGCAAAAACGCCAGAGTGTCGAGCTCAGCCATGCCTCGGTGCGGCTTCGCGAACTCGAACGTGAGGTCGAGGCCAGCCGTGATGTCTATCAATCGTTCCTCAAGCGCTCGCGCGAAACCGAGGAGCAGGAAAGTCTCAACACCTCAAGTGCCCGAATCATCGGCGAGGCCCTCGTGCCGCGGCGGCGCACGTTCCCGCCAGCCATAAGTATGCTTGCGCTGGTCGGCTTCATGCTTGGCACCCTCGGCGCCATTGGCTGGTTCGTGGCGGCAGATCGACTAATCGCCGATGCGACGGCACTTCGGCCAAGGGCGCCGACGTGGCCGGAGGCGGGGATTGAGGTTCCTTCGAGACAACCATTAGGAATTCAACCGCAGCAGCGGCCGGCGGTCGCTTTAATCGAAAAACCGCCGATCATCCGTTTGCAGGACTCCGATGTGATGTGGACGTTGAGCGGTATCCTCAAAAATGGCGGGGTTGCCGACATCACGCAATGGGGCTGGCCGACGCTACGCGCTGGATACGCGCCAACGGCCTTCCTCAACGCCATGGGCGAGCTGCGCGCTGCCGTGGTAAAACGCTCGCTTGCGGATGCGATTCCTGTGATGGCTGTAATCGGAGCAGGTGACAGCAAACATCGCTCTATTGCCGCGCTGAACATAGCATTGGCAGCCGCGCGCGACGGCGCCAAGGTGTTGATGATCGACGCCGATCACGCCCAGCAAGCGCTTTCGAGCAAGATCAATGGTCTTGATAGGGCCAAGGCCAGCCGTCTTGGCTGGCTCAACGTCGGCACCAAGTCTTCCCGCGTGATCGAGACGACGAACGGAATCTCGATCCTGCCTGCGATCAGAGGCGGCGAGGGTAGGGCGAGCCACGCCGTCCGCAAAGCCATAGCGAAGGCGCGTTTCGCCGGCAGTTACGATCTTGTGATACTCGATGGACCGGCGTTACCCTGGAGCGCAGCCGAACGCAAGATGCTCGATGACGCTGATGGTCTCGCCGCGGTTCTGCCCGTAAGCATCGACATCAACGACAGCATGAACGACTCTATGGAAGAGATCATCGCCGCCCTCGGCGGCGCGGAGTGCAAGCTGGTCGCGGTTGTCGTCAGCGAACTTCATCTCGCGGCCGAGAATCTGAACCGCAACCGACAATACGTTTGAGCGCGTGTCGGGCACCGCAATGGAAAGACGCTCCGCCTCTCCATTCCTGCCGCGGGTTTACGCGCTCGGAGGTTTGCATACGGCGACCTCGGTATGCGCCGCATCAAAACCGTGAGCGCAAATCTTCACAGCGAAATGGCATATGCAGATCGCTCAAAAAAGCCGTTGATGGCGCTCTCGATTTCAACCTTGAGCAATCGTCAATCAGGCAGTCATCAATGCTGGCTTTGATCTGCGTCGATAAGCCAGGAAGTTCACGCCAGCAAAGCCGAGAAGCATCATCGCCCACGTGGAGGGTTCGGGGACAGCGCTGATGGTGAAGGTGCCATCGGCGACGCAATTTGAGCACACACCCGAAAAACCTAGACTGCCAGGCAGATATCCACCGGTGCCATCAACCGCAGAGGCCCAAGCTTCTGAGGTGCCAAGGCCTAGCACTGCCCCGGTCGGTGCGAAAATATTGAAATAATCCGAGGCCCGGTTGCCGTCACCCTGAAAGATAATGCCGTTTGAAGCATCGATGGGGAATACGGTGTCGTAAGACAGGGCTGCCGATCCCACTAGTCCAGCCCCCGTAAGCAACGTCGCCGCCTGATCAAGTACGGTAGGAAAGGTAAAGGTGGCGCTTCCGGAAACAACCGTGTTGTTGGCGGTGTTGGTCACGATTGTGCCCGTGGCGTTGACCCCTGTGTCATGAATGCCACCCAAGAAGGTAAAATAGTACACTTCCGCGCTCGCTGGCGCTGCGTAGGCAACGAGGGTTGCCAAGCCTAGGCCGAAAAGTACCGATCGAGCCTTCGTGGCGGGTTGAGTGCTTGCCCTGAGGTTAAATGGCTGCGTTGCCAAAATCGATAAGTTAAGCGTCTTCATTAAATAATTCCCATTCAAATAGCCCTGGACGGACATTAATTTTTGACATCGGGCAGTACCTCGGCTGGAAGCCTAATTTAACCCACGCTGCCTGTCAACTCACGGAAAACTTGGAATTTTCTTGACGTGCGCTTTTTCGGCCAATACTCTAATTTCAGTTAATATGTGAAGCGAGGAGTATACTATGAGGTCATTTTTCCGAGCCCCATGTTTGAGCGCCATTGCGTGCGCCATCTCTGGGCCTGCTATGGCCGTTCCGGTGTCGGCGCCGGGCCCTGAAATCGGCGACGGAATTGTCGGTGGGACGGTTGCCGCGGTGGCTTTATTGGCGTTCGCAATGCTTCCCCGACTCAAGAGACTGCTTAATTCACGGCGGGGCTGAGCGGGCAGCGGCGGGTATCACTCGGCGCTCTTTTGAAACCCAATTGATAGGGTCTGCCATGCGAGCGACCAAGGTCCTCCTTGCATCGGGAATTATTGTCTTTGCAATTTTTCTTGTTGATGCGTTCGCGCTTCGAGGCGGCCGGGTTGACGTCATCGGTGGTCGCGCAGGCCTGCAAACATTTGAGTTCTTTGGCGCCGCTGTTTCATTGTATCTTGTATCAAAAGGGCGGGCCGGCGCTGCATCCATGCTTGACTGGTCGATCTGCGCTTCTGTTCTATTGATCGCAACAATCGGTTTCGCAGGTACTTCCGTTACCTTGCTTGCGCTGTATCTATTTTTGAGGGATCGTCATGATCTCGATACCAGGGCCGCCGGGACGGTAGCCGCAGCAGTTGCGATACAGGCGGTTTGGGCACCGCTGATTTTTTCAAAGCTCTCATTTATTTTTTTGCAAGTCGACGCCGGTGTCGTCGGGTGGTTAGTGAGTCTGGTCTTACCCGGAGCCTCATGGACTGGAACAACTATTAGCACTCCGAGCGGACACGAGGTCGAGATTTTAGAGCAATGCGCGTCGTTTCATAATCTTTCTTTGGCGTCATTGTGCTGGGTAACGCTCACGATGCTACATCGAACGTACTGGGTGAGAAGCGACTTTTATACAGGCCTGGGAGCAACGCTAATTCAATTCGGTTTTAATATCTGGCGTCTTGTATTCGTTTGCATGAGCTCGCCCATGTACGAGTTTTGGCATGAGGGACCAGGCAAGCACATCTTTTCCGCGGTGGCCACTGCGTGCGCGATCATTTTCGTTCAAGCTTCGCTCGTTCGTCGCGACGCGAATTCTAGAAAAGCGGAATTCAGAGCTTCCGCATCGCTTGATTGGGCGTGGCCCTATTGCCAGGATGCAGGAGGAGAAGGATTTCCAGTCCGTCCTGATCGCTGACACCGGCACCTTTTCCACGAGAGTATGTTGATTGGTTGATTGAAACGGTCAATCCATACCTCGCGCGACATTGGCTTCCTGCATTTCGTTTTTCTTGCCCTCGGCGCGACGAATGCCGTGGCAGCCGAACAGGTGATGATCGCCGGAATCAAATGATTTTCCTAATGACATTTTGTCCGGGTGGGCTGGGCGACCGTCGTGATCGCTATCTGAAATGCCTGAACCACGTTCTTGACGCTCAATAAAAATTTGCAATAGTTGAATCGTTAGAACTACGGAGGCCAGGCGGGACGTCGGCAACGCGAAGGCTAAAAAGATTCTCGCTAAACATCTGGCGCGGCAAACCCGATGCGTTCGACCCTTGGGCGGAGGCTTCCTGAGTGAGAACAGAGGCAAAAGACGGCAGGGCTCAAAATGATCGATCTTTACCAGATCCTCCGAGATCTGAATGCGATGCGCTCCAACCATTCCGGCAATGTCGCCATCACGAAGCGGGTCAATAAGCTACCGGGAAAACCCGTGCACTTGCGGGAGCCGGAGAACCCGGCACAGGCGGCTCGGCTGAAACGGTTGATAACTAAAAAGATGAGCGAGCTGGCCGAATTAATAATTGCCAATGAAGCACGGTAGCTTAGTTTACCTCAGACAGCGAGATGCGACTTTTCACTTAGGACCGGGCGGTTAAATTGCATATTTTACGGGGGGCTCCTCGGATCTGGAAGATCCCGCGAACGGATTGTGTAGAAACGCAAAACGCTGATCCTTTCATTCCATAAGTTGCCAACTGCACCATACAAGAAACCAAATCCACCCTATCGTCGCCGTACCTATGGCCACCAAGTAGCCGACATAAAAAAACCTGGGCATCCGCTGCAACCGCCGCCACCTCGGCCGTGAGGTTTCGCGCAGAACTGGGAGAGCCAGACGAAGATTCAGCGGCCGAGGCATAGGCTATTACCCGCAATGGCTGTTACAGCAACCGGTCGATTGGCTCCCGCTGCGAAAGCAGGGCCGTGCGCCGTGTCCTCAACCGAAGCGAAATTGTATAATCCGCGACCGGATTACGGCTGCTCACGGTGCGGGGGTCAATGCTGCAGTGCGACAAGGGTTCGAACGGCGATTGCTGAAAATTACAGCTTCATGGGTGAAGTTTAGGCGCGTAATCTTTTTCGTTGTGTTAAAAATGTAACACTTCGGGGGTGCGTTCCTTCTCGGGACGCCGCTCGCCGACGGCGAGTGCTGGGTTGCCCGTACAATCTTTCCTACTTGTCAGAACCTGAGACTTTGTCACTGTTAGTAAGAGGACCATGAGGCGGGGGCGGACTGCCGCAGGCCGCCCCGATCAGGAAAGCCCCGGCGGCACTGAGGTGCTGACGACGACGCATGGCACCTTGGTGCCTCCCTTGACCGATCAGGCACCCTTACCCCAATCGCCGCGCGGCAATGCGCCGGTCGACCGCATCGGCCGCCTGCTGGCCGAATACCTGCGCGATCTTTTCGCGATTCTGGTTGTGTCCAGCGCCCGGCGCGCCGCCGCGCCATCGTTGCGCGCAGTATCGATGATGCGGTCGATTTCCCGTCGTATCCCGAGCTTGACGCCGGCCCGTTCCGGAGTAGCGGCAACCGCATGGCTGATCGGCTTCGCGCCGGAGCGGCTGGCGGAATGGATCAACCGGCAGCTGGTGCCGACAACCATTGACTGGTAGCCAGGCTTTGGCTCAGTCACCTCTCCAGGCGTCATCCGGCTGCTGTCACGTACTTCCACTCAAGACGACCGCAGAGGAATTTCGCTCAAGCTTCACAATGGTGGGGGGATTGAGCCCGCGCAAAACAGCAAAAGCAATGCAAGCAACGATCGGCAATCCCTGGACCGGATGTTCACCACGGTGTGTTTTAACCGAAGCGATGTTTGATAAGCGAATAAAATGGGAATGTCGCTTTGGGGAAAACCCAGACCCAGGTCCTCCGCGTTGATTTGGTGGCGGCGCGCAGCCTTGATGGCGCGTTGATGCCTCTCAAAAGCACCAACCCGAAATAAATCAAGGGCTATGAATGCAGCTCGAAATACCGCCGAACGATTCTGCCGACAGCCAGATCCCCGATCGGAATCTTTGGGACGGCACTGGGTGCAGGAGAGAGCGACAATCGTAGATAGCATGGTAGTATACCGTCTATTTTGACGGAATAAAGAAATATGAGGTCTTGGCGGATCTACGGGGTAATTGCGTAGACAAACGAAGCTCACTAAACTGGGACGACACGCCCTATGCAGACGAGCGTCAACGCAGCGTCGAAATTGGGTGCGGGGCCTGCAAAATGCCTGTGATCAAGCTGCTCGGCCAGTTTCGGCATCGCCATGGCAACTATGACGGCCTGCCCAAGAAGGCCCAGGCCTTGTTTGCATATCTCGCGATGAATCGCGAACGGACGATCCCGCGGGATCGACTTGCCGACCTTCTGTGGAGCAACAGCGGGCCGGAGCAAGGACGACACAGTCTTCGGCAGAGCCTCGCTGCCGTGCGCAGGGCGCTTGGAGCCGACGCGCGGGACTTAATCGGAACGATCGGAAACGACGTTCTATTTGCGGCGTCCGATAGGGTCGACGTCGATGCGCGCCGCTTCGAGATCTTGGCGCAATCGACGGCTCTGGCCGATCTCGTGGCGGCCAACGAGCTCTATCGTGGCGAATTCCTGGCCGATTTCGACGTCCCATCCGAGCCTTTCATGAATTGGGTCAGACTCGAGCGCACACGACTTGAAGCAACAGCCTGCGGGATGCTGCATCGCCTCGCGGCGGCGCTGTCCGAAGGTGGCGAACACGATGTCGCGATCGCGGCTGCGCAGCGGCTGATTGCGTTCGATCCGTTGCGCGAGGATGGGCATCGGCTGCTAATGCAGCTCTACGCTCGTGTCGGCCGTCGTGGGGAGGCGATCCGGCAATTCGCGACGTGTCGTGACTGCCTGCGTCGCGAGCTCGATGTTGCTCCAGACGATGAAACCATTGCGCTGGCCAACGCCATCCGGGCCGGCGCGCTGGCACACGGCCCACCAGGCGTCAGCTCTAAGGCGGATCGGGACGCGATGGCGGTTGTTGCCGACCTTGATGCGGCAGAGTGTCCCAGCTCCAACTGGCGCTTCGAGGAGACCGAACAAACCGCCGCGGCCAGCGCCCTCATCGACCGGGCTCAACTTGAAACGCGATCCAAGTCTCATGCGGGCGAATGGCGGCAGCTTACGGTGATGGCGACCGAACTGGCCGGACTGGCGTCGCTTGCCGCGCGGCCCGACGCCGAAGACTTGCCCCAAGCGACCGAGGCTTGCTATCGGCGTTGCGCGGAGGTCATCGAGCGGCACCATGGTTACACCGCCCGTTGTGCCGGTGATGGATTGCTTGCCTATTTCGGTTATCCGCAGGCGCGTGAGCAGGACGCCGAAAATTCGGTGCGCGCTGCCTTGGCACTTCGGGGCTTGGCCGCGCAGCTAAGTGCCGAACTCGGCACTGCGCTGCAGCCCTGTATCGGGATCGCCACCGGAATAGTAGTAGTCGGCGATGCGCCGCCGAGCAAAGAGCGAACCGTTTTGGGGGGGGCGCTGATCCTGTCGGACCGTCTGAAAGCTCTGGCAAAGCCCGGTCAGATTGTCGTTGCGAACAGCACACAGCGTCTGCTCGGTCGCATTTTCGATTTCCAGCAGCTTCGCCGCATCGCGCTCAAAGGATTGGCTAGCCCGGTCCAGATCGTGCAGGTGCTCGGGGAGAGTGGCATCGAGAGTAGGTTCGAGGCCCATCATCCGTCAAACTTGACGCCTCTGGTCGGCCGCGAGGAGGAGATCGGGTTATTGCTGCGAAGCTGGCGGCAAGCAAAGGACGGCGAGGGCTCGGTGGTTCTGCTCGTCGGCGAGCCCGGCATCGGCAAATCACGCATCGCTCAAACCGTACTGGAACGGCTAAGGGGCGAGACACATGCGCTGCTGCGAATATTCTGCTCGCCGCATCACCAGGATAGCCCGCTCTACCCCTTCAGCAACCAGCTGGAGCGCGCTGCTGGCTTTCGTCCCGGGGACACCAACGAACAACGGTTGGTCAAGCTAGAGCGGGCACTCGTCCGGGCCACCGGCGATCTTGGCAATGCCGTGCCGTTGCTTGCGCATTTAATGTCGGTCCCGACCGGAGATCGCTATCAGTCGCCGACGCTGGCGCCTCAGAGGCGCAAGGAAGTGACCCTCGAGGCGCTGGCCGTGTACATCGAGAGGCAGGCGGCGTCACAGCCGCTGCTGCTGGTCATCGAGGACATGCATTGGGCCGATCCCACCTCGGTTGAACTGATAGACTTGATTGTCGATCGCGCGCCGCGACGCAGGTTCCTGGTCATTCTCACCTCGCGACCGGAATTCGCCTCGCCGTGGGCCGGTCGCATTCAAACGACTTCGATGGCTCTCGGCCGGCTGGCTTCACGCCAATGCGCGGCGATCATCGCCGGCGTAGCGCAAGGCAAGTGTCTGCCGGAGTCGGTCGCCAAAGAGATTCTCCATCGCGCCGACGGTATTCCGCTGTTCGTGGAAGAACTGACCAAGGCCGTCGTCGAGACCGCGTTGGCAGATGCCGGCGATTACGACGCCGCGACGGGGCGTTCGAAGCTGGAGATTCCGATGACGCTCCATGCTTCGCTGCTGGCGCGGCTTGATCGCCTCGTGTCGGCGCGCGAGGTCGTGCAGACCGGCGCGGCGCTAGGCCGGCGATTCTCTCACCAGATGATCGCCGCGGTGACGGCGATGCCGCAACAACGTTTGGACGAGGCCCTGGCGGAGCTGGTGCAGGCCGAGCTGATCTGGCGCCGCGGCAGCCCGCCCGATGCCGAATACACTTTCAAACACGCCCTCGTGCAAGACGCGGCCTACGGTACGCTGTTGCGCGAGCCACGTCGCGCGCTGCACGCCCGCATCGCGGAAACTCTCGCAAGCCAATTTGTCGACATCGCCGACACCCAGCCGGACCTGTTGGCGCATCACTGCAACGAGGCCGGGCTCATCGAGAAGGCGGCGGCGCTCTGGGGCAAAGCGGGGCAGCTGTCGCTGACGCGCTCAGCACTCAAGGAAGCCGCCGCGCAGCTCGCCAGGGCGCTCGTCCTGATCGAGAGCCTGCCGGGCGCGACGCACTTGCGCCGGGACCAGATCAAATTCCAGATCGCGCTGGCGAATGCGCTGATGCATACCAAGGGCTACGCGGCCCCCGAGACCAAGGTTGCCTTGGATCGCGCCCGCTCGCTGGTGGAGCGAGCGGAGGCCCTCGGCGAGCCGCTCGAGGACCCATTACTGCTGCTCTCGGTGCTGCATGGTTTCTGGGTGGCAAGCCATGTGGCGTTCGACGGCGATGCCGTGCGTGGCCTTTCGCTTGAGTTCATGGCGCTCGCGGAGAAGCAGCAGACCATATTCCCACTGGTATTGGGACATCGCCTGATGGGCACGTCACTATTGTATCTCGGTAGCATTGCACAGGGTCGGCTGCATCTCGATCGCGCACTCTCGTTGTACGATCCTGCCGAGCATCGCCCGCTGGCGACGCGATTCGGCCAAGACGCCGGCGTGGCGATCTTGTCGAATCGGCCGCTGGCTCTCTGGCTCCTCGGCTTTCCTGACGCGGCACTGAAGGATGCGGATGATGCGCTCAACTGTGCACGAGACATCGGGCAAACAGCGACGTTCCTCTACGCTCTGACACGTATAGCTTGGTTCCATCTCGTGATCGGCGATTACGCAGCTGCGGCGGTACAAACCGAGCAGCTTCTGGCCGTCGCCGAAGAGATGGAGGGTTCGTACTGGACAGCGGCCGGAACGATGCTCAGGGGTTGCCTGTTTGCGTTGACTGGCAAAGGCGCGCCCGCGATAGACATGATCATGTCCGGAATCAGCGCGTCACGGCTGACTAGGTCGAATTTGTTGCGAATGCCTTGGTATCTATCATGCTTGGCGGAGGCTCAAGTCGCGGTCGGGCAACTCGATCAGGCCGTCCGCTGCATCTGCGAAGCTATGTCGGCAATGGCAACCAGCAAGGAGAGTTGGCAAGAAGCGGATCTTCACCGGATAGCGGGCGACCTCGCGCTGATGTCGCCAGAGCCGAATCGAGCGAAGGCGTACGCGCATTATGTCCGCGCCCTTTCACTGGCACGCGAGCAGAAGGCAAAATCCTGGGAACTGCGTGCGTCGATGGGTATGGCTCGGTTTTGGCGCGACCAAGGCGAACCGCAGAAAGCGAAGGATATACTCGCTCCGGTCTATGGTTGGTTTACCGAGGGACATGACACGCCGGATCTGAGAGAGGCTGAGCGCCTGATTGCGGAATTGGCGTGAACGCCGTCCAGACTTTCATGGCGAAATCCGATCCGCGCCGTTGGGCGTTTCATTGCGGATTCTTTCGCGCGCGTGCGATAGCTAACCCTTTGCGATTCGCAGAGCTTCCATCCCGTCGATTTCGATCGCTCTTTCCGATCTTCCAGCCCGAGCCTGTCTCTCGAGCGGGAGGAGATCGCAGGATCTCGAGATCCGGTTGCAATTCCGCAGATATCAGATCGACATCGATGCCGTCAGTGCAGGCACTTGGTAAAGCGCTCTCCAATCCGAGTCCCAAGGGTTCGACCTTTGTGGTTGCGGACCAACCGACGCGATCGGCAGCGGAGTCTATAATCAGGAGCGGCGGGCCGGTTCAATCAAGCGCTATCTCGTCCAGAAATTCGGTATCGCCGGCACTAACGTAGTGACAGCAGGATACGGCAAAAGCAGCTTGAAAAACCCGGAAGGTCCCGCGGATCCGGTAAACGCCGAGTTGAGGTCGTCAATATGACGACCAAAACGGCGTTGAGGTGACGTTTCGAGGCCAATTAGGAAGCCGCCTCCTTTCCGAAGCGGGTTTCGTTTTTTTTCGCGAGGTGTTTCCAAATGATGCTGTAGAGATACAAACATTCTCCAGCCCCATCGCCGACAGTGCTGGGTCATCCCACCGAAAGCCAATAGCGCGTTCGTAGCCGCCATGGAAGATGTGCTTGAGGTCTACACGCGGCCACACGAGCCCGATTGCCCGCTGGTGTGCCTGGGCGAGACTTCCAAACAATTTCTCGCCGAGACGCGGGCTCCGATCCCGATGAAACCAGGACGCCCGGCTTGCTGCGATTATGAGTACGAGCGCAACGGCAGCGTCAACATCTTCATGATGTTTGCACCGCTCGAAGGCTGGCGCCATGTCAAAGTCACCGATCGCCATACCGCCGTGGACTATGCCCAAGTCTTGAAAGAATTGGCCGATCGCCACTTCGCCTACGTCAAGACCATCGTTCTGGTCCAGGACAATCTCAACATCCACAGCAAATCGTCGCTCTACGAAGCTTTTCCGCCCGTGGAAGCCAGGCGACTGGTCGAGCGCTTCGAATGGCACTACACTCCAAAGCACGTCAGCTGGCTTGATCTGGCGGAGTCCGAACTCGGCGTGCTTTCGTCCCAGTGCCTCGATCGCCGGATTCCCAACAAAAGAGAGCCTCATCGAGGAAATCGCTGCTTGGGAGCTTGACCGTAATGCTGACCACAGCAAGGCAAACTGGCAATTCTCAACTCAAAACGCCCGCATCAAACTCAAATACCTTTACCCATCAATCTGAATGTATCGGGCGACTAGCCTGCCAAGTTGTCAATGCCAATTCCTTGAAGCTACGCGCCGCCGCGCCGTTGCTTTGAAACGGAAGCCTGACGGCTATTCGACCGCCGACGAGTTGCCTCGATCGCGGTCAGGTCCAAACTCCATAAGGGAATCCCACGGAATATCACCCTCGCGGGTCATCGGGGCCACTCCGCTGGCGTCGTGAATTAGCCACGTTAGGCCAAAGAGATTGTCTGCAAGAAATTCGGACGCTTTTCGATCGATTGTCTCAGTCAGGCAAGAAGCTGCAAAGGCTACGGCCTCGGTTTCATAAATCGGGGATGCTGCCATCTCATTAAAAATATCACCGAGTTTGTCTTCAACTGCTGCAATTGCTTCCTCTCCAAGCCGCATGGCCTGCTGTTCGATAGTAAGCTGATTAAATAGTTTCGGGTCTTTTGCGGCCAGTCCGCGCGCCGAAATGGCGTCGAATAAAAAATCACGCATATGATTGTAGATCGCTACGCGGTTACGGACGCCGACCGTGAGGCCAAAACTCAGAAATTCGTGGTCGATTTTCATCTGGCGGTCTTTTGTCTTTGGGCCACCCGGGTGTGAAGCGGCTCGCCTGTCGTGATCTTAATGCCTAAACACGCCGTCGCGGGGACGAATCGACTACGGTTCTTTCGCCTGCACGTGACCACCGAAAGGTCACACTCATACTGCGCCCGTATGGTTAATGTTTGGTTTGCGGCTCAAGGTTGTCGACGCCGTCTGTATTTATTGCAAGAGGATCGATGAAGCCTGCGGTTGGCAGACCGTCGCTAGACAGAGCAACCCAATCAAGGACGTGCGCCTTCACCTCCTCGCGGTCGCCGCCTACAATCTGACGCGGCTGCGGAATGATCGCCAATGAACTGCAAACTCGTCGGCCGCGGGCACGGCCCGCATCCTCGACGAACACCTCGATCGCCTTGCGCCAGGCGGTCGCCTGCGAGGAGTCGAGACGCTTGTTCTCGACCACGTTCCAGTAGCTGTGCGTCTTGCCGCTCTTCTTCCGCTCGCTGCGTCGCAGAAACATGATGCAGCGAATCTATCCGCTTCATGCCGCGCTTGGGAATCGGGTAGGTCTTCACTACAGCTGTTTTTGGCCGAAATTGAAGATGCCGGGCTTTATAAATCAAATACTTAGCCCTCGAAAAAATCTCAAAACCTGCGTTTTCGAGCCCGAATCCGCGAACCCGGGCTAACCCGCCAGGCGCGACCCGAAGTGTCACGAATTCAACTGAGCTTGCACTCCTTGGGGATAGGCGGAAGCCCAATCGGCCGAAAAATGATTGGTATCGAATACCGGTCTGATGCAAAAACGCGAAATGTCATGAGCCGGGAAACCAAAAACGGGCCCCGGGGCAACAGGTCGTCAGTTAGCCAAGACCGAAGATTCCACCAGATTTTGCGAGCGGTTTCGCTAAAATTGAAATTTTACGGAACGTTCAGGTATTCCATGTACAAACCGTCGTTCGCATAGAACAGCGGTCTAAAACGCTCAGGATGAGCGATGCCAACTTCAGATTTGTCAATTGTCGACGAAATCGAAACAGCATTAGGCACCGGCTCAGCCGAAAAGCGTCTAGACGCCATCAAACGCGTTACGGACCTTTTTCTATCATCCGCCGACAACTTCAACGACGAGCAAATCCAGCTTTTCGACAATGTCCTTGAACGCCTCGTAAAAATAATGGAGATCAGGGCGCTCGTGGATGTCAGTGCCCGGATTGCTCTTGCTGAAATGAGCAGTCAGCTTGCTCCCGTTGCCCAGGCGCCACCATCTGTCATCCGTCGCCTGGCAAGGAACGACGAGATCGCTATCGCCGCACCCGTTTTGACGGAATCTGCGCGGCTCACCTCGGAAGATTTGGTCGAAATCGCTGAAGCAAAAGGTGAGCCTCATCTGTTGGCTATTGCAAGCCGATGGTGGTTGAAGGAGGTTGTGACCGACGCGCTATTGGCCCGCCGATACCCGACGGTTAACCGAAGGATCATCAGCAATCCAGGTGCACGCGTTTCCGCCGCCGGATTTGCAATGGTTCTAACGCAGGTTGAAGCTGATCCTGAACTTGCCGTCGAAGCCGGCATACGGGTTGATTTGCCCCTGGAGCTGCGTCAGAAACTGTTGCGTAATGCGACGGAAGCGGTCCGATCTCGGCTGCTGTCACGCGCGCCACCACACCTCTTTGAGGAAATCCGAAGTGCAATTGCGGCCGTATCAGCCGGAGTAAGCCGGGAGATGTCTAAGGTCCGCGACTTTATGCCGGCTAAACGCTTCGTGGCGCTGCTAAAGCAGAAAGGCGAGCTGAACGAAATGATTTTGTTAGGATTTGCCAAGCAACGCAAGTATGAGGAGACCACTGTTGCACTTGCTGAGTTATCGCGATCCTCGATCGAGGTGATTCGGCCGTTGATGCAGAGCCTTCACGACGACGGCGTCCTCGTTCCTTGCAAAGTAGCGGGGCTTAGCTGGGAGACCGTCCATGCGGTCCTGGACAGCCGCTTCGCAATGGGCTCAATGGCGCAACACGAATTGGCCAAGGCCCAAAGTCAATACGCCAGGTTGACGATGGAGAACGCATGCCGGCTGCTCAGATTTTGGCAGGTCCGTTCGTCATCTTCATAGATTTATCCTAACAGCTTATGATGCGAGCGGATGCGTCGATTTCCGCAGCGTGTCCGTTTCGGACATTGACCCGTCGGCAATTGACAAGGCGTCATCGATCTCAGTGCCGGGCGTTGCTTTCAACCTCGGTATGCCGAACACGACGGCTCGTTAAACATGCTTTGCCGCCGAACCCAGCTGCAAAGCATTGCCCCACCGCTACGTGGTCGCTCTGGAGAACGCGGTGGCGACGTCAAGTCGGCGACAACGAGCAACGCACCAACATATCTGTGCCTATCCTGCCATCAGCAAGCTTGGCGGATCAGACGAATTGCTTATTGCGTATATTACCGAAGCCAATTTTCGATTCGAAGACGTCAATTCGTGAGAAGTCGCGCTCGTTGTTGGTACATGGATCCCCAGTCCGCCCGGCGAGCGGCAACGGGAACTGCGCGGAACGATGGTTAACGGATCGAATGGCTTAACTGCGGCATTTGATCCGAAACCAGTACAAAATGAAAATCGGTTCTCGCTATCTTCGTGCTCAGGGAAAACGGAGAGAACAATAATGAAAAAGAACCTCTTTGCTTTAGTGGCCACTTCGGCGCACTTTGCATCGGTTTCCAGTCAGCAAACGCGAGCCTGCTCGGAATGCCGCTCAATTTGAAGGCAGCCATCCGATTTAGTATTGTCGACGCTCCGGTCGCGGCCTGTCAATTCTATACGAATGACGTGCTGACGGGGATGTTGTCAGTCAAGGGCTGCTGGTGCGCCTGAGTTCCGCCATTTAGGGCGGCTGATGGCAGCGAGTTGGTTTCCCGATATTGACCTGCGTCTTCTCGATCTGGTCAACAAACCCGGCCGAGGACGCTGACCTGGAGGTCGGCGTCGGTTATTCGCGGTTAGTTCTGGCGCCACCACGGCCCAACTCATGCTCCAGATCAATATCCGATGGCGATGTCGCGGATGCTCTGGATTTTATCCGGCGTACCGAGTGAGACGAACTGCGTATTCGCGATTCCCGTTGGACCATCCAGCGTGAGATTGATTATCTGGAACCGGTAAGCTGCCCTCGTAAAAGAAGCAACGCCAGCTGACCAGAACCGATCCCGTAGATGCCGCCCGCCGCTTTCACCAGGGCATCAAGGATGCGGCCATGGCGATCCGGCGTCAGCAGCTGCAATGCCTCGAGTCCGATTGCGCTCCCGAGGATGATCGCGACAACAAGAAACAGACGGTTTGGGTAAGCCAAACCGAACGTAAATCCCAACAGCGCAAACGCCGCAAAATGCTCAAGCTGGGGCCCGGCAAGCACCGGACGGGCGTCGATCGGGGATAGCGTCGCGTACACGATGAAAGCCAGCGTCAGCCAGCCCGCATCAGTGGAGACTTTTTGAATCATCGCTCGTGGATAGGCTAAAAGTGAATTGATCTCAACTCATTCGGCGTCGGACAGAGAGGAGTTAGAGACTATGGGTGAATATTGTTAATCTGGAAGCCGACCAGCGTCATTACAGCAGGCGGTCGGAGCGTCACGATCCCACGACGGCGTTGAGCCGTCCAAATCCCGGTTCGGTTTGAAAGACAAGCTGTGGGGGCTATATTTGCACCCTGCCGAAGTCGCGATGGCACCTGGCTCAATTGATTGCCCGGCCCTGTTTGCGTGCAGCGGTTGGCTCTGTCTTAGGCAAGCGCTGGATCAGGCAAAGCGCTCGCCGTGGTCCACCCTGGCAGGGAGCGGAGATGGACGGCTCCCGAGAAGGAATTAGCTAAAACTTGAGGTTGCCGGCGGATTCAATTTGATCCCAGGCGTATTCGTTGCCGTGTTCCGGTAAGTCTCTCCGCACAGGGATTGGGCAGAGCTTTTCCGGCCATGCCGTCAGCTTGATCAATGGTGCGACGCCATATCGAAATTTGAGGCCAGGCAAGAGACTTCGTCTTATTTTGTCTCAGGCATTGGCGATTCGGGGGAGAGGGCATGGCGACAATCGTTATTTTGCTTGTGGGATGGTTGGGGCTGAATGCCGCCTTTGTGGCGATCCGTCTCTACGTCACGGACAATCAATCCCCACGCGCCGAGCCTGTCCGGTATGAGGGACTTCTCAATTAGACGAGCGCCGTCATCATCTCGCTGTTTTGATAAGCGCGACCAGCGCCGGTAAGTAAAAGGGTGATGTCGTTGGCTGCCTGGCGCGCGGCGCTTGATAAAAAGTGGACCTCGAGTTCTTTGGGGACCGACCATGATCGATCGTGAGGCTTACGAACTGCTGGGAGGGGCCACCGCAATCCTGATGTTTGCCATGATGCTGGTCTTGTTGCAGCAATAGAAAGCGGCAGCGTGCATGCCGAACCCCGGTTCGACCATTGCCCAGATAACGAAGTTGTTCGAAAAAAAATGAGTTGGACTATCTGATGCGGCCGATTTGTGCCCGCAAAAAACTCAACATCAGCTGACTGATGCCGATCCCGCAGATCCCGCCCGCCGATTTCACCAGGGCATCGAGCAAGCGGCCATGGCGGTCGGGCGTCAGCAGTTGCAAGGCCTCGAGGGTGAACGCGCTTCCCAGAACGATAGCTGCGACAAGAAAAACGCGGTTCGGATAAGCCAGACCGAAGGCCAGTCCGGTCAGCGCAAATGCAGCGAAGTGTTCAAGCTGAGGGCCGGCAAGCACTGGACGTGCATCGATGGGCGAAAGCGTCGCGTAGACAATGAACGCGAGAGCTCCCCATGCTGCAATTTCCGAAATCTTTTGAATCATGGTTTGTTCATAAGCCCTCGCTTGGTCGATCTCAACCTGTTCGGAGGGGCAGGAAGCAGTTCCGGAAACTTAATGGGCGACATCGTTAATCGGGAAACCACTCTGATTTTCGAATCGTGGTGTTAAGCAGCTGATCGGCGCCGATCCGCGCGTAGATATAGACGCCGAGCCAGGGCATCCCTAGCGCGATCGAACTGACGTCAATACCGCTGTAAAACTTGCCTGAGCCGAACGCTTCGTTCCTGAGCCAGGCTTGCGGCACTTCGATACGACAAAAAGGCCTGGCAACCGTGGGGTTAGCGGGCAGTGAGGGAGGAAACGCCCAATGTGCGCTTCGGACGGCCACGACAGGCAATGCTGGCCTAAGTTTACCCATTCAATAAAGCTCGGTTCCCGAAGGTCATATTGACGCAGTGCAGCGGCGGACGTGCCCTCTTCGGGGCGGTCACATGCACGGAAAGCTCAAGCTGTTTTACTCAATGCCGGGTCTCCGGCCGGTCGACCAGGGTGGCACGTTGGTGCGCCATCTGTAGCAGATACGACTTCAGAGCGGGACTCACACTGCCGCTCGCCAACTGCGTCAAATCGGACGCCAGCCTCAGACAGTCCAGTTCGTCTTTTGGCTTTCGTTCTGATCCCGACATCGCAAGCATTACCCTCGGTCGCCAGCGCCGTCAGTGTTGCATGGTGTCTCGCGGTCGGTCGGTCGCCTAGGCCACACAGCACTAAAGAAACACCGTGGGGACGACGCGACCGATCATCGTCGATCCCTGCCGATAGCAGTGATCGCGAGCGACGTAGCGCGAGGCTGCGTCGGGCGGAAGTGGCGTGGCCGTTCGGGACGGCCGGTCGCGGTGGTGCCTATTGGGGCTTTCGACTCGGCGTGTTAGGCGGTTATATCAGTGCTCTTGCTCCCCGCGAAGATGTCGGCGCCTTCCCCGGCCCGGCCTGCGCGGTGCGATCGCAAAACCGGTGAATATCGCGGCAACCAGCGCAGTTGTGAAGAAAAAGTAACCTAGCGACCTGTGCTCTGTTCATAGCCCGTTCACCCCGGCGGGGATCATGTTGATGACGGATATTGTGCAGTTCACATTCGGAGACCAGCGTGCGCCTGCTCGTCGTTGAAGACGATCCCGATCTCAATCGGCAACTGACAACGGCGCTGACCGACGCCGGCTATGTGGTCGATCGCGCGTTCGATGGGGAGGAAGGGCACTTCCTCGGCGACAGCGAACCCTACGATGCCGTGGTGCTCGATATCGGCCTGCCAAAGATGGACGGCATCTCGGTGCTGGAAGCATGGCGCCGCAACGGGCGTGCGATGCCAGTACTGATCCTCACTGCGCGCGACCGCTGGAGTGATAAAGTGCAGGGTTTCGATGCCGGCGCCGACGACTATGTCGCCAAGCCGTTTCATCTGGAGGAAATCCTCGCCAGGATACGCGCGCTGCTGCGCCGCTCCACCGGCCACGCCCAGTCCGAACTGACCTGCGGGCCGGTTTCGCTGGATACCCGCACCGGCCGGGTCAGCGTGTCGGGCAATCCGATCAAGATGACCTCGCACGAGTACCGGCTGCTGGCCTATCTCATGCACCACACCGGACGGGTGGTGTCGCGCACCGAACTGGTCGAGCATCTCTACGACCAGGATTTTGATCGCGACTCCAATACCATTGAAGTTTTCGTCGGCCGCATCCGCAAGAAGCTGGATGTCGATATCATCCAGACCGTGCGGGGGCTTGGCTATTTGCTGACGCCGCCATCGCCTGGTGTATGATCAACGCTGTTGATCTATGATCAACGCCGTTGATCGGGCCCCCGGCCTATCCTCTTGGTCGAGCATGATGTTGTCGGCAAACCGGTATTCCCCAATCGGCGTCGGTCCGGGCAGATGTGGTTCGGGATCCTGCTCCGATGCGCGGTAGCTCGCTCGCCACCCGGCTGTTCCTGTCTGCGACCGCATGGGTGGTGGTGATCCTGGTCATCACCGGCATCGTGCTGTCGTCGGTATACCGCGACGCGACCGAGCGCGCCTTCGACCGCCGTCTCAACCTCTATCTCCGTACCCTGATCGCCGAGGTCGCGACGCCCGACGAGCCGCCCGACCATCAGTTCCAGTCGCTCGGCGAGCCGCTGTTCGAGCTGCCGCTGTCCGGCTGGTACTGGCAGATCACCCGTACCGACTCGGAAAAGGCCGAGACCCGCGCCTCGCGCTCGCTGTGGGACAAGAAACTGCCGAAGCTCGAAGAGCAGGGCGGAGATTTGACCGCGGCCGGCATCCGCCTCGGCTATGTTGACGGTCCGGAGGGCCAGAAGCTGCGGATGGTGGAGCGGCCGGTCGATCTCGGCGCCGACGGCAAGTTTCTGGTCGGCGTCGCCGGCGACGCCACCGAGATATTCGACGAAACGCGCAACTTCGACTACTACCTCGGCGGCACCTTCGCCGCGCTGGGAATCGTGCTGTTGCTGACCACGATCTTCCAGGTCCGCTTCGGGCTGGCGCCGCTGAAACGCATTTCAGAGGCGATCGCCGATATCCGTTCCGGCCGCGCCGAACGGCTGGAAGGCGAATTTCCCGTCGAAATCGCGCCGCTGGCGCGCGAGACCAACGCGCTGATCGACGCCAATCGCGAAATCGTTGAGCGCGCCAGGACCCATGTCGGCAATCTCGCGCACGCCATTAAGACTCCGTTGTCGGTCATCGTCAACGAAGCGTCCGCGCATGCCGCCGATCCGTTCGCGACCAAGGTTCTGGAGCAGGCCGACGTGATGCGCGACCAGGTGGCGCATCATCTTGAGCGCGCGCGCATCGCCGCGCGCCTCACCATCATCGGCACGGTCACCGAAGTCGCCCCCGCGATCGAGGCGTTGCGCCGGACCATGGAGAAGATCCATCGCGGTCGCTGCATCGCCATCGAGGTCGAGGCCGACCCGCAGGCAAAGTTTCGAGGCGAGCGACAGGACTTCGAGGAGATGGCCGGCAACCTCGTCGACAACGCCTGCAAATGGGCGGCGACGCAGGTGTTGATTGAGGTGCTGGTGGAACCACCGGTGGAGCCCGGCGCCGGCCCGATCTTGCGGGTCATTGTCGACGACGACGGGAGGGGGCTGTCGGCTGTCGAACGCGTGCATGTCTCGCGCCGCGGTCAGCGGCTGGACGAGTCTACGCCGGGCTCCGGGCTGGGGCTGTCGATCGTGGTCGACCTTGCGGCCTTGTATGGCGGCAGCCTTTCGCTCGGCGACGCGCCGATCGGGGGGCTGCGGGCGGAACTGGTGCTGCCGGGGGTATGAACGGTGACCGCCGGTGGCCGGCCGGCCGCATCGGCGACCCGGCACGGATTTCAGCATTCCTAACGACTTCTTAACGTCGTCACTTTTATGATGACGGCGGACGGGTTTTGTCGTCCAAGCGTATACCGGACGCATGAGCCAGACATCGATCGAGCGGCTGAGGGATTATCTCGTGCAGCTACCGCCTCAGTCGCAGGCGCTGCTGATGCGGGAGTTCGAGCGCGCCCTCGAACGCGGCGAAGACACCACTGTCGCCACCTTCGTGCTCGAACAATTGCGCAAGGTCGTGCGCGGAAGCGACGAAGAGGTGCGGCCGCGCACCGACGATCCGGCGCGGCTGCTGTTCCGTCCGCTGGAGCCGTTTCTCGTCGAAAGCAATTTTCCGGTACGGCCGGGTCAGGTCCGCCGCGCGTCGCTGCTGCCGGTGTGGCAATGGCTGATCCGCGATGGCGCACCCGAACAGGCGCGCGAATTCGAAGCCGCGCTGGGCCGGGTCCGGGAAACCGCAACGACGTCCGATCTCGAAGCCGCGATTCGCAAATTCCAGCTCGCCGCGGCGGATGCGATCGGCAAGATCGCCACGCCCGGGAGCGGCGGCGACAAGCGGGCGCTGGCCCGGGTCGGCCCGCCCGACGTGATCGAGGACCTGCTGCCGATCGGCTCGGTTCTGCAGGCCCGCGAGGCGCTGGACGCCCTCAACGGACGCCTTCCCAGCAACTTCCGGGTTTTTGTCGATGCCCAGATCGCATCGGTGACTGACTCGCTCAACGTTCCCGCTCTGCAGACCCCGCATGTGCTGCCATTCGCGCTGTCGCTGGTCATGCTGCGGCTGACCGCGCCCTGGCAAATCGTTCGTCTCGCCATCAAGATGGCCGGGTCCGACGATGAAATCCGAGTCGCCGCCACGCCCTATCGGGTTGCCGTCTCCATGGCGCTGCACGATTTGTCCTTCCTCGCGGCCAGGCTGAGGACCGATATCAAGCGCGGTCATTTCGACAATGTCGCCGAGCATCTCAAGACTTTGCATGACGGCGTACGCGGCCTGCGAACCGAACTCGATCTCCGCAATGAATCTTCCTGGGGCAAGCAACTGACGTCGATCCGGGCGGAAATCTCCAACTCCCTGCAATCGGAAATCGACAGCGTCCCGGGACGTGTCCGGCGCCTGCTGCGCCAGCGCGCCGACAAGGATATTTCCGTCGGCGCCAAGGTCGACGCCAGTGAGGTCGATGAAGCCGCCGCATTGATCGATTTCGTTGCGGTGTGCCGCACATATGCCAGCGAACTTGCGATCAACGAGGTCACGCTGCGGACATATTCCGACCTGCAACATTATGTCGAACAGGCCACCGAGGCGCTGGTGCAATCGCTGCGCGCCGGCGAAGCCAGGACGCGCGCCTACCGGCAGATGCAGGTCCAGGCGGCCATCCGCTTCTGCGAAGTGCTGTTCGGTCGCGACTATGCGTCGCTGATGAGCCGGGCGGCCGAGAACGCGGTGACCGGCGAACGCAAGCCATCGCGCGCCAGCTAAACAAGATAGCGAAAATCGCGAATGCAATTTTCGGTTGACGAAATTCGGCGCGCGGCCTATCTTTTCGGCATGAACTCAACCCTCAGTTTCGTTGAACTCGAGAACCGCGTCATCTCGGCGACATATCGAAACCTGATGGTCAAGGCGAAGGTGGTTCTCGTCGACCGTGTCAGTGGCGAGCAGTTGGCGGATCCGGTCACCACGATTGCGTCTCCGGCCCCCAACGGATCGCTGAGGATCAGGCTACCGGACTCTCTCAAATCGGGTGCCTATTATCTGAAAGCGCTGAACGGACATGGCCAGGCCGCTGCCCAAAGCGCTGAGTTTTACATCAACTGAGCGGTTTTGGCCGGTTGCTCGCAATCGCCCATTGACGTTTTGACAATTGTCAATTGCCGGGCTTGCCGCCGGTGGTGTAAAGCGGCGCAGCGGCGCATCCGTGTCCGCTGCCGCTCTATCGGAACCGCCTGATGACGCTGTGGTTTGTGTTCGCGCTGATGACGGCTGCGGCGGTCTTCGCCGTGCTCTGGCCGTTGAGCCGCAACGGCCGGCTGCCGAACGATGGCAGCGAGACGGCCGTCTACAAGGACCAGCTCGCTGAGATCGATCGCGACGTTGCCGCAGGGCTGATCGGCGGTTCCGAAGCAGCGGCGGCGCGTGTCGAAATCAGCCGCCGCCTGTTGGCAGCCGTGGACCATCAGCGCGATCCGCCGATCGCGTCGAATGTTCGGCTGCGTCGTTGCGCTGCAATCATAGCCCTGGTCGGGCTGCCGATCCTGTCGGTGGCGTTTTACCTCCCGCTTGGATCGCCGCGCCTCGGCGATTTTCCGTTGGCGCAACGCAGCCGGGCGCCCGACGCCAACCAGCCGCTCGACAATCTGGTGGCGCAGGTCGAACAGCACCTGGAGAAAAATCCGACCGATGGCCGCGGCTGGAGCGTGCTGGCCCCGGTGCTGGCAAGACTCGGCCGCTACGACGAAGCGGTGCGGGCCTATCACAATTCGATCACTTATGGCGGCGACAGTGCCGTGCGCCGGGCCGATCTTGGCGAAGCCCTTGCCGGCGCCGCGGGCGGCGTCGTCACCGCCGAGGCCAAGGCCGAATTCGAACGCGCCATCGCCTTGGATGCGGACGAGGTCAAGGCGAGCTACTTTCTCGGCCTTGCCGCCGAGCAGGACGGCCGCGGTGCCGAGGCAGCGTCGATCTGGCGGGCGATGCTGGCAAAAGCGCCGCCGGACGCGCCGTGGCGCCCGCTGGTTCAGTCGGCATTGGCCCGGGTCGGCGGTTCCGCCGCCCCGGCGCCGTCAGACGAAGCCGTTGCTGCCGCAAAGGACATGAATGAGGCCGACCGCGGCGCCATGATCCATGGCATGGTGGACCGCCTCGCCAACCGGTTGAAGCAGAACGGCGACGACGTTGAGGGGTGGCTGCGGCTGGTGCGCGCCTATATGGTGATGGGCGATCGTGACAAGGCCAAGAGCGCGCTGACCGAGGCCCGCCAAGCCGTCGCCAACGACGCCGAGCGGCTGCGACAACTGAACGACGGCCTGAAAAATCTCGGGCTCGATGGATGAGCATGATGGCGAAAAGTGTGAAGCGGTCTTCGGATAACATCATGCTCAGGATAGAAGGCTGGGCATGACGCGCAGGCAGCGGCGACTGACATTGATCGGAGGCTCGCTCGCGGTGCTCGCGGTCGCGGCGGCGCTGGTGCTGAACGCGATGCGCGATTCGATCGTGTTTTTTTCGACGCCGGCGGCGGTGGCCGAGAAACATATTCCCGCCGGCAAACGTTTCCGGCTCGGCGGCCTGGTGCAGCCGGGGTCGCTGGTGCGCGGCGACAATCTCGCGGTCAAGTTCCAGGTCGGTGATGGCAGTGCCACGCTGCCGGTCTCCTACCAGGGAATTCTGCCCGACCTGTTTCGCGAAGGGCAAGGCGTGATCGCCGAAGGTGCGCTCGACTCTTCCGGCGTGTTCAGGGCCGACACCGTGCTGGCCAAGCATGACGAGACCTACATGCCCAAGGATGTCGCGGACGCGCTGAAGAAGCAGGGTCTCTGGAAAGGCGACTATGCCATGAAGCCCGCCGATCGGGCGAAAACCGCGGCGGCCCAGCAAGCGCCGCCAGCCGGTCCAGGCGCGCCGCAGGCCATTCAAGGTGCGGCACAGTGATCGCGGAAGCCGGACATTACGCGCTGGTGCTGGCGCTGGCCTTGGCGCTGATCCAGTCCACCGTACCGATGCTCGGCGCGCGATGGCGCGATCCGGCCTTGATGAATGTCGCGCGCTCGACTGCGCTCGCCCAGCTAATCTTTGTCGGGGCATCGTTCGCGGCGCTGGTCACCCTGCACGTCACGTCCGATTTCTCGGTCGTCAACGTGTTCGAGAATTCGCATTCGCTGAAACCGCTGATCTACAAGATCACCGGCGTATGGGGCAATCATGAAGGCTCGATGCTGCTGTGGGTATCGATCCTGGCGCTGTTCGGCGGCCTGGTCGCGGCATTCGGCAACAATCTGCCGCTGTCGCTGCGCGCCCATGTGCTGGCAGTGCAGGGCTGGATCGCCAGCGCATTCTATCTGTTCATCCTGATTACGTCCAATCCGTTCCTGCGCATCGCCGATCCGCCGATCGAGGGCCGCGACCTCAATCCGGTGCTGCAGGACATTGGTCTGGCGGTGCATCCGCCGATGCTCTATCTCGGCTACGTCGGATTCTCGATCTCGTTTTCGTTCGCGGTCGCCGCGCTGCTGGAAGGCCGGATCGATGCAGCGTGGGCGCGTTGGGTGCGGCCTTGGACCCTGCTGGCGTGGATCTTCCTCACCCTTGGGATCGCGATGGGCTCCTACTGGGCCTATTACGAGCTCGGCTGGGGCGGCTGGTGGTTCTGGGATCCGGTCGAGAACGCCTCGCTGATGCCGTGGCTGGCGGGCACCGCGCTGTTGCATTCCGCGGTGGTGATGGAAAAGCGCAATGCGCTCAAGGTCTGGACCATCCTGCTCTCGATCCTGACTTTCTCGCTGTCGCTGCTCGGCACGTTCCTGGTGCGCTCGGGCGTGCTGACGTCGGTGCATGCTTTCGCGACCGATCCGACACGGGGCGTCTTTATCCTGTTGATCCTCGGCGTCTTCATCGGCGGCAGCCTGACGCTGTTTGCGTGGCGTGCTTCGGCGCTGAAGCAGGGCGGGTTGTTCGCGCCGATTTCGCGCGAGGGCGCGCTGGTGCTCAATAACCTGCTTCTCACCACCGCCTGCGCCACCGTGTTCATCGGAACGCTCTATCCGCTGGCGCTGGAAGTCCTGACCGGCGACAAGATTTCGGTGGGCGCGCCATTTTTCAACCTCACCTTCGCGCCCTTGTTCCTGCCGTTGATGGTCGCGGTGCCGTTCGGGCCGCTGTTGGCGTGGAAGCGCGGCGATCTGCTTGGCGCCGCACAGCGGCTGGTGGCCGCTGGCGTCGCGGCACTGATCGCGATCGCGGTGCTATGGGCGTGGACGCGCGGCGGCAGCGCTTTCGCGCCGCTCGCGATCGGGCTCGCGGTCTTCGTCATTGCCGGCGCGCTGACCGACCTCGCCGAGCGTACCGGCCTGTTCCGCGCGCCGCTGCCGATCGCGCTGCGGCGCGCGCGCGGATTGCCGCGCTCGAGCTGGGGGACGGTGTTCGCCCACGCCGGCGTCGGTGTCGCCCTGATCGGAATTGTCTGCGAAACCACCTGGAACAGCGAATATATCGGGTCGATGAAGCCCAATGATGTCGCCGTCATCGCCGGCTATGCGCTGAAGCTTGATGGCGCGACGCAGCGACAGGGGCCGAATTATCGCGAAATGGTGGCGCAGTTCACGGTCAGTCTCGACGGCCGGCGGCTTGGCGTCATGACGCCCTCGAAGCGCAATTTCACCACCCGCGGTTCGACCACCACCGAAGCGGCGCTAATGACCCGCGGCGCCAGCCAGCTTTATATCTCGCTCGGCGACACCGCAGCCGACGGCGCCATTGCGGTGCGCATCTACCACAAGCCGATGGTGCTTTTGATCTGGTTCGGACCGGTGCTGATGGCGTTCGGCGGCATGCTGTCGCTGTCCGACCGCAGGCTGCGCGTCGGCGCGCCGAAGCCGGCGCGGGCGCCGCCCGGATTGCAGCCGGCGGAGTGATTCGATTGAAACAGATCCTTGCCTGCCTGTTTGCCGTCGCCGTGATGGCGGGATGCTCTGCCGCTTACGCGGTGCAGCCCGACGAGATCATGGCGGACCCGGCCAAGGAGGCCCGGGCGCGGGATCTGTCGCGCGAACTGCGCTGCATGGTTTGCCAGAACCAGTCGATCGATGATTCAGAGGCGCCGCTGGCGCGCGATCTGCGGTTATTGGTGCGCGAGCGTATTGCGGCCGGCGACAGCGACGCCCAGGTGCTCGATTTCCTCGTGGCGCGCTACGGCGAGTTCGTGCTGCTGAAGCCGCGCCTGGAACCCCACACCCTCCTGCTGTGGCTGTTGCCCCCGCTGGCGTTGGCCGGAGGCGGGTTCGCGCTGTGGAGTCATGGTCGGCGGCGCGCGAGATCCGCGGCAGCGGAAGACCCGACCGCGTTGGAATTGACCGCGGAGGAAACGGCGCGGCTCGAACAGCTCAGCGCCGCGGAATCTTCACCGCAGCAACCGGTCTAGCCTCGCGACCGACCGGAACAGCCCTGCGGTAAACTGCCGCATTGGTTCGGGGCTTCATTACAAAAGTTTAATTCCCCCGCCAGCGCGCTGTAAGGCGGAAATCCCCATGTTTACTTCTGGAAGGTGCTTGCCCCCGCACCGTCGATTCAGGCTCTGGAGACTTGCTAAATGACCGACCGTCCCACCGATCTCTCCTCGCTTCCGTCCTATCAGAAGCCCCGCCGTTCGTTGTTCTCCGCACGCAAATTCGCGTTGATGGCCTCGGTCGTTGCCGGTCTCGGGGTCGCCGCCTACGGCTTTGGTCCGACGCTTGGTCGGATCGATATCTTCAGCAGCCCTGCGCAAGCGCAGGTCAACAATGAAGTCCGCAAGGTCGCGCAGCCGGTGGGCTTTGCCGACATTGTCGAGCGCGTGAAGCCGTCGGTGATTTCGGTCAAGGTCAATATCAACGAGAAGATCGCCAAGGACGATAGCGGCAACAACGACGACTCGCCGTTCCAGCCGGGCTCACCGATGGAACGCTTCTTCCGCCGCTTTGGCGGACCTGATGGCTTGCCGCCGGGGCTGCGCGGCGGTCCGCGCGGACATGGCGCGGTAACCGGTCAGGGCTCCGGCTTCTTCATTTCTGCCGATGGCTATGCCGTGACCAACAATCACGTGGTCGACGGCGCCGACAAGGTCGAAGTCACGACCGACGACGGCAAGACCTATAGCGCCAAGGTGATCGGCACCGACGCGCGCACCGACGTCGCGCTGATCAAGGTCGAGGGCGGTTCGAACTTCCCGTTTGCCAAGCTTTCCGACGGCAAGCCGCGGATCGGTGACTGGGTGCTCGCAGTCGGCAATCCGTTCGGCCTCGGCGGCACGGTTACCGCCGGTATCGTCTCCGCCAGCGGCCGCGACATCGGCAACGGCCCATATGACGATTTCATCCAGATCGACGCGCCGGTGAACAAGGGCAACTCCGGCGGTCCGGCGTTCAACACCGAGGGCGAAGTAATGGGCGTCAACACCGCGATCTACTCGCCGTCGGGCGGCAGCGTCGGCATCGCATTCTCGATCCCGGCCTCGACCGTGAAAAGCGTGATTGCCCAGCTCAAGGACAAGGGCACGGTCAGCCGCGGCTGGATTGGTGTGCAGATTCAGCCGGTCACCGCTGATATCGCCGACAGCCTCGGTCTCAAGAAGGCTGAAGGCGCCCTGGTTGCAGAACCCCAGGCCAACGGCCCGGCCGCCAAGGCCGGTATCGAATCCGGCGATGTGATCACCGCGGTGAACGGTGAGACGGTCAAGGATGCCCGCGAACTCGCGCGCACCATCGGCGGTCTCGCGCCCGGCAACGCGGTAAAACTCAACGTATTGCACAAGGGCGAGGACAAGGTCGTCAACCTCACCCTTGGCCAGCTGCCGAGTACCCTGGAAGCCAAGGCTGACACCGACAATGATGATCACGGCCGCGCCACCCGCGGGACCGACGTGCCGAAGCTCGGCCTGACGGTTGCGCCGGCCAACAGCGTTGCCGGTGCCGGCAAGGACGGCGTCGTGGTTACCGACGTCGACCCGAAAAGTGCTGCTGCCGAGCGCGGCTTCAAGGAGGGCGACGTCATTCTCGAGGTCGCGGGCAAGAACGTCACCAGTGCCGCAGATGTGCGCGAAGCCATCAAGGCTGCCAGCAGCGACAACAAGAACAGCGTTCTGATGCGCGTCAAGAGCGGGGGGACCGTGCAGTTCCGCGCGGTGCCCCTGGCCAAGGGCTGACGTAACGAGCGTTCTCAAGGGATGGAGGGTGTCGCCGGCAACAGTCGCCCCCGCCGACGGCTCTTTCCGGGGGGCGGGTCAAAAGCCCGCTCCCACCAGTTCCTTCCGGTGGAATACGCCCCCCTCCGTCGGAAGGTCAAAAGGGCGGTGAGGTCCCCCCAGCCTCACCGCCCGCTTTTTCGCTCCATCGAGGGGCGTCAGGTCGCCTTGCATGAGAATGCCGAGCGCGCCATGGTGACAGAAAGCTGGCCCTCTTGACCGCAACCGACACCCAAATGCGCCTCCTGATCATCGAAGACGACCGCGAGTCCGCCGACTATCTGGTCAAGGCGTTCCGCGAAGTCGGCTACGTCGCCGACCTCGCCAGCGATGGCGAGGAGGGGCTGGCGCTCGCCGACACCGGCGACTACGACGTGCTGGTGATAGACCGGATGCTGCCGAAGCGCGACGGGCTGTCGTTGATCGGCACCTTGCGCGAGAAGGGCAATCGCACCCCGGCGCTGATCCTCTCGGCGCTCGGACAGGTCGACGACCGCATCAAGGGCCTGCGCGCCGGCGGCGATGATTACCTGCCAAAGCCCTACGCCTTCGCCGAATTGCTGGCGCGGGTCGAGGTGTTGTCGCGGCGCCATGGCGGCCCGGCCGAGGAAACCACCTATCGCGTCGGCGATCTCGAGCTCGACCGGCTTTCGCACCGGGTGGCGCGCGGCAAGGACGAGCTGACGCTGCAGCCGCGCGAGTTCCGGTTGCTGGAATATCTGATGAAGCACGCCGGGCAAGTGGTGACGCGGACCATGCTGCTGGAAAACGTCTGGGATTATCATTTCGATCCGCAGACCAATGTCATCGACGTGCATATTTCACGGCTGCGCTCCAAGATCGACAAGGGTTTTGAGCGGCCGCTGCTTCACACCATTCGCGGCGCGGGATACATGATCCGTGACGGCATTCGGTAAACTGGTCCGCACCACGGCGTTCCGGTTGACGCTGGTCTATCTGTTGCTGTTTGCGCTGTTTGCCGCCTCGCTGCTGGGCTATTTCGCCTGGAATACGCGCCGGCTGATCACCGAACAGATTACCACCACGGTGGATGCGGAAACCGGCGAGATCAGCGACATCTACGGGCGCCGCGGCCTGCGCGGCCTGGTCTTCACGATCGAGAACCGGGCGCTGCGGCCCGGCGCCAATCTTTACCTGGTGACGACGCCGACCGGGCAGGCGGTTGCCGGCAATGTCGGCTCGCTGGCGCCGGGCGTGATGGCGACCACGGGCTGGTCGGAGACCGCCTATCGGCGGCTTGACGAGCAGGACGATACCGATCATCGCGCGCTGGTGCGCGTCACCGAACTGACCAGCGGCTTTCGGCTGCTGATAGGGCGCGATCTGGAGGAACGCCGGCGGCTGTTCGGCATCGTCGCCAAGGCCGCGCAGTGGTCGGTGTTGATCGTCGTCGTGCTCGGGCTCGGCGGCGGCGTGTTCGTGGCGCGGCGGGTGCTGCGGCGGATCGACGCCATGACCGGCACCACCCAGCGAATCATGGCCGGCGATCTCAGCGGACGGCTGCCGGTCGGTCGCAGCGGCGACGAACTCGATCGCCTGGCAGAAAA
>Ga0182030_10002408_pt1 | contig 39641 bp, 46 predicted proteins | sample 812S3MmetaG_FD_121299 | JGI IMG/M metagenome (GOLD analysis project Ga0182030, IMG submission 121299) | Permafrost microbial communities from Stordalen Mire, Sweden - 812S3M metaG (Illumina Assembly) | ecosystem: Environmental > Terrestrial > Soil > Wetlands > Permafrost | place: Sweden...
ACCGCATGGTTTGCGCGCGATGATTGGGCCGCGAAAAACCCCGCGCTGGCGGCGGCGTTCGTGCGCGTGATGCACGACGCGTCGATCTACAGCAACGCCCATCATGCCGAAACCGCGCCGATGCTGGCCAGCTTTCTCTCCGTGACGCCGCAGGAGATCGCCTCACTCGGCGACCGCGTGACGCTTGGGACCGTGCTGACTCCGCAATTGATGAAACCGCTGGTCGACGCGGCGACGCGCTATAAAGTTGCTCCCGCGATCGATTCGCGCGATCTGATCAGTCCCGCCGCTTTCCACTAGCGTGATCCACGCGGCCCTGTTGATCGCGGCGGCAACCGCGGGTGCATCTATTGGTGACAGTAGAGTGTTGCCGTCGCTCCCGAGCAGCGCCGTAAGCGACGCAACAAGTCCGCCGCCGGCCGCCGTCGTGACGCCCGCACCGATGCCGACGGCGTTACCGACGCCGCTGCCGCATTTCGTCAGCCGCGACGTGGCGTTCCCCTCGGCCGACGGTACGCGGCTCGCCGGGACGCTCACGGTTCCCGAACGCGGTCGCGGCCCGTATGCGACGCTCGTGCTCGTGCACGGTTCGGGCCCGCAAGACCGCGATGAGGCGATCGGGCCGAACCCGGTGTTTCTCGAGCTGAGCAACGCGCTCTCGAACGCCGGTTACGCCGTATTGCGCTACGATAAGCGCGGCATCGGCAAGAGCGGCGGACGAAACTCGCTCGGCACCCGCGACGAACTGATCGACGACGTGAAAGCGGCCTACCGTTTCGCGAGCGCGCAGCCCGAGGTCGATCCCAAGCGCATCTACCTGCTCGGCCACAGCGAAGGCGGCGAGCTCGTGCCGACGGTCGCGGCCGAAGAGCCGCGCGTCGCGGGCATTGTCCTGATGGCGCCGCCGGCGCTTCCGCTGTGGCGCGTCATCATGGAACAGGCCTTGGCAAGCTCACCGCCCGCGCAGCGCGCGGCCGTCGAGAGCAAAGAGCTCACCGACTTTCAAAACGCGCGCGAAGGCCACGATTCGATGCGCGCCTGGCTGCGCTCGTCGATGGACGTCGATCCGATCGTCGACATCAAACGCGTGCACCTCCCGATCCTGATTCTGCAGGGCGGAGCCGACGTGCAGGTGCTGCCGTCCGACTTGCCACGTTTGACCGTGGTGGCGCGTTCGGTCAACCGTGACGTCACCGTGCACGTCTTCAGCAACGACAACCATCTCTTCGAGGCGGTCACCCCGGGAGTGAAGCAAACGCCGTACGTTGCGCTGCAGCAGTACCTCACCGTTCCGGCGCGCCTCGACGCGCGCATGCTTGCGGCGCTCGAGGCCTGGCTGGCGGAACACGCGGGGACGACACAGCGGTGAAGCGCGCCTACCAAGACCCGGTGAAGCGCCGCTACTGTGTCATCCCGAGCGGAGCGCCGCAGGCGCGTAGTCGAGGGACAGCGATCATCGCGGTCGCTGAGCTCGGATCGCCGTAGGGCGGACGATCAGTTGTGAAAAAAGTCGTGAGTGGCGTTGCCCTGGCCAATCACGTACGATCGTGGCGAGTTCCTCGACTATGCGCCCTGCGGCGCTCCGCTCGGAATGACACTGAAGGGCGCGTTTCGGTTTGGGTTAGGCGGTGAAGAACTTTCCGGGAATTGGGATCATCTCGACGGTTTTGTTTTCGAGCGAATTGCCGGCGATCGGCTTTCCGTCGGGAGTGATGCGACCGTCTTTCGGCCACGTTTCGGAGGCGCCGGCGCGAAGCATCACGAGATTCTCCGGCGCGCTGCTTACGAACCAATAGGCCACGCCGCGCGGCAGCATCACGCCCTCGTATTTGGTGAGCACCTTCACCGTGTCTTCCGTCCCGATGTGAAACGTCGCTTCGCCCTGCAGCACGATGAACGAGTGATCTTCCGCGGTGTGCACGTGGAGCGCGTTCTCGCCGCCCGATGCGTACACTTTGACCGTCAGCTTCAGCAAGTCGGTGCGCGCGACGACGTTGTCCAACCGGCCCTGAGCCAAGAGCGGTGAATCGAGGGTGAAGAATTTCGCGTCCGGTTTGACTTGGGTCTCGGTGGCCATGTCACTTCTCCTGAAGACGGGAAGCCAAGCCGTACAGACGGATGGCGTTGTCGCGGATGAGTTTGAGCTGAACGTCTTTCGGCAAGTTGCCGATGTGATGCACGACGTTTTCGCGCGAGTACGGAAACGTCATATTGAAGTGCGGATAGTCGTTTGACCACATGAGGTTGTCCTGACCCCACCACGTGAACTGCCGCGTGCCGGAGTAGTCCTCGAGCCACGTGCAGTAGACGTGTTCGTTGAAGATCTCGCTCGGCAGGCGCGTGATGCCCAAATCTTCCTTCGCCCGGAAACGTTCGAAGTAATAGTCCCACTGCTGCAGCACGAACGGCAACCAGCCGCACTCGCTCTCCGCGAGCACGACGCGGAGCTTCGGATGCCGGTCGAACACACCCGAGAAGATCAGGTCGAAGAGCGCATTCACGGTATCGTTCTGCTTCTTGTTCACGGCGCCGCGAATCTTGTCGGCACCGCGCGATTGCTTTTGCTTGAGCGCGTAGGAGTGGCCGGTAAGGATGTGCATGTGCACCGGCGCACCGGCTTCCGCAGCCGCGGCCCACAGCGGATCGTAGTGACGTGAGGTGAACGGCAGCGCCGGATCCGGCACTTGCCACACCATCGCGCCGATCAATCCCATGTCGAGACCGCGATACATCTCTTTGACGGCGGCCTCGATGTCGTACACCGACACGCACGTTACGCCGAAGAAATTCTGCGGAGCGGTCTTGCAGAACGCAGCCAGCCAATCGTTGTAGGCCTGAAATGCCGCGTGTTGCGCGCCGGGGTCGGGCAAGCCGAACACCGACATGCCGTCGTTGGGAAAGAGAATCTCGGCCTGAATGCCGTCGCGCTGCTGATCGAGCAGCCGCGCATGCGGATCGCTCGCACCGGCGGGCAGCTTATCGGCGCGGAACCCGATTTCGCTCAACCATTGGTGCAGGGTCTCGCGCTGCGGCGACGGCATGTTTTCCCACACCGCGCGGGGCTCCATGACATGCGAATCGGTCGAGAACAACGGCGGCAGCGCAGCAAGCGCCGCCTGCATCGCCGCGTCGGGCCGCTCCTTGAGCGCTGCCAAGCCGCGCGCCTCGGTCACGACTACCTCAGGATGCATGGTGTCCATGCCCCCATCATACGCCAAGGGGCTCAGAGGTGCCAGAGGTAGCCGAAGGCGGGAAGGACGGCGGCGTTGCGGTCGGAGAGCGGGTGGCCCGGGACGTCGTAGGCGGCGGTGAAGTTCACATAGCGAACGCCGAGGATGGCATCCATATGCGGGCCCACGTGATGCACGTAACGGATATTGGTGTCGATTTGCTGGCCGCGTTCCGGATCGAAGCGCGACGGGGAACCGTCATCGTAGGTCGTCACCTGCGTGCCGAGCAGCACGGGCGCGTAGCGCAACGATGTCTCGAGCGTTCCGGATCGGAACGGAAGACGCACCACGGCTTCGTAGTGCGCGCCCGCGATGCGCGAATATTGCCGTTCGCCGCCGCTCGGCGTGAAGACGTCATGGACATCGGCTGTAGCGTAATGCGTCGTTTGGTTGTAGACCGTTTCCCCCACGCCGATGCCGAAGTGACCGCTCGGATCCCAGACGCGCAGCGTCGCATCGAGAATCGTCAGCCGCAACGCGACTTGCCCTTGGATCGCATCGCTATAGGGAATCGCGACCGTCGGCGGCAGACCGTAGCCGACCAACTCGAGATTCTTGAGGTGCGCTTCGCCTTCGAGCAGCGGAACGGGAATCGGCGGCAGATGGATCTGATCGTCGAAGCTGTCGTGAATTCCGCCCAGAATCGGATCGAGCGTGACGCCCAGCCCCGCGCCGGCAGAATCAGCCAATGCCGGTGCGGCGGCTAGCGCGAACAGGGGCAGCGCGAACGCGCAGAAGCGTGCGAACGAGGTCATGACGCCGTCACTGCCGGGTTGAGCGCGGCATCGCGAAACGCGGACCAGCGCCCCGCGGCGATCGCATCACGCGCATCGGACATCAGCGCTGCCAGCGCGGCGAGATTGTGGTACGACAACAGGCGCGGGCCCAAGAGTTCCTCCGATCGGAAAAGATGCGCAAGGTACGCGCGCGTGAACGTGGTGCAAACCATGCACGAACACTGCGGATCGACCGGACGTTCGTCGCGGACATACCCGGCGTTGCGAATGTTGTATTCGCCGGAACGCGTGATCGCCCGCCCGTGCCGTCCGGCCCGCGTCGGGTAGACGCAATCGAACATATCGACCCCGCCGTCGATGCCGGCGATCAGATCGCGGACCGTGCCGACGCCCATCAGGTAACGCGGCTTCGCGACGGGCAAGAGCGCGGCCGTGAAGCGCGTGAACCCCGCCATCTCTTCGCGCGATTCGCCGACCGAAAGCCCGCCGATCGCATAGCCCGGAAGGTCGAGCGCGACCAATTCGCGCGCGCTCTGCTCGCGCAAACGCTCGTCGAGGCCGCCTTGAACGATGCCGAACAGCGCTGTCGCGCCGCGTTGCCAGGCGGCGGTTCCGCGGCGCGCCCACAGCGTCGTGCGCCGCACCGATTCCGCGACTTCGTCGGTCCCGGCCGGCAACTTGACGCAGATATCGAGCATCATTGCGATGTCGACGCCGAGCGCTTCTTGGAAGCCCACGACGTTCTCCGGCGTGAAGCGATGCGTGCTGCCGTCGAGGTGCGACTGAAACGTAACGCCGTCGTCGTCGAGTTTCCGGCGCGATTCCAAACTGAAGACTTGAAAGCCGCCGCTGTCGGTGAGGATTGGACGGTCCCACGCCATGAAGCGATGCAGACCGCCGAGTGCGACCAGCGTTTCCCGTCCGGGCCGCAGCCACAGGTGATAGGTGTTCGAGAGGATGATCTGCGCGCCGATCTCGCGCAGATCGGCCGGCGTGATGCCTTTGACCGTCGCGGCGGTGCCGACCGGCATGAATGCCGGCGTCTCGACGTTGCCGTGCGCGAGCGTCAGCGTCCCACGCCGCGCGGCGCCGTCAACGCCGTGCAGCGCAAACGTCATCCCGAGCGGAGCGCCGAAGGGCGCGTAGTCGAGGGACCGCCACGATCGAGCCCGAGGTTGACGAGGGTCGCGAGGTAATCCGGCGGCGGCTCCGCTTCGAACGCGAGCATTTCTTTCGTGACCGGGTGCTTGAAGCCGAGACGCCAGGCGTGCAGCGCTTGCCCCGGCAGCGGCGAGCGCGGATCGAGCTTCCCGTAGATCGGATCGTTGAAGATCGGATAGCCGAGCGCCGCGAAGTGCACGCGAATCTGGTGCGTGCGCCCGGTCTCGAGCGTCAAGTCCAGTTCGGTCGCGTCCTTGAAGCGTTGCCGCAGGGTGTAATGCGTGACCGCGAATTTCCCATCGGCGCGAATCGCGTACTTGAGCCGGTTGTGCGGATCGCGCCCGATCGCGCCGCGAATCACGCCGTCGAGTTCGCGCGGAACGCCCGCGACGATCCCGCGATATTCGCGTTTGATGTAGCGCTTCTGCATCGCACGTCCGAGCGTGGTGAGCGCGGCCTCCGTCTTCGCGACCAGCAGCAAGCCCGACGTGTCGCGATCGAGCCGGTGGACGAGCCCGGCACGCAACGGATCGCCGGGCAACGCCCCGGTATGCGCCAGCAGCGCGTTGACCAGCGTGTTGTCGACCCAGCCGTGCGAGGGGTGCGTCACCATGCCGGCCGCTTTGTTGACGACCAGCAGCGTCTCGTCTTCGAACACGACGTCGAGGGGCAAGGCTTGCGGCAATACTTCGAGCACCGGCGGCGCAGCGATCGTATAGGTGACGCTGTCGCCCGGTTCGAGGATGCGGCTCGGCTTCGCCGGCTCACCGTTGACGGCGGCCGCGCCGGCGCGGATCGCGGCGGCGACATGAGAACGCGAAAAGCCCGTGCGGCGCGTCAGTTCGACGTCGATCCGCCCGCCCGACGTTTCCTCGCTAACGGTAAACACTGCATCTGCGTTCGGCACGGCGTTGACCGGTTACCGCCTGCGATGCGCCGAAGCAAGCGGCATGCGCATCGTCCGGGTCCTGCTCGTCCTGCTTATTGTCGGCATCTTGGGTGCGGCACCGCCGGCCGCTCAGATCACGGTCAAGCTGATCGCGATCAACGACTTTCACGGTTATCTCGAGCCCACCGAAACGTTCGCCCTTCCCGACCCGGCGGACACGCAAAAGACGATTCACGAACCCGTCGGCGGCGCGGCTTATCTGGCGACCGTGATCGGCGATCTCAAAGCCGGCAACTCGCGCAACGTCGTCGTCGGTGCCGGTGACATGGTCGGCGCGAGCCCGCTCAGTTCCGCGCTCTTTCACGATGAGCCGACGATCCAAGCCCTCAACGCGATGGGCCTCGAGTTCACGTCGGTGGGCAACCACGAGTTCGACGAAGGCAAAGCCGAGCTGTTGCGCAAGCAGCGCGGCGGGTGCCGGCCGGCCGGGAAGATCGGCGTCGACACGTGCTTGATCAACGGCACGTTCAGCGGCGCCAAATACGAATATCTCGCCGCCAACGTGATCGACGATGCCACCGGCAAGACGCTCTTTCCGCCGTACGCAATCAAGTACTTCGATGCCGGGAACGGCAAGCGCGTCGGCATCGCGTTCATCGGCGTCGTCTTGCATGACACGCCGGTCGTCACGACCGCCGCGGGAGTGCGCGGCTTGCACTTCGCCGACGAGGCGGACACGATCAATTCGCTGCTGCCGTCGATTCACGCGCAAGGCATCCACGCGGTGGTGGTGCTGATCCATCAGGGGATCTTCACGTCGGTCGGCTACAACGATCCGACCTGCGCCGGCGCCGACGGCGATTTGCTGCCCGAGCTCGACAAGCTCGACCGCTCGATTCGCCTCGTCATCAGCGGTCACACGCACCGCGCGTATCTGTGCGCGAGCGGTCAAGGCACGAACAACCCGCACGTGTTCTACACCTCCGCCGGCAAGTACGGCCAGATCGTGAGCGACATCAACGTCGACCTCGACGTCGCCACGGATACGATCGCCAACATCAGCGCGCACAACGATCTGGTCGTGAACGATCGCGGCCCGAACCCGCTTGCCGAAACGATTTCCGCCGTCGCACCGAACCCCGCGATCGCCGCCCTCGTCGCAGGCTATCACGGCGCAACCGCGCCGCTCGTGAACCGCGTGATCGGCCATGCCGCCGCGGATATCTCGCTCGACGGCGCCGAGGTCGCGCGCGGTGGTTCGGGCGAGGACGCGATCGGCGACGTCATCGCGGATGCGCGCACGTTCGCCGTACCGGGTTCGATCGGCCTCATCAACGGCGGCGGCGTGCGCTCGTTTCTCCATGGCGGCGACGTCACATTCGGCGCGGCATACAACGTCCAGCCGTTCGGCGATCTGCTCTATACGGAAACGCTGACCGGCGCGCAGCTTCTCACATTGCTCGACGAACAGTGGATCGGGAAAAAGGAAGTCGAGTTGCTCGGTATTTCGCATGGCCTCACGTACACGTGGGATGCGAGCAAGCCCGACGCCGCGAGCAAAGTCGTGCCGGGCAGCGTGAAGTACGACGGTGCGCCGATCGACCCCGTGGCCGACTACCGCGTGACGGTCGATGCGTTCATGGCCGACGGCGGCGACGGCTACGTCGTATTACGTCAAGGCCGGCAAAAGACGGCCGGCGAGCTCGATCTGCAAGCCCTCGACGCCTACATCACGGCGAAGTCGCCGTTGGCGCCGCCGCCGTCAGACCGAGTCGCTCGGCTTCACTGACTCGGCCGGTTTGCGCTCGGCGCGCAACGAGGCGAGGATCAGCACGATCACGCCGACCGTAATGCACGAGTCGGCCGCGTTGAACACGTTGGGCCAGATCGTCTTGAAGTCGATGAAGTCGACCACGTACTGATGCTGCAAGCGGTCGACGATGTTGCCCGCCGCGCCGCCGACGATGCCGCCGAAGGCGATGCGCACGAGCAGCGAGCTGCGCACGGCGTCGCGGAACGCATACGCGAACAGCGCGAGCACCAGCAGCGCCAAGCCGATCAGGAGCGCCGGCTGCGAGCCGAACATTCCGAACGCGCCGTGCGTGTTCTGCACGTACGTCCACCACAGCAAGTGCGGCACGACGATCGCGCTCTCACCGGGATAAAAGTGCGCGGTAATGAGCGACTTCGTCCAGCGATCGAGGAGGAAGACGAGGGCGGCAACGATCCAGAGAATCACAGACTCGGTGGGCTCACATACTGGTAGAACCAGCCGGCAATGCGCGTAAACGTTCCGGTGAGCAGCACGATGCCGGTGGCGACCAGAAACGCGCCGGCGGTGATCTCGATCGCGCCGAGATAGCGTTTGATCCGGTTGAGTGCGCCGAGCGAACGCGAGATGGCGGCGGCAGTGAGCAAGAACGGCACCGCGAGGCCCAGCGAGTACACGAGCAAGAGTCCCGTCGCAACGCCGTAGCTCTGCTGCGAGGCCAGCGCGAGGATGGCGGCCAGGATCGGCCCGATACACGGTGACCAGCCGGCCGCGAAGCCCAGCCCGACGACGAACGAGGCGACATAGGAGCGGTTCGCGCTGCGCCACTGCGGGCGCTTGTCCATCATCAGGAACGGGATCTTGAACACGCCGATCATGTTGAGCCCGAGGATCACGACCACGATCCCGCCGACGCGGGCCACGATGTCACGGTATTGCAGGAGCGCGTTGCCGATCGCCCCGGCGGTGAAGCCCAGCGCCATGAACACCACCGTGAACCCGCAGATGAAGGCGACGGCGTGGCCGATGATCCGGGCCCGCTGCGCGGCGTCCTGCTCGGCCTTCAGTTCTTCTAAGCTCGAACCAGTAAGGAAGGAGAGGTAGGCCGGAATCAACGGCAGGACGCACGGCGAGACGAAGGATACGAGACCCGCCAAAAACGCGGTGGCGACGTTGAGCTGGACGTTCACGAGAGTACGGTCTTTTTCGCGCGGCGCGGAGGCTGCCTGCCGACGGCCAGCGTAGGACGAGGGCGATGACCCATTGGTTTACCTACCCGAACATCGATCCGGTGGCGTTTCGCCTCGGGCCGCTTGCCGTGCACTGGTACGGGCTCTCGTACCTGTTCGGATTCATCTGCGTCTTTCTCTGGATGAACCGCCCCGAGGGGCGGCGCCGGATGGGGCTGACCACCGACAACATCCAGGACTTCCTCATCTACGCCCTGATCGGCGTGCTGATCGGCGGTCGCTTGGTGTTCGTCATCGCCGACGTGATCACGAACCACAACTTTGCCGACTACCTGGCCAATCCGATCGACTTCATCGCGATCTGGAAGGGCGGTATGGCCTTTCACGGCGCGCTCGTCGGCGTGATCGTCGCGATCTTCCTGTTCTTGCGCAAGCATCCGGGGCTGACGTTCAACGTGCTGTCCGACGAGGTGGTCGTGCTGCTGCCGCTCGGCATCGCCACAACGCGCGTCGTCAACTTCATCAACGATGAACTCTGGGGTAAAGTCTGCGACCCGGACCACCCGTGGTGTATCAAGTTCCCGGCGGTCGACGGCTATCGCCATCCCTCGCAGATCTACGAAGGTTTCCTCGACATCCTCGCGGTGCCGATTCTCCTCATTCTGCTGCGCAAACGCCCGGCCGACGGCGTCGTCGCATGGGTGTGGTTCACGTACTACGGGATCACGCGCACGGTGGCCGAGATCTGGCGCGAGCCGGGCTTCACGGTGATCGGCCTCTCCGGCGGACAACTCGTCGCGCTGCCGATGGTCTTCATCGGTGGATGGCTCCTCTACGTCGCCATCCGCCAAAACCGCCACGTCATCGTAATGCCCGCAACGTAAACACCGGGAGTTGCCGTAGGACGTACAGAAGACGTACGTCCATGGCATTCGCCTCAACGATCGGCGAGCGCGTGGCGACGCTTCGCGCACACGTCGATCGCGTCGCCGAAGCGGCAGGCCGGCCCGCCGGCTCGGTCGTGATTCTCGGCGTCACCAAAACGCAGCCTCGCGATGCGGTCCTAGCCGCCATCGATGCGGGCCTGACGAATATCGGCGAAAACTATCTCCAGGAAGCGCGCGAGAAGTACGTGGATTTGCCGCCGGTCACGCGGCATTTCATCGGACACGTCCAGACGAACAAGGCGAAGGCCATCGTCGGGCTGTTCGACGTCGTGCAATCGATCGACCGGCTCGAGGCCGGGCTCGCGATCGGGAAAGCAGCGCGTGCGCTCGGGCGTACGGTGCGCGTGCTGGTGCAAGTGAACGTCTCGCCGTCGGAGCGCTTCGGCGTGGCTCCGGCGGGCGCGGCGCAGCTTGCGCAAGCGCTCCGCAACGAGGGTTTGACGGTCGACGGCGTGATGGCGATCGGTCCGCTCGAAGGTGACGTCGACGGCGCGTTTGCGCTGGCGCAAGAAGCCTTCGGAGCGGTCGGCGGTACGACGCTCTCGCTCGGAATGTCGGCCGACTGGGAGCGCGCAATCGCTTTCGGGTCGACGATGATACGCATCGGCACCGCGATATTCGGCGCGCGGCCGGCGCCAGAAAGGGTCACGGTATGAACGGTATGTTCAACAAGATCGGTTCGTGGTTTGCGATCCACGATGACGAAATTGAGGAAATCGACGCCTACGACGCCGATCAAGTCCTCCCAAAACGCAACGTCGTGCCCCTGACGGAGGCCGGCCGGCGGGTCGGTCCCGCGGTCGCCGTCTTCGCTCCCCGCGGCTTCTCCGACGTTACGGAGATTGCCGACGCCCTGCGCTCGAGGCAAGTCGCTATCGTCAACTTGCAAGGAGCCGACCGCTCGTTGCTCCAGCGCGTGGTCGACTTTACCTCGGGTGTCGCCTATACCATCGACGGACGCATACAAAAACTCGCTGAGGCGATCTACCTCATAGTCCCGGCCGGGGTCACCGTGAACTCGGCCAATTTGCGCGAACAGATGAATGACGACGGGATGCTCGATCTCTCGGCACGCTTTGGGAATACACAACGCAATGAGCGCTAATTCGAGAATAACGGTCGTCGATATTCAGCATCGCACGTTCAAGCGCGCGCTGCAGGGTTACGATCGCACCGATGTCGACAAGTTCCTCGACGAGATCATCGAGTCGCTGGAGGACGAGGCGACGGCTCGCGCCGCCTACGAAGCCGAGATCGCCGACTTGAAGGAACGCATCTCCCACTTCAAGGCGATGGAAGAATCGTTGCAGTCGACCTTGCTGCTCGCGCAGCGCACGGCCGATGAGGTGAAGGCTGCGGCCCACAAAGAGGCCGACCTCATCAAACAAGAGGCGCGCCTGCAGAGCGAACGCGAGATCGGCAGCCTCGGCGATAAGGTCGAAGAGGCGCGCCGCGAGCACCAGCGCATGCTCGACATTGCCGAGAAGTCGAAGAGCGAGATTCGCAGCCTGCTGCTCTCGCATCTGGCGCTGATCGACCGCGTGCCCTACGATGCTGCATCGGCACCGACACCCGCCCACGCGGAGCCCGCCGTCTCGGTCGCGCCGGCCGCACCAGTCGCGCTGGCCGCACCGGTAGCAGCGGTCACACCAACGGCACCGGTAGTGACGCACGTAACGGTCGAAGCATCCCGAATCGACGACGTCCCGCTCCCGCCCAATCACGCCAGCGCCGCCCGCTTCGACCTCTAGCACCCTGTCATCCCGAGCTTGTCGAGGGACCGCCACGATCTCGCCCTCTTAGATCGCGGCTAGCGTTTCCTTCGCGTCGCGCGAGGTGAGCGTGACGTTGTAGATCTTGCTGCCGGGTTGCTGCTTGCGGCCGCCCTCGGCGAGCGAGCCCGTGTCGATCGCGTCGAAGCCGATCTCGTCGATCAGTTTCGCTACCACCGACTTCGCGTGCGCGTCGTCGCCCGCGATGAAGATCGCGAGCCGGTCTTTCGAACCGTGCGGCTTTCCTTCGCTCGCGAGGCGCTTGTAGTTGAGCGTGTTGAACGCCTTGACGAGCTGCGCGCCCGGAACGAGCGTTTTGATGATCTCGCTCGAGGTGCGGTTGCCGAGGTCTTCGAGTTCGAACTCTTCGTCGTACGGGTTCATCGCGTCGATCACGATCTTGTCGTCGTAGGGGCCCGCGTCGGGGATGGCATCTTCCTTGCGATGCCACGGCACCGCGATCAGCACGACGTCGCCGAACGCGACGGCATCTTCGGGCGTGGCGGCGCGCACGTTCGCGCCGAGATCAGCCACCAGCGCGGCCAGGGATTGGGGCCCGCGCGAGTTGGCGATGCGGACGTCGTGTCCGGCGGCTCCGAAGAGCTTTGCCGCGGTTGCGCCGATATTTCCGGCGCCGAGGATGCCAATGTTCAAACCAAACTGCCTCCCGAAAGAAGCCGTGTTCTGCACCCGGCCCCGGAAGTCCCCAACCGTCGCGGCAATTCCTGCGACATCGTCCGGAAACGAGCCCAAGGTACGCTCGGCGACATGGATGGTATGGACTGGATGGCGAGCGCCATGCGCGCCGCCCAAGCGCAACTCGAAACGGCGACCCACAACCTGGCCAACGTCGCCAGCGACGGCTACCGCCGGGCCCGGGCTTCGGTCACCGTGACCCCGCGCGGCCTCGTCGCCCGTGAGTCCCCCGATCCCGCCCAAGGCGGCATCCGGGAAACGGGCCGGCCGCTCGACCTCGCCCTCCTCGGCCCGGGGACGTTCCGGGCCGGAAGCACGGAGACGCGCAACGGGGCGCTCATCCGGGACCGCGACGGTTACCTCGCCGACCAGCAGGGCCGGCGCATCCAGGGGCGCACCGGACCGATCCGGCTTTCGGAAACTGCGGTGGTCGGTACGGACGGCACGATTCGCGACGACGGCCGGCTCGTCGGCGTCCTGCCGCTGCCGCGGGGCACGACGGTCCGCAGCGGGGCGCTCGAATCGAGCAGCGTCGATGCGATAAGCGAGACGCTCGGCGTCCTCACCGCCCAACGCGCCTTCGAGACCGCGCAGAAGACGCTGGTCGCGATCGACCAGACGCGCGACAAAGCCGTGAACGACGTGGGACGTCTGAAGTGAACCGCGCGATGTACGCGGCGGCCTCGGGCATGGCCGCGCAGCAAACGAATCTCGAAGTCATCGCCGACAACCTCGCCAACGCCGACGTGGCCGGATTCAAGCAGGTCGTCGCGAGCTTCACCGACGTCAACGCCGGCGGCACGCTCGGGCTCGGCACCGCGACCGCCGGCAAACACCCGTTGTTCGCGCAGGGGAAGCTGATGCACGGCGGCGGCCCGTTCGACGTCGCGATCGAGGGCCACGGTTTCTTCCGCGTCGAACGCGCGGGCACGCTTGCGTACACGCGCAACGGCGAGTTCACGCGCGCCGCCGACGGCACGCTGCGTAACGCCGACGGCTGGGCCTTGCGCGACATCCGCATCCCCGCCGACGCAACGGCCGTGCACGTCGCGACCAACGGCCGCGTCACCATCGACATACCCGCAGCAACTGATGGAACGGCCGCCGTCGCCGGTGGAACGACGGGAGCTTCGGGCCGCACGATCGGCACGATTCGTCTTGCAACGTTTGCCGCGCCCGAGGAACTGCAGCCGCTCGGCGGCACTGTGTTCGCCGCCACGCACGACTCCGGACCCGAGCGCCGCATCGACGCCGGCCGCGCAACGGGCCCGAACATCCAGTTCGGCATGCTCGAACGCTCCAACGTCTCGATCATCGAGTCGATGATGCAAATCCTCACCGCGCAACGCGCCTACGAAGCCAACGCCAAAGGCGTCCAAGCCGCCGACGAAATGCAACGCATCGCCAACAACATCAACCGCGGCTAATAGGAAAATAAGAGAAGAAAACACCTCGCGCCTACGCGCTCGGCTCCTCAAGGCAGCTTTAACCCCCTGTCATCCCGAGCGGAGTCGAGGGACCACCACGATCATGAAATTCGCCACGATCGACTTGGCCCCGAGCGGAGCCGAGGGGCCACCGCAACGCACAATCGCGAGCCGGGCGACAAGCGACCAGCACTTGACGGAATATAACGGCAGGCGTTATAAATAAATGTCGGATTTTAGGAACGCGGGTACTGAAGACATCTACAATGGCGACGATACCAAAGCCTCGCGTAGAATTCTCCCGACCCGGCTCCACGACGTTGCCCGTAGGAAGATGACCATTATTCGACGGGCGTTTGTCCGGATCAATCGACAATACCGCGTCTGCTTTACTTGGGATGATGACGCAGCCGCTAATTTCGAAATCATTGACTACCGTTGACCACCGCCTGCTCGTGGGGAGGGATACCGTGCCGAAGATTCAGCTGCCGACGAACCGCCGACCGAACACGCCCGGTGAAATCCTCGTCGAGGAGTTCCTCAAGCCGCTTTCGATTTCGCAAACGAAGTTCGCGAAGCACATAGGCATCTCGTACGTTAGACTCAACGAAATCGTGAATGGCCGTCGTGCCGTTACACCGGATACCGCGATGCGCTTTGCAAGGGCTCTCGGGATGTCCGACGAGTTCTGGCTCGGTCTTCAGCAAGACGTCGAACTGTGGGACGCGCACCACTCTCCGGCAGCGAAGGCGATTGCGAAGATCAAACCGCTTCCCGAACTTGCGGCAGCGAGCTAATCCTTACGAAGAAGAAATCGAGTACGGTATAGCGATCCTCCGAAACCACATTGTCCCGCGCGGCTATTGTTCGATCGCGTCCGTTTCGATGTTGATCGTAATCTGGTCGCCGACGATGAGCGCACCGTCAAGCAGTGGACCAAAAGTCATGCCGAAGTCCCGGCGGTCGATCGTCGTCGTTGCGTTGTAGCCGATTTGCTTCTTGCCCTTGATGATGCCGCTACCGATGACCTGCGCTTTGAGCGTAACCGGCTTGGTGACCCCGTGGATCGTCAAATCTCCGGTCAGCGTGAAGGCCGCGGGCGTTCCTTTCGCCTGGCGCTCCACGAACGTTATCGTCGGATACGTTGCCGCATCGAAATAGCTGTCGCGCAGCGATTTGTCGCGGTTGGCATCGTTCGTGACTACTGCCGTCACGTCGAACGTTGCATTGATTGCCGTCGGCAGATTGTTCTCCCCGATCGTCGCCTTCCCCGATATCAGCGGAATCTGACCGTGCACTTGGCTTACGGCTAAGTGCACGGCGATGAATTCGGCTTGTGTGTGCGGCTTGTCGAGCACGAAGTCAGCGGCTGATACGGGCGCGCTGAGCGAAAGAAGCAACCCTGCGACTGCGAGCGATGAGCGGATCATGCTGCGAACATTTGCACTGCATGGACCGCATTCCGCTAAGTCTAGCTGTCGTAGCAAGCCAAGGCATCGGCAGCGGAGGCGCGGAGTGTCCTTGACGCACATATGGCGGCATAGTTTCGGTAATCTGCGGCTGCTGTAATGGCGGCAGAATGGCAACGCAGAGTAGCGGAGTGCAACTGCCGTGCGTCGCGGCCCAACCCGATGCGTCGAAGGTCGCAACACATGCGATCGAGGCGGTCGTCTTTCGTGAAATCCTCAAACCACTCACGGCCGGCCTCAGCCCAGTCGCTGAAACGGCGCTCGGTTCAGTGGCCGATTCGCTGTTCGTGCGGCCCAAGACGTGAGCGAAAATCGCGAAGCCACGAGCGAGGATCGTGAGGATGCCATCCGCCGGCTGGTGCCGCTCGTGCGAAGGATCGCGCGGCGGATCGTGCGGCTCGTGCCGGGGGCGGATCTGGACGATCTCATCGGCGACGGTTGCGTGGGGATCATTCGTGCCGTCGACGGCTTCGATCCGAAGCTCGGGACCTCACTCGAGCAATACGCGCGCCGCGTCGCACTCGGCGCGATGCTCAACGGCGTGCGCCGTCTCGATCCGGTCAGCGAACGCGTGCGGCGCGTCATCCGCGTCGCCGAACGGGAGCGCTACGCATTGGCCGTCCAACACGGCGCGTTGCCGACGTCGGCGGAATTGGAAGCCCGTTTTCCGATGCTCGGGCGGGCCCGAACCGATGCCCATCGCGGCTCGCCGCTTTCGCTCGATGCACCGCTGCCGCCGGATTCCGGCAGCGCGCCGAGCGGCGGCGAAGATCCCGCCGACGCCGTGATCGCGAACGCCGAACGCCGCCGCATCCACGCCGCGATCGAAGCCTTGCCGCAACGCCAGCGCAACGTGCTCGTCGCGCACTACTTCGCGGAGCAGCCGTTACGCGAGCTCAGCGATGCGATGCACGTCTCGCCGCAACGCGTCTCGCAACTGCACCTTGCCGCCATCGAACGCATGCGCCACGCGCTCGCATGAACGAGACGTCATCGGCGCTCGTGCCGGTCGATCCGGCGCTGATCTACCCGCTCGCGCTCGTCCCGGCGCTGCCGCCGATCGATGCGGAAGCGAACGGCCTGCCCGACCTCCCCTCCGACCATCCGCAGTGGCAGCGCGACGTCGTCTCGATCTCGTCGCGCGCCCGCGCGGTGATCGCGAACGTCGTTCCCGTCGTGGTTCGCACCCTCGCCTACTGGGACCATCGCATCCGCGAGATCGCCTTCGGCTCGCGCACGCTCTCCGTCGATCCCGCCGGCTGCTATCGCTTCCGCTAACGCCCTTCCTGCGTGAAACGACGGTTGAGCACCGGACAAGCTCGGCAAACGGCTATCGCACCTTCCATGGGTAACACAACGGCATGACGTTTCCGGAACTTCGTGCGCTCGTTGACGAGCAACTCGAGGCAGAGCCGCGACTGCAGGGCAGCCGGCGCGAGCTCAGCGGCGAGAATTGCGTGTGGACGCGCGAGCGCGAGACCGTCGCGATCAGCGCGTCAGGATCGACCGGCGTCCTCGTCGAGCTGATCAGCAGCGATCAGCACGTGCGAAGTAAGATCTTCGCGCTGAGCCCGATGAGCATCGAGCGTATCGTCACCACGGCGGCCGAGCACCTCACCGGCTACGCCTTTCACCGGACGCGGGCCTCGCGCTGACGAAGGGCTGCTTCAGTTATGCTCCTGTGCACGGTACTGACGTTTGCGATGTGTGGCGACCCGAGCGTCGAGAGTGCGTTCACGCTCGGCGATCTCACGGTGCCGATCGTCTGGTCGCACGCCACGGTGAACTCGTGCCTGGACCTGGGCGCGCAGTCCCCCCAAGACGGTGCCGGCCTTACACGTCTGGAGACCGGTTGGCAGTCGGCGCAGACGCGCGAGTCGAGTGAGGGCTACTCGGGGCATCTGGTCGTGCGCGTGCTCGATGCGCGCATCGAGTTGAGGTCGTACGCCTGGGACCACATGACGCCGGCCGGGGCCGACGTGCTGCGCCGCATCTTTCGCGCCACGCTCTGGCATGAGATCGGTCACGTGCGCACGCTGCTGGCGTCGATCGATGCCATCAACGCCGAACCGGAATTCGGCGCGCCGACCGCGGCCGAATACACGGCCCTCGCGAAAGAACACGGCAATGCCGCCGCGGAGCGCGTCAATGCCGATCAGAACGCCTACGACCGTGCCGCCGAACACGGCTTGCGGCAAGAGACGTTGCCGCCGCCGCTCGCCGGACCGGATACCGTCGTGAACTGCCCGTCAGGCGGGCGCTGAGGCCGCCAGCGCTCCGACGGAGCCGATCTTCAGACCCGCCGGCGGAAATGCCGCGAAGCATTTCGATGAATTGAAGATGTAGCTCGGGACGAAGTCGACGATCTCGACCGAACGGTTGATTTCCGTCATCGCGCCGGCGAGACAGATCCAATTCAGCAGTTCGTGCTGACCGGTATCGTCGATCTCGGCTTCGGTGAGCTTGCCCCAGTTACGGAACTCGCCGTTCTTCAACTCATCGTGACGGCGTTGATCGGCGTCAAGATCGGGATACAAGCGGCCGTGTTTTTTCGTGAGCGAACCGTGCGACCAGCTCGACGACCCGACGAGCGCGACGCGCCACGGGCTTGCCGCGAAGAAGCGCGCCACGCTGGCGCCGAGATCGAAGCAGCGGCGCGGCGTCGGGGCCGGCGGCGAGAGCACGTTTTCACCCTCGCCGATCATGCCGGCGGCCGTCTTCATCAGATCGCTGCCGTAGCAGTTCACGTGACAGGGAATGATCGGGTAGCCGAACGTCTCGCCGTGCGCCTCGTAGTCGAGGTAGAGCACGGTGTTGTTGAACGAGTGCGCCAGACCGGCCGGGTGCGAGAACTCGAGCGAGTAGGCGATGTCGAACTGATCTTCGATCAGGTGACGCGCGAGCTCGGAGGCCGCCTTGCGGTGACCGCGTATGTGCAGCGGCGTCTCGGGTGCGAGGTTCCACACGTTCTCGGTCGTCTGAAAAACTTGTTTGCCGCCGCCGAACGGCCGTACGTCGAGTTCATCGAAGATGCCGAGCGCGAAAGCCGGCACGCACGTCTTCTTGTAGTTCTCGAATTGGTCGTCGCCCCAGATCAGCACGAGATCCGGCTTGAACTCGTTCAGCGCGTCGCGTAACACGCGGTACCCGGCGAGCAGCCGGCGGCGGTGTTCTTCGGCCGCCGCCAGGCCGTTGTCGTCGCTCATCTCTTCGAGCATCGCTTTGGGCCAGCGCGACTTGTCGGCGTAGAGATCGGCCGGAATACGTCCTACCTCGACGTTGCGCGCGATCATGCGCGACCAATACTGCGGGGGCGTGACCGGCCCGGGGTAGTGGCTCAGGCCCAGACCAAGTATTTCGCCCATCAGCGGCTCCTCTGCTCAGCTAACATTGCTCGTCTCGAACCACGGTGTGGTGACGTCGAAGGTGATGCATTCATTCTGCGCCGGATCGCGCACGACCGCAACATCGGGCTCTTCGCCGCGCTCGACTTTGTCGATCTGCTCGGCCAGCATTCGGCGGAAGAGGACGATTCCCCGATCCGAGGCGCCGAGCGTCTCTACCGAGCGGTCCGTAATGGCGCCCTGGGTTTCCCAGACGACGCGGTCCTGACCGTAGAATGTCGAGATGTCGACCGTTTCGACCGTCACGCCCGGCGGATCGGCGGCGTAGGTATAGGGCACCCGGTCGGCCGGGCCCAGTTCACCGCCGGGGATCCCGGCGTACAGGCCGATCCAGATGATCCGCGTCCACTCATCGTCGATGGGAACGCGGAAGTGCAGCGCTTCGACCGGGCCTTCCGGGATGCGCAGAATGTTCGGAAAGATCAGCGGCGGCCGCACTTCGAGTTCGGCTTGATCGCCGCCGTACTCGACCATCTTTTCGACGCCCCAGCGCGAGGTTTTCCAGTCGTACGATTTGATCGGGCGATAGAAGTAGGCCGAGATGCGATCGGGCACGCCGCCGTTCAGCGCCGCCGCGCGATGACCGTGCAGATAGAACGTGTGCACGGAGTCCGCGGTGTTTTCTTGGATCTGCAGCCAGTTGCAGTGATGATCGGGCATGACGAGGATCTGCTTGCCCTTGTCTTCGCGTGCGAGCACGTCCCAGCGCGGAAGCAACGGCGCCGTTTCGGGATCGGGACCCATGTAGACGAAGAGCAATCCGCCCAGCGCCTGAACCGGATACGTCTTGAGCTTGATGCCCGCGTGCGGCGCAACCGGTTCGAACGGGCGCTCCACGCACTGACCGCTGGCGCAGTCGAACTTCCAGCCGTGATAGCAGCAGCGAATGCCGTCGGGTTCGATAAACCCGAAGTAGAGCGACGCGCTGCGATGCGGACAACGCTCTTGCACGCAGCGGAACGCACCCTGAGCGTCGCGGAAGACGAGCAAGTCTTCGCCCAGAATACGTATCCGCTTACGGTCGACGTCGTGCGCGAGTTCTTTCGTCGGGCAGAGCGCCTGCCAATAGCGCCGCAAGAGCTTGCCGCCCGGGGTTTCCGGTCCGACGCGCGTGAGGCGCTCGTTTTGCTCCGGTGTCAACATTGCCGCCGCCCTCCGGTTGGTCTCTAGCCGCTCTTCGCGAGTTCCGTGATGATCTGCGCCAGACGTTCCGGGTGATCCGTTTGCACTTGGTGCCCGGCTCCCGCAACGTATTCCCACTTCACATCGGGCAGCAGCGCCTCGAGTTTCTTCCCGACGTGTGGGGGCGCCATCTGATCCTCTTGGCCCCACACCGACACGGTCTGGATGTGTTTGGTCAACTCCGGCAGCGACACGCGCATGTCGAAGTTGGAACGCATGACGTCGCTCTGGAGGTAGCGGTGACCCGCGACAAACGCCGCCAGCGCTTCTTTGGCACCGGGGCGCACCGAAGACTCGTAGCGGCCTTCGATCAGCTTGTCGGTGATTTGCTTCGGGTTGTGCACGAGCGCTTCGAGCATTTTCTTCATGCCGTCGCGCGTGTAGTCGTAGTTCGCGAGCGCTTTGAACGCCGGCGTGAATTCTTCGGGGATGCCCATCGCGGCCGCAACCGTCGCGCTGCCGATGATGAGCATCTTCTGCACGCGGTCGGGATGCAGGATCGCGTACTTCGCGGCCACCCATGCGCCTTGCGAATTACCGCAGATGATGAACTTGTCGATCATCAGCGTATCGAGCACGGCTTCGAGATGATCGACGCGGCTCTGCACGCCGTACGGCGTCGGTACGGTTGGGTCGGTCAGGCCGAAGCCGCCGACGCCGTCGATGGCGAGAACGCGAAAGTTCGGTGCCAGCTCCGGTAAGAGACCGCCCATGCCCGCGTCACCCGAGGAACCGGCGCCGCCGCCATGCAGGCAGACCACAACGGGGCCGCCTTCGCCTGCCTCGGTGTAGTGAGTGCGAATGCCGTTGGCGATGACGTAGCGCGAACGAGTGGAAGACATGCGGTTCTCCTTGATGGGTGTTGGGATTTTTCTATGGCGCCTGAGTTTACCTGGGGCGGACGACCCCTGCAATCCGGCGAATTTACTCCGAATGCCCGATAAGAGGATACTTGCCCTCACCGACGCGATGGTCCAGCCGCTCGAAGAGCAGTTTCCCGGGGAGTACAACCGCGATTCGACGCGCGTATTCTTTGCCATTCGCGCGCTCGCGCAGCGTATCAATGATGAAGCCAACGGATGGCTCGCCGGACTCGGCCTCAATTCGGGCAGTTACAATCATCTGATCACCTTGTATGCGGCCGGACCGGATTACACGCTGACGCAGAACGAAATCCGTCTCTACGTCCATACCACGCATGCGAGCGTCGCGCAGATGGTCCAGCGTCTCGAGCGCGACGGGCTGGTCAAGCGGACCAAGAACCCGCGCGATGCGCGGAGCGTCATCGTCAAGCTGACACCCAAGGGCGTCAAGCTGATGCAGGTCGCCGCGCCGATGCATCACCGGATGATCGAAGAAAAGCTCCGCCACGTTTCAACCGCTGATCGCCGGCACCTGATGGACCTGCTGCTCGCGATCAACCGCGGTTTCGACGAAGAGAACGAGACGGATGCGACGGACGCCTCACTCGGGCGGGCGCGTAAGGTTGCCGTGCGCGCGGCGCAGCAGGCTTCGTAGCGATCGCGTCGTCATATTTTGTCATTCCGAGTGGAGCGCCGAAGGCGCGTAATCGAGGAACGCGCCACGATCCATGCTACCGAGTGCGAGCGCGAAGGCGCGAGCAGTGAATACTTGTTTTCTTTTTCACTCCACTGCTCGCGCCTTCGCGCTCGCACGCTAATCGCCGAGATTTTCTCGCGTTCCTCGACGACGCGCCTTCGGCGCTGCTCGGAATGACAAGTGACCGATCGATCGTGCCAAGCGTCAGTCGGGCGGGCGCGTAAGGTTGCCGTGCGCGCGGCGCAGCAGGCTTCGTAACGTCTCGACGTCGTGCTTGGTGAAGCCGAGCGCGATCCGTTCGTTCACCTCGCGCATGTGGTCGATCGTTTTCTTCCCCATCCGCTTGCCCAGCGGCGTGAGGAAGACGTTGATCTTCCGGCGATCGTCCGCGTTGCGTTGGCGCCGCACGAGTTTCAGCTTCTCCATGACTTCGACGATCGAGCCGGCGGCGGCATCCAAGTAGCCGAGTTTGCGGCTCAGTTCGCGCTGCGTGATGCCGTCCTCTTCGTAGAGGATGCGCAGCGGGAACCACGCGCCGAGCGGAATCCCATCTTTGGCCAGCAGTGCCTCGATCGATTTCAGCAGCACGCGGCGCGTATCGCGAATCAGGAAATCGAGGCTCTCGTCGAGCGGCAACAGATCTTCGCTCAACTATTCACCTTTGAGGTGCTGGCCGATCGCTAACCAGTCGTTGAGGTGCGTTGCTTGGTCCTCGGTGACGGATCCCTTGCCGAGAAACTTCAGCTTCGAGAGGTCGACCGGCGAAGCGGCGAGCGTGGTCACCGGGATCAAGTTCGCCGCGGCGATCGCCGATTGGGTATCGCGGTCGAGCAGAAAATTCATGAACGCTTGCGCGGCGTGCGGGTGCGCGGCGTTCTTGACGAGCCCCGTATACACCGCCACGAAGAACACGCCGTCTTTGGGTGCGATCCAGCGAATCGGCGCGCCCTTGGCCTGCATGGCGTTGCCGTAGGTCGACGGTATCGCGATGGCGCGGCCGCCGCTCTGCACGGCGGCGTCGAGCTCGGGCGCGCGTCCGTAGATGCGCGGCCGCTGCTTGTTCACCAAGTTCGTAAAGAAGGTATCGCCGAGCGCCGTGCGGCCCACCATCACGAGGCTGAGTCCCGCGCCGAGCACGCCGATGTCGTGCATGCCGATTTGACCGGCGTATTTGGGATCGAGCAGGTCGCTCCAGCGGTTCGGCTGCTGCGCGGGCGCAAGCGCGCTGGTATTCACCGTCATTCCAAAGAGGATCAGGTACGTCGGGACGAAGCGATGCTGCGCATCGACGAGATCCTTGATGCGAGGAACGACGGAGCGCACGTTCGGCACGAGGCTGGGCGAGTAGGTGCCGAGGCCGTTGACCGAAGCAAGCTCCCACATCGCCAGATCGCCGAGCGTGATCAGGTCGGCAACCGGTCGCCCGGCGCGGGCTTCGGTGTTGACGCGCTCGAGAATATCGGGGCCGTTGCCTTCGACCACGTTGACGGCGGTGTGGGGGTGCAGTTTTGCCCACACGTCGAGCGCCGGCTGCACGTACGCTCGCGTGCCCGGCGTGCCGTACCAGACAACCGTGTCTTCCAACGCTTGGTCCGCCGGTCCGGCGGCCGCAGCGCCGGAACCCGTCAGCACCGCAAAGGCGAGGAGAACGATTGCTACACGTTTCACTATACTACCATAACATTTTTTTCCTAAGGGGTCTGCGTGTCCGCGAATACCTCCGTTTCGGCTCCGATACTCATCGTCGGTGCCGGTCCCGTCGGGCTGGCGCTGGCCGGCGATTTGGCCGTGCTCGGTCAGGCGGTCACCGTCCTCGAACGCAGTGACGGCACGATCGAACAGCCGCGCATGGACATGGTCGGCGTGCGCACGATGGAGTTCTGCCGGCGCTGGGGCATCGTGCCGAACGTCGAGGCGAGCGCGTACAACCGCGACCTGGCGCAGGACAACGTCTACGTCACGAGCCTGACGGGCTACGAGCTGAGCCGCGAACGTTTTCCGTCGATGCGCGCGAGCAAGCCGCCCGAACAGAGCCCGCAGAAGCGCGAACGCTGTCCGCAAGACATGTTCGACCCGATTCTGAGCGCGTGGGCGCGCTCGTTTCCGCACGTCGACGTGCGTTATCGCCACCAGCTCACCGGCTTCGAGCAAAACGCGTCCGGCGTCACCGCGCACGTCACCGACGTGGTGACGGAAAAAACGTTCGACATCGAAGCGCCGTACCTGATCGGCTGCGACGGTGCGGGCAGCCGCGTGGCGAAGGCGATCGCCGGCGGCATGGAAGGCACGCCGGTGCTTTCGCAAACGACGAACATCATTTTCCGCGCGCCGCAGCTGCTGTCGCTGCACGATAAGGGCGAAGCGTACCGCTTCATCATCCTGAGCCCCGAAGGCATGTGGTGCACGATCGTCGCGATCAACGGCTGGGACCGCTGGCGCATGTCGATCACCAACACGCCGCCCGAGGGTTTGACCCGCGAAGAAATCGCGAACGAAATTCGGCGCGCCGTCGGGATCGATTTCGACTTCGAGATCCTCTCGGTCACGTCGTGGACGCGCCGCGAGCTGGTCGCGCAAACGTACCAACAGGGCCGCGTGTTCATCGCCGGCGATGCGGCGCACGTGATGTCGCCGACCGGCGGTTTCGGCATGAACACCGGGATCGGCGACGCCGTCGATCTCGGGTGGAAACTCGACGCCGTGCTGCGCGGCTGGGGCGATCCGGGTTTGCTCGACTCCTACACGCCGGAACGGCGGCCGGTGGCCGTGCGCAACGGGCGCGAGTCGAGCGCGAACCTTGCCCGCATGCTCTCGCCCGGCAAGAATCCGGCGCTGTGCGACGATACGCCGGAGGGCGAAGAGTGCCGCGCCGAACTGGGGCCGCGCTACGCGGAAGCGATGAGCCACGAATGGTACACGCTCGGCATCCACCTCGGCTACCGCTACGACGATTCGCCGATCTGCTGGCCGGACGGTACGGTTGCACCGCCGCTCGAGGTGGCCAAGTACGTGCAAGAGGCGCGCGCCGGCGCGCGCGCGCCGCACGTTTGGCTCTCCGACGGCCGCTCGACCCTCGACCTATTCGGCGACGGTTTCGTCCTGTTGCGTTTCACCGCCCATGCCCAGCCCGATCCGATCGTGGCGGCGCTGCGCGAGCGGAACGTCCCGGTGCGGGTGGTCGACCTTTCCGGCGAAGCGGCCGCGGCGAAGGTCTACGCGGCGCCGCTCGTTTTAGTGCGGCCGGACGGACATGTGGCTTGGCGCGGCGCATCGATGCCGGAGCCGGGTCTGTTGGCCGATTGCGTGCGCGGTGCCGCGCCCTATGCGTGGAAGACAGCTGGAGAACTCGTTGCGGGAGGTTGAGTCATGATCAGTGCTGAGCGGTTGCCGGCGGGCGTCGATACCGAGAAGTTTCGTCTAAAGAATTTCGTCGAGGCCTTGGACGCAGACCAGCTCGAACGCCATGACGAGCCGCTCTCGCTCGCCGCGGTGGCCGCGATTCTCGAAGGGAATCCGCGGGCAGTGCTGTTCACGAACGTCGGTCCCGATCATCAGTCGCTGGTCGGCAACGCACTCGGCAGCCGCGCCCGGATGGCGCGCGCGTTCGGCGTGCCGGCCGAAGGGCTGCTGGCCGAGATCATGCGCCGGCTGAATCGCAAGCCCGAATTCATCGAGCTGACGAGCGCGCAAGCGCCGGTGCATCAGGTCATCCTAACCGGCGCCGATGCCGACGTCACGAAGCTGCCGGTGCACGTGCATCACGGCCTCGACGGCGGTCCGTACATCTCCGCGGCGCTCGACATCTCGATGGATGCGGCGACCGGCCTCAGCAACGTCGGGCTGCGACGCCTGATGCTGCGCGGTAAACACGAGACCGGCATCGACCTCGTGGCCGTCAGCGATCTGCGCAACATCTATAAGGCCGCCGTCGAGCGCGGCGAACGTCTGCCGCTCAGCATCGTCGTCGGCAGTCATCCGATCGACTACTTTGCCGCCACGATGCGCATTCCGGGTGACGAGATCGGACTGATGTCGTCGCTGCGCGATGCGCCGCTGCCGACCGTCAAGAGCGTGACCAACGACATCCGCGTTCCGGCCGACGCCGAGTACGTGATCGAGGGCTACCTCGGGAACGAGGGCTACATCGAATCGGAAGGGCCGTTCGGCGAATTCCTCGGTTATTACGGCGGCGTGAAGACCAACCCGGTGTTCCACATCACGGCGATCACCCACCGCAAGGACGCGCTCTTCCAAACGCTCAGCATCAGCGGGAAGACGCTCAGCCGCACCGACACGGCGCAGTTGACGACCCTGCGCACGGAAGCGCTCGTGTGGCGCGCGCTGCAGAATGCGATTCGCGAACCCGTCGCGGTGTATGCGCCTCCGGCGACCGGCGGCGTCTACAACGTGCGCTGCGCGATTCGTCAGCGCAATCCCGGCGAAGCGCGCAACGCGATGTCGGCGGTGTTCGCCTGCATGGGAAACGTGAAGAACGTGTTCGTCGTCGATCCCGATATCGACATCTTCTCCGACGAGCAGATGGAATGGGCCCTCGCGACGCGGTTGCAGCCCGATCGCGACGTGTTCATCGAGAGCGGTTTCCGTGTTTCACCGCTCGATCCGTCGCTGCCGGCCGATGCCAAAGTCGGATCGAAGAGCGGCTTCGATCTCACGCTGCCGTTCGGCGGCAAGAGCGGTCTCGAGTTCAGCTTGCCGAATCCGCCGTCGTTCGTCGGTCCGCGCTTCGCCTCGGTGCGCGACGCGCTCGCCGACGGTCCCAAATACTTCGAACAGCTGATGGCGGCGCTCGGTTCGGCCGACGGCCGGGAGGTCGTGGTGATGCTCGATGAACTGCGTAGCGAGGGCGTTCTAGGTCGCGAGCAGGCCGAGGGCCGCTACAAGCTCGTCGTCAAGAAAGCCGATGCCTAGCATGGATCGCGCGCGCTTTTTATCGGCGACCGGCGCAACGGCCGCGATCGCGCTGGCACCGCAACTCGCGCGGGCAGACGTTCCGCTCAGCGTGATGACGTTGCCCATCGACCAAGGCGCGCAAGCCTTTTACGCGCAGGACCTGGGGTATTTCAAGAACGCCGGTCTCGACGCGACGGTGTCGATCACGAACTTCGGTACGCAGGTGGCCTCGGCCGTTGCCGGCGGCTCGATTCAGATCGGTCAGTCGAACGTGATCTCGCTTGCCGCGGCGCACGAACGCGGCTTGCCGTTCGCGTTGATCGCGGCGGCTGGACTGTACTCCACGCTCAAACCGACGTCGATGATGATCGTCGACAAGAACTCACCGCTGAAGACCGCCAAGGACCTCAGCGGCAAGACCGTCGCGGTGAACGGACTCAAGAGTATCACGCAGATCTCCGTGCAAGCGTGGGCCGATCAGAACGGCGGCGATTCGCAGCAGATCAAGTTCGTCGAGATGCCGTTCGTCGAAATGGAGCCGGCGCTGGTCAGCGGACGCATCGACATGGCGCTGCTTGCCGACCCCGATGCGACGACGGCGCTTGCCGCCGGCCGCACCCGCCCGTTCGGGAAGGCCTTCGATGCGATCGGCAAGCAGTTTCTGATCGGCGGCTGGTTCGCCAAGACCGATTGGATCAGCGCGAACGTCGACACCGTGCACAAGTTCGTCGCGGTGATGCGGCAGTCGGCGCAGTGGGCCAACAAGCCGGCCAACACCAAAGCGTCGGCCGCGATTCTCGAAAAGTACACCAAGGTCGCGGTGGGCAACGCCAACCGCATCCTCTACGGCGAGCGTCTCGATCCGGCGTTGATTCAACCGTGCATCGACGTGGCCGCCAAATACGGCGTCCTAAAAGCCGCCTTCCCGGCAGCCCAGATCGTCTCAAACGTGTGAATGTCATCCCGAGCTTGTCGAGGGACAGCCACCACCGCGCGCCTTCGCGCTCGGCCTCCGCAGGTGTTTGCGATCGTCACCTTTTTCTGTCATCCCGAGCGGAGCACCGTAGGTGCGGAGTCGAGGGACGCGCCACCATCTACACTACCGAGTGCGAGCGCGAAGGCGCGAGCTTTGAAGTGAAAAAAGCGCATAGAAAACACCACTCCTCGCGCCTTCGCGCTCGCACGCAAATCGCCAAGGTTATCGCGGTCCCTCGACAAGCTCGGGATGACAGCGCGACAACGGCATCACAGCGCCGTCCAAGCTTATGATCGCCGACCTGGTTGCCGCCAATAGGATTCTGGCGAACGCCGGCGTCGTCGATGCGTTCGGGCACGTGAGCGCGCGGCATCCGGACGATCCGACCCGGTTCCTGATGTCGCGTTCGCTGAGTCCGGAATTGGTCACGGCGGAAGATATCCGCGAACTGCACCTCGACGGCACGCCGGTCGAGCCGCACTCGCCGTATCTCGAACGTTTCATTCACGCCGCAATCTACGCCGCGCGTCCGGATATTGCGGCGGTCGTACACTCGCACGCCGATGAGGTGGTGCCGTATAGCATCTCGCGCACGCCGTTGCGCGCGGTGCTGCACACCGCCGCGTCGATGGGATCGAAGATTCCCGTGTGGGACATCCGCGAGAAGTTCGGCTCGCACACGAACCTGCTGGTGACGAACATCGAGCAGGGCCGCGACTTGGCCGAACGCTTGGGGAACGAGCGCGTCGTGCTGATGCGCGGACACGGCTTCGCGGCCGCCGGACGATCGCTCTACGAAGCGGTGAAGATCGCGCTGTATCTGCCGCGCAACGCACAAATTCTCTCGACCGCGCTCACGATCGGCGCTGAAGCGGAGCCGCTCTCGGAAGGCGAGATCGAGGCCGCCGGCTCGTTCGCGCCGGATGCACCGTCATCGCGCCGGGCGTGGGAATACTGGTGTTCGAAGGCCGGCATCGCATGACGACGACGCTGACGAAAATGATGGGGCGGTCGATCCCGCGGCGCGAGGATCAGCGCCTGATCACGGGCCAAGGCCGCTACACCGACGACATCGCGCCGCGCAACGCCGTGCACGCCTGCTTCCTGCGTTCGATCCATGCCCATGCGCGGATCGTGTCGATCGACGTGAGCGCGGCGCTGCAGGCACCGGGCGTGCTGACCGTGCTGACCGCCGACGATTACGCCGCCGACGGTCACGGGCCGATCAAGCATCTGCCGAATCCGGCCGACGCGATCGACACCAGCCATCCGGCGTTCGAGCCGCGCCCCGGGCATCCGGTGATCGAACCGCTCCAGCCGCCGCTCGCGACCGGCGTCGTGCGCTACGTCGGTGAAGCGGTCGTGATGGTCGTCGGCGCGACGGCCGCCGCCGCGCGCGATGCGCTCGAACTGATCGACGTGACCTACGAGCCGCTCGATGCGGTGACGCAATCGCGCGATGCGATTTTGCCGGGCGCACCGCAGCTCTTCGCCGAGGCGCACGGCAACCTGGCCTTCGATCTCGACTACGGCGACGCCGAGGGAACCGAGGCCGCGATTGCCGCGGCCGACGTCGTGCTCTCGCATGAGTTCGTGAACCAGCGCGTGATCGCCGCGCACATGGAACCGCGCGCGGCCTTCGCGCGCTACGACGCGGCCAACGGCGTCTACGAGATCACGGCCGGCGGTCAAGGCGTCGTGCGCCACCGCGCCGCGGCGGCCGGCGCGCTCGGCGTGCCGCTCGCGCGCGTGCGTTACGTAACGCCCGACGTCGGCGGCGGGTTCGGCGCGCGCAACAACATTCACGTCGAACCGATCCTCTGCGCCTGGGCCGCGCGCCGCTTGGGTCAGACCGTGCGCTGGGCGGCCGACCGCTCCGAAGGCTTCACAACCGACTACCACGGCCGGGACATCGTGGTGCGCGCGACGATGGCGCTCTCGCACGACGGCCTGATCCAGGCCATGCGCTACGACGATCTCGGCAACGTCGGCGCCTACACCGTCTCGTTCGCATCGCTGCAAAATATCGTGCGCGTTGCAACCGGCCCGTATCACGTTCCGCACGGTCACGTGCGCGTGCGTGCCGTGCTGACCAACACGACACCGACGGCACCATATCGCGGCGCCGGGCGGCCGGAAATCGTGCACGCGTTTGAACGTCTGCTCGACATGGCCGCGGAAAAGCTGAAAATCGATCGCGTTGCCCTGCGCGAGCGCAATCTCATCCGTCCGCACATGTTTCCCTACCACAGCCCGCTCGGCCTGATCTACGATTGCGGCGACTTCGTGGGCAACATGCAGCGCGTCATCGCGCGCGCCGATTGGGCCGGGTTTCCGGCCCGGCGCGCCGTGAGCGAGGGCAACGGCCTGCTGCGCGGTATCGCCGTCGCGAATTATCTCGAAACGCCGGTCGGCGCGCCGCGCGAACGGGTGAGCGTCACGGTCGAGCCCGACGGCAACGTGGTGATCGTCTCCGGCACGCAGTCCAACGGACAGGGCCACGAGACGACGTTCGCTCAGGTGGTCGCGGATCTGCTCGAGGTGCCGTTTCACAAGATCGTCCTGCGCACCGGCGACACCGACTTCGTCGAGTCCGGCGGCGGCTCGCATTCCAACCGCTCGATGCGTCTGGTCGGCACGTTGCTGGTCGAGATTTGCGAGACGCTGCGCGCGCGGGCGCGCGAACTCGGCGTATCCGGTGTGGTCGCGGCGGCGGAGCTCCTGGCCAAGCGTGAGGAGACGTTCAGCGCAACGGCCGATATCTCGCGGCGGATTCCGGCGTTTCCGACCGGCAGCGCGGTGTGCGAACTCGAGGTCGACCCGCGTACGGGTGCGATTGCGATCGCGCGTTACACCTCGGTCGACGACGCCGGGCGCGTGATCAACCCGATGATCGTCGATGGGCAAACGCACGGCGGCATCGCGCAAGGTATCGGCCAAGCGCTCTTCGAGCATCTGGCCTACGATCCGGACAGCGGCCAGCCCGTGGTGAGCTTCATGTCCTATGCCGCGCCGCGCGCGTTCCAGGTGCCGGCGTACGATCTGGAATTGACCGAGGATCGCACCAGCGGAAACCCGCTTGGTATAAAAGGCGGCGGCGAAGCCGGCGTCACCCCCTCGCCGGCCGTGATCGTCAACGCGCTGTGCGATGCGCTCAAGCCCTACGGCGTCGAGGATCTCGAGATGCCGGTGACCACGGAAAAGGTCTGGCGTTCCATCCAACAAAGGATCGTTGCATGAAAATCGCACGTTTTAATGGTGGCAAAATCGGTATCGTTACCGGCGACCGCATCGTCGACGTAACGGCGATCTGCGGCGTCGACACGGCCGAGTGGCCGCCGGTCGGCATGAACCGGGTGATCGCGAACTTTGCGACGCTGCGCCCCAAGATCGAAGCCGCGCTCAAGACCGCGCCGTCGGAAGCGCTCAGCAGCGTGCGTTTGGAGACGCCGATCCCGTGGCCGCATAAATTGCTTGCCATGCCATCCAACTTCAGAGATCACGCCGCGGAAATGAAGACGAACGGCTTCGGCATTGCCGGCAGCTTGCCGGCCGACGAAGCGGGCTTCTTCATGAAATCCAACGGGTCGCTGATCGGCCCGGCCGACACGATCGTCATTCCCGATCGTCCGGGCCGCACGTTCCATCACGAGTGCGAGATGGCGACGATCATCGGCACCGGCGGTAACGACATCTCCGTCGACAAGGCGCTCGATCACGTCTTCGGTTACGCGTGTTTGATGGACATCACGATGCGCGGTGCGGGCGAACGCGTCATGCGCAAGTCGTTCGATACGTTCTGCCCGGTTGGTCCGTGGATCACGACGGCCGATGAAGTCGGCGCGCCCGACGACATCGACATGAAGTTGTGGGTCAACGGCGAGTTGCGTCAGCATGCGGTTGCCAATCAGATGATCGTCGGCATTCGCGAACAGATCGAGACGTGCTCGGCCGTGACCCGGCTCGAACCCGGCGACATCATCGCCAGCGGCACGATGGCCGGCGTCGGTCCGCTCGTTCCCGGCGACACCGTCGAGATCGAAATCGCCCGCGTCGGCCGGATGAAGCTCGGCGTCACCTCGCGCGTCGCCGCCGCTCGAACGTAGTGAGCGACGACCGCTCGGCGCGTTTGGCCGAGAAGAACTTCTGGGGCGAACTGCTCGCCTTGCGCGACCGGCAGCGGGCCGAGCGCAAGGACGGCATGCAAGTGCTCAAGCGGCGCGACCTGCCGCTCGAAGCGAATCGTCAGGGGTTCATGCGCTGGTACATGCACCCCGAGATCAAAGACACGGTGCTCTCGACGTACCTGTGCTTCGAGCAAGAGATCCCGCCCGGCAGCCGTTCGGGGCGCGTGAAGTTCCAGGGCGGTCAGGTGATCTACGTGATCGCCGGCCGCGGCTACACGCTGCTCGACGGCGTGAAGCATCCGTGGGCCGCCGGCGACGTGATCAACCTCCCGCTACGCCGGGGCGGCATCGTCGTGCAACACTTCAACGAAGACCCGGAGACGCCGGCGCGCTTTCTTGCGGTCGAGCCGAACCTCTTCGCGTGCACGAGCGTCGATCGCGGTTCGGGCTTCGAGCAGCTCGAGGACGCACCCGAATTTCAACGGCGCCCGGCATGACCGACAACGAGCGTACCCGCACTCGCGAGCGCGAGCCCGGCGAGGAACGAACCTATGACAAGATGCTCGCGTACTATCGCGAGCGCGTCGAACGGAACGCAATGGGTCCGGTCGTCGTTCATAAGGATGACCGCCAAGTCGAACTCTCCCGTCAGGGCCGCATCCGCTACTACCTCAATCACCAGATTCACAAGGATACGCCGCTCCAGCAGTGGCTCGTGTTTTCGCACGAATTGCGGACGACGTCCGGAAAACACAAGCATCAGGGTGGCCTCGTGATCTACGTGATCGAGGGCCGCGGGTATTCGATGGTCGACGGTGAGCGCTGGGAGTGGGAAGCCGGAGATCTGATGCTGTTGCCGTTGCGGCCCGAGGGGGTCGAACACCAGCACTTCAATCTCGACACGGAAAAGCCGTCGACGTGGATCGCGTTCATCAACACGCCGATCTCCGAGCATCTGGCGCACGAGATGACGCAAATGCAAGATTCACCGGAGTTCCAAGGATGAAACGAGCGGTATTTGCGGGCGGAATGCTCGCCCTCGGCGCCGCGTCGGCGGCGCGCGCGCAGTCCACCATGCCGGTGGTGCGCGTCGCGATGCCGCCGATCGATGCGGCCTCGCAAGTCTATTACGCGCAGGAGAAGGGCTTCTTCAAGAAAGTCGGGTTGACGGTTCAGATTCTCCCGATCAACGAAGGCGCGTCGGTCGCCGCCGCGGTGGCCGGCGGAACCGCCGATATCGGCCAAGCGAACCTGAGCTCGCTGTGCGCCGCGTTTCTGCGCGGTCTGCCGTTCGTTGCAATTGCCGGTGCGAATCTCTACGACTCGAGAACCCATCAGAGCGAACTCGTGATCGGTGTGAACTCGACCATTCGCAGCGCCAAGGATCTCAACGGCAAGACGATCGCCGTCGGCGGACTGAAGAACGTTCAGGAAGTCGGATTCAACAAGTGGATGGATACGAGCGGCGGCAACTGGACCTCAACGCACATCGTCGAGATACCATTCTCGGCGACGGCTGAAGCGATCGTCACCGGCCGCATCGATGCGGCGATGATGGCCGAACCCGAATTGGGTGCGGCGCTCGCGAGCAAGAAGGTCAAGATTCTGGCCACGCCGTTCGATTCGATCGGTAAGCAGTGGGTGCTTGGTACGTGGTTCACGACCCAGGCGTATGCGAAAGCGCATCCCGACGTCATCAAGGCGTACGCGCAAGCGATGGTGATGGCGGCGAATTGGGCCAATCACAATCAGACCGAATCGGGAAAAATCCTCGAAGCGGTGACCGGAATTCCCGTTGGTCCGGCAGCATCGCGCTTGACGTTCGCCGACGGGCTGGAAGCGCGCGACATGCAGCCGCTCATCGATGCCTCGGCGAAGTACGGCAGCCTCAAGAACTCGTTCCCCGCCTCACAACTCCTCGTAACCGGCTCCTAGCGCTTCACGTCGGGATGGGAGCGTGGAGTAGAGTAAACACCTCGCGCCTACGCGCTCGGCCTCGCGCCTACCGCGCTCGGCCTCGCGCGGCGACGCTTCCATCTGTCATCCCGAGCGGAGCGCCGCAGGGCGCGTAGTCGAGGGACAGCGAGCATGTTGCCATTCGCCAGGGCAACTCCACTACCGTTCGCGTTCTCGACTGGTCCCTTTCGCGAAAAACTTCAGCAGCGGCCAGTCGCGTTCGGCAAACGCACGCTTCTTGTTATGCGTCCAGCTCTTGAGCCGCTTCTCAAAAGCGATCCCTTCCTCGGGAGTTTGAAACTCGTCCACATACACAAGAACTAACGGCCGCCGCGTATACGTATAGCATCCAACATACTCGCCAAAGCAATGTTGCGCAAAGCGTTTCTCAATGTCACTCGTAAACCCAGTATAGAGCGACCCGTCCAAACAGCGAAGCATGTACACGTAATACGTCTTCACAGACGCTAATCTGCGACCCTCACGCCAAACAACAAGCCCCCGTCTGTCATCCCGAGCGGAGCGCCGCAGGGCGCGTAGTCGAGGGGCAGCGAGCATCGTGCTAATTTCACTGGGGCAACTCCGCAAACGTTCCCGGTCGCCGCTTGTCCCTCGACTACGCGCCCTGCGGCGCTCCGCTCGGGATGACAGACGGGGCTTGTCCGCGAGCCTCGGCTCAGGAGACGATCGTTATTTCGGTGCGAACCGAGTTGGCGATGTAGCAGTCGTGGTGGGCGCGGTGGTGGAGCGCGGCGACTTCTTCGGGCGTGGGTTGCGCCGAGCCGGAGAAATGGATGTGCGGGGCGAGGACGATCGTCGCGACATATTCTTGGCCGGCTTCGTTCGTGCCCATAGTGCCGGTGGCGACGTCTTCGTATTTATCCACGACGAACTTCGCCTGTGCGGCGTAGTCCAAGAAGAAGAGCATGTGACAACTCGACACGGATGCGATGAACGCTTCTTCGGGATCGACCGCGTGCGGATCGGAGAACGGCGCGCGCACGATCAGCGGCGACGCCGACGCCGCAACCTCGACGCCGCCGTCGAAAGCCCACGTGTGCGCGCGGCTGTAGCGCCGGTCGTTGAATGCTTCGCCGGCGCCGCGCATCCAGCGGACGGTCGCCGTGTACTGATGCCCGCTCACACCCGTTGGTACGGCGCTTGCGCGCAGGGCCTCCTTCATGCGATTGGCAAATGCCCGGTATGGCCAAAACTGATTTCGCGACGCAACTCGACGAATTGTGCGCGTCGCACCGGATTCTCGCAGCGGAAGGTCATGAGGACCGCACGTCCGGCCACGTCTCGTGGCGCGATCCCGGCGGCCATGGTTTTTGGATGAAGCGCAGCTATATCGGCATGGACGAAGTATACGGGCCGGAAGATCTGCTGCTCGTCGATTTCGACGGCAACGTGCTCGAGGGCACCGGCAACCGCCACCACGAGTGGCCGATCCATGCCGAGATCCTGCGCGCCCGGCCCGACGTTCACGCCGTCGGACATACGCACGCATTCTACTCGCAGATCTTTGCCGCCACCGACGAACCGCTGCACCCGATCGGCAAAGAGGGCGCGTGGTTCGACGATCAACCGAAGTTCCAAGAAACGTGCTCGCTCATCCGCACTCCGGAACTCGGCGTAAGCCTCGCGCGCTCGCTCGGATCAGCCGATGCGGTGTTTCTCATGAGTCACGGCGTGGCATTCACGGGCAAGAACATCCGCGAGTGCACGATGGTCGGTATTTATCTCGAAGCCGCGGTAAAGGCGCAGTGCACGCTGGCGATGACCGGCTTCCGCTACAAGTGGCCGAGTGCCGAAGACGCCCGTGCGAAGCGCGCTCAAACGCGCACCGCGTCGGGCATCGACAATTACTGGAACTACTGCATCCGTCGCGATGCGACTATGCGGATGGCTTCAGCGCGTAGGGACTGATCAGCGCGCGCGCGTCGAACGGTTTGGCGATCGCGCCGTATTTCGCCGCGACGTTGACGAGCGGCTGAATGTCCGACGCGCGCAGGTAGTCGCCGAACGTGATGCGCGCCATCCGCGCCACGACTTTCGGGTCGATCTTCGCGCTATCGGCGACGAGTTGCACCGTTTCGGCGTGGTGCGCGTTGCAGTACGCGTTTGCTTCGCCGATCGCGCGCGCGAATTTCTCGACGACGCTGCGATTCTTATCGGCGTAGTCGGTCAGCGTGAACCAGCCGGTGTTGGCGAAGCGCGGTGCGATGGCATCGAAGATCTGCGCCAGCGAACGCACTTTGCCGCCCTCGAGTCCGCGCGTGAGCGTCGGCGTGTTGAGGTCGGCGCCGTCGATACGGCCCTCTTCGATCGCGGCGAGCGCGACGGGGCCGGACATCTCGACGAACTTCAGCGTCTTGGAGTCGCCGCCGTTGAGGTCGACCCAGTTCATGATCGCGACCGTGTCCATGTCCTTGAGTCCGGCGGCGCCGATCGTTTTGCCGTTGAGGTCGCGACCGGTTTTGATCGGCGCATCGGCCTTCACCACGAACTGCGAGTACGGCACGTCCGAGGTGACGACGCCCGCCGGCGCGACGAGCGTGAACGGCACGCCCTTCTCGTGCGCCGTAATGATCCCGACGAGGCTCGAGAGACCGAACTGCGCCGCGCCGCCGGCCACCGCGGCCTGTCCGGCCGCGCCGGTCGGCAGGATCTGCAACTGCGCGTTGAGCCCGTACTTGGTGAATAGGCCGGCGTGCACGGCGTAGAGCGCCGACGTTGCGGTGTCGTTGATGAGGGTGGCCAGCGTGACCGACGGCAGATCCTGGGCACCGGCACGCACCGCCGCGGCCGCCGAGGCGAGCGAAATCAAAAACGGTGAACGACGCATGCCAAACCTATTGGCTGTATCACAAGAATTGCTTTTCGGCCGTGCACACCCCAAAATTTCAATTTTGGGCACTATCTGGTCTCGATGGGTCCGGCGAACGATTTGACAAAATACCTACGTTGTCATACAATTAGGTACATTCGCAACAGTCCCTCACTGCGATATAGGAATCGGCGTGCTCGCAGCACAGGACATGGATGATCGAGAGAAGTGCGCTTTCCGCGGAAGATAGGAAACCCAAAGAATGGCGACTGCTGCCAAAAAGAGTCAGGCGCAAATGATTAAGGAGCTTGCCGGGTCTCAGGCGGACGATATTATGCGCGCAGAGATCGTGAAGGGTACACGATCGGAATCTCCCGTTTCGGTACGTTTGAGTGCGCCGCTGTTGGAAGCCTTAGACCGCCTCGCGCACGCGCAACATCGCAAACGCGGCAATTTGATCCAGCATATTCTTTTGGAGTACGTCCAGGCAAACGAAAAACCGACCCACTAGTGGTCGGCTTTCGCTAGGACGACCCTACTTGAATAGGTCGGGGTATTTTGCCCGCACGGCGGCGGCGAGTTCCGGCGAACTCTGGGCGACTTGCGGGAACGAGTCGAGGCGCTCGTACGGCCGGCACGCGTCGATGACCATGCGCGAGTTGTAGAGGCGCGAATAGTCGGTCACCATCGTGTCGAGGCGCGATGACCAGCAGCGATCGAGCAGGGTCGTCTGCGTCTTCGGGTCGCAGCGCGTGCCCATCGCCCAGATCACGTCGTGGATGTCGGTCGGATCCACGTCGTCGTCGACCACGACGATCCAGCGCGCGATATAGCCGACCGGATTCACCTGCGATGCAACGAGACCGACTTGCGTCGAGTGGCCGAAATAGCGTTGCTTGATCGAGACGACGGCGAACGTGCGCCCCGCGCCGGCTTGGTGCAGCCACGCGCCGGTCACGTCGGGAATGCCGGCGCCTTCGAGCGAGTCGAGCAGCGCGGCCGAACGCAGGAAGCAGCGTTCGAAGAGATGCGAGTGCGGCGGCTTCTGACTCGCGGCGCACGTGAGTATCGGCTTGTTGCGATAGTACGCGCGATCGATCGTGATCAGGGGTTCGTCTCTCGCTTCACCGGCGTAGTAGCCGTGCCACTCGCCGAACGGGCCTTCGCGCGTGACGTCGGTCGGATGAATCCAGCCTTCGAGCACGATGTCGGCGCGCGCCGGAAACGGCAAGCCGGTAACCTCGCCTTCGACCAATTCCATCGGGCGATCCATCATGCCGCCGCACCAGTCGTATTCGGGCACGCTGTCGGCCATCGTGTACGCGGCGGCGAGATACGTGATCGGATCGATGCCGCAGATGATGACCACCGGGCACGGTTTCCCGGCCTTGAGATACTTGTCGCGGTGAATGCGGCCTTGTTTGCCGTTCGAGATGTAAGAAGCCAGCGTGCGCGGGCCCTTCACCATCACGCGGTACGTACCGACGTTGATGCGTCCGGTATCGGGATCTCTCGTGACGACGCCGCACGCGGTGCCGATGTAGCGTCCGCCGTCTTGCTCGTGATGAATCGGCACGGGGAAGATCTCGACGTCGACGTCTTCGTCACGCGCGATGTTCTCGAACACCGGGCCGTCGTCGACGATGACCGGCGGAATCTGCTTGTACGCCTTCTTGATGTTCTTGCGGAAGTAATCGAGCTGCGCTTTGCGGTTGTCGGCCAGCGCGGTTTCCATGCCGAGCACGAGACCCAAACGATACGGCGATCCGAACATACCGTACGTGCAGCGGAAGCCCGGTTCGTAATCCGGGATGTCGTCGAACATCAGCATCGGCGATTTCTCGACCTTTTGCCGGTAGAGCACTTCCGTCACGGCGCCGAGTTCTTTGTTCCAGTGCGCGTCGCGCACGGTGGCGAGTTCGCCTTGTGCTTCGACGGCCGCGATGAACGTGCGGAGGTCGTTTTGCGGCGTATTCGGTCCGAGCTTGGCGGACGAGCCGGTACGTTCGATAGCGACGCTCATACGGGTTACGCCTTCGCGGCGACCTTGGCGCGGAAGAACTCGGCTTTGGTTGCCGGATTCGGTCCGTTGCCGGTCGTGTAGGCTTGCAGCGCATTGGTGTAGAGCTGGTTCTGCTGCGCTTTGGAGAGCTCGGTCCAGGGTAGATCGAGGCGCGGTTTCGGGGGTTTGACTTTGCGTTTGGCGGCCATAGCCTACTGCTGCGCCGCCGAGGCGGGTTTTCCCGTCGGCGACGGGAATCCGGCCGCGAGGAGCGTGCGATGAAAATCGTTCATTACAGCACCGCCGAGAGCGAAGTTCAGAAGAACGGTCCGCGTCAGGGCCGTTTCGAGTTCCGCCGCCTCCTCGAAGGCACGGTTGGTTCGCCGGACAACTTCCTGTTCCGCATTACGAACCTCGACAGCGGCTTCTACTCACCGCGTCACTGCCACAACTTCGATCAGATTCGCTTCATCCTCAACGGCCAAACCGATTTCAGCAAAGACGGCAAGCTGAAAACCGGGATGATCGGCTACTTCCCCGAGGGCACGGCCTACGGGCCGCAGACGACGACCGACGAGATGCTGGTGATGACGCTGCAGTTCGGCGGCGCGAGCGGTCAGGGCTACCTCTCGGCCGATCAGATCGAAACGGCCGGTGCCGAACTGAAAGCCGCCGGCGGCACGTTTGAAAAAGGCATGTACGTCACCATCGGAAGCGACGGGCGCGAACACCGCAAAGACGCCTACCAAGCGATGTGGGAGCATCTGAACAGTGCGCCGTTCCGCGCACCGCGCCGGCGCTATCGCCAGCCGATTTTCATCGATCCGGAAAGTTTCGCATGGCGTCCGTTAGCGGCCGAACCGGGCGTCGCGCAGCGCCACCTCGGCAGCTTCAGCGAGTGCGAAACGCAACTCGACCTCTTTCGCGCCGAAGCCGGCGCATCACTGACCCTGCGTCCGCATAGCATCTATTTCATCGTCACCGGACGCGCCGTGATCAGCGGCGAAACGCTGGAACGCTATTCCGCCGCGCAAACCGGCTGGAACGAAAACCCGATCCTGCGCGCGCAAGAAGAAACCCAACTCCTCCACATCGGCCTCCCCGACCTACGCGATCTCACCGCAACGGCAAGAAACGCTGTCATCCCGAGCGGAGTGCCGTAGGGCACGTAGTCGAGGGACCAGACGTAACCGCAGTCGTCAGCAGGGCAACTCCAGGCAACGTTTATTACTACACCACGCGTCCGCCCTACGGCGTCCGCGCTCAGCAACAGCGATTGTGGCGCGTTCCTTCCATGAGAAGGCCGGTTTTGTCAAGGCCGCCGTGGCGGCCCGCCGTATCCGTGATCTTCGCCAAACCTTTTGCCTCGCTTCCATCCGCACTCTGTTGAGCCGCTTTCGACTC
>Ga0182030_10002411_pt1 | contig 39616 bp, 31 predicted proteins | sample 812S3MmetaG_FD_121299 | JGI IMG/M metagenome (GOLD analysis project Ga0182030, IMG submission 121299) | Permafrost microbial communities from Stordalen Mire, Sweden - 812S3M metaG (Illumina Assembly) | ecosystem: Environmental > Terrestrial > Soil > Wetlands > Permafrost | place: Sweden...
CTCAGCAACCCCGGCCGCAAGAAAAGCGCCTTGCTCCACGCAAGCCTCCATACCGTGGCCTGTACGATCAGCCAAATAGCGCGGGCAGGATATGTCCACGCGGGATACGGAGCTCGAGCCGCCTTCGAGGGTACCGTCTTCATTCGTGTCGTCCGAGCTCCTTGACCATACATTCAGTACATTCCGCCTAGTGGAGTCGAGCGTCGTCCGAGATCGACCTGCTCCCGCGTAATTGTCGTGAAAATCGCATCGGATTACGTTTGATCCGGAATTTGGTAAATCGATTCGAACATCGCGACGATACGCGAGGGATTCATGTGTTCGAAGACCCATTTGCGGCCGGCAACACCTTTGCGGCGCAACTCATCCGGCTGCGTTGACAACGAGGAGATCGTATCAGCGAGGGGGCCCGCAGCTCGGTCGGTGATGATGGCACCTCCGCTTGATTCCAGTTCGGGCCAGATGTCAACCCCGGCAGTGGTAATTACCGGCAGTCCACATGCAAGAGCCTCGATAAATACAAAGCCAAAATTTTCCTGACGGGTTGGCAGCACAAAGACGTCGGCCGATTCGTAGAGCGATAATTTCAAGTCGCCGGTAACGGGCCCGACAAAACGATACTCATCGTTGTTCAACCCCAACGAGAGCGCCAATTCCTTGAGGGACTCAACGTAGGAAGGGTCGCCATTTCCAGCGATCAGGGCGTAGACCTTGATGTCGCGATCCTTCAGGATTTTCAACGCCTCCAGCAGGATTTCCAGACCCTTTTTTGGATGCAGGCGACTCAGGAACAGGATACGTCGCCGGCCCTGCCCACTAGGGAACGCGCGCCTAGCCTGTTCCGCGCCCGGCAGATTCGCGAAAGGCCTGAGATCCAAAAGGTTCGGAATTACCCGACCTTTGGAGCGCGGAAACCAAGCAACGGCTTGCTCGAGTTCCGCTTGTGCCGTGAGGTGAATCGTGCGAGCGCCCCGGAGCCATCGGTCCCCGATCAGATTCATATAGATCCGCTTGCGGATCTTCGCTTGGTTCATTGACCAATCGTCCAACATTCCTCTAATGCTGATGACGTACGGGATTCTCTTCTTCGTCGCAATCGCAGTTAACTGCACGTTTACGAGCTCCCACATGCCATGTACGTGGATCAGGTCTTGATCGGTAACCAAATCGCCGAGCGGCCCCGAGGATGCTCTCCAGTATGCGCGCCCGGCGAGTGTCGGGGGTCGTATTTGAATCAACTTAGGAGCGGCGATTTTTCCTCGACTCCAATCGTCCGGCAGGTCAGCTCCATAACAGGTCGCCAATGTCACGTCATGTCCGCGATCCGCGAGACACGCGCATAAATCAATCACAGCCCGCGCCGGACCACCGACATCGTTCCGTGCGGAACTCAAGAAATGCAAAATCCGCATGTTGCGTCTCGGTAAGCGTACTTCGATCGATTGGGGATCTCTAGACGGGCAATCCTTCTCTACGCCGCACCAACTCTCGATACTTGCAATCGATTTGATATTCGTAAATCGCCTGCAATGTGGAGTATGTCAGTCCCGCACGCCCATCCAAAAATCCACGCCGCCAAAAGAAGTAATAGACGAATTTCAGTATTGGCCGGCCGGGTAACCGGAAGAATAGGTCCTTCAGCGCTCGTCGCCGTTCGGCGGGGTCGCGCGTGAATATTGTCCCAACAGCCTGATGATCGCCATCCCGAACCTTGAGAAGTTCCTTCGACTCGAAGTCGGAGTATCTGTTATGGCGCGCTATCCAGTGGGAAATGCCATGGCTAAACGGGTAGTGCAAAATGTGCTCTTCCAAATTGCCAATCGGGCCCTCCACAACGGCCACCGGATTCACCAGGCGTTCATAGCGAATGCGCTCCGGTCTGAACAGGCGGACAAACCAGGACGGGTAGAGTTGTGCGTGCTTAAGCCATCGGCCCATAAAAAAATCCTTGCGCCGCATCCGGAATGCACTTTCTGCGCAGTTCGGTGACGCGCGCCGAAGAACTTCATCGCGCAGTTCTGGCACGCATCGCTCGTCGGCATCCAGATATAAGACCCAGGGATGTTTGAATTGAATCGATTTCACCGCCCAATTTTGGTGGGAAGCCCAATCATCGAAGTGCCGCTGGATGAGTCGGGCGCCGTGCGCCGCCACGATTTCGGCGGTCTTATCGTTGCTAAAGGAGTCCAGCACGACGATATCATCGGACCAGCTGAGGGTGTCCAGGCACTCGCCAATATTGATTTCCTCGTTGAGCGTCAAGACGAGGACGGAAACGGACATTGAGGAACCCCTAACTCAATACGACGCCCTAAACTACAGCCTTTGCATGTCGTTTTCTTGAAATACAGTGATTCGTGGAGGTGCTACGACCCATCTCACCCGCCGCTCAACGCAGCAGATTGGGAAACCGCAGGGGGAGGGGTCCGTCGCTTGCCGAATTCGGCGCTCTGCCGGAATGGGCTGCGTCCGCCTTGGGTGGTGCGGCAAATCGTGCAAATAACATATGAAGCAGCCCGATTAGCACCATCGAGCGCGCCCATAACACATACTGAATCTCAATCTGGCCCTCGCTCCGCGCGATGAGTAGGTACAGTGTGACTATGATGACAAGAACGCGAGTGACTGAGGTCCGTTGTGAAGGGTCAAATCGAACGCTGACGTAGCCGAGGAGCGCACCCGCCAGGGCCATTCCCGCGACGACTCCAGGAAGCCCGAAATTCCAGTACCACTCCCCAAGATGTGATGGCGAAATAAAAGTGTCGGGGTCGGCGGAAATGTGAAATTCCCGATTCAGTAAATTCGCCGAATTTCCACCAGGTTTATTTGACCAGAGAACCCGCGGGAGAAAAACATAGAGCAGCGGCTCAAAAGTGGAGCCCAATTTATATGGATGGCCCGCCGCTGTTCCCTTGATGATGAAATCCACGCTGCCCTTGACTGATTCGCGCTGCACGAAAGTCTCCGAACTTTGTTCATATTTGCCGGTTCTGATCGCATCGCTCTCCTCGATGGTTCGCATCAAGATTGCAAAGGTGCGGGGCAGCGCCTCCACGCGGTTCAACGCAAGCTCCTCAGTCATGACGACGCGCTTGGCGGCCATGAGCGGAAAGAGGAGAGCTATCGCCAAGACTGCGCCGCCAAGCCAGCTGGCAGGTACCTTCCCCAGAGCGATGAACCTGGTGAGAAGGGCAATTGCCGGGGCGCTAAATGCGACTTCCTTGGTGTCGACGAGCCATCCAATGATGAACTGGACCAAAATAAGAGCAATTATCAGGGGAGTTCCAGCGCGTTTGGCCCAGACGGCCCACCAGTAAGCCAGAATCATGATTCCGAGAGGGCCGGCGTAGAGTTCTATCAAGATGAGTCCGGAACTCCGCCAAACCCCCAATTTATCGAGGCCTGCCTGGACTGCAATCGCAGTCGTTTCCGGTTGAACAACAAATGCGTGGTACAGCGACGCACACGACGCGCCGGTCCAGAGGAGGAGCCCTACCGGGACAAGAAGTTTGCGAGGCCAATCCTTCACGACAATGGAAGAACTCCGGCGCTCAGTGAAGCGTGCCATCGCGTGAAAGCCTATGATCTGCATTAGTGCCCCAAGCAAGAGCACGGCTTCGGTGTAACTGATCATGCCCTCCGCGACCATGCTCTCGGCAGCGAGACCTTGTGTAGGGGCCTTCAGCATGTCCATCGCGTCAAGCGCACCGAATTCAAGGAAATAAACGGCCATCGCCGCGCCCAGCATCGCAAACGTCCCATTGAATCGATCGATGAAAGGTATCGGACTCGAACAGATTGCGAACAATAGCGCGACGTACGGAAGTTCTGCGAGGCTCCCGCCGCTAATGGAAGAGCCAGCGACCAGAACAATACAGAACCCCATATTGAGTGCCGCGTAGAGGATCCACTTGGCTTGGGTCGAGAGTTGGTTCAATCGACGATTTCCTGAGACGAAGTGGGATCATCGATACTCATAACTCGGCGTCTGCAGATGACTTCGGCATCAAGAACAGAAATGTCATCATCGCTCGTGGACCGAAATTCGGAGGAAAAATGAGGACGGGCTTCGAGAATGTCCTTCTTGGATGCGCGACGGCCGATGGTTTCCGTACAATCGAACCCGAGATCACGAGCCATGGCCACCAATTCCGTGTGCCTGACCCTGTTCGGGCATCCCCGATTCGACGTCATCGCACGCCAGACGGCGCGCGGAATGGTGAGGAAAGTCAGCGGATTCTCGTAGGAATGGAGCCATAGGTCATGCGGCCCATAATCAATGCGATGAATCATCGCACCGGACGAGGCAAGGATCGATCGCATCCCACGCAGAGCTCTTGGAACATCCGATAGGTGCTCACAAACATTGAAACTCACAATATAGTCGGCCTTTCCGCGTAGTGAATCTGCAGGTCTCTCGATCGGCTCGCGGTAAAGATTCACGAGCTCGGGCGACTTTACCAGTTCCTCCATGGATTGGATTCTGGCCCTGTTATACAAATGACGCAGACCATACTCTAAACGAGCCGGCATGAGGATCGCCACAGCCTCGTAAAGCCGGAGTGCATCCGCGCCGTAAATCTCGCCTAAAAAGCGGTCCACGGCCAAATATTGATGCGCGCCGGCCGCCAAAAACAGCGCGGCAAGAGGAATGGCGTCGCCGGGGCCGATCTCCGCGACTACTTTTCCCTGGATGTTCTCCCAGCCGATAGCCGCGATAAAGAAGTTGAACTGTTCGATGACGAGCTGCGCCTTGATTTCAGGTGAGGTGCCGATCGTCCTGCCTTTGCGAACACGCAGATCCTTGATCGCAGGGACGCTCATCGCGGCGTTTGCGGCTATTTCTCGTACAATATCCCAATATCGATACATTGTCGGCCCAAACAGCAGAGTTCATATAACTGTAACGGCCAATTGATGACACTTTCTAGCGATCGACGGGATCGGCGCCGCAACATGTTCCAAGCGCGAGCACTAAAATCTTAAAATCTATGGTAATTCCGAGGAGTAAGGGCGCCGAGTCTTCGAAAATCATAATCCGGGATGCTGGATTGTTTACTTCGAACGTGGATCGCATGCGAGCCGCGGGCGGATGCAAGAATTAAATACGCGCGAGTAAGAAATCGTAATGAGCAATTCGCAAAAGTATGCCGGCGCGCGAGTGCTGGTAGTTGGATCGTATGCCCACCCGGACTCCTTTGAGTGGCATCTGGTGGACTCGTTGAAGGCGATCGGCTGCGAGCCGAATCTGTTCCATAGCGCAAAACATGTCGACGGCATGCTGGGGTTGATGGAGAAGGCGCGCGGCAAGGCAACGAATTTACTGCGTCGAGAGCCGGAGCGCCTCATTGAGCGCCGCCTCTTTCGGAAAATCGATGAATTCGCACCTGAAGTCGTTTTGGTGGTATTGGGCAACCAATTGTCGCCAAAGACTCTCGCCCTCATGCGGAAACGAAGCAGCGCACGGATCGTCTGCTGGTGTCAGGATCACATGACAACGCTTGGACGACAGTTTTTGGTCGCGGGCGGGTATGACGCTGTGTTCCTGAAGGAGCGATACATGCTCGACCTCTTTTCACGAATGATCCGTACAACCCGTTTTTACTATCTGCCGGAGGCGTGTAATCCCCGGATGCACCGACCGTTGGAGGTTTCGGATGCAGACAGGGATATCTATGGCTGCGACGTCATGATCGCAGGCACTCTTCACTACTACCGCCAGGAGATATTACTGCAACTGGTGCGACAATCAGCGGGCATCAAATTGAAGATCTGGGGCAGCAAACCAGACTGGCTCCTGGACCGATTGCCCGGGCACCATATGGGTCGCCTCGTCCACGGTGATCAAAAAGTGCGCGCCGCGCTCTCCGCAACGATATGTCTGAACACGCTCCATTATGGCGAGGTCAATGCGTTGAATTGCCGTGCATTTGAAATCGCCGGTTGCGGCGGCTTCCAGATGGTGACCAACGTGCCCATTTTGGCGGAACATTTCGAGCCGGAGGTCGAAGTTGCGACCTTCGGAAGTGTCGATGAAATGATCGAAAAGGTGGATTACTATATCCATCACCCTGCCGCCGCTGCGGCGATTGCGGAGCGGGGTCGCCAGCGTGCGCACCGTGACCATACCTACGAGCATCGCCTCACCGAATTACTCGATGTTGCGCTTGCGTGAGATGTATCCGGTCCGGTCACGGATATGCAACCCAGGCTCGGGAAGATCCCACTTGGGGAAATGCAATCGCGGTGCGCGACCCACGGTGGACTTCGCAAATGATGCGTGTGGTGACCTTATTGATGGGAATAGGCCCGCTGCTTGGGGCACCGCAAGGCTGGGCAACGGCGCCGATGATTTACAGTGCATCAGCGTATCAGAGCCCGGTTCGCGGTGACCCGGACGACTTGTTATTGCTCCCTGGTTATGGCTTCGCAAGCGGTGACACCGTCGTCTACAGCGCTATTGCCGATACGACGAAGCCACTTATCCAACCCGGCACGTTACCCAGGAGCTCAACCGCTGCGCTCGGTATCGCCGATGTCGTCAGTGTCGTGGATGCACCCTACTCTCTGACGATTCACTTACCCGAAGCAATGAAGACTGACCAGTCGTATGCGCTATGGGCGGTTAATTCAAGCGGTGAGTGGAGTAATGGGATCAAAATCAACGACGCCCGGCCTCTATGGATCACACCCGACGAAACGTACGCAAGCGCCTCGCTGGCAGCGTCGCCGCGGGTAATGAAAGTGGTCGGGCGCAACCTGCAACCTGCTTCTGGCTCGACTACACAGGTTCGGCTCGTCGGAGCGCAAGCGACTTATCGGTTGCCCGCAGAAATCGATGGTGGGCCCCACTCCGCCATCGACCGGTATGTGGCGAAGGTTCATTTGCCTGATTACATGCGGACCGGCTCCTATGCCGTTCAGGTCAGTCGCGATGGTGCAAGCTGGGTGTCTCTGGTCGATGAAAATCATCAGACGAAACAGACACTAAACGTGATGGCGGATCCCAAGACGCCCGCGCGATTTCCTGTCGGTCGCTATACCTTTGGAACATGTATTCCCAGCGCCAACAATTGTCCTGCGGTGAGCGAAAACTGCTTACCAGACCCAACTGATCAACAGGACCAGACGCTATGCATCGCTGCTGCAATAGCGGCAGCGCACGCGGGCGGCGGGGGAGTCGTTATATTCGGAGCCGGCACTTGGTCCATGAACAGCGCCGGTAGTTGGGCGCCGGGCCAAAGTTTTTCAAGCAAAGGGGTAAGCTACGACGGCCTATTGGTGCCCGACGGCGTTAGCATACAGGGTGCCGGGAGCACAGCGACGAAGTTGCTGCGCGGCTCCGCGTGGGATATGCATCTACCTAGCTTTGCCCTACTCGGTCACAATACCGTCAGTGGCCTCACATTCCGAGATGCGCGCAAGTATACGAACCGGGACTCTGGATCCGCGTTGCTCATGTTAGGGGTCCGGTGGGATCGTGCGAGCGCTTATTACTCGAACGCTCCGACCAATGTCAGCCACGTCGTGATAACACAAGACGTATTCGACCAGCCGTACGATGCGATTGCAAACGGCGGACTCTCAATCGATCATCTGTGGGTTGTCAACAATGAGTTCGGGGCGTTTAAAACGGCACTTAGCTGGGAAGGAAATCCGGCAAACGTCGCTCACCACTATAGCTATAGTGATTCGGTGGTAGCCTACAACAAGTTTTCCCCCGGAAGTTATCTCGATACTTCTACTGGCCAAGGAACCATTGCCACTGAATTGTCCGGCGGCTACCGTACCGATTTCAGCAACAACGTTGCGGACGGCACGTCGGCGGCCTATCTGTACGATCCGCGAACAGATACTAAGGGGTGGCGCGCCGCCTATTTCTGGTCAATGAGCGATAACGTGGAAATGCTTCTGGTATCGCAGAACGTAGCGACGTGCAGCGGCGACAAGAACGGCGACGGTGAGGCAATCGCCTACGACAACAACCACAATCGTCCCGGCTTTGTTCCCGTCGCGGTTCCGGTCCTGGCTGCGGCTTCGAATGCTACCGCGGACACGAGCACGATCACGGTGCGGGGTTCGTTGATCGAGAAACAGCTCATCTATGGCTCGACGATCAATGTTAGTCCGGTTGCGGACTATTACAGGGGCGATTGGCTGCAAGTCATCCAAGGTCCGGGTATAGGGCAGGCGAGAAAAATTATCTCAATCGGCTCGGATGCCGATTCGGAGGGGCGGACCGTTGCATTCACCGTCGCTCCGGCTTTCGATGTATTGCCGCAGCCGAACAGTCTCATAACCGATGGCAGAATTTTTTGGCAGGCCTATACCATCGACAATCTAATAGATCATCGGACACCGCTCTGCCTCAAGAGCAATCGTAAGCGACAGGCGGGAGGCCTCATCACGCAATATGCGGCGACGACGGACTCCGTGGTTGAGGGAAATATTCAGTACGATAGTTCCGGTATTCTTGCGACGAATTTCGTACAGAGTTTCAATGAAATTCGCGGCAATGTCATCGACGGGACCTATGATTACAACGATAAGACACCGCAGGCGCAGTATGGAATAGCCGTCAGATATGCCGCAGCGCCCGACGTGCCTCCGCCAACGATGACTTACGGACTCGCGATATCGCACAATCTGGTGAGTCGGCTAGGCGGGTCCAAAGGTGCTATCTCATTCGATCGGAACTGGTTTGCCGGTCCCGAAAGCCGCATATTTCGCGGCGTAACACCGTGGAAAATCGGGAGCTCGTCATTGATTTTCAAAAACACTTTGACGGATTTCGATCATCGCAGCGCGGCGGGGGTCGGCATTGGCGTGAGCGCCGGCAGCCCCGCTACCCCGATCGAATGGCGTTCGGTACTGTATGGCAATGTGTGCAGCGGCGGATTGGCCCATTCCGGCGTCGTCGATTTGGGCACTGCGACTGTTCGGGTTTGTCCATCATCGAGAGCGGAATCGTGCGAATGTACGCGACAGCTCGCGGACCTGGCTGTCACCGGAACCGCCAGCGCCAAGGGCGCGACGGTGGGCGGAACCGTGACCTACACGCTTGCCGTCACTAACAACGGACCGGGCTACGCGACAGATGCGACCCTGTCGATGGAGCTGCCTGCGGGGCTCTCGGTCAATTCCATGACCGGCCGCGGTGCGACATGCGATACCGATGACTCCAATGTGAACCTTTGTCGCCTCGGGAATATCAGTCCGGGAGCGCGGATGGATATGACCGTTGTTGCGACCGTCAAGGCGCTGGGAGCCGTGCGCGCCATTTTCGCGGTGGCGCATAAAGAGGCGGATGCGAACGTCGGGAACGACAGCATTGCCATCTCACCCTCGGAAATCAACTAATCCGCGCGTGCGTCAAGGAGTCAGGCAGGCGATGGGTCGGGTTGTATGGACGTCATCGCATCATCGCGCCGTTGTATTGAAAGACTATGAGAAGCGCGCTGCTCAGGCCTGCTCCTGTGCCAGCACGTCGCCCGGCATCTCGGCTGCGCGTCTCAAGTCTTTCGGCCATCGCCCTCGAGTATCGGCTGTGAGATCCTTGTAAGGGTCTTTGGCGAGCAGGCTGGCGGTTGGCCGCAGGGAAGGCAACGTCCGCCGATCAAGGCAAATCCAGGAGAGTTCCGAGGCCAGGGCCGGAGCTACGCCGATCGCGCCGATCTCCGTGCGCGCGCGCATCTTGAGCCAAGTCGCTTGCGCGCGATCGTTGAGCGCGGGCGACGCGACGGCCAGCCATCTCTCGAGCGTGCGGCGGACGAAGGCGACGCGCGTCCAAGCGCTCAGCGTGCGCTGAGCCCAGGCAAGATTCCGTTGCAACACGCTTTGAGCTATCGGGCCGGGCACGAGCTTTGGAGCAAATGCTCGCTGGCACTGGCCGCTTTCGTAAGCATACACTTCTCGCCACGTCCACTGCGGTGCATTGGTGAGATCGAATGTGCCGGGAGGTTCGTTGCCCTCGAGAATGGCAGCGATCGCATCGACTATGGTCACCGTGTAAACCGTATTGGATGGTACATCCCGCTCAGGCAGCACGACCTGCCCCGACGCGATTTCCTTGTGGATTTTGGCCGTGATGTTTTGCAGCGGCCCACACACGTGCCCGAGCCGCAGGATGTAGCTGCGTTTTCCCGACCGCTCGCTTTCCGTTTTGACGAAACCTTCGGCCGCATACTTCGCGCGCCCGTAGGCATCGCGCGTACGCCACAGCTTGTCCGGACGCGGATCCCCGTGAACCATCAGTGTGCTGCAGTGGATCATGGTGGCGTCGGATCTCGAGTGCGCGAAGATATTATGGATGAGTTTGCGGTCGAAAGCGCGCATCTCCCCCGGTGTGCCGCTACCCAGGGCGCAATTGAAGATCAGGTCGCAATCACCTAGCAGTCCCGGCGCCTCCTTCGGGTCGGCCGGGCGCCCATGCCGGCATGCGATGCCGTTATATCGCAGGAATGCGGAGCCGGTAGGATTCCGGCAAACGGGTACGAGCTCGATTCCCGGAGCTCGGCGAAGCAACAGGCAAAGTTCGGCGCCCACCTGTCCGTTGGCACCGAGGATTGCAATTTTAGGCATGCGGCCGCCTTCCGCGAGCGTAGAGCTGTTCGATGAGCGCCGTGCCGAGAAGCGCGCTGCGCGCCGATACTTCCGATTCGGTATCGGCCTGCAGGCCCTCGAAAAATGCCCGCCATTGCAGGAAGAAAGCTTGGTTGACGGTCGACGCCGCCTGTGCGGCCGGCGTCAACAGCGTCCCGGCCGAGGCTTGCTCGGAACTCCCCATTCGCACTTGACCTCCAGGGTGTATCTCGGTCCATACGGTGCAATTTTCGAATTCGAAGATCATGGTATTCGTCTGCCGGTCGAGCCAGCTTACGCAATAATCCAATGTCAAGCCGGCGTCGGACAGATGGTCGGATTCGGTCAGCTGGATGGTCGCAGAGATCTTGCGGTCGACCGCGCCGTCGAACGCAAATTCGCAGTTCTGGATCTGGAAACTGCGCGCGCCGCTGATAAAGAGCGCGAGGTCGAGGGAATGGCAGCCGAGCTCGGAGAGGATGCCTCCTTGCAAGGACTGACTTGAGTCATCGAAATACGATCGGTCGACTCGGCTTCCCGTGGTGCGGGCACCTTCGGATATTTTTATGCGGACCAGCCTCCCGAACGGCGCCGTGCTCACCAGGTGACGGAGGAGCTGGCTCGAGGAGTAGAAGCGGCGCATGAAACCGCATCCGAGCCGCCACGGTGCGAAACGCTCCGTGAGGGCACGATGTTCAGCCGAGGAGACGGCAAACGGCTTTTCCGCAAATACGGCGGTTCCGCGTGCCGCGAAGGTATCATAGTAAGCACCCCTGGCGCCGACGGGGATCGCGAGCAAGGCCACGTCGCATGCGGGTAATTCTTGCGGGGAGCAAGGGTCGACCGCACGGAGTCCATAGGCTTTCGCGACCGACCGTGTCCGCTCCACGCTCGAGTCGTAGATCCACGGTACCTGCACATTGGGCGTGCTAAGCAACACCGGCAGGTGCACTTTACGAGCAATGTCGCCGGCGCCGATCACGCCAACAGAGAGCGTCCTCATCGAAACCTCACGCGAATTTGAAGCCTAAGACGCGGTAGCATGCTACCTGCCGCAGCATAGTACTAAAGTTTATGACGCTAACACCGCGCGATGAATTTCAGATGACCGAGGTACGCGCGCTCTATGAGGCGGAATAGATTGGAGAAGCCCGAGGTTCAAGCGCTGCTGCGTCGATACAAAACAATCATCGGCGAAGGAAGCTGGGTGGTCGCGGGCCAGGGAGCGACTGCCGCCCTCACGTTGGCAGGAACGAGGCTGATTACTCAGTTCGTCAACCCGGAAGTGTACGGCGGCATCACCCTGGTTCAGAATTCCTTGGTTCTCCTACGCACCCTGTTCTGCTCGGCAACACTGAATGCGGGATTGCGGTACTACCCGGACGCAGAGCGCGGCGGATATACAGCAGCTCTGCGCCGGAATCTCGCGCGCACGCTCGGTCGAGCGCTTATCGCCATGGAGGCCGTCGCGATCATCGGCGGCCTCATGTGGAGTTTCAAAGCGGGGATACGCCCGTCCATCGCGCTGATATTTGGGGTGTATGTAGCCGTCGACGTCCTTCTGACGCTCCAGACGACGTTTTTCAATGCCGCTCGAAGGCAGCGTTCGGCCGCGATTTTCGGCGTCGTAGCAGCCTTGGCGAGACCGTTACTGGTCGTCGTCGGTGTTCTGGCTTTCGGGTCGACCATCGAAGTAGTGCTTGGGGCGTTCACGACGAGCAGCCTCGTCACACTCGCTTTGCTGTATGCAACCGCAAAGTCTCGAGGGGCCGACCATGGAGCCGCGCTTCCGCCAGGCATCGCTGCAGAAATGTGGCGTTATGCCATTCCTTTAATACCTATCGCCCTGCTAAATTGGACAACTTCAGTAAGCGATCGATACATTATCGAGTGGATTTCCCACGATGTGGCCAGCGTCGGCGTATATGCAGCGGGCTATGGGCTAATAAGTCAACCCCTCTTATTGATTCATGGTGTCGTAGCTTTAACTTTGAGGCCGGTTTACTTTGCGGCCGTGTCACGCGACGATGCGGCGCACGCGAAGAGAACGTTTTACGCTTGGCTCGCGACAACTACGTCAATATGCGTGCTTGCCACGCTCTTGATATATTTGACCCGCTTTCTCCTTGTCGAGGCGTTCCTCGGGCCAAAATATCGGGGTGCCGTTGCATTTGTTCCCTGGATCGCGCTTGGCTATCTTTTTTATGCGGTCGAGCAGGTCTTGGAGCAATCGTTGCTGGCGCACAAGCACACCTCCTCGGTGCTCGTGGCCCAGATATCCGGGGCGGTTGCATCCGTAGCCATCACGATCCCGTGCGTCATGCGTTTCGGCGCGGCCGGTGCCGCCTACGCCTGCCCCATCTATTTTCTGATCCAGACGGTGGTCGCCGCGGCGTTGGTACGTGCGAAAAGCGCTGTCGATTGAGCGGTGTTGTAACAGGGGCGGGCTATTCTTCGGATATCCAAAGGTAAGGGGTGATCGATGGCTCTTCTGACGCGGCGATGGATCTGGCGGGCGGGACGCAAACTGTATATGGGGGCGCGGAAGGAGGGGCCCAACGAGATGTCGACCAATGGCGAGCTCCGGCTGCAGCGCCTGGTCATCGATGGCGCTCGCTCCGGCTCCAAAATGATCATCTTCGATGTGGGCGCGCGCATTGGAGATTGGTCAAAAGCTTTCGTCGATGCGGCCTCGGTTAGGTCCCGCGATTTCGAATTGCATGCGTTTGAACCGGTGCCGGACAGCCGCAAGCAGCTTCAAGAGACTCTTGCCCGGCAAGTCGAGTCCGGGAGGGTGCGCGTCAATGGGATCGCGCTGTCGAACGAATCGAAGACGCTGCCCATCTATGTACCGCATTTCACGGGCGGCACGAGCACGCTGCACCCGGATTCCTCGGTGAATTACCAGCAAGTGCTCGACGTCCAGGCGAGTACGCTGGATCGCTATTGCCTCGAGAACTCCATCGATCGGATCGACCTGGTCAAGATCGATACCGAAGGAAATGACCTCCGGGTCATTCAGGGCGCGACCCAGCTATTGCGGCACGGCCGGATAGGTGTCATGCAATTCGAGTACAACTATCGATGGATTCATGCGCGAGGCTACCTTAAAGACGTTTTTGACCTGGTCCGCGGTACTCCGTATTGGATTGCCAAGGTCTGTTCGGCGAATCTCGAAATCTACGTTGAATGGAATCGGGAGCTCGAGCGCTTCATCGAGACCAACTACGCACTCGTGCATGAGCGGCTGGCGACGCAACTCAAGTGCGATTTCTTTCGGATAGGCGACAGCGATGCGATCGAGAGGGCTGACGAGGCGGCCGCCGCGACCTCCAAGACACCCACCGTTCGAGCCACATGAGCCTCTTAACACTAATGGATTTGAGTAATATTCTATGAGACATGGAAATCACCTCGGAGCAGTTCAGCGCTATCTCCCGAAGAGCTCCCTCGCCCGCGGCCCTATAGCTCCCACCAACAATCAACGGCATGGCTGCTAATTCTGTAGGCCTTAATGCCTGCAATGCTATATTCAGCCGACCTTCCCGTCGCCTAAAGGCGAGGGGTTTACGGTTCCCCAACGGGGGGCTCTAAAAGCCCGAAGGTCGTAAAAGCGCGCGCCTGCCACGCTGGTGGATTTAACCCGACTGAACAGACTGCGAATCTCGCCCGGAGATAAACATTTGTTCCAAACCACATTGAAGCACAGACTTAGATGGCTGCTGTTGCTCATCGTCCTTATGCTCGTCTGCGGCGAGCTATTTGCGCGGCTTTATTTTGGTCTTGGCGATCCGCCGCTTTCTCAAACTCACCCAACGATCGAGTACCTATTCAAGCCAAATCAGAAAGTACATCCTTTCCACCGCCTGTTTCAGACTAATCGATACGGGATGAGAAGCGAGGACTTCCCTCCACAGAAGCCTGACCCAAATGAGCTACGAATAATGGTCTATGGAGACAGCGTGGTGAACGGCGGGAACCTTACCGATCAATCGCGCCTGGGGACGAGCATTTTGCAGAGAACCCTCGCGAAAGAATTGGATCGGCCGGTTATCGTGGGAAACATCTCCGCCGGCAGCTGGGGCCCGCCCAACGAGTTTGCCTATCTCAAACAGTACGGCTTCCTGGATGCCGACATCGTCGTTCTCGTACTGTCCAGCAGCGATTATAACGATGCCCCAACGTTCGAGCCGCTCGATCCTCTGACTCATCCTACGGAGGCGCCGATTTCCGCGCTGTGGGAGGGCCTCACGCGATATCTTCCACGCTATTTGCACGGTCAGACTGTCAACCAATCCGGCGTCGTTCCCGACGCGCAGGACGTGGCAAACAAAAGGGATATCGAGGTCTCGCTTTCCGCCGAACGGGATTTCCTGGAGATGGCGAAGGCGTACTCGGTGAAGGTATTGGTCTTACAGCACTGGACGGCGTCCGAGGTGCGCGATCATAAAGCTTTGCAGGGGCATACGGACATACGGCGCGTAGCCGTCGACACCGCGGTACCGATTTGCGACGATTCCGACACGATGCAAGCGTTCCTGGACATGCATAAGAATCCCTATCGCGATGACATCCATCTGAATGAGGATGGGCAAAAGGCAATGGCCGATCTGCTGCTAGGCGTTTTGAAAAGCCAGTTTCCCGACGTCCTGATGCGAAAGTGAGCCCAGGCCGGAAAGTTACCGGGATGGCACCACCCACATTGTGCTCGAGCCGCTGGATCTGATGGCGCGACTCGCGGCGCTGGTGTCGGGCGCTGATCCGGCCAAGCGATCGACGCCACGGCATGTGGCGATGAGCCGGGCGCGACGCCTGAAGCGAGTGTTCGGTGTACAGATTGAGAGCTGCACGCGCGCGCTCGACCAGCGTCTTGGCCAAGGAATGAACCGACCGGGTGGGAGCGCCGTTACCGACCGCCGGTAGAAAGGTCGGCATGACCTGCAAGATGCTGGCCGATGAAGTGGGTTGCTATTGCGTCGCACCAATACGCGTCGGGGCCTACGCGACGGTCAGGGATCGGCGAGGGCAGTGTGGTGGGTGCGCGCGATTACGGTGATGTAACGATGTCGGTCGTCGCCGGCTCGCCCGCCGAACGGATCGGCGACAGACCTAGCGCTGTCCCGCCGCGCCGATGATGTCACCGCGCTGAAACACATTGTTGCCATTGTTGATTCCATGTCCACTGATCTACTGCGCGCTCCGGGGCCTGGCGGCACCGTCTGGAGACTTTCATCGCCGCTGATCCTCTCGGTATTCGTGGTGTTCGCGATGTCGCTGTGGCTCTTTTGGGACGGCCTGTCGCGGATGTGGGGTTGGTGGCTGGAGTTGCCCGAATATAGCCACGGCGTCCTGATTCCGCCGATCGCACTGTTTCTGATCTGGCAGCAAAAAGACCGCCTCGAGCGCATCTCCTTCACCGGCAGCGGATGGGGCGTCGTGCTGGTACTGATCGGCGGCTCGATGCTGCTGCTCGGCCAGTTCGCCACGGTCTACACCCTGGTCGAATATGCCTATCTCGTCACCTTGTTCGGCTTGGTGCTCGCGTTCACTGGTACCGCGGCGTTTCGCCTGCTGCTCATGCCGCTGTTCATTCTGGTATTCATGGTGCCGCTGCCGCAATTCCTGCTCGCCAATTTGTCGACGAAGCTGCAGCTCCTGTCCTCGCAGATCGGCGTCTTCGTCATTCGTCTGTTCGGTATCAGCGTCTTCGTCGAGGGCAATGTCATCGATCTCGGCGGCTACAAGCTGCAGGTCGCGGAGGCCTGCAGCGGGCTGCGCTATCTGTTCCCGCTGATGACCTTGGGCTTCCTGATGGCGTACTTCTACAAGGGCGCCCTGTGGAAGCGGGTGGTGCTGTTTCTCTCCAGCATCCCGATCACGGTGCTCATGAACAGCTTGCGCGTCGGCATCATCGGCGTCACGGTGGATCGCTGGGGCATCGATATGGCAGAAGGCTTTCTGCACGAATTCCAAGGCTGGATGATCTTCATGATCTGCGCGGCGCTGATGCTCGGCGAGATCGCATTGTTGAATCGCATCGGCCCTGAGGCGGGAACCTGGCGTCAGCTCTTCGGTGTCGAATTCCCTGCGCCGACCCCGATCGGTGCGCACATCCAGAAGCGCTCGATGTCGGCGAGCTTCGTTATCGCGAGCCTCGTGCTGGCCGCATTCATCGCCGCGATGATGCTCATACCGCGGCCGGCCGAGGTTTATCCGGCGCGTGCGATGTTGTCCGAATTTCCGATGCAGCTCGGCGATTGGCGCGGCACGAGCCAGTCGCTCGAGGCGATCTACAGCGACGCGCTGCAGCTGGACGATTATCTGCTGGCCAATTATGTCAATTCGTCGGGGCAGGGCGCGAACCTCTACATCTCCTGGTACAACTCGCAGCGCAAGGGCGAGGCCGTGCACTCGCCGCGCTCGTGTCTGCCGGGCGGTGGCTGGCAGATGCGCGATTTCGGGCAGCGCGATTTGCCCCCAGCGGCGGGCGGCCGCCCGCTGCGCGTGAATCGAACGCTGATCGAGCTCGGCAATGACCGGCAGTTGGTCTATTACTGGTTCCCGCAGCGCGGCCGTATCCTCACCAACGAATTCGCGGTGAAGTGGTACATCTTCTGGGATGCCTTGACGCGGCATCGAACCGATGGGGCGATGGTGCGCCTCATCGTGCCCGTCTCCCCGGGCAGCAGCGAAGCGGCGGCCGATGCGCGCCTCACCGACTTGGCCGGCGAGGTCGCGCGCGAGCTGCCCCGCTTCGCGCCGAATTAGCCATGCGCTATGTGTTGCCTTTCATCCTGGCGATGGTCGTCACCATGGCTTGGCTGCCCGTGCTCGTGCGCTTGGCCAACAAGTGGCTCTTCATCGATCGTCCGAGCGGCCGCAAAGTGCATACGGTGCCGATCCCGAGGGTTGGCGGCCTCGCGATGGGCTTTGGCGTGCTGGTCGCGGCACTTCTCACCATCCACCTGCAGATCGCGGACCGCTGGTTCCTGGTGGCCGCCGGCGTGTTGATCGCTTTCGGCGCTCTCGATGACCGCTTCGATCTCGATTACCGGGTAAAGCTCATAGGTCAACTGCTCGCCGTCAACATCGTCGTCGTTTTCGGCAACGTGCAGATCCACACGCTCACACTCGACGATCAGATCGCGTTGCCCGGCTGGATTTCGATGCCGCTAACGGTGTTTTTCCTGGTGGGGGTGACCAACGCGATCAATCTGGCCGACGGCCTGGACGGACTCGCCGGCGGCACGACGTTTCTTTGCCTGTGCGCGGTGGCGCTGCTGTCGAGCATCGGCGGCTCCGGCGCCTCGACCGCGCTCGCGCTCGCGTTTGCGGGCGCGGTGCTCGGATTCTTGAGATTCAACACCCATCCGGCGAGCGTCTTCATGGGCGATGCCGGAAGCCAGCTGCTCGGCTTCTCGATCGGCGTGCTGAGCGTGGGAGCCACCCAGAGCTCGACCAGTCAGGTGAGCGCCGCGCTGCCCGTGCTGCTCTTGGCGCTGCCGATCCTCGATACGTTGAGCGTGATGGTGCAGCGCGTAGGCGAGGGCCGCTCGCCCTTCAGCGCGGACAAGAACCACATTCACCACAAGCTCCTCGCGATGGGATTCGATCACCACGAAGCCGTCATGGTGATCTATGCGATTCAAGGCTTGCTGTTCGTGCTCGCCTATATCCTGAGGTTCGAATCGGACATCCTCATCATCGCGGTGGTGAGCGCGTTCTTCGTGCTCTCGATTGCGCTCCTGCAGACGGCGGCTCGCACCGGATGGCGTTTTAGAGACAAGGACCAGAACATCCGCGACGCGCCGGTGCCGCGGCTCGTCGATGCGATGCACCGGCCCACGTTCCTACCGCGGTTCTCGTATATCGCGCTCGCGGCCGCGCTCGCCGTATACGCCGCACTCATCGTCGTTCAAATGACCGATTTGAACAGCGACATCCGGGTCTTGACCATCGCGCTGCTGACGCTCTCCGTTGCCCTCTTGGCCGTCATGCGAGTCAAGCCCCTCGGCGTCGCCGAGAAGGGCGTCCTCTACGTGACGGCGACCATGCTCGTCTACCTGGACTCGGTCGTGCTGCCGTGGGATCGCCTGATGTCGACGCTCTGCTGGGCGGCCGTGGCGGTGGCCGCCGTAGCCACCGCGATCCGCTTGCGCCTCTACAACGATCGGCGCTTTCAGCTCACTCCGCTCGATCTCATCGTGCTGTTCATGGCCCTGGTCGTACCCAGCTTGCCCGGAACATTGGGCTTGTCCCATGAGGGAGCGCTCGCGATCGCAAAGCTCGTCATTTTGTTTTACGCAATCGAAATGCTGGTCAGCCGATCCGAAGGCGGCGCAGTGTGGGTGCGGATTGCCGCGACCTCGCTCCTGGCCGCGTTGACGCTGCGCTCGTTCGGCACGGCCTAGAATGTCACGTGGACGTCATTAACCGTTCTTAGACTGGCGTCCCTTTCGAGCGTACCCGGAATTTGCGCCTATGCCTGCTCTCATCGTCAATCGCCGATTATTGCTGGCCCTTTGTCTCGGCTCGCTCGTCCTCACCGGCTGCGGCGGCGCGGAAGCGCGTAAGGCAAGGCATCTCGCGAAGGGACACGAGTTCCTTGCGGCGGGCAACTTCGACAAGGCGCGCGTGGAATTTCGCAACGCCCTGCAGATAGCTCCAACCGACAGCGAGGCGCGCTACGAGAACGGCGCGGTCGACGAGAAGCTCGGCAATCCGCGCGAAGCCGCGCAGTTCTACCAGGGCGCGATCGACGTCAACAAGGACGACATCCGCGCGCGCGCCGCGCTCGGAAAACTTTACTTATTGTCCGGCGCTCCCGACAAGGCGCTCGAGACGATCGATCCGGGCTTCGCCAAGCATCCGGACGACGCGGGACTCCTGACCGTGCGCGCCGCAGCGCGAGTCCAGAAAAAGGACCTGACAGCGGCGCTCGCGGACGCGGAGCATGCCGTGCAACTCGCGCCGACCAACGAGGATGCCGTTTCCGTGCTGGCGGGCATCTACAAATCCCAAGGTCATGCGGACAAGGCGGTTGTACTGCTTCAGGGCGCGATCAAGCAGCTTCCGGCCACGGTGGATCTACGTCTCGTGTTGGCGCAGCTCTACGCGAGCCTCGACCAGGAAGCGAACGCCGAATCACTATTGGTCGATCTGGTGCGCCTTAATCCGACCGAGAAGTCGCATCGCTTGCGGCTTGCCCAATTCTATGCGCGCTTGAACCAGCCCGACGAGGCCGAGCGAGTTTTGCGCGAAGGCATCAAGTCCTTGCCCCAGGAACGCGAGCTGAAGATGGCGCTCGTCGATTTCTTGGCGGCGCGGCGCACCCGCGAGGCCGCCGAGAAAGAGCTGCAGGGCTTCATCGCGCAGGATCCGAAGGACTACTCGTTGCGCTTCGCGCTCGGCCAATTTTACGAGCAGGGCAAGGACTTCGCGAAGGCCGAAGCGGTCTACCGAGATGTGATCGCGGCAGCCGCGCTCGATGGGCCCGGCCTCACGGCACGCGATCGGTTGGCGGCGCTGCGCATTCAGCAAGGCGACACGGCCGGAGCTCAGAAATTGATCGCCGAGGTGCTTGCCAAGGCGCCGCGCGACGATGACGCGCTCATCTTGCGCGGCAATCTCGCGCTCGCGCAACAGGATCCCAAGACCGCCATTGCCGACTTGCGCTCGGTGCTGCGCGATCAGCCGAATGCGATCGGCGTGATGCGATCGCTGGCGCGTGCGCACCTCGCCAATGGCGAGCCCGCCTTGGCCGAAGAGACCATGCGGCGCGCGGTGGATGCAAATGCGACCGACGTTGGCGCGCGCCTTGACCTCGCGAAGCTGCTGATTCAACTCGGCAAGCCCGAACAGGCGAAGCCCGTGATTGAACAGCTGATCAAGCAGCAGCCGAACAACATCGAAGCGCTCGACGCAGAGTTCAAGATTGCCCTGAGCGAGAAGGATTCCGCGGCGGCCAAGGCGGCCGCCGATGCGATTGTCGCGACCAATCCGAAGCTCGCGCTCGGCTATTACTACCAAGGCGCGGTCGCGGAGCACGCCAAGGGCTTCGAGGACGCGATTCGACTGTATTCCACAGCGCTCGAGATTCAACCCGAGGCGACCGAGCCGTTGCAGGCTGTGACCCGCGTGCTGGTAAGCCAGAATCGGGTGCCCGAAGCCCTCAAGCGGCTCGATGACGTGGCCGCCCGATTCGCGCAGGATTCGTTTGCGCCCAATCTCAAGGGAGAATTGCTCTTGTCCCAGAACCGCATCGCGGATGCGATCGTAGCGTTCAAGAGCGCAATCGATCGACAACCGACCGAGTGGACTCCCTACCGTAATCTCGCTTATGCCGAATTCATGGGTCATGACACCGACGCTGCAATTGCCACCCTCAAGGGCGCGATCGGCAAGCTGCCGAGTCCCGAGCCGCTGGAGACGGAGCTTGCTACGCTGTACGGGCGTGTCGGTAAGCCCGACGATGCGATCGGCGTCTACGAAAGCTCATTGCGCCGCAATCCCAAATCGGACGCGATCGCGAATAATCTGGCGATGATGCTGGTGACTTATCGCAAGGATCGGGCCAGCCTCGATCGGGCCAACCAGCTGTCGGCGCCATTCTCGAACTCCACCAATGGCGATTTCTTGGATACCTACGGATGGGTTCAATACAAGCGGGGCGACGCCGTGGCGGCGGTGGCCGCGCTGCAGAGCGCGCTGTCCAAGATGCCGGACTCGCCGGTGGCGCTGTTCCATCTTGGGATGGCGCAGGCGCTCGCCGGGCAGACGGATGCCGCGCGCGATAGTCTCACGCGCTCGTTGAAGTCCGGCAAGAATTTCTCGGGCATGGACGAGGCGAAGGCAACCCTGGACAAGCTCGCCAATCAAGCGCCCTCGAGCGCCGCGCTGCCGAGGAGCTGACGCCATGCACACGACGAGCCACAGCTTCGCGAATATCTTGGCCAAGGCCTTCCTCGCTCTCCTCGCGTTCACGGGTATGGCATGCGCGAACACGTTGCTCGATCAGACCAGCATGGTGGGCCTGCCCACCGTGGCGGCGCCACAGCAATACAGCTTCACGGCGACCGCGACGGAAGCCTTGACCGTCACGCTCACCGACTTCAAGGTCCCCGCCGGATTTTCATCGCTGCAGATCGCGGTGGCGCAAGCTGATGCGCTCGTCGGCCAACCGGCGACCGCCCAAGGCTCGACCGCGACCGTGGCGATCGCTGCGACCGCCGGCGATGTGTACATCATCTACGTGATCGGTACGCCGAATACGGCTCAGGGCATCGGCTCATTCGGCGTGTGTGTTACGCGAAATACCGACACGAGCCACACCTGCGTACCGGCCTATTCGTTCTCGGGCAACATCCAGACGCCTTCGGCGCCGAGCACGACCGGTGTCTCGACCCTGGATACCAATTTCACCGCAACCTCCACCGGAACCTACCAGGTGTCGCTCACGGACGATCAGTTCCCCGTGCCCCTACAAATGGTGTCCGCAACCCTATTCAACGGCGGCACCCAGGTCGGCGGCGTGTTCCCCGCGGGATCGACCTCCGTGACGCTGACCGGCGGCGTCAACTACACTTTACTGGTCGCCGCGCAGGCGGCGGCGAGCCCTCAGGCCGGCCTTTACGGCGTGCGCATCACGGATCCGTCCGGAGCGCTGGTGTTCGATCGCACGCTGCCGGTCGGGGGCCTCGGGGCGTCGACGATCGTCAATAATCCGAGCGCGCAATCGCTCACGCTCAACCTCACGGATTTCACTTACCCCGCTGAGCTCAATAGCCTTGGTGCGGTGGCCACCTCGAGCGGCGTGAAGCTCGGCGGGCTCACGGCGGCGGGCACTTCGCCGGCATTCACTGCTCCCGCCGGGCCCCTCGAGATCTGGCAGTTCGCCACGGCCGGGTCCAGTCCCGGCGTGTATAGCTTGAGTCTTGCGGGCGCCGGCGCGAGTCTTTATTCCACCACGCAAGTCGTGAATCCCGCCAGCAATGCCTCCTCCGGGAGCTACGCGTTCGCCGTTCAGCTCAAGGCCGGTACTTACAACTTGGCGGTCACCGATCTGCAGTTCCCGGGTGGCCTCACCGCTTTGACCTCCACGATCGCGCAGAACGGCACCCAACTGACTGTGAGCTCCGATGGCGATTTCACCGCTATTGCCGGTGCGGCAGTCGTGGTGGTGGACGCACAGGCGCCGCAGAGCGGCAGCGGAATCTTCGACGTTGCCGTGCGGACCACCGGTACGCCGCCTGCGACTGTTTTCGATCAGACCCAGGCGGTCGGCGGCGTGTTCGACACCCAGGTGATCAATTACGGGGCCTCGGGCACCTACAACGTGACCCTGAAGGATCTGGGATTTCCCACCACCTTCCAGAATTTGGCGCTGGTCATGTCGCAAGGCGGCCAGGTTCTCGGCAAGATCTACGGCGGCGGTACTTTCTCGATCGATGCAACGCCCGGTCAGTACGTGCTGACGTTCGTGGCGACGCCTGGAGGGGATAACTACGGACTGTATTCCATCGACGTCGCCTCCGCGCCGCCCACGCTCACGTTCACCGCCACGCCGACCTCGGTGACCTCCGGCCAGGCGGTGCAATTGACCTGGAGCGCGCCGAGCGCGACGAGCTGCACCGCCAGCGGCAGCTCCGGGTGGACTGGCAGTGAGCCCGTGAGCGGCTCGACCAGCGTCTCGGTCAGCGCCAGCGGTTCGCTCACGCTGACCTGCACAGGCCCGGGTGGTTCGATCACCCAATCGGTGTCCATCACCGTGAAATCTGGAAGTTCGGGCGGCGGCGGCGGGTCGATCGATCCCGCACTGCTGGCGCTCCTCGGGGCTGCGCTCGCCGCGCGGCGGGGGTTTCCGTCACGTAGCTGATCTGCGGATTTTCCCTATCGCGCGCAGAATCAGTCAACCGTGCGACGCCCGCGCCGTTCGATGAGCCGCGATGAAGTGTTGTTATCACGCCGCCTACGCGTTTCCGCTGCCCGCTGGACATCCTTTTCCGGTGAGCAAGTATCCGCTCCTCAGAGACCGGTTGCTTGCGGAGCATGTGCTCGCCGCCGAAGATATACTCGAGCCCGCGCCGATCGACCTCGAGGCCGCGGGGCTCGTGCACACGCGCGAATATCTCGAGAAACTCTGCTCCTCCGGCCTCTCGATGCGAGAGCAGCGGCTGCTCGGCATGCCCTGGTCGGAGGCCCTCTGGAAGCGCGCCCGGCTGGCTGCGGGAGGAACGCTGCTCGCGGCGCGAACCGCACTCGAGCAGGGTCTTGCGGGAAATTTGGCGGGCGGCACGCATCATGCTTTTGCAGACCATGGCGAAGGTTTCTGCGTGCTGAACGATGTGGCCATTGCGATCGCCCAGCTGCGGTCCGAGCAGCGGATCCGGCGTGCGGTCGTTGTCGACCTCGACGTGCACCAGGGCAACGGCACGGCAGCGATCTTCGAGCACGTTCCCGAGGTGTTCACGTTCTCGATGCACGGGCAGCGCAACTATCCGCTCGCCAAGAGGCGCTCCACGATGGATGTGGGGCTCGCGGACGGTCTGGGCGATGACGAATACCTTGCGACGCTCGAGCGGCACTTGCCGGCTGTGCTCGAGCGGGCGCGCGCGCAGATCGCCTTTTACTTGGCGGGCGTCGACGTCGCCGCCGGCGACCGCTACGGCAAGCTCGCGCTCACCGAGGAGGGTATCCGCGCGCGCGAGCATCTCACCATCAGCTCGATACGCGCTCTGGCCGTGCCGCTGGTCATCGTGTTGGGAGGTGGGTACGCCGCCACTCCCGCGCGCACCGCCGAACTGCATTGCCATGTGTTTCGCGAGGCCGCTGCTCGCGAGCGCGCCGCCGGCTGACCGCTTTCAACCGATCAGGGCTCGTCGGATGATCGTGAGAATCCCGCCTTCTTGATGCCGCGGCAAGACTTGCCGCCGGATCGCATGGTCGGCGAGGCCGGCGATCAGCATGAGGCCCCAGGTCGCGAAATTGACGAACAGATACCAGGCAGGCTGCGGAAGGCTGAAGAATAGAACGAGGATCGCCAGTGCCAGGAGAAAGTAGAAGGCCGCCCACGCGACGGTTGCGCGGCGCGTATACGCGATCTCAGCCGCGGTGAGCGTGCCGTACATTTGGACGGCGAGCTGCGTACAGGCGGGCACCCGGTTTGCAAACAAGGATCGAACGAAGATCACGGCAATCAGACCGAAGAGGCCGCATTGCTGTGCGAGATCGAGCCATTCGAAGTTTCGTTCGAGGACCGGCCAACCGCGATACAGGAGCGCGCTCGCCAAAGCGGCGAGCACGAGCGCCGTCAGCCGCCAGGTCCAGAGCCATAACAATACCAATGCCGCGACCAGGATCGGAGCGATCGCGAGCGCGGCACCGATGCTCTGGGCGTGGGGATTGGCGGGAGAGGCACTGTACTGCGAGAGCGCTGCGTAGCCGAGAAGTGCGCCCGTGGCCGCGATCCACCGAAGTCGCCGACTCCAGGATGACGCTTGGATGACATCGGCAATCTCCGGCGCGACCTCGGCCGTGGCCGCAGGCTTTAACGGCTTATTATCGAATTGGGCTGCCAACCTTGAGTCACATCTTTATCAGGTTATCCCTTAATCATACAACGAATGCGGTGCGAAAGCCGAGTCATGGGTTGAACTCTCTGTCGCGCGTGCCGGCTCTCTGAAACGTGCAGCGCGCATCGCGCGCAACAATTGGTCGCTACGGTGCCGGTACCCTTTCGAATCCAGGTGTCGTGATGTCGAGCCATCGCTTGCGTGGGGTGCTGCCGGCCGCCAGCTTAGCCCTCCTCGCGCTCATCGGCGCGCTGCCGGCCGCCTGGTCCGCAGGCCCCGCCGCGACGCTGCCCAACGCCAGGATCACGACGCCGATCGATGAATCGCGGCGTGCCGAGCTCAAGGGACAAATCCATGGGGCATTGCGCGAGAGCCGGGATCTCGGCGCCGCCGATCCGCAGAGGCGCGCCGATCGGATCATCATGGTCCTGCACGGAAGCGCCGCGCAGGATGCGGACCTCGCGCAATTTCTCGACGCGGTGCAAACGCGGGGCCGACCGGAGTACCACCGTTGGCTCACGCCGAGTGTCTTTGGTGAGCGTTTTGGTGTCGCGGCGGCCGACTTGGGCGCCGTTCGGGCGTGGTTGGAGTCCAAAGGGTTTCGCATCGAGGAGGCGCCCGCCGGCGGGCGCGCTTTGATCTTCAGCGGGCTCATCGGCCAGCTGAACGACGCCCTTCGCGCCCGCATGCACCGCTACCTCTGGCATGGCGAGGAGCATCTGGCGAATGCGGCGAATCCGAGCATTCCCCGGGCGTTCGCCGGCGTGATCGTGGGTTTTGCCTCGCTCGACGACTTCCGCCGCCAGCCGCAATCAATTCGCGGCCGGCCTCGGCCGCAGTACACCTCGAGCGCGGGCGCCCACTATTTGGCGCCGGGTGATTTCGCGACCATCTACGACCTGGTCACACCTTACGCCCAGGGGCTCACGGGACAGGGCCGCAGCATTGCGGTCATCGGCCGCAGCAGTGTTTCGAGCGGCGATCTCAGCGATTTTCGCGCGGCTTTCGGTCTGTCGTCGACGCTGCCCACCTTCATCTACGCCAACAGCTCCGGCACCGCACCTCCGCTGGTGCCGGGCGATGAGCTGGAATCCGATCTCGATCTCGAATGGTCCGCCGCGGTGGCGCCCTCGGCGACTGTCAAGTTCGTGACCACCGCCTCGACAGAGGTGAGCGACGGTGTCGATCTTTCCGCCCAGTGGGCCGTCAGCAACAATCTCGCCGACGTGATCAGCTTGAGCTACGGGGGCTGCGAAAGCACCGGGGATGTATCGGGCGGCACGACCTTCTACCAGCAACTCTGGCAGCAGGCCGCCGCGCAAGGCACTAGCGTCTTCGTGTCCTCCGGAGATGCAGGTGCGGCCGGCTGTGACCCGGATAGCTCCGCCAGCGCGACGCACGGGCTCGGCGTCAACGCGCTCTGCACGTCGCCCGACGACACCTGCGTCGGAGGCACGCAATTCAACGCCGACGTCTCGAGCCCAGGCACCTACTGGAACGCGAACAATACGCCGGGCACCGATGCGTCCGCGCAGAGCTACATTCCCGAGGTAGTCTGGAATCAGAGCGGCGCCGTCTCGGGCGGCGCGGATCTCTATGCATCCGGAGGCGGGGCCAGCATTTACTTCGCCAAACCCGCCTGGCAATTGGCGCCGGGCGTCCCGAGCGACGGCCAGCGCGATGTGCCGGATCTGGCCTTGAACGCCTCCTCCGCGCACGATGCGTACCTGATCGTGACGAGCGACGGGTACCCGGCGGGGAGCGTGGTGGCTGTGGGGGGCACGTCAGCCTGCGCGCCCTCGATGGCCGCAATCGCGGCGTTGATAGTCCAAAGCCAGAACGGACGCGTCGGGAATTTCGATCCCGTTCTCTATGGGCTCGCGGCGCTCGAGCAGAACGGCGGACCGGCGGTGTTTCACCTCATCACGAGCGGCAACAATTCGGTCCCCGGGCAGACCGGCTTCTCGGCCAGTACCGCCGATCCGACCTATAACCAGGCAACCGGGCTCGGCTCGATCGACGCTGCAAAGCTGATCGCGCAGTGGAACGATGTGTCCCCGGTTTACGGACTCTCGCCCACCACCGTCGTGATCCGCGCTGCGGTGGCCGTCGGCAGCGCAACATTGGTGTTGCCGTCAACGACCGCGTGGAGCGCCGCCGTGGGCAGCGGCGCGAGCTGGCTCTCGGTCACGCCGGCGAGCGGCACGGGCAGCGCCCAGTTGACGTACAGCGCGACCGCCAATTCGAACACCAGCGCTCGCAGCGGAACCATCAACGTCGCGGGTCAAGTCCTCACCGTGACGCAGGCCGCAGCCACGGCCTCGAGCGGCAATGCCGCCGACCTCAGTTTGTCGACGTCCGCTTTGGGATTTGGCGCCGATCAGCTCGGCGAGCCGACCGCGGGACAGGGTCTGCTGGTGAGCAACACCGGGAACGCCGGCCTGACGCTCGGCGCCATCAGCCTGGGCGGTGCTGCGCCCGGAGATTTCTCCGAGTCCGGCAGCTGCGCCGCCGGACTCGTGCTGGCTCCAGGCGCGAGCTGCTACCTGAAGGTCGTCTTCGACCCCACCGCCCTCGGATCACATACGGCGTCCTTGCAGATCGGCGTCAGCGGCGCGGGATCAGCGAGCGTGAGTCTCTCGGGAACGGGTGTGCCGGATGCGAGTGCGAGTACCGACGGGCCTTTACCGCTCTGGGCGTATGGACTTCTAGCGCTGCTCTTGTTCGCGATCGCGTCCCGGCGCCGGTCTGGCATTGTGCGCGCATAATCGCTCGACAATTCTGCGGCGCGGCGCAGGGCTCTCGATCGCTGAAGACACTCCATACGCGGCATACAATCCGCACTCAAATGTCGTCGCCGAGCCGGTCGCAAGTTGCTCTTTACACGCGGCAGCGATGGCCGTAGCGTGCTCGCGCGGAAGCTTGAAACCAGGCTCGCCGGCTGCGAAAGCCGCCCTCGAGCGAAGGAGTTCTCGTGACGCGTCTCGTACACCTGCTGCCGGCGATCGTCATTCTGAGCGGCTGCGCCCACCAAAGTTCGAATGACGCCAAAGCAAATTGCCATGTGGAGTCCGGTTGGTTGGATTCCGCGGATGGCTGCTCGGCGCGGGCGGGCTACCCGGATTGCTATCGGGTTTGCCCCGACGGCTCCAGGGTGCGCGTTCAGGACGCGGGCGACGCCGACCCGGCTTCGAAGGCGTCCCTGCCCTAATCTAGACCGGCGCCCCAAACCGACGTCAGTCATCCGCCCGTGCCCGCATCGGCGCGTCGACGGCAATTTGCAATATATCGCGGCTATCCTTGGCTCCTTGGTCTGGCGCATCGGCGCAGCGACCGAGGTCGAGCCCCGATGCTCCAGAACACGACCACAATTGAAGACCAGGTAATCGACGACGAGGCCTTGATGCGCCAGGAGCTGTCCGAGCATCGGGCTGCGTTCGAGGCCATGGCGGCGATGCTGAGCGCGCCGTTCCTCGAGACGCTGCAGATCCTAGAGCGAGGGCTGCGCCGCGGCGGCAAGCTATTGTTGTTTGGGAACGGCGGCAGCGCCGCCGACGCGCAGCACATCGCCGCCGAGTTGATGGTCCGCTACCAGACGAACCGCGCGTCGATCTGCGCCGTCGCGCTCACCACGGACTCATCTGTGATGACCGCGTGCGGCAACGATATCGGCTTCGACGCGATTTTCGAGCGGCAGGTTGCCGGTCTGGGTCGCCTCAACGACATCGCGTTCGGCATCTCCACCTCGGGCAAGAGCGCCAACGTGCTCCGCGGTCTCAGGCAGGCTCGGGCGATGGGCTTGCAGACGGTCGGCCTGACGGGAGGAATGGGCGGCGACATGGCGAGCACGTGCGACGCGCTGATCGCGGTGCCGTCGGTGCGCACGGCGCGGATTCAGGAGATGCACATCACCATCGGTCATATGTTGTGCAAGGCGCTCGAGCAGCGGCTCGGATTGGTTTGACCCCGCGTGCAGCAAGAACGCCTGATCAGCTTGTTGAATGGCTTCCACGGAGCGCGCGTGCTGGTGCTCGGCGACGTCATGCTCGATCGGTTCGTCTATGGCTCGGTCGAGCGAATTTCTCCGGAGGCGCCGATACCCGTCGTGAGCGTGGAGCGAAGCGTGGATATGCCCGGAGGCGCGGCCAACGTGGCACGCAATGTCGCGGCGATGGGTGGCCGCGCCGTTCTGGTGGGCGTGGTCGGCGAAGATTCCTGGGCGCAGGACTTGCGCACGCAATTGGCATCATCGCCGAGCATCGATGTTCATCTGGTGCGCGACGCGTCACGCTCGACGACGCTCAAGACCCGATACGTCGCGGACGGCCAGCAAGTGATGCGGGCGGATCGGGAGAGTCTTGCCGCGCTCGGCGCCGGCGTGGAACGGCGGCTGTTGGACCGGCTGTCGGAAGTGTTCGATCGCGCGAGCGTCATCGTTCTGTCGGACTATGCGAAAGGCGTCCTCTCTGATTCGATCACCCGCTCCGTGATCGAGTCCGCGCGCCGTGCGCATAAAACCATCATCGTTGATCCGAAGTGCAAGGATTTCGACAAGTATCGCGGTGCCACGCTCCTTACACCCAATCGGCTCGAGCTGCAGGCGGCGTGCGGCCGCACCTGTATCTCCCAGGAACAAGTCGTCGAGGAAGCGCGTCGCATGGTCGAACGGGATATCTGTGAAACCATGGTCGTCACGCGCGGCAAGGATGGCTTGTCGGTGATCGGCCGGGATGATTTGGCGGTGCACTTCCCCGCAGCGGCGCGTCAGGTCTATGACGTTTCCGGAGCCGGCGACACCGTGGTCGCCGCGGTCGCTCTGGGCCTCGCCTGCGGCGGTCAGATCGTCGAGGCATCGACCATCGCAAATATTGCAGCCGCCATTACCGTCGGCAAGCCCGGCACCGCCACCGTCACGACCGGAGAGATCATGGCGGAGTTGAGACCGCTCGACGCCGGCGCGGATGCCAAGAAAATCTACTCGCTGGACAGCGCGCTGCAGCTCGCCCGCGCGTGGCGCGCTCGAGGACTCAAGATCGCTTTCACCAACGGCTGTTTCGATCTGCTGCATCCCGGGCATATATCGCTGCTCGAACAGGCGCGCCGCTCCGCCGATCGGCTGATCGTGGGACTCAATGCCGATCTGTCCATCAGGCGCCTCAAGGGTCCGGGCCGACCGGTGCAGAGCGAAATTGCGCGCGCGACGGTTCTCGAGGCGGTCAAGTCGGTGGATGCTGTCGTGATTTTTTCCGAAGACACGCCTCGGGAGTTGATCGAACGACTCGAGCCGGACGTGCTGGTCAAAGGTGCCGATTACACGCTGGATCAGGTGGTCGGCGCCGATTTCATCCGCGCGCGAGGCGGCAAAGTCTTGCTCGCGGAGATGGTGCCTGGCCACAGCACCACGGATACGGTGAAGCGAGTCAGTATCTCATCCGCCGCCTCATGAGCGGGCGTGGGTCGGGTAAGGTCGTCGTCCTCGACCGCGACGGCACCATCGTCATCGACCGCGGATACGCGGACGACGCCGCCACCCTGGAGTTTGCACCCGGTGCCGCCGAGGGGCTGAGATCCCTCCACGTCGGCGGCTATAGGCTGATGGTCATCACCAACCAATCGGGTGTCGGCCGCGGACTATTCGCGCTCGAGCGCGTCCACCAAATGAACGCGCGTCTCGAAGTCATGGTCAGGGAAGCGGGCGCTCGGCTCGAAAGAATCTACTTCTGCCCGCACGCGCCCGAAGCGGGATGCGCCTGCAGGAAGCCCGCTGGGGCATTGCTGGCGCAGGCCGCGGCCGATTTGCGTTTCGATCCCGCTGCTGCGGTCGTCATTGGAGATAAGGAGAGCGACATCGAATTCGGGCGCCGAGCTGGAGCAACCACGATCTTGATCGCGGCAGAGCGGCCGTCGCCGGCCGCGCGGTTTCAGCCGGATTTCGTCGCACCGGACTTGATGGCGGCGGCGCACCAACTGATGCAACTCCGTTCGGCGGCCGGTTAGTGTCCCGGCAGCCCAGCTATTTGGTCACGGGCGGAGCCGGATTCATCGGTTCGAACCTGGTGGCCGCGCTCGCCGAGCGCGGCGCAGACGTCACCGTGTGCGATTGGCTGGGCCAGGATGCGCGTTGGCGGAATCTCGCGAAGCACGAGATCGCCGGGCTCGTGTCGCCCGAAGAGCTGCCGAAATGGCTCCACAGCGACGGCGCCAGACTCGACGCCGTGTTGCACATGGGCGCCGTCAGCGCGACCGACGAGCCGGATGTCGAGCTGATTGCCACTCGTAACGTACGTGCGTCCCTCGAGTTGCTGCAATGGTGTACGCGCACGGCGACGCGATTCGTCTACGCTTCGTCCGCGGCCACTTACGGGGATGGCAGCGCCGGCTTCGACGATGAATTCAGCCCCGCAGCCCTGGCACGGCTCAAGCCCTTGAACGCTTACGGCTGGAGCAAACACGTCGTTGACCGTCGAATCGCGCGCTTGGCCGAGCGGCGCGCGGTGCTGCCTCCGCAGTGGCTGGGGCTCAAGTTCTTCAACGTCTACGGACCCAACGAGTACCACAAGGGCTCGATGATGAGCTGGATTGCGAAGAGCTATCGGGCGGTGCGCAGCGGCGAGCCCGCGCGGTTATTTCGCAGCAACCGCACCGACTATCCTGACGGCGGGCAGCTGCGCGATTTCATCCATGTGCGCGACTGCGTGGAAGTGATTCTCTGGATGTTGGATCATCCGGACATTTGCGGTGTGTTCAACGTGGGCACCGGACGAGCACGGACCTGGGTGGAGTTGGCGCACGCTTTATTCGCCGCCATCGGACGCGATCCCGTGATCGATTTTGGTCCCATGCCCGCTGAGCTCGCGGACCACTACCAATACTTCACCGAGGCACGCATCGCGCGCTTGCGTGCCGCGGGTTACGATCGGCCGTTCTTGTCGCTAGAGCTCGGCATCCGCGATTACGTGCAAACCTATTTATCGGCGCCCGATCCCTATCGCTGATTCAGGCAGGCGCCGCCGCACCCATCAGCCCCTTGAGCTTGCTGATGGCGTTGCTCTCGACCTGCCGGACCCGCTCGGCGGAAATGCCGTATTCATCGGCTAGCTCGTGCAGCGTCGCCTTGTCCTCCGTCATCCAGCGACGTTTCAGGATACTGCGGCTGCGCTCGTCCAGCTTCTCGAGCGCGATGCTCAAGCGGTCGCTCGAATCCTCTTCCCACTCCTCGCGCTCGACCTCGATGGCCGGGTCCGCATTGCTCGCCGGCAAGTACATCGCCGGAGAATAGCTCTCCTCTTCGTCGGAGTCCGGCGTGGGGTCGAAGGACATGTCGCGCGCCGAGAGCCGCTGCTCCATTTCGCGCACGTCGCTCACTTCGACTCCGAGGTCCCGGGCGACGGCCCGCGTCTCTTCCTCCGAGAGCCACGCCAGATTCTTCTTCATCCGGCGCAAGTTGAAGAAGAGCTTGCGCTGGGACTTGGTCGTCGCGACCTTCACCAGCCGCCAGTTCCGCAACACGTACTCGTGAATTTCCGCGCGTATCCAATGCACCGCGAACGAGACGAGGCGCACACCGACGGCCGGGTCGAATCGCTTCACGGCCTTCATCAAGCCCACATTGCCCTCTTGCACGAGGTCACCCATCGGCAACCCGTAGCCCAAATATCCGCGCGCAATGTGCACGACGAATCGCAGGTGCGACAGCACCAAGTGCCGCGCGGCATCCAGATCGCTTTGCGCCCGGAAGCGGGTGGCGAGCGCCAACTCCTCTTCCTTCGACAGCACAGGAATCTGGGAAACGCGGTCAATGTATCCATCCAGGCTTCCAACCGGCCCGGCGAATACCAATCCAGTTTGTTTAGCTACCAAGGCAGTACTCATCGAATGCCTCCAATTAACTTCGGAACGAATCATAGCACTCTGGGGTTTAGAGTGCTAATCGGCTCAGAAGTTCTGCCCCATAAACCTTTCTGAAACAACCACTTAGGGTTCCACCGCCCGGATATGCCGCGTTGCCGCAATCCATGAGCCCAACCAACCGAGGCCGATCGCCACTCCTAACATGCGAACGGTCGAGCCGAATCTCAAGCCCTCCAGGTGAAACTGACTTCCGTAGAGGGACGCCAGATGTTCGAGCGGCTGGGCTAACGCCGCCACGGCGCCTGCGACCAGCGCCACCGCCGCGAGGCCGCCGCCGAGCCCGTACCACACGCCGCTGTACAAGAAGGGCCGCCGCGCGAAGCGATCGGTCGCGCCCACTAGTTTCATGACCTCGATCTCTGCGCGTCGGTTCAAAATATCCAGGCGGATGGTATTACCCACCACGAGCACCACGGATAGGCCGAGAAGCGCCGCCGTGAGCCAGACGACGCGGCGCATGACCTCGAGCATGGCGTTGAGCCGCTGCACCCATTCGGTGTCGATCTGCACCAGCTCCACGTCGGGCAAGCTCCCGATGCTCGTCTTCAACATCGCCGTGCCCTCGGGCGTACTCGCCGCGAGGGTGGGCGTGACGATCAGAGTATTCGGCAGCGGATTGGCGTCGAGCACGTCGAGTGCCTTGCCAAATCCCGAGGTCTCGCGAAAATCCGCGAAAGCCTGCTCAGCCGTGATGATGCGCACTTCGGCCACATCCGCGCGGGCCCTGAGCTGCTTTGCCAAGGCCGTCGCGCGTTCGGCGCCCGCTTTCTTGGTGAGGTAGACCGAAAGCTCGAACGCTTGGTTCCAGTGGGCGGTGACGGCGCGGGAATTCTGCAGCAGCACGTTGAGAAACAGCGGCAACGCGAGCGCCACGGCGATGACGGCCATCGTCATTCCGGCGGCGACCGGATGTTGCGCCAGGCGGCCGAGCGAGCCCACGAGGGTTTGGGCGTGGCGGGCGAGCCAAGTCTTCACGCCAGCACCCGGCCGTCCCCGAGCACGATGCGTCGGGCAGCGAAGCGCTCGATGAGGTGCACATCGTGGGTCGCGACCACCACCGTGACGCCCACGTCGTTGAAGCGCTTGAAGAGCTGCATGATCTCGACGGCGAGGTCGGGGTCCAGATTGCCGGTGGGCTCGTCGGCGATCAGCAGCATGGGCTTGGCGACGATGGCGCGGGCGATTCCGACCCGCTGCTGCTCGCCGGTCGAGAGCTCGAGCGGCCGGCTCTTCTCTTTGCTGAGGAGTCCCACCTGGTCGAGCGCGGCGCGCACCCGCTTGTCGATCTCGCGCCTCGGCACACCCGAAACGATCAGCGGCAGCGCGACATTCTCGGCAACGGGACGATCGTGCAGGAGCTTGTGATCCTGGAACACGACACCGATGAGCTGGCGGAAGCGCGGAATGCCGCCCGCTCTTACCGCAGCGGTGTTCTGTTGATTGATGAACACCTGGCCGCGCGTCGGCCGCTCGATGAGCGCGATCAGCTTCAAGATGCTGCTCTTGCCGGCGCCCGAGTGACCGGTCAGAAACGCGAGCTCCCCGGCTTCGATCTGGAACGAGACCCCGGCGAGGGCCTCGCGGCCGTTAGGGTAACGCTTGTGCACCTGATCGAAGCGGATCATGGGCCGCCCGCGGCAGTGCTCCCGCCTGCTTCGGCTGGACCTGTCTTGAGCAGCGCGGCCACGTACTCCGCCGCGTTGAACACGCCGAAATCCTCGGTGTCCTCGCCCACGCCCACGAAACGAATGGGGATATTCAATTTCTGAGCGATCGCCAGCACCACGCCGCCCTTGGCGGTTCCGTCGAGCTTGGTGACCACGAGACCGGTGACGCCGAGGCCCTTGTGAAACTCCTCGGCTTGCGCAATCGCGTTCTGCCCGATGGTTCCATCGAGGACGAGCAGCACCTCGTGCGGAGCGCCGGAACCTGCGCGCGCCATCACGCGCTTCACCTTCTTCAGCTCGTCCATCAGATGGGTTTGCGTGTGCAGACGCCCGGCGGTATCCGCGATCAATACATCGATGTGCCGCGCCCGCGCCGCCTGCATGGCGTCGAAGATGACCGCCGCCGGCTCGGCGCCCGACTGCTGCGCGATGATGGGTACGCCATTGCGCTCGGCCCACACGGTGAGTTGCTCGCGCGCCGCGGCGCGAAAGGTGTCGCCGGCTGCGAGCATGACGCTCCTGCCCTCGGCGAGCAGCCTGTGCGCCAACTTGCCGATGGTCGTCGTCTTTCCCGCGCCGTTGATTCCCACCACCAGGATGACGAAGGGCTTGACGGCCGGGTCGAGCGTGAGCGGGCGCTCCACCGGCCTCAGGATGGCGGTCATGGCCTCGCCCAACGCAGCGAGCAAGGCGTTGACGTCGGCGAGCTCGTTGCGCGCGACGCGCTTCCTCAATCCTTCCAGTATGCGAGCGCTCGCCTCGACGCCGACATCGGCGGTGATCAGGCGCGTCTCCAGCTCGTCGAGGATGTCGGCATCGATCTTGCGGCCGGGGAGCAGATCCTTGATGTCCGTCGTGAGCCACGCCGGCCCGACATTTATCTTGGCGCGCAGCCGCTTGAAGAAGCCGCGCAGGCCGGGCTTCTCGGATTCGTTCGTCATAATGCGGAAGCTTAGCAGAGCGACCGGCGCTTACCCGCGCTGGTGGGCGCGGAGCCCGAGTCCGGAGCGCGCTTGCAGGTATGATGCGGCCGATGAGGGTCAATTCATCCAAACCCAAGAGCGCGCCCGGCCGGCGCAATGCCGTGCGCATCATCGGGGGCGGATGGCGCGGCCGACGCGTGCAGTTCCCCGACTCGCCGGAACTGCGGCCGACTCCCGACCGGGTGCGCGAGACGTTGTTCAATTGGCTGCAGCAGTTCGTCGCGGGCACGCGCTGTCTCGATCTGTTTGCCGGCTCCGGAGCGCTCGGGATCGAGGCCCTGTCGCGGAGCGCGCGGGAAGTGGTGTTCGTCGAGCGGGACCACGCCGCGGCGGAAGCGCTCGACGCCGAGCTCGAACGCTTGGGCGGCAGCTCGAGGGCGCAGGTGATCGAGACGGCGGCCGAGCGCTTTCTGGCTGCGCCCGGCGAGCCGTTCGACGGGATATTCCTCGATCCGCCTTACGGTCGCGGATATCTGCGCGAGTTCGTCGCGTCGATCGACGCGGGCGGTTGGGTCAAGGCCGGCGGCTGGGTCTATCTCGAGAGCGAGCGCGCGGCCGGCGCCCCCGCCGTGCCGGCGCACTGGGAGCTCGTGAAATCGAAGTCCGCGGGGGAGGTGGGTTATCATCTGGCGCGCGTCTCCGCTCGAGTAGGGAAATGATTAAAAGAACCGCCGTGTATCCGGGAACTTTCGATCCCATCACCAACGGTCACCAAGATCTGGTACGACGGGCGGCCAGCATCTTCGACCGCCTGGTTGTCGCCATCGCTGCCAATCCCAACAAGGCGCCGATGTTCTCGCTCGAGCAGCGCGTCGACATGGCGCGGCGCGTGCTTGCCGACGTACATAACGTCGAGGTGCGCGGCTATGTGGGCCTCACCGTCGATTTTGCGCGCCAAAACGGACTTTCGGTGATCGTACGCGGCTTGCGCGCGGTGTCCGACTTCGAATTCGAGTTCCAGCTGGCTAATATGAGCCGGCATCTGTCGCCGGAGATCGAGTCGGTGTTCATGACCCCGCAGGAACAGTACACGTTCATCTCCTCGACGCTGGTGCGCGAGATCGCGGTGCTGGGCGGGAATGTGTCCGAGTTCGTGCATCCTCTCGTGGAGGTCGAACTGAAGCGGCATCGCAAGCTTTGAGCCGCAGAGCCGCAGCGACGCGGATGCCGCGGCGCGCACCTCGCGTGATTCGGCTCGCGACCGCAGGCCTCTCCGCGGCGCTCGCATTCGCGCCGCTCGCATTTGCGCCGCTTTGCCGCGCAGACGAGATCGCGTCCGCGCCGGGCGCGCGGCCCCAAACCCACCCGATGATTCCGGCCGAGCCGCGCGCGGCCGAGGCCGTCGCCCGCAAGGGAGCGATCGCGAGCGCCTATCCGCTGGCGAGCCGGGCGGGCCAGGAGATGCTGGCGCATGGCGGCAACGCGTTTGACGCGGCGATCGCGGTCTCCGCCGCGCTCGCCGTGGTCGAGCCCACGAGCTCGGGATTGGGCGGAGGCGGATTTTACTTGCTGCATCGCGAGTCCGACGGGTTCGAGACCATGCTCGATGCGCGCGAGAAAGCCCCGGCGGCTGCCTCGCGGGACATGTACCTCGATTCGGCCGGCAATCCCATCGCCCTCGCTTCGACCGACGGACCGCTGGCGGCAGGCATTCCGGGCGAGCCGGCCGCATTCGATTACCTTGCGCGCCGCTTCGGCAAGCTCCCTTTGAGCGTGAGCTTGCAGCCCGCGATTCGCCTGGCTCGCGAGGGTTTTCCGTTGTACGCGAGACTTCAGGGCGCGATTCGCTATAAGCGCGAGCGCCTGCAGCGCTCGCCCGATGCGGCCAAGGTGTTCTTGACTGCGAGCGGCGAGGTGCCCGAGCTCGGCGCGCTCATCAAGCAACCGGATCTCGCCGAGACGCTCGAGGCGATGGCCCAGCAGGGCGCCAAGGGTTTTTACGGCGGCCGGGTTGCGCGGGATCTGGTGAATGGGGTGCGCGCGGGCGGCGGCATCTGGACGCTCGAGGATCTAGCAGCCTATCGCGTGATCGAGCGCAAACCCTTGATCGGCGGCTACCACGGCGCGCGCATCGTATCCGCCTCGCCGCCCTCCTCGGGCGGTGTCGCCTTGCTGGACGCGCTCAACATCCTGGCGGGCTTCGACTTGAAGCGCGTGGATAGGGCCACGCGCAAGCACCTGGTGATCGAAGCCATGCGGCGCGCCTACCGTGACCGGGCGGTCTACCTGGGCGATCCGGATTTCGTCAGCATTCCGCTCGCGCAGCTCGTGAACAAGGATTACGCGGCCGGACAGCGCTCGAGCATCCGCACCGACAGGGCGATGCCGAGCGAGATGTTGCCGGGGATCGAGACCGCCCCGGTGGGGCAGGACACCACGCATTTCTCGGTGCTCGATGCACAAGGCAATCGTGTCGCGGGCACCATATCGATCAATTTGTTTTTCGGCACCGGCGACATGGTCCCGCGGACCGGGGTGCTGCTCAACAACACCATGGACGATTTTTCCATCAAGCCCGGCACGCCCAACTCCTTCGGCTTGGTGGGAAACGCCGAAAATGCCATTGCCGCCAACAAGCGGCCGCTTTCCAGTATGACGCCGAGCTTCGTCGAGACGCCAAAGGGGCTCATGATCATCGGCAGCCCCGGCGGCAGCTACATCATCAGCATGGTGATCCTGGGTACCCTCGACTATCTGGACGGCATGAGCGCAGAGGACATCGTCAAGGATCCGCGCTATCACCATCAGTATCTACCCGACGTGGTCGAGTACGAGAAAGGAGCGTTGACGGATGAGGAGATCGCGCGCCTTCGAGGCATGGGCCATAAGCTCGAGCAGGGCAGCCGGATGTGGGGCAACATGGAAGTGATCACCTGGGACTTCGCGAGCGGCCAGGTGGCCGCGGCCTCCGATCCGCGCGGGGAGGGTGAGGGGCTCGTGTATTAGTGATGAGGAGATGCGGGGCGTGGCGCCTCAGCGCTGGCACACCGCGCACCAGTACGTCGATCGCTGTCCTTGCGTGAATTGCTTGATCGGCGACTTGCACGCGCGGCAGGGCTCGTTCGCCCGCTCGTACACGAAGAGCTGCTGCGCGAAATAGCCCGGCGTGCCCTCCGCGTTGACGTAATCGCGCAAGGTCGTGCCGCCGATCTCGACCGCCTCCGCGAGCACCTCTTTGATCGACCGCACGAGCGCCTGCGCCTCGGCGCGCGTGATGCGCCGCGCCGCGCGGCGCGGCGAGATCCGCGCGCGGAATAAAGCCTCGCTCGCGTAGATGTTGCCCACGCCGACCACGAGCTGCGAGTTCATGATGAGGTGCTTGATGGCGACGGAGCGCTTGCGCGTCGCGCGGAACAGGTACTCGGCGTCGAACTCCTCGCCGAGCGGCTCGGGGGCGAGCTTGGCGAGCAACGGATGGAGCAGGGGATCTTTGCGGGTCCAGATGAGGCTGCCGAAACGGCGCGGATCGTGAAAGCGCAGTGCCGCGCCCGAGTCGAGCACGATGTCCCAGTGGTCGTGGGGGCGCGCCGGCTGGGCCGCCGCCAGCATCCGCAGACTCCCCGACATGCCGAGATGCACGATGAGCGTTCCACCGTCGAGGGCGATCAGGAGGTATTTCGCACGCCGCTCGACGCGGCGCACGATCTGGTTGCGCAGCGCGGCTTCCAGACCCTTCGCGATCGGCCAGCGCAAACGGCGGTCGCGCACGGTCACGTCGGCGATTCGCCGCCCCACGAGCCCCGGGGCGATGCCGCGCCGGGTAGTCTCTACTTCAGGCAGCTCGGGCAGGAGCTATTTGATCTTGGATTCTTTGTAGGCGACGTGCTTGCGTACCACCGGGTCGAATTTCTTGGTCTCCATCTTGTCCGGATGCAGGCGCTTGTTTTTGGTGGTCGTGTAGTAA